>Ga0315282_10003008_pt1 | contig 30476 bp, 34 predicted proteins | sample YL17G07_20_MG_FD_203693 | JGI IMG/M metagenome (GOLD analysis project Ga0315282, IMG submission 203693) | Sediment microbial communities from Yellowstone Lake, YNP, Wyoming, USA - YL17G07_20 | ecosystem: Environmental > Aquatic > Freshwater > Lake > Sediment | place: USA: Wyoming | collected... | reverse complement strand
GCTTATGATCAGGTTAAAGGTCCAGTTCACATCTTCTGCAGTCACAGGTATGCCATCATGCCAGACAGAGTTCTCCACAAGATGGAACGTCCATACCTTTCCATCCGAACTCGTATCCCAGGACTGTGCGAGCATCGGCATTGGCTTAAGGATCGTAGGATCGCGAGTTACCAGCACTTCGTACATGTCCCATGCAACAATCCAGGATGTACCACTCATCATCGAGAACGGGTTGAATGTATCCGCCGCTTCGGTGAGGCCAATAGTCATTATTATGGGTTCTTGCGCAGCGGCAGCGGACTCGAAAGCTATCGGAGCCACCATTAGTGCCGAAGAAACAAGAATAGCCAACATGGCCGTGGACTGACACGTCACTATCCAGTTTCTACGATGCCTTCTTGGACCGAGATGTTTCTGGATACCTTCTCTCTTGGGCAAATGCGCCTGAGTAGTTCCGTTCGTCATCTTATCCCCTCTCCCACCATACTAGATCGAATCACCGACCACTCGGTGCCAATGGTCCTGAAAAGATGCGAGATCCCCCCAACATCTTGACTGGCGGGGCCCCACGTCCCACATCTCACAGTCTGACACTGGTCTGCACACTGACTCTCCCCCCGCGGTGCTTCCGCAAGAAGACGCAGCTAGTGGGGCAATGAGTCAAAATATTATAAATTACTTCCTATCGCGGTGGGCAATTTCTATATACAGGAACTCTGAATGCGGATTGTCCTCGGAGGTACTAGTCGTGCAAATCAAGGAACCGGTGGGTGGCCAGTTAGAGATACTGTCTCGTGACGACCTGGACAGGATTCACGGTGCCACAGTCGAAATCCTTCAGAGGTTGGGTGTGAAGATATGGGAGCCAGCTGCCTTGGCTCTCTTCAAGGATGCAGGAGCCGAAATCGACGAGAAGAAGATGATGGTGCGTATCCCTGAGAATCTTCTCAAGGAGACCGTGCGGAAGGCACCTAAGGAGTTCAAGCTCTACGGTAGAGACCCGGACTACGTCCTCAACATGGCTGGGAACAAAGTCCATTTCGGGCCTTCGGGACTTGCTGTGAGGGTGCATGACCTCGATGGCAGACTGAGGCCGGGGTTGCTGAAAGATGTCGGGGATCTTGCCAGACTTGTCGACGCACTGGAGAACATACACATGAATGTGATGAATGTCACCCCCTCCGATGTGCCAGACGATCTGTATCACATGTACGTCATCATGGAGGACTGGAAGAACTCTGTCAAGACGACTGATGGATACACGTGGACTGCGAGAAAGGCCCAGGAAACCATTGACATGGCATCGATTCTCAGAGGCGGTACCGAGGAACTGGTGAAGAAACCGTGTCTTCTTGGCTACACGAACCCCGTCAGCCCGATGCAGCAGTCCAAAGAGCTAATCGAGGGGGCGCTGGTTTACGCAAAGTACAAGCAACCTATGATCTACGCTCCCGAAGCCCTCGCTGGCGGAACCGCTCCAGCGACCCTCGCGGGACTGCTTGCGCAGCAGAACGCAGAAGTCCTTTCCGGAATCATGATATCTGAGCTCGCGAACCCGGGTACCCCCGTGTTCTACGGAACGGTTTCAGCAGCGCTGGACATGAAGACCGGGGCGACGGCTCTGGGGGGTCCAGAAGTTGGCCTGATAAACATCGCAACAGGTCAGCTGGGCAGGTACTACGGACTTCCGCGGAGGGGTACGGGAGGGAATTCAGATTCCAAGACACTTGATGCCCAGGCGGGGTTGGAGACGGCGATGAACATGCTTATGGCAGGACTCGCTGGCATGAACTTCATCTATGATGCATGCGGCTCCCTTGAGGGTAGCATAACAACGTCCTACGAGAAGCTTGTGATTGACAACGAAATTGCCGGCATGGTTACGAGGATACTGGGCGGCATCGAGGTCACAGATGAGACTCTCGCAGTTGATGAGATCTGCAAGGTCGGGCCAAACGCCAGCTTCCTCGGCACGCCCTTCACTGCAAGGCACTTCAGGAATGAGCACTTTATCACGACTTTGTTAGATCGTAGATCGTTGGAGTCTTGGCTGAAAGCCGGTTCGAAAGACATCAGTGAAGTCGCGAGGGAGAAGGCAAAGAGGATACTGAAGGAGCACGAGCCCATGCCTATGGATAAGAACGTCGTAACAGAGATTCAGGAGTACATCAAGAAAGCGTCAAAGACCTACGGCTACTGAGGCGACCTCGGTGGCACGCGGCGTAATGATGACTTCGGTCGCTAGAAGGATGTCTATCGCCGTGAGGATTGGGACAGGGGCCTCGCACATTTAAATCTTTTAGAGTGAATTAATATTCAAACTGGATCCTAAACCAGCAGGTCCAGAAACGAATCCGGCCTACCCCACTCTTCTTTCACTGGTCGGAATCCAGTCTGCGCTCTGGGATTCTAACCTCGGAAAAGCCCATAGGGGAGGAAGGGCGACCGATGTTCAAACCACAAACCGTAGTCAAGGGTCTGAGTTCTTCCAAAGGACGGAGTCCATTATTCAGGGCGTGTGCTCATGTCCTTTCTCAGGGACGAGAGAACCAGCTATTGACAGTGCCCCGTGGTGGCATACCGGACACTGAGGGGCATGTCTCCCGACCAGAACATGGCACACACTGCACTCGTAGACGGTTACCAACCTATCACTCTCTTCCGAGGAGGTAATCTCATTCCTAGGACTTCGGTTTTCCCCTTCCCTCGGTTCTCTCTGATGAGAGGTGTCTAGCAAGCGTCGGCTCAAAGGATTCTTCTATCCAGAACGCCGATTCGAGAGCGTTCAATGTTCGATCCAGTCGAATTGGTGAATTCCACAGCTAGAATCGTCTGTAGGGGTGACATGCGCTCCTACTATCGGTTCAGGCCGGCCAGGTTTTACGGAGGCATCGCAACGGCGGACTGCGTTGGTTGCTGTCTTCGATGTGTCTTCTGCTGGTCCTGGAGGGAAGTCGCCAACCCTGAGAGATACGGGAGAATGTGTTCTCCCGACGAAGTCGCCTCCAATCTCGTTGCCATAGCGAGGCGGAAAGGCTTCCGCCAGATCAGGATTAGCGGGAACGAGCCCACCATTGCCAAGGGGCATCTCTTGAGAGTACTCGAGCTCATCCCCAAAGAATATGTGTTCATCCTGGAGACCAACGGAATACTCATAGGCAACGACGAGACATATGCAGGGAACCTGTCGAAGTTCCGTAACCTGCGTGTGAGAGTGAGCTTGAAGGGCGCGAACGAGGAAGAGTTCTCGAAGCTCACCGGGGCTGCGCCTGAGGGTTTCGAGCTGCAGATACGGGCCCTGGAGAACCTTGTGAATCATGGCGTCAGGGCACATCCGGCATGCATGTTGAGTTTCAGCTCGGAAGAGGCCATCGGAAAGCTGAGGCAGAGGCTAAGAGGAATAGGGTTCGAGGATTTCGAGATCGAGGAGCTGGTGTTGTACCCTGCGGTCGAAAAGAGGCTGAGCGGGCTCGGCATTCGGTATGGAGTGTCTCACGAACCGAGCCGCATACCGAAGGAGCAGGTCTAAGGGAGGATCGGGCGCGGGAGTCCTCTCCTCGGAAAAGCCCATAGGGGAGGAAAAGGAAAGGGTTTGGGCTCCGGTCAATTCCCTCTTGATTGAATCCGAGTCACGACCTACTGGCTCATCAGGGGTTCAAATCCCCTTCGGTCCACCTCCAACATGAAGGAGCTAATCAGAGGTTGGGACACAATCACGGCATATGAGTGTCTGTTCAAATCCAATGGGATGTGAACCTGATGGCTAGCATCACAGTCAATTGAGTCGCGATGGTTAATTCCTACTAGTTCACCCGATTGATTGAGAGGCGCTGGCTATGGTGTCGAGCACGAAACTTCGCATCAATGGTGTCTCACAATCGGAGGCGGAGGACCCCACAGTTCCTCCGCCATTATCAGGTCGGAGAACGTGCCATGCAAGAAGGGAGACAGCAGCAACCTTCATATTCATTGTACTCCTGCTGTAGTACAGTTCAGACCAGCCGACGCCGCGCCATGGGAGGCCAATCGGAGCTCACAAGTCGGCCAGAGCTGGAAAGGCGTGACGATCTAAGGGGAACGATCACGGTAGGAGCAGCATCGAAGTGGTAGAATGGATCGCATTCATCATCTTCTGACAGAGCTTTGTGAGGAGATTGAGAAACAGATCAAGCCGAATCTGTGCGGCCTCAAGGGCCTGATTATCCGCGGCTATCTTCCCCAGATTTGGGTTTTCGAGACGGAGCATGGCGCGTGCACTCTGTTCCTGGACACCGAGGGCAACGCCCGGGTATTCCCATGGGCCGATCAGAGCAGAGATGTGACGATCCGGTGGAAACACGACTCCCTTGTGTCTGTCCTCGAGTCAAGGAGCCGCAGCTCCATCTCGGACGGCGACTATCCAGATATCTTCGTTCAGACAGAGAAGGGACGGGCTGCCTTCAACTATCTCAAGAAGGAGATCGGGCTCTGACAAGTGATTGGTGTCATCTGTCACAAGAAAAGCCTCATTTGGTCTATCTCAATTTGAAGACGCGGGACAACCCACTCGCGAAATCCTCAGAGGGCATCGTGATACTCACGATCTCAATCAGGACGTAGATCCTGTCCTCCCTCCTCTGGGCGTTCCTCTCCTCGGCAATATCCTTGATCAGCGATGTGAGCACGGTCCTGACCGAGAAGTCGAGAAGACGGCCTCTTGACAGCAGCAGAATCAGCAGATCGCCCTGCTCCTTGGACAGCGTGCCGTAAGCCACCCCCTTCCTGACGTTCTCCTCGGGCGGCCGTAGCACGGGCACATGCTCGGAGGATTCCTCGGAGCTGCTCCTCACCAGCCTTTTCGCGGCGATTCTAGCCTGCGAGCACTTAGGACATGTCACGACGCCCCGAGGGATGGGGGAGCCGCAACTGGCGCAGTAATTCCCTGCCGTCTCCTCCTCATTCTCCTTCATCCTATCGCGGTCCTTCAGAAAGGAAATCGATGCCCAACTGTGGTATGCGCCAGTGCAATAACTGTACTACATGCGGGATACAAATATCTTGCTGAGTGTCTTCGACCGGGGAAAACTAGAAAACCCTCGCATGCCAATCATGCGTCCAGCTCCCCCAACACTCTCGCGATGCCATTGTCAGTGCTGAGAGCCCCAAGAGGTGTGAAACCCTGCCCCCGAAGACCAAGAGTGACTCCGACAAGGACGACCGCATCACGATCAAGATCGAGAAGGATATGTGGAAGGTGATCTCCAGACAGATTAGAGATCACCCAGAGTGGGGTGTGAAGTCGGTCTCCGATTTCATTAGACGCGTGATAGCCCACGAGCTCGAGGCGAAGACGAGCGTCACAGAACACAAGGTGCTCGAGATCCAGCTGAGACCTACTTTGTCTCGAGAGGACAGCCGTGGCAGAGGTCCCGAAAGACCTCGCGATTGAACAGCTCCTGCAGACGAACCGAGAGGACTTCCATGTCCAGGTGGCAGTCCTTGGGCACAGTAAGTGTGAGCGTTATGCATTCCTTGCACTTGGTCAGGTTCTCGATCGTGCGTGTCTCCTTCAAGATCATCCATCCCTTAGGGGCTCGGCTCATGGAGCGTATGTCATAGGTCATAAAGAATGCTGGCATTAGCGGTCTGACGTCGGTTCTTGTTCAAAGACACCCCTGAGACGAATCGCAAAGTCGACTTTCTTGATTACCCCCTGTCCAGACTACCATGTGAGAGTCTTGGCGAGGGCACGGCCTACTTCCGAGACTTGGAGGTGAGCCGTCCAGCTTCGATGTATATCCTGTGCCCCTCGGTGAAAAAGAGCACGTAGTCCCCCTCGCTGGCTCCAAGGATGTCCTTCACTTTCTTTGGGAGCGTTATCTGGCCCTTCGTGGTCACGCGCGCTTCTGCAATGTGTGCAGGTGGCATGAACCACGGATATAAGGATTATGAACTTATATCAGACCAATGAATCACGGAAATCGGAAAGTCTTTATTCGGGGAAGCCTGTTGCCTTCCTTAGAGGATAGAATGACTTTTCACGAGCCTGGGGTTGTTGCGGTGCGCCAAAGAAGGTCCACAAGAATCAGGATTCCTGCTGCCGTTCTCGCAGGGTTCGCGGTGTTGCTGGTTCTGGTCGCGTTGACTCCATCGACACGGGCTTCCGACATCGACGTGACGATTCAGACCCAGCTGGTGCATGGCGTCAGGGCTACCTTCGGTTTCAACCTCCAGTATACGCCCTCGGAGATGCTTGCCCGGCCGGGAACTGAAGTGACCTTGGGGTTCGCCCCGGGACCCACGCCAGCCACTCTGACGGTCGATGTTCTTGGGCTGCTCGGTTCAGCCGGTGTTTCGATCCCATCACTCGTCACCGACATCGTCAACTCTACGGCAGCCTCTCTGGGCATCTCGAACCCGTGGGTAGCCACGATCCCGATCGCGGACACCCCCATCGGGAGCTGCCGGGTCTATTCCCTCCCGCTCTACGAGGGCATCCCCGTCTACCTTGACATAAACCTCGTCGGTCTTTTGAAAGGTGATTTGTCAGCGAGCGCCGGCTCCCTTGAGAGGACCCAGCTGACCTGGACCAAATGGGGAGGACAGGATGTGAACCTGACGCTCCCGTCTGGGGCAGCAGACGTGACAGTCTCTGCGTCGTTTAAGTACTCCGTCAACAACGACTATGTCATCTCCTTCGACGTCCCTGGCTTCTATGAGAGTTACCCCATAGCATCCTTCTCGCTAGGAGAGATTTCCTTTGGGAAGACGATAACATCTCACATCGAGGTTATCGAGGAAGCGTCGACGACAGGCGCAGGGGGGGTCGCTCCTGTGAGCCTTGGCCTCGGTCTTGGAATCGGGGCCGCTGCGGGAGCCGTTGCGGGTTTTGTGATTGGCAAGAGGCTCAAGAAGTAGGACACGCTCCGCATAGCGCCGTGGCGAGGTGGACGGTCCTTTCAATTGAGATACCGGACTCTAACACAATCAGCGCGGGGTCATGGCCCTATAGCCTCCACTGACTCCGTCATCTTGTTGAAGGACCTCTTGAGCGACGACAAATCCGACTGCAGAAACTCGTATCGCTCCTGGAGGTAGTGCGGGCTACCTGGCCCAAGGTCCTCTCTCACCGCATTCGCGCAGAAGCGCATCAGTCCCTCCAAGAAGTCCAGGTGTTCCTTCTCGATTTGACCTGCCGTCGTTCCCGCGTCGATTATCTGCCTCGTCCTCTCCAGACATCCGGCCAAAACCAGAGCCTTCATTCCATCGTCTGTAAGCGCGAAGGGCTCGGAGACTTGGGCATTCGATTTCTCAGACTCGCTTTTCGCATTCAGTTCAGAAGGGCTTTCCATCCCATCCACCGCCTCACTGGTCACTTGTGTGATTACTCTCCGGCGCTTAAGTGGTTGTCGGCAGAGGTATCAGGAATCGCAAGACCGTCAGGGTCTTCGTCATACAATGTTTCCAGCAATGAAACCCCATTCCTGCCACAAGCTCGTGCAAGGAGCCAATGAAGCGACTGCTGTCCGCTCTTGAAGAACCCTGCTTAAGCAGACAGCGGCGGATTTGAGGGGCAGAATGTCTCGACTCACCGCGCGAGCGCCTCGTCAAACGCAATCCTGTGCGTTCTACGCGACGAAACACCCGACATGCGCGGAGCTCTTGCTCCTGCACTTGATCTCGCGAGCTACCTCAACGGAATCAGACCGGACGAGATCTCGGTAGCGGTCGGGCTGCTCCTCATCGGGCAGCTTGCTTAACTCCTGCGATTCTCCCTGCTTAAACGGTTCCGTGACCTCGGGTTTCGGTTCTTCCTTGATTTGACTAAGCAAGGGGGCGGACTGTCGTTTAGCGTGCCTTGCGGGATGTATCCGGTTACGGCGTGCTCTAATACTCTCTTGAGCCTCGGCATCATGTTTTGCCCTCTTCAGCCGACTCGGCGGACTCGGGAAAGGACTCGGCCGAGTCTTCCCGAGTCGTTTTTGATGGTTTTTGGCCTCTACGAAGACTCGGACAGGACTCGGGCTGGACTCGGAGGGGACTCGGGAAAGACTCGGGAGGGACTCGGGATTCCGTAAGACTCGGGAAAAGACTCGGGCCGGGACTCGAACAGGACTCGGGCAGGACTCGGAGAGGACTCCGGCTGCCTCCTGCGGTCCTCCCTGATGAATTGCACGAGCTTGTAGATGCAATCGTAGTTCTGTCGGATTGGGAGCAGTGATCGACAAACTCGTCGGGTTCGTCCGGGAGGACCATAGGAAGCGAGTCGGGTCTTTGTCGGGTGTGGTCTCGGGTCCCTCGGAGGCAAGGAATTGTAGCCTCTCTGCTCCTTCGCATGTTTAAGCGCCTCCTCCTGCCCGGGCGGGTCCGGTGGACAGTCAAGCAGCCCCCCTCAGAAGCATCTTTTTCCGGAGTTAATCGAACAGCCCGAGGTGTCTCGGGTTAGGAATCAAGAGCCGCTTAAGCAGGTCATCGCGCAGGGCTCGCAGAGTATGTCTGTTAGAAGGGCGACGGGAAGGATCTCACCCTCTGTTGAACAATGACTTCGAAACCAAGCGTGAGGTGAAGGCGGCTGCTGCGGAACCCAAGGAGACTGACAAGAAGCTCAATCTGGATGACTTCATGTAGTCTCTCGAGGGATCAGGTCGCAGAAGCAGAACCTGTTCTCCCTCAGCACAATCTTGCCAACATCAAAGTCAATTCCTCTCTGGAACATTGGACCATCATACACAAATGTATGGAATTCGCCATTCTCTCCACACGGGTCGACGGACGAAGGTAGAGTCGATAGAAGGTCGAGATCGAACTCCCTTCCGGCGAAGCTCTTGTTCAGCGCCTCGGTGTCGACGCATGTGACAATAGCCTTGAACTCCAGGTCGACGAATGTCCGTGCAAGCTTGGCAGTGTCTTGTTTCCAAAGGGGGAAGAGGCCGTGCATGCCCGAGTTGGAGAGCCTTTTCTCACGGTATCTCCGGACATCCTCCAGGAAGAGGTCTCCGAATGCTACTGCTTCAACCCCATTCGCTCGAAGATTCCCTATCGCATCCTGCATTCTCTCGTCATATTCTTCGTTGGTGCATTCCTTGGGAATCACCACTTTTTGCAGGCCGATTCCGAGTGAGTTCGCTTGCTGCTCCAATAAGAGTGATCTTACACCATGCATGCTGACTCGGTCATAGTCGGAGGTAACCGTGGTGAGCAATAATACCACTTTGTATTCCCCATCCTCTCGCAGCCTGTGTAATGCAAGAGCGCAATCCTTCCCGCTGCTCCATGCGAGCGCAGCCGTCTTTCTCATCCAATCTCCATTGCGAAGGCAAAGATTGAGCACGGACCTAGGCTTAATACTTTCATTGCTCTGCCAGCAATCCCCCAGAAGATGTCGCCCAAGCGATAGGCATGGTCATCATGCCATCTCTGCCCAGCAGTTCTTACGGGTAAACTCTGGGCTTGAATCAGCATTCAAACCATCACTAAGAGAAAACCTCTATGTTGAGGTGTTCCCGCACCTTAGCATAACATCCATAGGGGAGGAAAGGCGACCGATGTTCAAACCGCAATCCCTATCCTAGGCTGTTTGACTGAATCTCTTTGTCGAGCCACCTCATGAAACAATCCCTCCGAAACGCGCAGAGTAGTGTAACTCGCACCTTTCTAATAGGGATTCTTGCAGGACTTCCTGAGATTATCCTGTGTGGGCGGTTGTTTCTGCCGATTTGTTCGTGCGGTTCTATCGTCGATTGTCGAGATACCCGATATCAAGTGCATTACGGACCCTGCCCCGAAATATGTGCCGTTGCCTTCGACTAGGATCCCCCTGTGCACTAGTCTCGTCGCATTCACTCTACCCCCTCAAAGCGGGAAGACTTATGAGGGATGGAAAAAGCCAAGAATGTGTGAGGCAATGAGACACAGCGTGGGTGTACCCCTTCCGTGGAGAAGAAGGGAATGGTGATTCGCTCAACGGGGTCACCGTGATGTGAGCCAGGAGCACATTGACTTCCTGGTTTCATCGACTGCGGAAGAACAGAGACAGGATGGTTACAGGACGTCCTGCGGCAATCGGATGTATCGGCAATCCATTGATACATGCAGATGCAAAGAGGAGGAACGGGTTGAAGATATGACCGAACTGCGAAACAGTCGAACAGAGAGAATCCTTGGAACTCGGCCAGTGGGTTGGGAAGAGGAGAAGAGATAAGGCGGGGTAAGGATGGACAAAGGAAGGATTGGGAGAGCGAGAAAGACTGTATGCGCTATGATTGGCGTCGCAATGTGCATTTCATTGCTCGGTCTGTCAAATGCCATCATGGTTGGGCCGAGTGGAAAGGGTCAGACTCTTGTGAACACGCTTTCTTTGACAGTTCGCGACTGGATCTTCATTGATGGCGATAACGACTTCACTTTAGCACACGGCGTTACTGACGGCAGCGGGAGTCCGTCTGACCCATATATGATCGAAGGATGGAACATAGATGCGGCCACCGCAGAAGGCTTCTACGCTGCAGGAATCTCGATCATCAACACTAACAGTTACTTTATCGTCAGAGACTGCTATATTCATGGCGGCCTGGCCGTCCTGCTGTGGCATTGCGCCAACGGCATATTGAGCAATATCACTTGCGCGAGTGATTCTGGTGGCATGTTGTTGGACCACGCGACCAGCATCGTTATCGCTGACAGCACGTTCGAACCGTACAGTGGCGGAATAAGCCTCTGGGTCTCAGACAGCAACACCTTCTCCGACAATCATGGTTTCGATGTATGGCTTGGCAGTTCCCAAGGCGAGACCTTCAGGAACAACGCGATGGTACGCGGTGGGATACAAATCGATGGTGAGCTTGCTAGATTCTGGAGACACGATATTGACGCATCGAACACCCTGAACGGAAAACCGATCTACTACTACAATGGCCAGATGGGAGGCGTCGTACCTGCCGGGGCTGGACAAGTCATTCTTGCAGAATGCTCTGGCATGACAGTTCAGAATCAGAACACATCGAGCATCCGACTGGGGTACTCATCGAACAACACCCTCTCTGGTAACAACTGCCCTGACTACTCAAACTCCACCAGCTGGTCCTCTGCAGGCATCATCCTCGAATCCTCTCACAACAATCTGCTGGTCAATAACACTTGCTCGAATACATCATGGAAAGGCATCGCGTTTCACTCATCGAACGGCAACAGCCTCATCCACAACATCTGCTCGAATGATTTCAATGGAATCGATTTCTACTTCTCGAATAGCAACAAACTCGTCGGAAACGTCTGCACGTTAAACAACCATACTAGAGAGCACCTTGTCACGACACACGGGTGTGGCATAATTATCACTTCGTCGAATAACAACGTCTTTGATAACAACAATTGCTCAAGCTGCGGTCATGGCGTATCTCTCTATCTGTCAAACAACAACATCCTTATCGGCAACAATTGCAGCTCGAGCGATGTTGCCGGCATATCGCTCAGTGCATGCTTCAATGCAACCCTAATCAACAACACTCTGAACGGAAATGGCGTGACTATCGGGGGAGATGAGGTCTCTCAATGGAACACTCACACAATTGCCCCGTCGAATACAATTGATGGCAGACCGGTGTATTATCTCAAAGACTGGACTGGGATCACGGTTCCTTCTGGGGTGGGCCAGGTCATACTAGCCAACTGCACTGACGTCGTGGTCGAGAATATGGATCTGAGCAGGGTGGCTTGTGGGATCGCTATAGGGTTCTCCTCGAACACGCTCGTTGTGAATAACAATTGCAGCTCGACGAGCATGAATGGCATCTGTCTCGTGTCGTCCAACGATAATTCTCTGACCAACAACATATTCACTTCGAACGGCCAGAGCGGAATAAGCCTCGAATCATCCAATGGCAATGCCCTTGTTGACAACGACTGCCGTTCGAACAATTGGTATGGCATATCGCTCAGTTCATCGAGCGAGAACACTCTAGTCAACAACGACTGCCGTGCGACTAACTGGACTGGGATATCGCTCAGTTCATCCAGCAACAACAATGTGTCGAACAACAATTGTTCAGACTGTGATACAGGCATCGGCCTCGACTCTTCCAGTAATAACGTTGTGGCTGACAACTACTGCTCGAGCAATTGGCGCGGCTTGTTCGTCTTCTTTTCCTACAACAACCTTCTGGCAAGGAACAATTGCAGCTGGAACGACTGCGGCGTGATTCTTGACAGCTCCAGCAGCAGCAATGTGATAGTCCAGAACTGGTTCATCCACAACTACTTGTATGGTGTATCGATCAACATGGGATCCGACAATCTCATTTGGAACAATACGTTCACTAGCAACAATGGCGCGGGGAGCACGTATGATTCAAACCATTCTCAGGCCTATGACGACGGAACCAACAACTCGTGGAACAGTACGGTTGGCTGCGGCAACCGCTGGAGCGACTGGACTACTCCTGATATTCTTCCGCCATCTGGAATAGTCGACGTACCCTACAGCATCAACGGATCCGCAGCTGCCAAGGATTACTTCCCCTTGACCGTGATTCCGACGCAAGACATGCTCTTGTCACTAGTGTCTGAACTCAAGGATGCACTAGCAGCGGCGGATGCATTGCTGGCCCTGCAAGGCAATGAAATTGAGTCCTTGAGGAACCAGCTCAACGGCATGAGAGACGAGATCAACTCTACGCAATCGGAATTCGCGAAGAGCAATCAGAAGATCGGCAATCTCGAGTCGATGCAGACAGTGTTACTGTCAGTCGTGGTCCTGCTCCTTGCTCTCTCGGCTATCGTCTGGGGGCGGGGGTATTCAAGGTCCCGGGATGATGTGCAGCCTCAGTACTCAGGAGGCTCGTCGACTCAGGCATTGTCCGTGCGGAATTCTGTGAACGGCAGCAACGTTGAAGCAAATGGTCTTTCTCAGGACAAGCATTGGCCTGCGAGAGCGATTTCAGGTCCGTTGCGTGTCACGGCCAAGGAGAGGATTTTGCTCCATCTGCTTCACTTCGCTCGGTACGCAGATTCGCCAGAGGTCCCGCCAGAACTGACCCAAGAGCGCATTGCTGAAGCAGCAGGAATCGAGAGGCGTCATTTCACACAATACGTTCACCCTCTCGAGGAAGACGAACTAGTTCGGGAACGGACGAGCCGAGTTAGGGGCGTAGTCCAGAAGCGTCGCGTCTATGTCCTCACAGAGGAAGGGGTGCGCCGGACTCTTGGGGTCCGTGACCGTGTCCGGTCGGCGATGGTCCGTGTACGGGACGGTTCAGGAGTCCGAGACGTCACCGTTGCGGAGGCGCTCCTCGAGGCGCGCGGATCGATGTCGGTCCTAGACATCCTTCGTGAGTCAATCGAGACGGGAGTGGTTGACCTAACGCGCTCCGACTCTTCTGGGCGAGAACCAACACCTGTTACAGTTCTAGATTCCTCCAATGGCGAGGAGATTAATCTAGTGAGATGATCGAGGGAAGTAGGTAATGTCGGGGAGATGGAAGGAGGAGGTGAGGCAATCAAGAGAACTCAAACGCTGATCGTGGTCGCAGCTGTCATCATCGTGATTGTTGCCGCCGGGCTTGGCGCCATGTGGGTGCTTCGGAAGAACGACCGTGGCGGAACAGACAATTCCGATTACATAATCTTCTGGAAACCTAAGGTCGGAAAATTCGTGGAATATACCCAAGTAAATGAGAGCTTCTTCAATTACAACTGGACGATGAAGACCACTGTTCTTTCGGTCAATGACACAAGTGTCATGCGCGAAGAGGGATGGTATGATGAAGCAGGCTATCTAGTCGGTGGAGCCAACTGGTCCGCGCCCATCAACTTGACCTTTGGGAATGGCTTTGACATCAACTACAACATGGGATGGCCGGTCAATGTCACTGAGGTTGGAACCGAGAACGTTACGACGCCATGGGGAGTCAGGACATGCATCTGCTACAGCGCCTTCTGGTGGATTTCCGGATGTCAGGAATACTTCTGGGTGCACAACGGCGTCATGGTCAAGGACGTGATTCCTCCGGAGTTGGGTACGCAAAGGGGAACGTGGATTCTTACCTCAACAAACATAGGAGAGGTGACACATTAGCGGGAGCCATTCAGAATCCGCTTTCTTGACTGCGTATTGCCCGCAAGTCTCGGCAGTTCGAGACATGGTCAAACTCTTCATTGATAGGCGGCTGGTAGCTCGCAGTCGCATTCCGTGGGTGCAGTTGTATGATCCTTGTGACCGTGCCTTTCCTCCGATATGGTCTTTCCAGAGACTCAAACGCCTTCCATCTTCTTGAACGCAGTGACGGAACGTACTAAAGGATGGGACGAAGAGTTCCCCCTACTCCAACTCATCAAGGTCTAGACCGAGCTTGTCCATCCATACATCCTTCTCCGATTCCGGAAGCGTGGTCAGGAATCGCTTGAAAAACCCCGAGTAGAAGAGCATAGCGGATCTTTGGAAGCACGAAGCCTCACGAAGCAGGGCTTCGTGTTTCTTATCCATTTCGTCCACAGAAAGGGCAATGGCTACATTCTGAACTCGGCGAGAGTAGCGAAAACTCCCCTCGGCAGTAAGCGTGTAATCGGAGTGAGCGATAGCGTTTCTGAGATCATAATCGCCAGCGCTGATGGCAAATCCGAATCCTTGCTCTTCAAGATAATGCAGCTTGTCTCGCATTCGCTGAGAACGTATTTGTCTAAAACTTGTGATTGCCACAGGATTGTCAGAAGCCCCCCTCCGGCGGTCGTAGGGCCTACCACTTAGTATCAACAGAAAGACAATCAGATCGACTTCTGTGGTAAACGCGCCTTCGAAGAGCATGAGATAGCTGGGCAGATAAAGCTGGATTCTTTCCCGAGGAGTCTTGTCAGGCGTGTTTTCGACTATCTTCTTGAGAACCCTATGGAACTCAATTGCGTTGTTCATCTTCTTGGCCATCCCAGCAACAAGCTCATTCTGGATTGTGTCTGTGGCTCCTCTCTGGGTCGCATTATCTAGCAAGGGATGAAGGACGTTATTCATCCTATCGAGGCAATCCTTGTCGGGATTTACCCTGAACTTCTTCCAGTTCTCTCTGACATATCGTTCCTTGTCCTCCATTGAGAGGCTCATATAGCGTGCGTACTCGTTCGGGTCGGATGACTTGAGACTGCTCTCTATCACCCACATCATCGTCTCTTTCGCATCGTCCACGTACGTCATGACAATTCTCCTGAACGCCTCTCCTCCCCTATGGGCTTTTCCGAGAACTCAGACTTTCCTGAGGAATCTTCTGCCACACCGATGGCACGCCATTGCCCCCGGAGTCCTCGGCGCGCCGCAATAATCGCAGAACGCCCTTTGACCAGGCGTAGGAGTGATAACCCACTGGGGTGATTGAGACTGCTGCATGACTACGACTTTCGGTTTTCTGGGGCTCAGGGCGATGGCAATGGCGATGACCAAGACGATGACGGCAGCCGCCGCAAGAATGAGAGTAACACATTGGATGTCAATAGGACCAGTGATTGGGTTAGTGTAGGCCGAGATGTGCCCAGTGAGGCTCAATGAATTGAAACCGTCGGTGTTTGCCACAACGACATACCATGTTCCTGAGTACGGGACTTGCGCCGTGAGATCGATGGCATTAGTGTGCTCCCTTGAAAGTGATGCCAGATACGAAAACGATTGAAGTGATCTGAACCTTGCCAAGTTGGATGAATCCACGAAGAAGAAATTGGCTGACCCTGTGACATGTAGGTCTAGGTGGACATACTCTCCTGAATCTAGGTTCATCATCCCATACCAATAGGCAAGTGCTGGAATTCCCTTAGAAATATCTTCATTGTACTCGACCGCGATAGAATAACCAGATATCCCCACAAGAACGATACAGAGGACGCCTATGATTGTGGATCTAACAGCAGACCTTAGGATGCAGACCATTCCGTCTCCCGTTTTCTAATAGTCTTTCCTCCCCTATTGGCTTTTCTCAGGTGAGGCTCAAACCCCTTTCATTTCTATGTCATGGCGAGGTCGCTTCATTTCACGAAAACCTTGATGCCCAGTGCCGCGAGGTCGTGGCGGAACGCGATAATGTCCTGCATTCTGGCTTTCTCTGCGAAGATAACAACTACGAGGTTCGGGCCATAGTGCTTGCGGTACATGTTTGCCTGACCGACGAGCCTCTGCAGCTGGGTCTTGCTGGGGACCTTCAGTTCGATGCCTATCCCCATGACATCGATGTCAATGCGCCCGTCGAGGACGTTCAACTCGGTCTTTACGCACTCGTCGCCGAATTCACTACTCAGTTTCGTGGATAGTTCGATCTGGTACTTCTCCTCTACCCTCCACGGCTTAGCAGGGCGCCACTTGTCGATGAATTCGACGACACTGTCAAGTTCTGGGCGCGCGGGAATGTATGGTGTGGGCGGCGGTTGGGGGACGGACGGTGGAGGGGGCGACGGGATGTCATGGTTGGGAAGCGGCTCCTTTTCCACGCTAGGTCGCGGTAGCGTCTCCACAATCGGAGCCTGCAATAGGCTCGATTCGGAGACGTCGTCCTCTGGACTCGTTCTGTATGATTACAACAGAGAGGGAAGCATGACCGAGCGGAGCATCGCTAATGACACCTGGACCTATTCCTACACTCCTGATCAGAACCTGGAAAGGGTCACGAAGAATGGAGACGAGACAGACAGGTACTGGTACGACGCCTTTGGCAGGCGTGTTAAGTCGCTGGAGGGTGCCAATGGGGCTATCACAATCTACGCTGGCAGTGAGCCCATCTATGTGGAAGGCAGCCCGTCAGCCACGACTCACTGGTTCATCTACGGTCCCGAGGGCATGCTGGTGGCAGAGAAGGTCGGCTCACAGACATTCTTCTGCCACCAGGACGGCAGAGGGGATGTGATCCAGGTCACAGACAGCACTGCCAAGACCGTCTGGGACGCTGACTACAAGCCCTATGGCGAGGAGACGACGACCGTCTCTACATTCGCTCCGTCCATGAAGTTCGTGGGAGAGATCAAGGACAACTCCACGGGCTTGTACGGATTCGGGTTTCGGGACTACACGACTTCCACGGGAAGATTCACTTCAGAGGACCCGATCAGGAGCAGCTCTAGCCAGTACACTTACTGTGGCTGCGATCCAGTGAACAATATAGATCCTCAGGGCCTTTCCAAATACATTTGGAGAGGCTTGCCCACTCACGCGCCGACCGCGGAGGAGCTGGCGCAGGCTACAAGCGTGTTCATCGTGGGCATGGCAGTTCTGGCGACGATTGCGACGGCGGGTATCGCATCTCCGCTCCTGGCCGCAGCGGTGGGAGCAGCAATAGGAGCCGCGTCCGGCTTTGCCTCGACATATGTCGTGACTCAAGACGTGTCTGCTTCCCTTCAGTCCGCTCTGATAGGCGGCATATTGGGAGCGGCGGCTGCAGGCGGAGGGTCCATCGCCGGAAAGATGATAGGCAGGTATGCATCATCAGTCGTAGCAGGAGGAACCAGGGAAGAAGGGGCAGTAGGCGTTGGCCTGAGGACACTGTTCAAGCACGATTACATCGGAGTGAGTGGAGAGATAAACTTCGGGAGATTGGCAGGAGGCAGCGGTTGGTGGGCGTCGAGAGGGTTCGAGGTGAGCGAGGAAACTGCCAGAACGTTCAACATGGTAATGGAATCGGAATACTCGGTGTCCTCATCAATGTCTACATCGTTGCTTCGAAGTGCCGCGAGGTTCTATTGGGAAAGCGGAGCAGATTGGGGGGTTATTGCGCGTTGGATCGTAGAGACGACGCTGGCAGAAAGGGTGTTCGAAGAAGCAGCGCGGATCTTCGCAGTGACTCACAGAAATCTCTTGGACATTCCTTACTAGGGCAGATGGTGTGAACATGAGATGGATGTTCGTTATGGCCATGGCCTGATGTCAGACGGAGGTCGCTCCGCAACGCTTGGGACTACTGCGGTCGATTGACAGGGTGCGAGGACGGCATGATAACGGCAGAGGTGAAGAAGGTGCAGGGACCAGTCGCCCAATCAAGGTCAAAGAAAGAGGGAATCGCCAACCTCGAGGAGTTGCGAGCGCTCCGAGGAAGACAGTTCTTAGAGGGAAGTATCGAATACTACAGGAAGACTCTTGAGGCAATTGGCATGCGCATTGGAATAGACCTTACTGACTACTCGCTGGAGAGCCTACGGGCAATCGACACGAATTGCCTGGAATCTGCCGAAGAAGCGTGTAGACAAGAGGGCATACCTCCTCTTCCTGGTGTAATCTGGAGCATGTATCATGGAGTTGGGAGTTACCTCGGAACCACTATTGTACGCAATCTCGGCGGTGATTGGCTGATTCCAAGTACTCTGAGGCTTTGGGTTTCTTCCGTGCTTAGTAGACCGCGCGTTCTTTTCGATCACTGGTATGTTATTGTGAAAGGCGAAAGGATTCCGGTATTCAAGATCGCTAGATGGAGGTGTGATGGAAGCCGCAGGGTGCGGTCCTTGGTTCAGGTGTATGAAAGGATTGCTGCAGGCAAGACTTGGTTCGAAGAACCCTAAAGCATGATTCTTTCTTCCTTTCCATAGTGTTCATCCACGGGCAGGTTCACCTCGGAGGACCCCATCAGAGGCAGTGCGAACCAGTACGCTTACTGCGACCATGATCCGGTGAACAAGATTGACCCCGATGGTCTGGTATCCGGGTTCGCTGGTCCCTCAAACGACATCTACGCATATCCAGCCTACACTGACTGGAAGGACTTCGTAGATGACGTGATGTTTGTGATCGGCTTCATTCCGATCCTGGACTGTGCATCGGATACGTGGTTCTTCTACCGTGCGTGGGAGCAAGGTGACTACGCCATGATGGCGTTGATTGCTGGCTGCCTCGCCTTGCCAGTCATCAGCTCGTCATACCTGAGGATGGGCAAGACAGCGTTGAAGCACGCGGATGATGCGCTGGACCTCGCTCGAGGAGTGAGCAAAACCGAAGATATTGGCAAGGCTTCCAAGGCTGGAGGCAGGCTCGGGGGAGTCTCGCATCGTGCAAAAGTCGATGAGATAGCAAAGGACATCAAACTGCGAGGTCTTGTTGCGAAAAAGGAATACTATATCAAGGGGGCTGGTGTTAGAAGGTTCGCAGATGTTGCTGCTATTGACCCGTCAACAGAAATCGCAGTAGAGATGTACCAGGTTGGCAGAACCACAAAAGGAGGGCTTCCCGTCTGGAGGGAGCGGGGTGCACTTTCAGACATCATGTCGTGGGCAGAGGAGAATGAGATGTTGGGGCTCAAACTGAACTTCGTACCATACAGTTTTCCATAAGGTGACAAGAATGGGGAGGCAGGTCAATTTCTTCGCAACAGCCCATGATGAAGCACGGCTCATCGAATTCATAAAGAAGACTGGCGACATTGTTGTGTTTCCCTATTCCTCTGTTTCTCCCATATTCTCCCCTCTGGACCAATTGCCTGGAAAAGGATCAACCAAGTTCTGGGCACATGTTTGGTTAGTCAACAACGATTTCTCACCAACGATTGTAACGGAGTTCATCCCTCCGCAAGGTTACCATCTAATCGACGAGTCAAGATCTGATGTTATTGAATTCAGCCGTTCGATTCAGGATGGGGATGCGCTCCGCCCTGGAAGAATCTGGGCGGAGTTTGATTTCCTGGACGACTCAGGCTCACAGCTTGTGCCCAAGAGGCGGGACTTCAAGAGATGGTTTGGCGTCCTAGCGAAATGGATAAGAATGAACTACAGCAAGGAGATTAATCCTGATTTCTATGTCGCTCCAGACGCGATGATGCTAGTGAGGGCCGGGAAACTTGAACTAAGGTACTACTGAGACCATCTATCAGCCCGTTCACAGGATACTTCATGGAAAAGGTATCGGCCTCAACAGAATCAAGTGCTTTGACCTCAATCAGGACTGGAGGATATGGATTAGCAAGAACCAGTACGCGAGCCAGGATGCTGGCCTAAAACAAATCGAAAAGTTCAGAAATGAATATATCAACAGATACAATTCAATCCCTGGTCTGTGGTGAGGAGTATGACGATGAGTAGATTTTATGCTCTATTCGCGCCTGGGACAAGGTACGAAGTTCCCGTCTATGGAAGACCCAACGATGAACATAGATTTGGTAAGGCAACATGGGATGACAGCATGGAATGGGAGGCTAACCTCTTCTACACAGACGATTCACACCCGGTATTCAAGTGTCACAGAGGGCTGCTGAAGATTGTGATACCCTCTCCGGCAGCAATCGGCGACTTCGTTTGGACCTGGTATTCGGAGTGCGTTCTCACCGAAAAAGTGCTGAGACTGTTCCAAGGGAATGGTTTCACTGGCTTCCGCGCCCGACAAGTCATTGTCAGCAAGATCAAGCGAAAATCGAAGAAGACCGCGGAGGTCCCGCCGTTATACGAGTTGGAGGTCTACGGCCGGGGCGGTCCGCCTCATCCAGACTCGGGTTCCCTGCCGTTGCCAGAGTGGACAAGTCTGGGTTTCCCGAGATACTCCTCATACAAGAATGGGTTGCTGGTCAACGAGGCGACTTGGGATGGAACAGACTTCTTTGAAATCGAAGGCTTCCGTTACATAATTGTGACTGAGCGAGTCAAGAACACAATCGTAGAGAAGAAGCTCAGCAACTGTGTACTGGTAGCTGTTGAGGACATGAGCTGGCCAGAAGGCATTCCGACCCCTGAGGAACAGTACGAGGAGCACGAGAAGATTGGGCCGAAGACAGATCCGGAGATCGCTCAGCGCGATTCTAAACCGACGAGCGAACTCGCGCTGTCCCCTCCAATGCTGCCCTTGCTCTCGAAGAGAAAGCGAAAGGAAGCGAGGAAACAGATCAGGAAGGATCTCATAGAGCAGGACGGAGGAGATGACAGCCGGATTTACTCATCAAGTACCGATGAGAATGAATAGACGGTAGTCTTGATATCGATGCGTGACAACAGAGTCTGTTAACTAGGGATTCGAATCGATCGTGCTCTTCTCAAACTGGATTCGCAACGGCAAGGAGAGGGTAAAGTGCAAAATGATGACATTGCGCATGTGGGGTTCTCAACTTAATACTTTTGGCTATTCTCAAGCTCCGCGCTCCAAATCCCCAGAGGATTCGAAGAAGAAACGCGTCGATTTGTTCTTGGCTGAAGCGGATGCAGCCGTAGCTCCTAAGGTCAGCGCACCTCTCGTCCGCGAGAGACCATGTTGGAGGTCTGAGGAGAAAGATACATTTGTCGGTTCTGATCGAAAGCGTCAATCTCCAGATGTGCTGCTAATCCTACTTTCTAAACAACCCTTTGAGGACTGATCTCTTCTCATCGCTGGCCTGAAACACCAGCCGCCTCTCCCATTCGTTAAGAGCTGGAACATCTTGAAAAGTTGCCGTCTCCTTCAATCCATTGACAGTCTCTAATGCCCTAGTAGGTTGGTTCGTAGATTCGAATCCGTAGGCCAGCGCAGCTGCCGCTATAGGAGGAGCGGTCCGCGCGGCAACTGGATTTGCCACCACATATCTAGCGACGCAGGACATATTCGCCTCTCTTCGGGCTGCCCTCATAGGCGGCATATTGGGAGCAGCAGCTGCGGGTGGAGCGTCTGTTGCTGGCAGGGTGGTAGGAGCATATCTTGAGGGAGCAGGCGCATTTGAAGGTGCACTCTATTCAGAGGGAGAGCATGCTTTCGGTATTTGAATGGCCAGGTTGGAGGGCCATTTGGCCCGCCAGATGGGAACAGACGTGTTCGATGTTTCAGGCGAAACTGCGGGACTATTCGGCCAGTGGATTGGCAGGAGCGAAGCATCAATACTTCCGCCGCAAGGCCAGATCATCGCACGCATACAAGGAGCTCTATCCAATCCTGCCGTGAGATGGCTCGCTGAGAAAGGAGCACATGCAGCTTTGGGATACACAATACATAAACTCACGGAGAGATTCGGCTTTGTGAAAACCAGCCTTCCATCCTTCGAGAGCCCATGGCCTATCTAACTCAGGAAGCGAATGCACATGAGTCAAGTCAAGCTCATAAATCACATCCAATCCCTATGTTTGTCGGCGCTGATACATAGGATTGCGAGCTCTGGCCCGCAGACCACAAGGGCGAATGACGAGGCGGCCGCTGTGAAAAGACCGCAAAATCAGGATCGACCGAAGAGCACAATGCACTTCCAGGCACCAATCGAGAATTCAAACTCACCCCCCGAGAAAAGGATAGTTCAACTGACCAAAAGACAGAGAAAGCGAGAAAGACGTGACTTCCGAAAATCGATGCTCGCCTTCGCGGAGGGCAGTGGCAAGGAGACTCCTCCGCAGACTATGCCCCCAGATGGTCGAGAGCTTTTCTCGACGTGCATTCGAAGGCGGTTTTTGAGAATCTCTTCGTAGCCTACTCATTCAGTGTCAACTTCGACAATACTCCGTCAAGCCTTATGGCGCTTGACAAAGAGCTTCCTCAGAGTCTTGATGAAGTAGCCAAATCGCTCGGATTTGACCTGGATGCCAATGACCTATTGTCTTTGTACGCCGGGGTTGGCGTCTATCTTGGAATGGTGCTTGTGAGAGCTCTTGGCGCAAAGTGGTGCTACCCCGGGAGGTTGGTGAGAATCGCAGCGTGGTCCCTTCGACGCCCCGAGATCCTGTATAAGCACTGGTTCGTAAGTATCGACTCAAGAAAGATACCAATTTTCGAAATAGCCAAGAGAAGAGAGACTTTGGGCAAGGACAGGGCATCGCTCATTGATGCATACGATGAGATTGTGTCAGCCAGCTCAAATTGAGACATGCATTCTCCCCTCGTAGGCGGCATATTGGGAGCGGCAGCGGCAGGTGGAGGGTCCGTTGCCGGAAAGATGATAGGTGGGTATGCGTCATCAGTGGTAGCAGGAGGAACCAGGGAAGAAGGGGCGGTAGGCCTTGGCCTGAGAACACCGTTCAAACGCTACTATGCCGGAGTAAGTGGGGAAATTAGGGGTCACGAGGGGAGAGGAGATGTTTCGAGCATCCACACCCGAGATGGTGCTCTCTGGTCATTTCGTTACTCCGGAGAACATAATGGGGCTAGATCGTATGGCTATCCAGAGAGGATTGAATCCAACTCCATTCGATACGGCGTATAGACTTCAGGCTCGTATGGATTTCATTGCCACTTTCAACCCAGCGGCCAAGGGAGGGACAATGCCAGAGATCGTGCTGAATGAACCGGTCGGAGCGTATTTCGACGTCATCGAGTCGGTCCCGATTCCTCGGCCTCGGACTTCCTCCAATGTCGCAACAATCCACAACACAGCTAGTCCTCCACGCAAAACCAAGAACGAAACCGCCACTGGTCTTCTGTCCAAGTACCCGAGAAACCATCGTTTCGTAGAGCTGATTTCGAAAGCCATGTAGACATCAGCACGACGCCAGTTACGGGCCCCCTCTTCTCCTCCAAACGCATGTGCGGCCGTGTCTGCACAAGCCCTCAAAGTCTCCATGTTCTCGATAGGCTGGATATCAAGTTCCAAGGGCAGAGATTCGTGCTTCACGTCACCCAAGTCTATTGCCATTCCTGGTATCTCCCACCCGGGCTCCAACCCCCGCCTCTGGAGGTAACCACTCAGATCTGGCGGCGTGCTGGAAGGTTCGACATACGATGTCATGGGAATCTTCTTCTCGTCGAAGAATGACAGGATTCTTTCGGTCCTTGTCGCCATGTTTCTTGGAGTGAATCTTGTGCGCAGGACTCCATTCGAGAAGCTGCTCGGAGCGCCTGTGGAGAAAAGAATCACGTCTGGTTCTTTCCAAAGGAGCGCCCTTGCGGAGCTTGACAAGGCTGCTGTCCAGCAATCAATGAAGCTCTCCTCGGTAACACGAGCAAGCTCCTTCCTTGAATGTCTCATTGCCGTTCACTTACTGTGTCATGAGATGTCTCGAGGAAGAAGTGTTTCAACAATTTCCTTTCCTCTTGGCGTAAGGCAATAGTAGACGCGGATCCTTCTCTGGGGGGACCGCTCTCTTCTCTCGACTGCAATGAGTCCCGAGTCCTCAAGCTCTTTCAGATGCTGGAAGATTGATGTTAGCGTGAAGCTCCTGTTGGTGATTGACATGAGCTCCTTTCGAATTGCGTACGCGTAGTTCTGCCCTCGGAGGAGGATTCTGATTATCTGAACCTTGGTGTCGCCTATTCCTCCTTGTCTGAAGGAGTCTTCGTACCTTGAGATTATATCTCGGGCAGCCTTGTTCTTGCATGCGATGCTCCGCGCTGTCAGAGGGTCCTTCAGCCCTGTGCCCGTAATGACGCATACTACGCTTTCCGATCGAAGCATAGTGCCGTCATCTAGCATGCGACGGACCGCGGCCACTGGGGAAGCGGAAGCTGGCTCCGCAAACAAACCCTCACTCCTTGCGAGGAGTTCGACTGCATCGAGAATCTCAGCTTCCGTAACTGCAACGGCTAGCCCATTGCTCTCCCTAATCGCCGTTGCGGCCTCGCCTCCCATTCTGGGGTTTTTGATGGCTATGTCCCACGCTATTGTCGCATGCCTCTCGGCCTTCTGAGCGTCCTTCCTGTCTCTCATTGAATCGACGATGGGTGAGCATCCTTCGACCTGAACACCGACCAGACGCGTGCTTGCTTTCTTGGTGAGGCCGATGTCCGCGATTTCACGCAGGCCTTTCTTGGTCATGGCAAGATGAGAACCATTGCCCATGGGAATCACAAGCCAATCAGGAGGATTCCAATTCAATTGCTCCACCACCTCTATCCCTGTCGTTTTGACTCCTTCGAGGAAGAAGGCGTTCCTCGCTGTGACTGGATAGTATTTGTCCTGGCTCTCGATAAGGCTCCGATTGGCTTCTTCTGCAGAATCGCAAGGCACGATTTCTGCACCATAAGCAACTGCCTGATACAGTTTCCCAATGTCAATATCCGCGGGTATGTAAGCTCTCGATTTCATTCCTCCCCGCGCGCAATATGCAGCCAAACTTGACGCGAGATTGCCTGACCAACCTCCAGCCGCGGCTCCGAACCCCAGTGCTCGCGCTCTCGAGATCTCAACTGTCATACCCCTGTCCACGAAAGCCCCCGAAGGGTTTGTGGTTTCGTCCTTGACATATAGCCACCTCGATCCGAGCACCTGGGACAGTGAATCTGTCTTGCGAAGGTCGGTATTGCCCTCTCCGAGGCTGATGATTGTCTTCCTGTTCAGTATGGGCAATAAGCCCTCATATCTCCAAACGCCTCTCGAATTAGATCGCTCAAGAGATTCCCTCGTGAGATTCTCTTTCGCAGATTCCATGTCGAGAATAACTTGTAGTCTGCCACCGCACCTCCTGCATATGTGTGAAGGCGAGTTGATTGGTGATGCAGATTTGCATTCGACGCATATCATGCTGACGAAATTTCCAGCGGGCATACGCCTCGTCACTATGTAGAGGTCTGGGAACTTATACATAAGTCTTGCCTTATCGATAGGAGCCTCCCCCAATCCACTTAGGATACTCTCCAGTTCTCTTGATCCGGGCCATCCTTGGGAAAGGCATGTTCACTCGATCAGGCCTTGCTCGCCGGAGACCATGCAGAACACTGGGTTCAGGGGGGTCACAACTTTGATCCTGGCATTCTCTTGAAGATCACATTCCCGCACCTGGGGCAGGATTCGACCCCTTCGGCAATTACGTTGTTGCACATGGTGCATCTGTTCTCGTTCTTCTGAGTGCTGTTCCGAGAATTGTGAGAAACCATCTTCACGCCGCCTCTCGATCGGATTCGCATAGATCGAATGATACTTGAGGAAGGGCCTATGTATAGGACACGAAGTCACGTCGACATTCGTTTTGAAGATGAGCGCACAATTTGACATTTACACACGGTGTCGCCCTTGTTTGCGCGCGCGCTTGCCGCCAATGCATAGGTTGTGAAACCGATGGCTAAGATTCTGATTATCTACATTCTCAACGAGTAATAATGAATGATGACGTCCGGAATTGAGACTTCTTTGCGCATCGGACCGAGATGGGAACCGAGTGGTCGATCTCGTCCGCTTTGGAACTATCTGAAGCGTGAATATGGCATCTCGGCGCATTGTGAGCTGTGCACGTTGAGAAAGTCGAATGTTCGCAAGAATCCCAACATGAGGTTCGTAAGGACCTGGAATGGACCCTGGACGAGACCAATGCTTGGGTTCCTACGACTCCTGGGCTTGGTTGATTGAATGGTGCACTCACACATCAAGAGATTCGAAATGCCGGATGCGACATCCACAGGGCTGAAATCAAAAGTGGATACAATTGAGGTAGGCCCTCTGACCTTGTTGAAAATCAAGTGCGAGCCTGGATGGCGGTGGTCCGTACACGGGAATCTAGGCCATGATACTGAGCTGTGCATGAAGCATCATATGATCTACTGCCTTGCCGGGAGGGTTCTCGTGAAATTTGCAGACGAGACTTATGTCGAATTTGGCCATGGCGACGTCATGGAAGTCCTTCCAGGTCACGATGCATGGGTGCTGGGGAATGAACCTGCGGAATTCCTCGAGTTCGTTAGTCATCCGGTGGATGCCAAGGACTCCTCCGTTACCCCCTTACGGTTCACCCCAGCGCTCAGAGAGACAATTGCAGATGAAGGAAAACGGTCTGCGCACCCAAGGAAAGTATTATCTCCCAGCTTCCTTCTTTTGATGCAATCAGCGGGGGTGATGCGACGGCTCGTTCGAAGAGAGGATCCGGCAAACGTTCTCAACACAAGTCACCAGCGTTCGAGAATGTGAAGAATCAGATTGGTTACTGCGGACTATGGTGTGGAAGTTGCATAGTCGGCAATGGGACCTTAAGAGAGTTGACGAGACGATACGAAGGGCTCATCAAAGGCTACGGAATAAACGAATGGGGTGCCAAGGACTTCGATTCCGAGGAGTTCATGAAAGGGCTGTTATCAATACAGAATCTGCCAATTTGTGCGGGATGCCTTAGGGGTGGTGGCAACGACGAGTGCAAGATGAGACCCTGCGCCTCGAAGAAGAAGATATCAGAGTGTAGCGAATGCGACAACCCCATGGCCTGTAGGAACTCTGAAGCACTAGAGAAAGTGCGCACAGGCGCCCTCGCAGTGGGCATGGTCGCCAAGACTCGCAAAGGTAGCCAATCACGGCTTGTTGAGAGATGGACGGCCGACATCAAAGACAAGTTCCCGTTCTGCGTTGTCGACTAGCCTGTGAGCTGTGATCCCTCGGATAAATGAGCGAGACTGGGTTAATACCTAGACTATGATCCAAACTCCTTCCGCATTCTACCCTGCTCGGCTAGGAGTAATAGCGTGGGCTCATTGAGAAGGGGTCGGAGTTTGTGCGGGCGCAGATCTCCGGCGGCGTTCCGCGGAGATGACGACCGCACCCATGTCCTATCGGTTCCAGCTTATGCATAGGCGTCCAGGTAAGTATGCTGTCCTCGGATGGTTGTCCAAACCTACAGGAGAGATGAACCATGCAGGGCGAATGCGCCATCAGGAGAACGAAAGAGGAAGAGCACGAATCGTCAGAGAGATGCGGTGCTGTTCGGGGCACCACGCTGCTGAAGCGGGGCTTTGCGAGAATGCAGAAGCACGGGGTCATCATGGATGTAACGAGCATTGAGCAAGCGCAGATCGCTGAGGAAGCGGGCGCTGTCGCAGTCATGGTCCTTGACAAGCTTCCCTACGACGTCAGAAAAGCTGGGGGAGTCGCGCGTACCGCCGGCCTGAAGGCCATTGAAGAGATATTGACTGGTGTGACAATTCCCGTCATGGCTAAATGCCGCATTGGTCACACCTATGAGGCGAAGATCCTCGAGGCCGCGGGAGTCGATATGATCGATGAATCCGAGGTTCTGACTCCTGCCGATGAGGAGAGGCAAATATGGAAGTGGGAATTCACAACGCCCTTCGTGTGCGGCTGCAGGCAACTGGGGGAGGCACTACGGAGGATTGATGAAGGCGCGGCAATGCTCAGGACCAAAGGCGAGCCCGGCACGGGGAACGTCGCCGAGGCGGTGAAGCACATAAGGATTGTCAACAACGAGATCAGGCGAATGAAATCAATCTACGAGAGCGGGGATGATCAGGAACTCATCAGGGCGGCAAGGGAACTTAAGGTTCCCTATGACCTCGTAGCTGAGACTGGCAGGCTGGGAAGGCTGCCGGTAGTCAATTTCGCTGCCGGTGGGATAGCCACGCCAGCAGACGCAGCCCTGATGATGACTCTTGGGTGTGACGGGGTTTTCGTTGGCTCTGGCATCTTCAAGTCCGAGGATCCGAAGGAAAGGGCGAAATCAGTTGTTCTGGCCACAACCTTCTTCGATGATCCCTCCGTCGTAACAGAGGCCCAGAGGATGATAGACGAGAAAAGAGCAATGACAGGCTTTGACGTCAACAGCCTGGAGTTGAGGATGCAGGAACGGGGTACTGTATGAAGGAGCTGAACATCGGCGTTCTTGGATTGCAGGGCGCAATTGAAGAGCACATTGCAGCGACCAGCCTCGCCTTGAATGAGATGGGGCTCGAAGGCAAGGTCCTTGGGGTCAAGACGCCCAAGGAAGTCCAGACTATCGATGGCCTGATCATGCCCGGCGGGGAAAGCACCGTCATTGGTGGGCTCTCAATTCTTAACCAGGCATTCGCGGAAGTCAAACAACGGATATCCGGCGGAATGCCTGTTCTGGGCACGTGCGCCGGCATGATTCTGCTGGCCAAGAGGGCCTTCGATCGGGTTGCGGGGGAGACTGAACAACCCATATTGGGTCTGATGGACATAGTGGTCGAGAGGAACGCCTATGGCAGACAGAGAGAATCCTTCGAGGTAGATTTGGACATTCCTGTGTTCGGCGGGATGGAGTATAGAGGCGTATTCATACGGTCTCCAGCTATCCGAGAGATTGGACCTCAGGTTGAAGTTCTATGTAGGCTCAACAATGTGGCGGTGGCAGTCCGGCAAGACACCATGATTGGCACCGCTTTCCATCCTGAGCTGACAGCGGATACCAGATTTCACCAGCTGTTTGTCAAAGCAGTAGTACAGCAGATTGGAACTGGAAGAACCGCCAGCTAAGCCCATAAGCGTCTAAGTCACTATCCAGGATGAGGGAATGGTATGGCTGCGAATATCCCACCCAAGGCTATGAAGTATCTCAAGCATCTTCCAACAATAGCAAACTGGATTCAGACAAACAAGCAGATTTCTGGATCAGACATGTTCCTTTTCCGGACTCTCTTTTCCGAGCCCTACCGCATGCTCAAGAATGCGACCTACGAGCAGATGAGTGAGATTATCAGACCTTATCAGGATGATTCTCGGTACGGATCGTATGTTCGTCTTGCGCTTTCGTCCCAAGGAGAGCAGTGGCTGAGATATGGCCTTGACCTAATTCACAGGTCCTAACTAGACCCTGAAAGGTGCAGATTGGACTGATTGGACAGATAACTAGGAGACGTGTGCGGTTCGAGCATGAATCACGCTCAGACATGAGGGGTTCCAAGGAGCTTCTGTCGCCCAGTTGGGAAAAGCCCATAGGAGAGGAAAGGCAACACAAAGCTCATAATTCGTTCAGAGTGATTCAGGCGAAGGATCTGGATGGCCGAGGAAGAATTTCACTACAGCCCATTGCCAGGAAAGACTTACTTGCTATTTGGCGACGGTTCCTCCACGGATGGGTACTATGATTTGATTCAGCAACTCGCGGATGAATGCCTCCGGAAGTATCCCGATAAGGAGGCGCTCCTAGGTAAGCTGCGGAGAGCCAGTGCTAGAAAGCGACTGCTTCGCAAGGCGCGTGAAGGTCACGGGGATCCGGATATGGTGTTCCTGCTGGGCAGGATCAGTCCTGCTTTGTCCGAGTACACTCCGTTCGTCGAGCAGCACTTGGAAGACTTGTCGATTCTCAAGTTTCGGGATCGGAGACTCTGGACCAGCGAGGAACAATACCATCTGTACATGCTGGAGATAGAGCTCGTGAATCGGATCAATCGGGAGGAGTTCATGAAATGCGAGCGCAAGATCGCCTTCCTCCCTCACTGTCTGAAGGATTTCAAGCACGGCTGCAAGTCCTCAATGAGCGACATAGACTATGTCTGTCGCGGATGCTCGGACGCCTGCTTCCTGAACAGGGTCAGCACCTTGCTGAGACAGTACGGCGTGGACGCGTACATCTGGATGGGCACGGACTTAAGAAAGCTGAAGGGCTTGTCGCATTCGGAGAGGCGAATAGGCGGTCTGGGCATCGCGTGCGTACCTGAGCTGGTGATGGGCATGCGAAAGAGCATGAAACTTGGAATTCCAACGGTCGGAGTTCCCTTGAGCGCGAACAGATGCGCGAGGTGGATGGGAGACTTCTATGAAAACTCGGTCAGTCTGGAGAAAATCATGCAGTTGGTAGGTCATTGAGCTTCGCCTCGGAAAAGCCATAGGGATGGTATGTAGAAGAGGCCTCTCGCCTATATCGTATGTGGTGACAAACGATGAGGCAAGAGACCATGGTGTATGTGGGACTGGACGTACATAAAGAATTCTGCCAAGCTGCTGTGATCG
>Ga0315282_10003007_pt1 | contig 30481 bp, 23 predicted proteins | sample YL17G07_20_MG_FD_203693 | JGI IMG/M metagenome (GOLD analysis project Ga0315282, IMG submission 203693) | Sediment microbial communities from Yellowstone Lake, YNP, Wyoming, USA - YL17G07_20 | ecosystem: Environmental > Aquatic > Freshwater > Lake > Sediment | place: USA: Wyoming | collected... | reverse complement strand
GGTGGGGTTGTCGGGCATGGGTGGGGGCCTTCTTAGGGAAAATAGAATATACGTTCTATTTTATTTTAAGACACAGGTGAGGGGTTGTCAACTGCATTAATGTGCTGTTTTACACCACATATGTGCTGGTTTTGCTGCAGGGGGGCGGGGGAGATGCAGGTGGACCGGCGGGTGTTTGTGGCGGAGGTGAAGGTCTTGAAAATAAACTCAAAATGGCTGATCTGCTGAATGTTAAATTAAAAGAAAAGGCCTTCCATGCTTTCTCATAGTTAGTTATTAAGCAAAGATGCTTGTGAACTACCATTAACTATGTCAATGGTATAACCGGTTTGGAAAGTTTTATAGAATTCCTCTTGATGAGATACCAGAACAATGCGTTCTAGGTGTTGCTCTAAGGAACGTAGCTCTTGGATAGCGTCTTCCCGGCCAGTTTTATCCAGGCTACCGAATCCTTCATCGATAATGACAGACTCAATACGCCGTGATTCCCTCCGAATATATTTACCAATAGCAAGGGCAAGACTTATGGCAATACGGAACCTCTGGCTACCCGATGCCAAAACCACAGGTATAGCATCCTGGCCACCTGTTATAACATCTCGAACTTCCATATCCAGAGCCTTCTTATTCCGCCCCCGTTCTCGCAGAGATAGTGTCCAACGCCCACCAGACAAGTTATAAAGAGATTGGTTTGCTTCGTTCACGATTGCTAATTCAGCTTGGTTGATCAACGCTTGTTGAATACCTTGATCACCCATTTGTTCAGCAAGGATACCGTACAAATGGGTCTTACGTTCTGAGTTTCGCTTCTTGGCTTCAACAACATCTCTATCGGATTTGCGATTAATGAGCATTTGGTAATCTTGTTCGGATTGGTTTTTTTCCCTTTCTGCCTGCTGGTTTGTCCCTTGTGACCTGGTAAGTTGAGACCTGACCACCTCAGCATTACAACGAGCGGTTTCAGGAATTTTTGCAATCCTATCTTTTAAACTTTCAATCTTCTTCGCTTTAGATTCCATATTTTGCTTAGCAACGGCCAGATCACGATGTAATTGTTCGTAATGTGCTAGGCTGTTACACTTAGTTTGAAAGGTATCCAAAAGATCTGATGTCAAGGAAGCAGCCATAGGTTGCCATTCCGGCGTAAGTTGATCCTCAAAGTTGTGCAATGTGGTCAGAATTTCAGCTTGTTTTACTTGATCGCCATTCAAAGTGGACTCGATATCTATTTTTTTCTTTCGTAATACATCGGCATTTTGTTTGGCCGTAGAGAGTTCACGTCTGATCCTGGATTGTTCAGATTGAGCTTTCGTGAAATTGTCATCAACCTGTTCTTTGCGTTGCCGAACAGTCTCGAATTCTGACCGGGCGGTCTCCCAATCCCTCGGTAATTGCTTAATATCTTGTCCAAGTGCGATGTCGGTTTCCGCCAAAAGAGCTGCTTTTCTGTCGTGCTTTGCAATCAGGTCACGTAATCGTTCTACGGTTGCGTGTTGAATGCGTTCACCGTCTCCTTCCCTTTTGGCATCGTTAATATCACCCGATGTAGGATACGTCGTGGCAAGCCAGCCGGCTTCATCCTGAGGTAAACTTTCTGTAATTAATACTTGGAAAAGGGGTGGCAAATTTGAGTAGGCTGTAGATAATGACGATAAATGCCCAATGATATCCTGTATTGATGTATTCCTGACATGTTCATGGGACTTGACGGCCGCCTCACATATTTTCACCATTTCTCTTGCTCTTATACTGGATGCATCGGCATCTTGAACTCGTCGTTCAGCAGTATCATACTCACCTTGGGCGATCTTAACATTCTTCTTTGCCTCGGTCAATTCAGCCCGGATAGTTTCCTTTTCACGTTCCAAATGTTCGGGGGTCATTTCATTACCACAGTAGCGGCAAACCTTCTCCCCTTCTACTTCACTGAATCGGATTGCTTTCGCCTGAATTTCATCCAGGTGTGCCTGGGCTTTAGCTAATGTGGAATTTGCATTTGATTCCACTTGGCGTGCTTGATCGTATTCACTTTCAGCCATTCGTTGGCCGTGGAGAGCTTCTTCTAGGCCAGCTTGAGTTTGATCCAACCCATTGATTGCTTCATCTCGCTTAGTCACTGCATCCCGAAGCTTTTTCCGATTTTCAACCAGATTGCGTAACCAGGCCACGGCTTTGCCTGCTTCCGAAAAGCGGGATTCACATTCCAAGGCATCTGTAAGTTGCTTTTGTAAATCAGGTGGAAATTCGGACAAGTCCCTCAGGTAGATTTCTCGTTTCAAACGATTAGCGTCTATTCGATCCAGCAAGACGATTATAGGATTCAACTCAAGTTGGCGATTAGATGCAGTAATTACTTCTTGCTGATATCCGCTGACAATCCTACTCTGTTCCTCATTATCATGCTCTAGCTTTTGCTCTCTATCTTCCGCCACACGAAGGAGTTCGAGAGTGGGTTCATGTTCCTCCTTGTGTTTATTTTCCGCCTTTTTAGCTTCATCAAAGCGGTTTCGGCTGGCTAATAGTCCTTCCAGAATTGGCAAAATACGAGTCAGTTCTACCCAGTTTTGATAATTTTGGACAATTTCAGTTTCTTGACCGATCAGTTGACGACTTTTTTCAAGATCAGTTTGTTCATTGGCAAGTTGATCATCAAGTAATTCCCATGTTTGGGCTTGCCCAAATAATTCTGTCAATTCATAAACTTGAGCTTGCGCAGTTTTGCTGGCTTCAATAGCTCGGGTTATACGTTGTTGAGCCGTCAACAGGTCTTTATCAAGGACAGGCGGCAGATTGGCTAACTGTCCATGGTAAAAGGTTACACGTCCATCCCAATATCGCTTCCTATCTTTTGCCCTGGATTCGAGTTCTTCATAACGGGATAGGTCAATCAGCTTAGACAAAATTTTATAGCGCTGATCAGTGGATGAGTCTAAGAGCCTGTCGCTCTTTCCTTGTTGAAGAAGAACAGATGCGGTGAATGTTTCGTAATTCAATCCAACTTTATTCTCCACCCAGTCTTTGAACCCATTCTCGATATCTGTTTTCTCAATTGGCTCTGGTCTAGGGTCACCGCCATCTCCAGGTGAAATCAACAGATAAGCGCAGCGTGTTGCTGCTCCTCTTTTAGAGACGGTTCGTTGAACGCGGTAAACTGCCTCCCCCAGGCGAAAATCGTAAACCACCACAGCCCGGTCACAACCATGATTGATCAAATCTGTGAAGTTCTGTTTCTGATCCCGGTATACCCCAAACAAAACAAACGTCATTGCATCAAATATGGCACTTTTTCCAGCGCCGTTAGGTCCGGAGAGTACCCATAAGCGAGCACCATCAAAAGTCAAACTTTGCTGATCGCGGTAACTCATAAACCCGGACAATGTAATCTTTAGCGGAATCATTCTACATCCTCCTCGTTGATGAGCAATTTATCTGCCAAGACAAGCAAATCATCCTTATCCGGGTGGCTTTCAAACTTGCTCGCCAGGAAGTTACGCACTGTTGTTGGTACATCTTCAAGGTTGCCAGTATGTCGGGCAACTACCGCTTCCACCTGACTACCAAAAGCATTAGTCTGTCGATCACTCCATCGTGGGAATAAACGCTCGATTTGTTCAGTAATTGCAGCCAGGTTATGCTCCCCGGGTTTGTAATTTACTGTATAACTCACAATGGCGCGCTGTGCATCCGGGTATTGTTCCTCCAACCCAGCCAAGTCAACTTCTGGATCATTCACCACGATTCGGTAAAGCGGTGTTGCATTCAAGGGAAGCGCAACGGGCGCGGGAAGTTTAGATGTATCAGTGAGGATTTCGATTAACCAAACCGATTTCTGATCATTAGCTTCCCCAAAATCAAGGCGTTCAACACTTCCTGCATAACAGACCCGATCCATGCCCTCTATTTTTTGTGGGTTGTGTATATGACCACACGCTATATAAGACCATGCACTCGGTATATCACCCACCTCAAATATTACATCCTCTGTCTCTGAAATGTGAAACAGGTTATGGACTCGGCTTCCGCGAATATGGATATGGCTGACCATCACAGCTGGCAGGCGCTTGTCAATGTGGTTACTCTGGATGGATTCCAAAGTGGCTTTTAACGCGTTGCGTAGAGCGCGGTTCTTTTCTTCCAGGCTGCCATACTGCGCCCGTTGTCCACGTAAATATCGGGATGGTGTTGGATATGGCAGAAGAACAAACTGAACCACTTGATCCTTTCGATCTTTCAATCGCATATAGCCGGGGCCTTCGTATAAATACATCCGCCCTGCAGGTTTTACCGAATCCCCCTTTGTCTCGATAGGGGCAACTAAATCCATCATTTCGCGAAATAGGTTAAACAAGGCCTCATTATCATGATTTCCTGAGATGCCTACAATCGTTCCGCCGTTCAGCAGGAAAGGCTTGAACGCCCGGCTGACATCACTCACCGCATCCCGTACGGCATCTATTCGGGTGATATTGGCAAACAGGTCGCCGGAGACTACCATGACATCGACTTTATGTTGGTCAAGATGATCAGCAATATCTGTCCGGCGTTCAATGCGCCCCAGGCGCTCATTGAGATGCCAATCGCTTGTGTGAAGTATATTCATTAGTTCCTCCTAATACGTGATGATTGCAGTTGGGGCATCATCACCGGATGCGTCACTCCCCTGAGAACTTTCCGTTTGAGCTTCCCCAGAGCGCATCGCCCATGCTGGAAATGGAACGCGAACATGCATCGGCTCGCGGAACGAATCTTGAATGAGCAGCTTTTCATCTGCTTGCAAGATAGCTGCCTTGGCTCTTGTCTTTTCGTTTAAGAAACGCCAAATTGGTTGGGACATTTCCAAGCTGCCGGAACGTCCGACAACATGGATACCAGCGTTTTCAAATACCCGTTCACTGACCTTTGATGCCTGTTGTTGAGCGCCAAGTAGGATGATTCCCATCGATCTCATTTCTGCTGCCAAAGTCTCGATCAGCTTAGTAATGGCATCTTTTGCGCCTCGGGGCGCAAACCGGTTGAGTTCATCCAGTGCAACCAGATAAACCAATCCATTGATAGAATTTAGTCCGGTTCGGTCCTCAAGGAGTTGATTAAAAATTGTCGCCACCACGAAGCGTTGTAGACCAGGTACTTTTGCCAAACTATTTAGATCGACAACGATCGGGGCACTGGTTTGGCGAATTACCAGATTTAGAGGCTTTCCCTTCTTATCATCTCGTCTTAAAACCCCTTTCCCCTCGTGTAAAAGTTTAATAAGCCGTCGGTGTAACTTTCGCAAAGTGCCAGTATGATGGCTGTCCCATTGATGAGGGGTATCCTGAGATATGTTCTTCACCCAGATACTCAGTTCAGCAAAAGTTTGTGGTACAGCCTCTGGGTTGAAAGGGCTCGAATCGCTATTGAACGAGAAAAAGGTTTTCTGATTATTCTCAGCCGTTCCGCCATCATTTTGGCCATCGGTCGATTTCTCTGAGGGCATCTGGGGATGGGCGGAAGGGTTGTTGCGTAACTTACGCTTAATAGTTCCATCGGATTGAACATTTTCTTCTGTTAACCAACTCTCAATGTCGAGAACCAAGGCGCTGAAATTCATATCCTCCGCGTCTTCAGATGCAAAAAGATACATCAATAAACCATTTTCGATAATATCAGCCAAACTCCAACTATACGCTTCAACTGTTCCCCGGCTGCCGGTAGGAACCGAAATATCTGCATTCGGCATCTGCGGCGCGAAAAAATGAGCGCCGGTAAATGGATGTGGATATTCAATGCCCATCGCAGCCCAGGCAGCAGCATGCTTTTCTGGATCATAATTCTTGTTCCACCGGTCAATATAGAATAAATCATATCCTTTGACATTTAATATAATGGGAACTACCTGCAAGCGAGTGGGATCACCTGGATTTTTTTTGGCTTGCCGTTCTGCCTCTTGGAGCATCATGTAGATTGTGAACAATAAGAAACTCGATTTTGTGCCTCGCCCTGCAACCCCATTGACATTCATATGGCCACCACTCACACCGATCAGATAATTCATGTCAATCTGACCGCTCCCAGCTACTACATTACCGCCATTTTTGATTTTACCCAGGGTAAGCGGAGCCTCATTCTCATCGGATCCATAAGCGAGGCCAGCTTCATCCTCACCACAAACATACACCTTGCTCTGTTCTAAAGGCGGGGTAAATACAGGCGGGTCAGCTCGTAAGATACGAGCGGACGCATAAGTTACACCCTGACCGTTGAAAGTGGCATCTTCTTCGGAGTTTCCATCAGTCGCTCCCCATTCATCGGAAATGTTCGCCTTATCGCTTACCCGATACACTTGCTCAACCAAGCCGAAAAAACGAAACTCTTGACCTCCGATATTGCTGCTGGTGCGAACAATTTGCGTAGATTCAACAAGAGCGTTCCGATCCACCCAGAAGTAGAACTGATCGCTGGTTGCCTCCTTTCCACTGGGCGAACCGACTTTGCCAATCGCACGTTGCCCATTCCCATTGGTGCTGTAGTCAATCTTATTTTCGTCAGTCATCTTTGCGCTCCTAACTAATATGGGCCAGATAATAAAAATGGTTGAGTAAATGGGTGTAGTTCCCAAAAACTGCACCCAGGCGATCTTCACCTCGGACAATCGGCTCCAGCGTTATTTGCGCTCGACTGTAACTCTGACGCTGGCAACGATAAGCCAACACAACCCGTGAGAGGAGATCTAAAAAGTTAGTATTTTTAGCATGGTTCTCGTACCAGTCCAGAGATACCTCAATACGCACGACTCCATCCAGGGCTGATTGCCCACCGCCTTCTCCAATTTTTAAATACCATGTCAGTGTAGTAAGGTTCTTGGCCGGAGCATGGATAAAAGCAGGTAGCCTCTGACCAAGCTGCAAGGTATATAATAAATTCAAGCGGGACATATCGAGAGGAATTTGCTGGTGTGTCTTGATCACCCCAAAGATCGGACAAGTTTTGCTATCAAACCCACCAGAATGAGCCTGAAGACGCCCATCAACGATGGTTGGGATGTCCGCTGCTTGTGCCAGGACTTCCTCTTCTAGCGTAAACATTTCTTCACGTGATCGATTATCTGTTGCTTGAGTAACGGCCATACTCTCCCATATCTGGGTAGCTGGATCAAGGAATACTGGTAACAAACGAATTCCTTCCTGCTGAAGATGGATGGCGAATTCTTCTACCTCTGCCCAGAGAAAAGGCTGCACCACCATCGTTACAACCCGTTCTGCTCGAACATATTCGCTCAAAATATCGCGATCCTGAATGCGCATTGAGATTCCGCCTATCTGCGATACGCGCACCGGTATTGGCCAGCCATCTGTAGTGAAAAGCCGCGCAGCAATCTTTCCAACATCCTTACCATCTACAAAACGCGTAGGCGAAAATTCCCATTCATCTTGTCCCCAGCCTGTTATGTGTAAAAAAGGAATGGGTTTCCATTCACCTTTTTCCTCGTAGCTCAAGTCTACATCGGTGACATCATGCCCATTCTGGGGGACATATGTAGGATTTGGAATAACCGTCCCACCTACCGCTTTTACACCTCTATGGTTCAAAATGAAAAAGGACATTTAGCCTCCTATACCTAAGCTTGCGAGCCGCCATGTGATTGCTTCTCGACTAACCAAAAGTTCACTAGATAGTCGATTGGCCAAGAATTCCCGTTTTCGACCAAAAGGAACTTGGTGTTGAGCTATGAGAGTTTGGCAAGTTTCTGCGGGCATAAGTAATTCTGCGGCAAATTGGTTGGCCTCTGCTTCTTGCCAGGATTCAGTAAATAAAACAACATTTTCCGCAATTTCTAATCCTGGAATCACAATTTGCTTTCCCGCCCATTCATCGTTGGTGCCCGAACCTTCCGCATCGTTGCTTGTTTCATAGATCAGCCCTTCAGTGGCCATAACTTCCTCTTTGCCGGCAGCAGCTAATTCATGCATTGCTGGCAAAAAATGCAACAGATAGTGGCCAAGTTCATGGGCAGCAGAAAATCGTCGGCGGGCAAGGATGTCGTTAGCATCAACAAAAATACAACCAGTGAAAACCGACCGATTCTGCTGTGCAAACAAAAAGCCCGATAGGTTCTCGTCGCTGTTCAAATCTAAGACCGGCGTCTGTCCAATTTTCTTCGACAGAAATATTTTAGCCTGCCGTGGTGTGAGAAATGGAATCTCCGAGAACCAGATTGGATAGGCCCCAATAAGCTCATTAAGCGGCACGATACCAAGCGTGGGTTTCTCAAAGCCTGATAGTTGCCAGACTGATTGCACGGCAATTGTGACTTTCGCTAAATCGGCGGTTTTTATGATGGTCATTTTTGTTTCCTCGGTTTCACGGCTTTGGGCGATGCGACCCATCGCCGGGAACGCTTTGCACGAGTGGCAGCCATTTGAGCTTGCCCGCGTCCCATCATCATTTGCAATGCAGCATCTCGAAAAGCACGCAGAAATCGTTCATCAGCGAGCCTCAGTTTTGCTCCGATTTGCCGTACAGCCTGTAAACTTAACCATTCTGGTAAAACCAGGGGGTTGTTGATAAGTGATTTTCCAATCTCACGGTGAACTTTTGGTAATTCTTGATCACCAGTCATTCTAGCTGCTACATCCCCAACCGTGAGTGGTTGTGTTTCCACCATAACCTCTTCCTGGCTGAAATATTTTCCTAGCAATTCCTGTACTTTGGCAGATGTCTGCGCTAAAGGTGTCAATCCTAGTTCAATTGCGTATTCCTGGTTGACTTCACCAATCATGCGATCTAGTTCAGCATCGCGTTGTGCTGTTTGAAGGATTTGTTCAATGTGATCCAAATCGCCGGAATCGAGTGCTTGAATATATTGATAAATCATCCAACGATTCGAGTTTGGGAGGAGTTCTTGTTCCATAAGTTTAGCCCTCTCTTGTCGATTTTTCACTTTTGTAATAAGCATCATATAACCTTGACCTGGCCCGAGACAGTCTCATGAGAGCGGCTGCCTTGGTTATGCTCAACACTGTCGCCAGTTCTTGCCCGCTCATCTCGCCAACATATGCCAACTGTAGTAATGTGCGATCGTTTTCATTCACCAACGAAAGCAACTCTTCCAGGCCAAAAAGCTGATCTTCCAATCGCGAAGGATCCGTTTTTTTACTGAGCATTCGCTCGAGCTTTTCATCTTCAGCCAGTTCATTCCATAAGAGCTCAGATTTGGATTGTTTTTTTGGTTGGGGATCTGGCATATTTCCGATCAGGTCAGCATGATGATATTCGCGTGCGATCTTTTTCCTGTAGTCTTTAAGTTTATTGGAGGCAATAGTTAATAGCCAGGAATAAGCATTTAGAGAAGGATCATATCGATCAGCAATCTTAATCGCAGTTTCTAAGGTCATTGCTAGAATTTCGTCAGCTACATCATTGATAGCTTGGTTACCCTCTGCTGTACCAGAGCGGGCAACGAGTACTTGAACGCCTGACCTCAGATGATCCAAATGTTCTTCTATTGCTGCATAGAGTCGTTCTCTAGGTGTAATTTCTTCTCTAAATATTTGTTCTTCAGCTTTCAAGCAAGCCTCCATCTATAACAGCTCTTCTATTCATATATTTGCCGTTCGAAACATTTTTCTAACAGCAACATTATGACCTGACCCCATTCTTAGTACCAATTCATGTGTTAGTGTTTGGAGCAAAGCGGTGCGCAGAGTCGTGGTTATTGTTGGCATGAGAACCGGTTCTGGAGCAGGGGGTCTATACCCCAAAACACTATGTGGTCTGACTTGATTATATTCTCTTCGCCATTGTTCGATCAGTATTTTCGCCTCCTGTAAGGTGTAAAAGATTTCGTGGTTCGGCAGCTCATCCCGCAGCTTGCCGTTAAAGCTCTCGATGTAGCCATTTTCCCTCGGTCTGCCTAGCTCGATAAACAAGGTTTTTGTTCCCAGATCATTCAACCAGGTGCGAATCATTCTGGTCGTGAATTCTGACCCGTTGTCCGACCGGATGTGTTCTGGCACACCCCCCTTTCAAAACAGCTTGATCAAGCACTCCTGCACATATCCTGCTGTGTGTTTCCGCCCCACCTGGATCACCAGGCATTCCCGGGTATATTCGTCGATCACATTTAGCATCCGAAACTACCGCCCATCGTCAGTGATGTCCATCACGAAATCATAGTTCCAGACATGGTTGCGGTGATTTGGCTGTAACTGCACGCAGGAACCGTCACTCAACCTACTGATTCGAAAGTGAGGCCGGAAACGTCGGCCCAGTACAAGTTGTGGTCGCACATCTTCTATAATTCCTGAGCTGCGGACAAAAGACCGGGGATTGGATGTTACTTTTAAGGTAAAATCTTCCTATGCCATCCGATACCCAGGTGATCTACTCGATGGTGCGGGTTGGGCGCATCCATCCGCCCAACAAACAGGTGCTGCGCGACATCTCGCTCGGGTTCTACTACGGCGCCAAGATCGGCGTGCTCGGGCTGAACGGCGCCGGCAAATCGACCCTGCTGCGTATTATGGCGGGGGTCGACCCAAACTACACCGGCGAGATTGCCATCAGCAAGGGCTACACCACGGGCATGCTCGAGCAGGAGCCCCAACTGGACGACTCCAAGACGGTGATCGAGACGGTGCGCGAGGCGGTGAGGCCCATCGTGGCGATGCTGGCGCGCTTCGAGGAAGTGAACCTCAAACTGGGCGAGCCGGATGCGGATTTTGACGTGCTCATCGCCGAGCAGGCCAGCCTGCTGGAGCAGCTCGACCGGGTGGATGCCTGGGACCTGGATGCGCGGCTGGAGCTGGCGCTCGAGGCGCTGCGCTGTCCCCCGCCGGATACACCTATCAAAATCCTTTCCGGCGGCGAGCGCCGCCGGGTGGCGTTGACCCGCCTGCTGCTCACCGAGCCCGACATTCTGCTGCTGGACGAGCCTACCAACCACCTCGACGCCGAATCGGTGGCCTGGCTGGAGCATCACCTGCGCCAGTACAAGGGGACGGTGATCGCGGTCACGCATGACCGCTACTTCCTCGATAACGTGGCGGGGTGGATCCTCGAGCTCGACCGCGGTTACGGCATCCCCTGGAAAGGCAACTATTCCTCGTGGCTGGAGCAAAAAAAGGATCGGCTCAAACTGGAGGAGAAGTCCGAGACCCGCCGCAAGAAAACCCTCGAGCGCGAGCTGGAATGGATCCACATGTCGCCCAAGGCGCGCCAGTCGAAAGGGCAGGCACGCGTTACGGCCTACGAAAAACTGCTCAGCCAGGAAACCGAAAAATATCGCGAGGACCTCGAAATTTATATCCCCCAGGGCCCGCGCCTGGGCGACATCGTCCTTTCGCTGGATAAAGTCTCCAAAGCCTACGGCGACCGGCTGCTGCTCGACAACTTCAGCGCCAACATCCCGCCCGGCTCGATCGTGGGCGTGGTCGGCCCCAACGGCGCCGGCAAGACCACCTTGCTGAAGATGATCACCGGGCAGGAAAAGCCCGATGGCGGCAGCATCCGCATTGGCGAGACGGTCAAGTGGGCCTACGCCGACCAGGCCCGCAGCCTCGACCCGGAGAAATCGGTCTACGAGGAGATTTCGGGCGGCGCCGAGACGTTGGAGCTGGGCGGCCGCAAAGTCAACGCCCGGGGCTACGTTTCATCGTTCAACTTTACCAGATCTGACCAGCAGAAAAAGGTCGGCACGCTCTCGGGTGGGGAACGCAACCGGGTGCACCTGGCCAAGACGCTCAAAGAAGGCGCCAACGTGATCCTGCTCGATGAACCGACCAACGACCTGGATATCAACACGCTGCGCGCCCTCGAAGAAGCGTTGGAGAACTTTGCCGGGTGCGCCATTGTCGTCAGCCACGACCGCTGGTTCCTCGACCGCATCTGCACCCACATCCTGGCCTTCGAAGGCGACAGCCAGGCGCGCCTCTTTTTGGGAAGCTGGTCCGATTACGAGCGGGACTACCACGAGCGCTACGGGAAATCCGTCGAGACACCCCGGCGGGTGCAGTACCGCACGTTGAAGCGGTGATATTAGAGCTCAAACCTTGCGAAGTGAAATGCAGGTTGAGGCCGTCCTAAAAGAACCACAATGCGGTTATGAACCGCCACGGATGAGGGCGGACACGCAGGTCCGCCCCTATCTGTAGGGGCGTACCTGTGTGTACGCCCTCTTTTAGGACAGCCTCAGACTTAATCCCTCTCCCTTTGGGAGAAGGCTGAGCTTGCCGCTTCGGCGCACCCGCAGGGGTAGGGTGAGGGTATAACGTATTTTTCACGATTTCCGATCTCATATTTGGGACTTAAACCTCACGAAGGTTTCGGAACCTTCCTTACAGGATACCCCTACAGGGTACTATGCTTCGCAATCGCAAGGTTGTGTTAAAGGCGCACTCCCAGGAGTATTGCAACCATCCAGCCAAGCCCTGACAGAGTCTTTGCAAAATTGAAAAGGCATGCGGTGGGGCTTTGGGCTAAACTATATATTAATGAAACTGATCTCCGCTTCCGGTGTTCGCAAAGTCCTGGCGTTGGTGTTGCTGGCAGGCCTGGTCCTGGCCAGTTTGGGAGCGCGCCCGGCGCTGGCGCAGGCACCCGTTCCGGGGACCCCGCTCTTACAGAGCGCTACGCAGACGGAAACGGCCACCGCCACGCTCGAGCCTACCCAGACTCCGGCGGCGCCTGGCGAAGCACCCCCTGGGGAGGCTGACACTCCGACCGAGACCCCCGCGGTCTCAGAAACGGCCAGTCCCACCCCGGCTGATCCAACTGCGACTCCGGAGGCAGCCAGTCCTACCCCGGCTGAACTGACCGCGACCCCAGAGGCGGCCACCCCCGCGCCCGAAACACCCACGCCTTCAGCTACATTGCCACCGCCGCTGCAGGAGGCGGCGACGACTTACGGCGGCCCGCTCCTATCGGATGGGCAGTTCGTCTATGGGCCGAACGTTGGCAGCTTCAATGTAGTCGACTATATGAACAGCCGCACCCCCCAGCTCGCCAGCTACGCCGAGACGCTCTACGGGCGAGCCGAGTATTACAGCATCAACCCCAAGGTTTACCTGACCCTGCTGGAAATGGCCGGCGGGTTGGTCTCAAACACGGCGGCTACCCACGAGCAGGTTGAGAACCCGTTCGGCCTGGGCCAGAGTGGTTTCACCGCCCAACTGGATGCGCTTTCAGAAATCCTGTTCGCAGCTTATTACCTGCATCTTTACAACTATTCGATCTTACTGGCGGAGCAGCGCGACCTGCCGGCTTTAACACTGAAGGATGGCTCGACTTTGGCTGTGCCAGGCGCGGCCAACGCCGGCAGTTACGCCGCCATGGCCGGCCTGGCCAAACTGTTCGACAGCGCCGGCATGGCCTCTGCGCTGGACGACAGCCAACCGGCGAGCTTTGTGCAGACCTACGTGCGCCTGTTCCCCGGCGACGACCCGCTCAGCCAGGAAAACCGCATCTTTATTCCGGGCGAGGTGGGGGCGCAGGCCGCCCCGTCCAACTTGGTGCAGCTGCCCTACCCGCGCGGTGAATCCTGGACTTTCGGCGGGGCGCACAGCAACCTCGGCAACGATTCGGACCCGGTGAATTACCCCATGTCTTCGCTCGACTTCAGCCGCGGCTGGCCCGCCTGGGGCGCCGACACCAGCAGCATGTGGGTGGTGGCGGCGGCAGCCGGCGTTGCTACCCGCATCTCGTCCTGCAACGTGCACATCCAACACTCAGACGGCTGGATGACGACTTATTATCACCTGGATAACGTGCAGACCTTTGGCGGCACCATCAACCAGAATGACCGCATCGCCATCGTCGCCAACAGCCTGGGCCAGGCGCTGTGCAACGGCGGCGCCTCGACCGGGCCGCACGTGCACTTTTCGTTGAAGAAGAACGGGGCCTTTGTGGCGATCAATGGCACGGCGCTTTCGGGCTGGGTGGTGCACAGCGGGCGCTACAGCTACGATTACGACCACGCTTACATGTGGCTGGAGCGCGGCGGGGTCAAGAAATATGCCTACGTCAACCCGCTGCTCAACGATACCCCCAACGTGTGTGACGCTCCCGCCCTGCAAACACCGGCGAACGGGTCGGTCTTCCCCTCGCCGGCTGCCAGCTTTAGCTGGACGGCGGTGAATAACTGCTCTTACAGCGGCTACGATTTCCGCATCAAAGACGTCAATACCATGGACAGCGGCGGCACCACCATCGTGAATACCAGCGTGAGCAGCCTTACCCACGGCGAAACCATCACTTCCGCCTGGTATTACAAGGACCTGTATTGGGGGGTGCGCGCCGCCAACGCGGCGGGCGGCGCTAATTGGGGGGTACGGCGCTTCAAGGCAGTCCCGCCGCCGGCGGCGCCCGCCCTGAACCTGCCGTTGGATGCGTGGGTCTTCGACCGCAGCGCCAGTGTCAGCCTGAGCTGGACCGCCGCCGCCGGGGCGACCGGCTATTACGCTGAGTTCACCGGCGGGCCGGGTGTGGATATCAACTCAGGCTGGATCAGCGGCACCACCTGGGCGGTGGGCGTGCAGCCGGGCGGCAGCTACCACTGGCAGGTCAAAGCCCGCAACGGCAATGGCAGCGGCGAGGGCGCCTGGAGCGCCAGCCGCGCTCTGGCGGTGCACTACGGGGCTCCGGGCAGCCTGACCGCCGCCACCGCTTCGCAAACACAGATCAACCTGGCGTGGGTCAAATCAGTGGATGCGCCCGCCAACATCGACGGATACCGCATCTATCACGATAGCACGCTCATCGGCACCGCCGCCCTGGGTGACACCAGCTACTCCGACAGCGGGTTGGCCTGCGGCACCAGCTACACCTACCTGGTCAGGGCCTACAAAGGCGGGGTTTTATCGCCGGAGAGCAACACCATCACGCGAGCGACCTACGCCTGCACGCCCAACCCGCCCACCCTGCTCGAGCCGGCTGACAGCGCCACCATTTACAGCAAAGCCTTGAGCTTCACCTGGCAGAGCCCCAACTCGCCGTCCCAAAATGGCTATACCTTCCGGATTAGCGTTTCGCCCAACCCGGAGACGACGCCTTACCTGGTGGATAAGCGACTGGCCAACAGCGCTGCCAGCTACAGCTACACTTTTGTGACCGACCAGCTTTACTACTGGCACATGCGCACCTGGAACGTGGATAACTTCGCTTCCGCCTGGGTGTCGCGCCCCTTCACCGTGCACGGTACACCGCCCGGAGCGACCGTGCTACGCAAGCCAGCTAAAAATAAACTGATCACCGGCTATACCACCACCCTCGATTGGGATGACGCCGCTGACGCCGAGCATTACCAGGTGCAGATCGCCACGTCGAGCAGTTTCAGCACCGCCAGCCTGGTCTTTAATGTGAGCTCAACCCCTTCGACCTGGGACGTTCCGCCGTCTGCCCCGTTGCCCTCCAACGACACCTATTACTGGCGGGTGCGGGCGGTCAACGAGCATGGGATCAACGGCGCCTGGACGGCAACTTCCTACTTCCGCACGGCGCTGACCACGCCTGTGTTGCTTGATCCGCCGGACGCGGGGAATGCCATGACCACCCGCCCGACCTTCCTTTGGGGTGATGTCAACCTGGCGACCTCGTATGTCTTCCAGCTCTCGGCCAGCCCTACCTTCAGCCCGCTGCTGATCAACGCCGGGGTCACCGCAGCCAGCTATACGCCCGGCGCCGACCTGGCGCGCAACCAGGTATTCTACTGGCGGGTGTATGCCAAGGGCACCAACCCCAGCCCCTGGTCGGCGCCATTCAATTTCACCAGCGCTGACCCGCTGCCCATTCCAACCCTGGTCTCGCCGGCCAGCGGCAGCCTGATCATCGGCTATACCCCACTGCTGAATTGGAATGACGTGCCCGGCGTTGACCATTACCGGGTGCAAGTCGCCACCAGCAGCCGTTTCTCACTGACCCGGATTGTCCAGGATGCAACCGCCCAGGATTCAGAATTCCTGGTCCCCGCCGATTTGCTGCCAAACACGACCTTTTATTGGCGGGTGAGCACCTATGATGGCCGGGGGCAGTACAGCCGGTGGAGCGCGGTGCGCTCTTTCCGCACCCCGATGCTGCCGCCGGTGCTGCTCGGCCCGGCAGACCAGGGGCAGGCGCTGACCACCCGCCCGACCTTCAGCTGGGGTACTGTCAGCGGGGCAACCGCGTATGTCTTTCAGCTCTCAGCCGGCCCGACTTTCAGTCCGCTGTTGATTAACACCAGCATCACTGCCTCGAGCTATACCCCCACCTCCGACCTGGCGCGCAACCAGCCATTCTATTGGCGAATGTATGCCAAGGGGACCAACCCCAGCGCCTGGTCGCCGCCTTTCAGCTTCAACAGCGCCGACCCGCCGCCCATCCCGACCCTGGTTTCGCCGGTAAGCGGCAGCCTGATCAGCGGTTATACCCCCACCCTGGACTGGAACGACATGCCCGGGGCTGACTACTACCAGGTGCAGGTCTCCACCTCCAGCAGTTTTGCGACAGCTTATCTGCTCTATAACCAGACGCCGAATCCCTCCGAGTTTGGCATCCCGGCGGCCCTGGCAGCCAACAAGAAATTCTTCTGGCGGGTGCGCAGCTACGCCTTGAACGGGCAGTACAGCCTGTGGTCGCCGTACCGTTATTTCCGCACCGCCATGCTGCCGCCGGTGCTGCTGACACCCGCGCTGGGGGCAGAGCTGACCACCCTGCGCCCGACCTTCGACTGGGTTGGCGTTAGCGGGGCCACCAGCTATGTCATCCAGGTCTCAACCGTCCCCGATTTCAGCACACGGCTGGTGAATGCTGCCGCGGCGTACTCGATCTATAAACCTTCTATTAACCTGCCGCGTGGCGTGCTGCTTTACTGGCGGGTGTATGCCAAAGGCACCAACCCGAGCGCCTGGTCGGTGGGGAATTTCAACATACCGTAAACGCCGAGATTGAAGCAGGTTTTTTCGAAAAAACCTGCTTTCTCGATTCGGGTATAATTGATTCATTCTCCCCACCCAAGGATAAACATGGCAGAATCCCCTGACCTGATTGTATCCACCCGCCTGGTGCCTGAGTGCGACTACGATTTTTCCCCGGCTGAGCGGGAAACGCTGCGCGCCCTGGCCGGGCAGGCCGCCGAGCTGGCGCGGCGCCCGCTCGAAGCTGAGAAACGCGCCCTGTGGAAAAAACACAATGACCTGCAGCCCACCCGCCCAGTGATCTTCTGCGACCCCGAGAACGGCTGGAACGAGATCTTCCCACCCGATTCACTGGCCTGCCAGGGACCCTTCGCCCGCCAGTGGGAGCTGCACCTGCGCAAGCAGATTTTCTGGGGGGTGAGCATGGGCGACGATTACACCCTGCTGCCTTTTTTCCCGGTTGAGCACGCCCACCAGGAGCCTGATTGGGGTCTGCGTCAGCACCAGATCGGCGGCGAGAACGGCGGCGCTTACCGTTGGGATGCGCCGGTCAAGACCGAATCCGACCTTTCCCGGCTGCACTACCCGCTCATCCGGGTGGATTTCGCCGGCACGCAGCGCCTGGCGGAGCTGGCGACCGCCTGCTTCGGCGACCTGCTGCCGGTGCAGGTCAGAACGAGCTGGTTGTGGAGTATTGGCCTGACCCGCATGCTGGTGAACCTGCGCGGGCTGGAGCAGATGCTCTACGACATGACCGATAACCCGGGCCTGCTGCACCGCCTGATGGCGCTGCTCAGCAGGGGCACCGACGCCATGCTGGACGCGCTGGAGGCGCATGACCTGCTCAGCCTGAACTGCGACGGCAGCTACGTCGGCTCGGGCGGGCTGGGTTGGATCAATACGCTGCCGTGTACGGATTTCTCCGGTAAGGTACGCACGCTGGATATGTGGGGGCTGGGCGAATCGCAGGAGACGATCGGCGTATCGCCGCGCATGTTCGCAGAGTTTATTTTCCCCTACCAGCTCCCGCTGCTGCAGCGCTTTGGCCTGACCTGCTATGGCTGCTGCGAGCCGGTGGACGGGCGCTGGTCGATCCTGCAGCAGGTATCCAACCTGCGGCGGGTGTCGATCTCGCCCTGGTCGGACCGGGAAAAGATGGCCGAACGGCTGGGCGACCGCTATATCTTCTCGTTGAAGCCCAACCCGGCGGCGCTGGCAGCGGAAAGCTTCGATGAGCAGCGCATCCGCGACAGCCTGCGGGCGGATCTGCAAGCTGCCCGCAACTGCCGGGTGGAAGTGATCATGAAGGATAACCACACCATTCGCAACGACCCAACCCGCGTCACGCGCTGGTGCCAGATCGCGCGCGAAGAAGCAGAAAAAATATGATTTCACTGAAGGGTACAGAAAAAGCATCAATACAAACACACGGAGTATACACATGGCATATTTAATGGGCATCGATGTATCAACCACCGGCGTGAAGGCCCTTTTGATCTTTGCCGACGGGCAGGTAGTGGGCAGCGCCAGTACCGAACAGCCGCTTTCCACGCCTTATCCGCTGTGGTCCGAGCAGGACCCGGCCGACTGGTGGAGCGGGGCGGTCAGCAGTGTGCGCCAGGTACTGCAAGAAACCGGCATCACCGGCAGTGAAGTGGCGGCGGTCGGCCTGACCGGACAGATGCACGGGCTGACCCTGCTGGACGCGGGCGGCAACGTGCTACGCCCGGCGATCCTGTGGAATGACCAGCGTACCGGGGCGCAGTGCGACGAGATGCGCGCTCGCCTCGGGAAAGCGCGCCTGATCGCCATCACCGGCAACGACGCCCTGACCGGTTTTACCGCTCCCAAGGTCCTGTGGGTGCGCCAGAAGGAGCCGCAGGTCTATGCCCGCGCCGCCCACATCCTGCTGCCAAAAGACTACGTGCGCTACAAGCTGACCGGCGGTTTTGCCATGGATGTGGCCGACGGCGCCGGCACGATCCTGATGGACATCAAGGCGCGCCGCTGGTCGCCGGAGGTGCTGCAGGCGCTAGAGATCCCACCGGAATGGCTGCCGCGGCTCTACGAAGGGCCGGAGGTAACCGGCGTGATCTCGGCCGAAGCTGCCCGGCTGACCGGGCTGAAGGCAGGCACACCGGTGGTGGGAGGCGGCGGCGACCAGGCTGCCCAGGCAGTCGGGGTGGGGGCCGTGCAGCCGGGGATCGTGGCGCTGACCTTGGGCACTTCGGGCGTGGTGTTTGCCAGCACCAGCCAGCCCTTCATCGAGCCGGAAGGCCGCCTGCACGCATTTTGCCACGCCGTGCCGGGGCGCTGGCATTTGATGGGCGTCATGCTCTCGGCGGCGGGCAGCCTGCGCTGGTACCGCGATACCTTCCACCCGGGCCTGGATTACGATACGCTGCTGGCGTGCGTACGCACGGCGCAGGTACCGGCCGGCTGCGAAGGGCTGCTCTTCCTGCCCTATCTGACCGGCGAGCGCACCCCTTACCCCGACCCACTGGCGCGCGGCGCCTTTGTCGGGCTGACTATCCGTCACGGCGAGCCGCACCTGGTGCGCGCCGTGTTGGAAGGAGTGGCCTTCGGGCTGCGCGACAGCTTCGAGCTGATGAAACAGGCCGGGCAGAAGGAGATTGCCCAGGTGCGCATCTCAGGCGGAGGGGCGCGCAGCCCGCTGTGGCGGCAGATTTTAGCGGATGTGCTGGGCGCCGAGTTGGTGACGGTCAACACCACCGAGGGGGCGGCCTATGGGGCGGCTCTGCTGGCCGGGGTAGGGGCCGGGTTGTGGCCGGATGTCGACGCGGCCTGCCAGGCCACCGTGCGCCTGACCGGTTCGACTGCCCCACAGGCAGGCAGTGTCGCAGTTTACGAAAAAATCTACCCGCTCTACCGCCAGCTCTACCCGGCGCTGAAAGCCTTCGAATGAATTCAAAGATTAGGGAAAACCAAACCTGCTGAAGCAGGTTTCGCTTCCGGCAATCCGCTTCAGCGGATTTGGGTCTGGCTAGCCGGCGAATTTATTCGCTGGCGATCGTTCGCTGGCTAAAACGGTAAATTCTCTCCTACAATATATTCACCAACCGCTTCATGGGCAGTCTGGCCTTCTCCCCTAGCTTCTTCTTCGTCCATGCGTTCCAATGGGGCAATCATAGTCTGTTGGGTGTGGTGTTCCTTCTGATTTTTAACATAACCAATTGCGATCTGACACTGACGCTCGCCTACTGATAAGGCGCCATAGCCCCGCTGCCAGCCGAGGCCATCGAAATCATGTGAACTGGCCCCTTTCAATCGTTTGACTACCTCAGCAATGGCATATTTGGGTGGTATAGAAATTACCATATGTACATGGTCGTTCCATCCGTTGATAGCCAATACCCGGCAATCCAGTTCATTGGCCCGGTCAACCAGGTAAGGAAAAAGGCGCTTTTCTATACCTTCATCGATGAGCGGTTCGCGGTTTTTAGTGCCCCATACCAGGTGATAAAACAAGCGCCAGAATGGCATATCTTCCTCCTCCGCCTGTGAATGAATTCACAGGCTAGAAAAAACCAAACATGCTGAAGCAGGTTTCGCTGCCGGCAATCCGCTTGAGCGGATTTGGGATTGGGGCTCCGGCTGATCCTTCGAATGAATTCGAAGGTTATCCAAAACCAAACCTGCTGAAGCAGGTTTCGCTGCCGGCAATCCGCTTGAGCGGAGTTGGGGTTGGGGCTCCGGCTGATCCTTCGAATGAATTCGAAGGTTATCCAAAACCAAACCTGCTGAAGCAGGTTATTAAGATAATCCGCTTTAGCGGATTTGGGGTTGGTTAGCCTGCGAATTTATTCGCTGGCGGATGGCGTTACCCCAGCATCTCTCTCAACCGGATCATCCCCAAGCGGATGCGGGTCTTGACCGTACCCAGCGGCTGGTTCAGGGTATCGGCGATTTTCTGCTGGGTCATCCCCTGGAAATAAGCCAGCTCCAGGCACTGGCGCTGCTCGGCGGAGAGCTGGCGCAGGGCGGCTCGCACGCGCTGGCGCTGCTGGTTAAGTTCCACCGCCGCGTTCTCATCTGGCCGGGTAAACAGGTCATCATCCAAACTGCTGGAGTGGCCCTCAGGGCGCACCTGCTGCTGGCGCAGCCGGTCGATGGCCTTATGGCGGGTAATGCTGGCCAGCCAGGGGATCAGCTTACCCTGGGCGGAGTCGTAGCTGCTGCCCCAGCGCCAGACCTGAGTGAACACATCCTGGGTGATCTCTTCGGCGTTCCCGGCATCGCCGATGATGTGGAGCGCCAGGCTGAACACCAGCCACCCGTAGCGGTCGTACAACTCACCCAGGGCGCTGGTCTGCGCCTGGGCGACTTGCTTCATCAAGGCGGCGTCATCGGGCGGGGGAATCATAAGCTATGACAATTATACATTTTCTTCCGCTTTTGGGGATTGATTTTTTCAGCAGAATGCGCTAATATGTAATCGATTACATGTGTAAACGATTACATGTGGTATCGTTTACATAAAAGTCTGGTGTCTCAGGAGACGGTAACTTATGTCTACCATCCATGATGTTGCTGGACGAGCTGAAGTTTCTTCTGCCACGGTTTCCCGCTATCTCAATAACTCCGGTTATGTAGGCAAAAAGACCAGGGAGCGCATCGAGCAGACCATCGCTGAGCTGCACTATGTCCCAAACAGCCTGGCGCGCAGCCTCCATTCTAAAACGACGCATACCTTGGGTTTGCTGCTGCCCGATATCGTCAATGCCTTCTGGACCGGAGTGGCGCGCGGTGTGGAAGATGAGGCGCGTGAATGGGGCTTCAACGTCATCTTGTGTAATACTGATTCTGACCTAACCAAACAAAAAGATTACATCTCCATCCTGCTGCAGAAGCAGGTGGACGGGTTGGTCTACGTCCCTCTCAGCCGCGATTCACATGCCTCATTGGAAAACCTGCTCCAGGTTGAAAAGCATGGGGTGCCGTTTGTTGTCCTGGATGCGCCGGTCGAGGGCATCGCTGCCGATACTGTCCTGGTCGATTCGCGCCGCGCCGCCCGCGAGTTAATTCATTATGTCATTGACTGTGGTCACAAGCGCATTGCCTTTCTCACCGGGCACAAAGGCCATTTCACGGCTGAGGAGCGCCTGACAGGCTGTCTTGAAGCGCTCGCCGGAGCCGGCATCCAGCCCGATCCGGACCTGATCTACTACACCAGCTATGATGAGCCGGGCGGTTATCAGATGGCCTCCCGCCTGCTGAAGGCTGTTCCCCTACCCACAGCAATTTTCACGGGCAACAATATGATTGCCCTGGGAACGATCAAGGCCCTGCGCGAGGCTGGTTTGCGCGTCCCGCAAGACATCAGCCTGGTGTGTTTTGATGATATCCCCCAGGCATCGCTCATCGACCCTTTCCTGACCGTGGCGTCCCAACCTGCCTACGAGGTTGGGCAGTGCGGCACACACATGCTCTTGCAGCGCATAACCGGGCAGGCGCCTGCCGAGCCACAGACGGTAGTGCTGCCCGCCGAAATCATTGTGCGTAAGTCCTGCGCAGTGTTGAAGCTTTAGAAAAGAGGGGTTTATAAAAAATATTTATCGAGTGAACATTTCGAGAGGAGGTGGTTATCAGAACATTCTTGTGTTTCACCTGTATGAATCTGGTTCTAAAATTAAATCTCTCACAACTTTAAGGAGTAATAACATGAAGAAGTTATTTGGTTTGATAATGCTGGTCGTTTTATTGACTGGCATTCTGGCGTCTTGCGCCCCTGCCGCTACCCCCGCCCCTGCGGTTGAACCGACCAAGGCGCCCGAGGCTACCAAGGCCCCCGAGCCCACCAAAGCGCCTGAAGCCACCAAGGTGCCCGAACCTACCCAGACCGTCGAGCCCACCAAGGCCCAGGAAAAGACGCTTGAGCTGTGGATGAACGGCGATGAGCTGGTGAACAAGTATTGGACCGATGTGGTGAATGCTTTCAACGCTGCTAACCCCGGTATCACGATTGTCTACAAACCATATGCCAACGAACCTTACAAGACTGCCCTGCAGGTAGCCATCGCTTCACAGAAACCCCCGGACATCTTCTTCAACTGGGCTGGCGACGATACTTTCCGCTATGCGCGCGAGAACAATATCCTTGACCTGACTTCGGCTGTGGCGCAGTTCGGTTGGGACAAGAATATTTCAGCGGCTGCCCGCGACGCTTTTATGACTGATGACAAGCTCTACGCAGCACCCTACAGCTTGGAAGCCAAATACATGTATTACAACACGGGCATGTTCGAGAAGAACGGCTGGAAAGTCCCTGAGACCTTCACCCAACTACTTGACCTGTGCAAGGCCATCAAGGCTGCCGGGATTACCCCCATGGCTTTTGGCAACCAGGAACGCTGGGAAGGTGTGCATTATCTATCCCTCTTCAATGAAAAAGTGGTCGGCGAGAAACAAATCTACGTAGATTATTCCCTGACTCCTGCCAAAGATGCACTTTTCACCGATCCCAAGTACGAAACCGCTTTCCAGCGCCTGTTGGATGTGCAGAAGGCCGGTTGTTTTGGCGATGCCGTCAACTCCACTACCCCCGATTCAGCCCTGGCGCAGTTCTACACCGAACAGACCGCCATGTACTGGCAGGGTACCTGGATCATGGGTTCGCTGGCCAGCAACGCCTTCGGCGACAAGTATGCCATGTTCCGCATGCCGCCCATGGAAGGCGAAGTTGGCAACCAAAATTACGAACTGATGGCTCCTATCGGGTTGGAAATCTCTTCCAAAACCCCCTACAAAGATGAGGCTCTCAAGTTCCTGGACTTTGCTCTCTCGAAAGAAAACCAGATAAAACTGGTCAAGGAGCTAGCCCGCCTGCCTGTGCGCGCCGATGCAGTCGATCCTGCAGCGGTCACCCCGCAGTTCAAGTTCGTAGTGGATGACGTGGCCAAGGCCGAAGGCGCCGTTGGTTGGCTGGATACTGTGCTGGAGAACAGCATTTCCGAAGCTTACCTGAATAATATCCAGGAAGTGTTGGCTGGTTCCAAGACCCCCAAGCAGGCCATGGATGCCATCCGAACTGCAGCCCTGGCGGCTAAGGATAAATTAGGTAAGTAAAATCCGCCTGGTCCTTGTTCCATCGGCTGTTCAAAAACATTACAACCTATAAAACCTGTAGGGGCGGGTCCCAGACCCGCCCCTACCTGATGTAAGGGTGATTCGTAAATTTTTGTGCAATAATAATAAGATGGTTTTTATCAAGCAGCCCTTCATCCCTCAAAAGGACCTAGCATGACCACGACCAATAAACCCCGTTCAAGCTGGTTCAAACGTGAGTACCTGGATGCTTATATCCTGATCGCCCCGGCGGTGCTTATTTTTCTTTTCTTTGTCATTTATCCGCTTTTTCGCACCATTCAGGTCTCTTTCTATGATTATGGTCTGACTGACCCGGTCATGAAGTTCATCGGCCTGCAAAACTACATCGAAATGACCAAAGACCCGGTAATCTGGACGGCGCTCAAGAACAACGTGATCATCCTGGTTGGCTCGGTCATCGTTCAGGTGGGCATGGGCTTGATCCTGGCAGCCATCCTTAACCGTGGTATCCGTTATGGCAGGACTATTTTTCGCACGATCCATTTTGCTCCCATGGTCATGTCGGTGGTGGCGGTGGGTGTGCTCTGGCAGTTGGTCTATGACCCGGGAGTGGGTATCCTCAACAAACTGCTCAAACTGATGCATCTGGGCGTGCCGCAGCAGGGTTGGTTGGGCGATCCGCACTTGGTCATCTACTCTGTCCTGGTGGTGGCTTGCTGGCAGTACACCGGCTTCATGATGGTGCTTTTACTGGCGGGCATGCAGTCGGTGCCGATAGAGCTTTACGAAGCCGCCAGAATTGACGGCGCCAGTGAGATCCAGTCATTCCTGTATGTGACGATCCCGTGCATCCGCAATGTTATCCTGGCGGCGGTACTGATCACGATGATTGGGGCGTTCAAGGTGTTCGACATTGTCTACGTGCTGACGCGCGGCGGGCCGGCCAATGCCAGCCAGGTTTTGGGTACCTACATTTATTATCAGGCGTTCACCAATAACATGGCCGGCTATGGCTCGGCCATCGCCGTGGTGCTGCTGGTCATTGCCATCGCCCTGGGCATCGTGCAGTTACGCTTCAGCCGGGGTGTAGGAGGCCGGGCATGAAAGCCAAAATCTCTTCCGGTTTACTTTATACCGTTCTGACCATTTATTCGGTACTGGTGGCGCTGCCGCTCTTTTGGATGATGATTTCTTCTACGAAGACGGTGCGTGAAATTTTTGCCACGCCCTTTTCCCTGCCGCCGCAACCCAAGTGGAGCAACTTTTCCATGGTTTGGAATAAAGGCATCGCCGACTATATGCTCAACTCGCTGCTGGTGGTTTCGGTCTCCGTTACCATTATTGTGGTGGTCAGCGGGTTGGCGGCCTACGCCATGGCGCGCATGCGTTTCCCAGGACGCCTGCCCATCTACCTGATGATCATGGCAGGCTACGCCATCCCCATTCATACCGTGCTGGTGCCGATCTACATCATGGAAAATACCTTCCACATGCTCGACCAGTATATTGGTTTGATCGGTCCTTATGTGGCATTCGCCATCCCTTTCTCGGTTCTGCTGCTTTACTCCTTCTTTATGGAATTTCCCCAGGACCTGGAGGATGCGGCCCACCTGGACGGCTGCAGTACTTTCCAGATGGTCACGCGGGTGGTGCTGCCACTCTCGATGCCGGGGCTTTCCAGTGTGGCGATCTTTCAGGGAGTGTTCCTGTGGAATGAGTTCCTGCTGGCTTTGATCGTCATATCGGACGGCGCAAAAAAGACTCTGCCGCTTGGACTGACTGTTTTCCAGGGCGAGTGGTCTACCAACTGGCCTAACTTACTGGCAGCTATCACGTTGGCGACCCTGCCGCTGCTGCTGCTCTACATTGTCCTGCAAAAACAATTCATTAACAGTCTGACCGGTTTTTCAAAGTAAAATTAAAAATTATTCGTTTGCTTCGTTAAATCCGTGTTCTATTCTTCCAGATAAAAAAGGATATCCCATGCAAAAGACACACCACCGCTTTCGTCAGGTCCACCTGGATTTCCATACCGCCCTGGAATGTGACTTGGTCGGGGCTGATTTCGACGCCCAAACCTTTGTCGAGATGCTCCAGCTGGGCAAGGTGGATACCATCAACATCTTTGCCAAGTGCCACCACGGCTATTCTTATTACCCCACCCAGGTGGGTACAATGCACCCCAAGCTGAAGTTCGACCTGCTGGGCAGCATGGTCGAGGCGCTGCACCGCGCCGATATCAAGTGCCCGATCTACGTCTCGGTCAAATGGGATGACCTGGCCGGCATGCAGCACCCCGAATGGGTGTGCGTGCGCAAGGACGGTACGCTCAACATGCGCCCGGTGCTGACCGGGGAATGGGGCTGGTCGACCATGGACCTGTCTACACCCTACGCCGATTACTTCATCGCCCAGGTGGAGGAGCTCATTTCGATCTTCGGCAAAGAAATCGACGGGTACTGGTTCGATATCTGCTTCCCGGCCCCCAACTATTCGCCGTGGGGCATGGCGCAGATGCGCAAGGCGGGCGTCAACCTGGCGGATGACGCCGCCGTGTGGCGCTACGCCCGCCAGCAAGACCTGGCGTTTTTCAAAAAAGTGACGGAAATCTGCCAGCAGAAGACGCGGCGTGCCACTCTTTACTATAACGGCACCACCACCGCCGACATGGGCGAGGTGAACCCTTATATGACCCACTATGAGATCGAGAGTTTGCCCACCTCGGGCGATGCCTGGGGCTACCTGCATTACCCGATCATGGCGCGCATGGCGCGCAGTTATGGCAAGGAGATCATCGGCATGACCGGGCGCTTCCACCGCTCGTGGGCCGATTTCGGCGGGCTGAAAACGCAGGACCAGCTCGATTATGAGTGCGGTGTGATCCTCTCGGCCGGCGGCAAAATCTGCGTGGGCGACCAACTCCACCCGCGCGGCGTTCTCGACCCGGCCGTCTACCGCCTGTTGGGCAAGTCTTTCAGCCGCGTCGAGGCGTTAGAGCCCTGGCTGTCCGATGCTAAGCCCGCTGCCGAGGCGGGCATCCTTTCGTTGGGCCAGACCGGCGACGCCCAACCCGGGGTGGGCGCGCTCAACCCGGACGTGGAGGGCACGGCGCAGGTGCTGCTTGAAACCGGCATCCAGTTTGACATCGTCGATGAACGCGCCGACCTGTCGCGCTACCAGACAATCTTCCTGCCCGATCATGCCTGCCTCACGCCGCCCTGGGTGACAAATCTCGAAACTTACCTGGCAGGCGGCGGTAAACTGGTGGTGAGCGGTACCGGAAGCCTCGACCCTGTCACCGGCCAGTTCCAGATCGAGGATATTCCGGTCACATATCTGGGTAAGGTGCCCACCCGGCCGGCTTACCTGCGCCTGGATGCCAACCTGGCCAAAGAAGGCGAGCTGGCGACCGATTACGACTATGTCTTTTACGACCAGGCCTACCTGGTCGAGCCGGTCGAAGGCGCCCAGGCTTTTGGAGAGTTGAAGCGTGCCCTGTTCAACCGCACCTGGGAGCACTTCACCAGTCACCAGCACGCCCCGGTGGGCGATACGCTCAACGCCCCCATCGCCGTGCGCATGGGACGCGTGCTGTACTTTGCCGCCCCGCTCTTCAGCGCTTATCGCAGTTGGGATTATTGGGCTTACCGCGCCGCAGCCGTCAGCGCCCTGCGCGACTTTCTGCCGCCGGCGCTGCTCAAACCCCGCGCCCCTGGTTGGGTGGAGATGACCCTGCACACCCAGCCGCAGTCGCCAGAACATCCGCCGCGCAAGATCGTGCACGTGGTCACCTATCACCCGCGCCGCAGTTTGCAGACCATCCAGCACGTGGACCAGTGCTACCCGACCAGCGGGCTGGGTGTTTCCGTGCGCCTGGATGGGATGCTCCCCAGGCGGGTCTACCTGGCCCCGCAGGGCGAGCCGCTCGAGTTTGAGGTGAAAGGTGACCCTCAAAGTACTGAGGGTGATTACGTGGAAATTGACCTGCCGCCGGTTGGCGCGCACAGCGTGGTGGTGATCGAGTAAGAGGTTTCTATGGACGAGTACCGGAGCGCCAACCGGGCGCTGTGGAATGAGTGGGTGAAAATCAACGCCCGTTCGGAGATGTACGCCCTCGATAAGTTCAAGGCAGGCGGGTCCTCGCTGCACCAATTGGAGCTATCCGAGCTGGGCGAGGTGAGCGGGAAATCGCTGCTGCATTTGCAGTGCCACTTCGGCATGGATACGCTGTCGTGGGCGCGGCGGGGGGCGCAGGTGACCGGGGCGGATTTCTCGCCGGAGGGAGTGGCGCTGGCGAGTGCGCTCAGCCAGGAATTGAACATCCCGGCGCGTTTTGTGTGCAGCGACCTGTACGACCTGCCGCAGCACCTGGCAGGGCAGTTCGAAATCGTCTATACCTCCTACGGCGTGCTGACCTGGCTGCCGGATTTACGGGGCTGGGCGCAGGTGGTGGCGCATTTCCTCAAGCCGGGCGGGGTGTTTTACATTGCTGAATTCCATCCCTTTGCCATGGTATACCAGGATGATGCGCCCGAGCTGCGCATCGGCTACCCTTATTTCAGTAATGAAGTGATCGCCTGCGAGGTGGCGGGTTCATACGCCGACCGCACGGCAGAGATGCGCCAGAAAGTGTCGTACGAGTGGGCCTACCCGCTGGGCGAGGTGGTCACCAGCCTGATCGAAGCCGGCATGCAGCTCGAGTTTTTACACGAATTCCCCTACGCCACATACAACATGTTCCCCTTTCTTGAAAAGGCCGAGGATGGCAACTGGTATCTGCCCGCTAAGGCCCAGACCATCCCCCTGATGTTTTCGATCCGGGCGCACTGTCCCTCTGTTTGAAATGTGAGGCGGGTCTTCAGAAATCGGGTTTTTCTTTAAAACCCGATTTCTTCTTGCGCCCCAGGCTCGGGCACAATTGGATGGCTCAAAATGTGACGTTAAGAACGGGACCGTTGTGCCCCTGCCCACGCTGCATAAAACTTTCCCGATATGACAGGGCACGATTGGACGGCCCTAACTGTGTCATTCCGAAATGGGCCGTCGTGTCCCCACCTGAAATGTGAAGCGGGTCTTCAGTGTTATAATTTTCCGTTATTATTAATAGATGGAGGAGATCATGCAGCGTACCCTCAAAGCTGGGATGACACATAAATTCAAGTTGGTATTATTCATCCTGCTGGCAGCTGCCTTGCTGTTGGCGGCGTGCGGTGGAGCCGGGCAGGCCGGCGTTAGCCCGGCGGCGGGGGCCGTGGAGGGCTATCTGCAGGCGCTGGTCGCCAAGGACTCGGCCAAACTCGCCAATCAGTCGTGCAAGGACTGGGAATCGCAGGCCACGCTGGAAATGGACTCGTTCCAGGCGGTCACCGCGGCGCTGGAAGGCGTCGCCTGCAAGGAGACCGGCAAAGATGGCAGCATCACCTACGTCAATTGCCAGGGCAACATCGTGGCCACCTATAACAATGAAAAACAGAAGCTCGACCTGAGCCCGCGCACCTACAAAGTGGTGCAGGAGGGGGGTGAGTGGCGGGTATGCGGTTACAAATAGATTTTCTGCGCCGGTTGTTCTCGCGTGAGAATGTGTGGGCGCTGGTGCTGGTGCTGGTGGTGATCGCCCTGATCATCCTGACCGCCGATTCGGCGCCTTTGTGGATCTACCAGGGGTTCTAGGATGGTTTTTCATTTTAAGATTTTGCAAAGGAAAAACCATAGATGGGGTTGATTAACATCCTGGTCATGGCCGGAGTCGCACTGGCGTGGGCGCTGATTTTCAAACAGCGCGGCCGCGGCTGGTTCCTGCTGGTGACCAGCGCCCTGGCGATCTACTGGCTGCAGCCGCTCCTGCCCATCCACGGCATGGATTTCTGGCTGCCAACGCTCACACTGGCGCTGGCGGTGTTGAGCTGGCTCGTCACCACCCCGCCGGAGAACCGCGACTGGCGTAAAAATTGGCCGGCGGCGGTCGTGTTGAGCGGAGTTGTACTGCTGCTCGACCTGACACGCTTCTTTGGACAGAGCGGCCTGCTCACCGCCGGGCGCCCGCCACTGTTGGAGCTGGTGGCGCTGGTGCTGCTGGTTTTAGCGGGGCTGGGGCTGCTGCTGTCCAGGCTGAAAAAGATGCCGGCGGCGCTGCTGACCGGCCTGGTTGTGCTGTTGATCGCCTTGATGGTGGTGCTCAAGCTGCCGGCGCTGACGCAGCTTGTCAGCGGCTGGCTGCGGGCGCTGGTCGGGCAGTCGGCAGAGCTGGCGACCGCTAACGAGCTGCGCTGGTTGGGTTTCTCGTACGTGGCCTTCCGCCTGATTCACACCGTACGCGACCGCCAGAATGGCCGCCTGCCGCTGGTCAGCTTGCAGGAGTACGTGATCTATGTCATCTTTTTCCCGGCATTCGTGGCCGGACCGATCGACCGGCTGGAGCGCTTTATCAGGGACTTGCGCTTTCCTGGGGCTAAAGCCCCAGGCTACGAAAAGGGAGCCCCAGGCTACGAAAAGGGAGCCCCAGGCTACGAAAAGGGAGCCCCAGGCTACGAAAAGGGAGCCCCAGG
>Ga0315282_10003006_pt1 | contig 30515 bp, 28 predicted proteins | sample YL17G07_20_MG_FD_203693 | JGI IMG/M metagenome (GOLD analysis project Ga0315282, IMG submission 203693) | Sediment microbial communities from Yellowstone Lake, YNP, Wyoming, USA - YL17G07_20 | ecosystem: Environmental > Aquatic > Freshwater > Lake > Sediment | place: USA: Wyoming | collected... | reverse complement strand
GTCTGGGGGAGGAACCCGGAGCACGCCGCGCGATGCGTGGAGGACCTGCGCCTCCGACCCGGGCTTCCCGACGGATGCGCGTTCGACGTCGCCGGCACCGTGCGGGAGGCCGTGGCCGGCGCGGACGTCGTCATCACATGCACCGCCAGTCGCGAGCCGCTCGTCCGCGCCGAGTGGCTGGCGCCGGGCGCCCACGTGACCGCACTCGGGTCGGACGGCGCGGACAAACAGGAGCTCGACGTGGACGTGGTCGGGCGCGCCGACCTGTTCGTCGTCGACAGTCGAACGCAGTGTGCCCAGATCGGCGAGCTCCACCACGCGCTCGACGCCGAGATCGTGCTCTCGCCCGATGATGTGGCCGAGCTCGGCGAGATCGCCGCCGGATCGAAGTCCGGGCGCACTTCGGAGGAGCAGCTCACGGTCTGCGATCTGACGGGTGTGGGCGTGCAGGACGTGGCTGCAGCGGCGCTGGTGCTCGAGCGGGCCGGCGCCGACGTCGAGAGGATCGCGCTCTGAGGGTCAGCGGGTTCCAGCGGTCTGGAGCAGCACGACGATCTCGTCGTGGAGCACGCCGTTCGTCGTGAGCACCGATCCGCCGTGTGCGAGAGGCTCGCCGTCGAAGGTGGTCATCCGGCCGCCGGCCTCCTGCACGATCACCTGCAGCGCGGCGTAGTCCCAGGTCGCGAGCTCGGGCTCGAGCATCACGTCGGCCGACCCGCGCGCGACCAGCATGTGCCCCCAGAAGTCGCCGAAGCCCCGGTCCCGGCGAGCGCCGCGCACCAGCTCCTGGATCGGCGCCCCGTGCGGCCCGTCCAGCCAGTCGGCGACGTCCGCGTAGACGACGAAGGCGCGGGAGACTCGGTCGGCGCGTGACACCTTGATCGGCGCTCCGTTCAGCCACGCGCCCGTACCCTTCGCCGCCTCGTACCGCTCGCCGAGGGCCGGGGCGTTCACCACGCCTACGATCGGCTCGTCTTCGACCGCGAGCGCGATGAGGCTCGCCCACACCTGGATGCCGTCCGCGAAGTTCTTCGTCCCGTCGATCGGGTCGACGATCCAACGGCGGCTGCCGACGCCCTCCAGCCCTCCCTCCTCGCCGAGCATGGCGTCACCCGGGTAGCGCGCCTTCACCGCCTCGCGGACCATCTTCTCGATCGCGATATCGGCCTCGGTGACCGGGGTCCGGTCGGGCTTCAGCCGCACCTCGAAGTCGTGGCCGAAGAACGACATGGCGATCTCGCCGGCGCGGTCGGCCAGCTCGTTCGCGAACGCAAGGTCCTCCTCGAACACCGGGGCCAACGGTACCGGACGTTGGGGGTCGTGTGTTGGGTTTTCCGATACCCTCGGAAGCCTGATGCAGAGCAGCGTCGAGGAGACCGACAAGCACACGGTCAAGCTCACCATCGAGGTCGACACCGAGCGGTTCGGCAAGGATCTCGACCGCGCCTACCGCAAGGTCGCTCAGCAGGTCCGGGTCCCCGGCTTCCGCAAGGGGAAGGCGCCGCGCCGGGTGATCGACGCGCAGGTGGGACGTGAGGCGGTCCTCGGGGAGTTCCTGGAGGACTCCGTGCCCGAGTACTACCGCGAGGCGCTCCGCGAGCACGAGCTCGCGCCGATCCTTGACCCTGACATCGACGTCGAACAGGTCGAGGAGGGGAAGCCGTTCGTCTTCACGGCGACCGTCGAGGTCCGCCCGCGCCTGACGTTCGAGGAGCGTGACTACAAGGGCATCCGGGTGGAGCGGCCCTCCGTCGACGTCTCCGACCGGGATGTCGGGGGGCTGCTCGATCGCCTCCGGGACCGGTTCGCCGAGCTCGAACCCGTGGGGCACCCAGCGCACAAGGGCGACTATGTCGTGATGGACATCCGCGCAACCGTCCACGACGAGGAGGTACCCGAGGCGACACGTCCCGACTACCTGTACGAGGTCGGCTCCGGCGAGTTCGTGCCGAAGCTCGACGACGAGCTCGAGGGCAAGCGCGCCGGCGAGATCCTGAAGTTCAACGAGACGCTGCCCCAGGGCGCCGGGCAGTGGGCCGGTCGGGAGGTCTCGTTCCAGGTGCTCGTGAAGGAGGTCAAGGGGAAGAAGCTGCCGGCGGCCGACGACGACTTCGCGAAGACGGCATCGGAGTTCGACACGCTCGAGGAGCTGCGGCAGAGCCTGCGCGAGCAGCTCGGACAGAACAAGGAGCGCGCCGCCGACGCGGAGGTGCGCGACCGAGCCCTGCGCGAGCTCGTGGATGCCGTAGAGGTCGACCTGTCCGACAGACTCGTCGACCAGGAGACCGAGCAGCGCGTGCTGAGTGCGAAGGGGCGCGCAGAACGCGCCGGGCTCACCCTCGAGCAGGTGCTCGAGATGCAGGACCTCGACGAGCTGCGGTTCCGGGCCGACGCGCGCGCCCACGCTATCCGTGCGATCAAGGCGGATCTCGCCCTGGAGGCGGTCGCGCGCGCGGAGGACCTCAAGGTGTCGGCCGAGGAGATCGAGAGCGAGATCACCGCGCTGGCCCAGGCGGTGGGACGCGAACCCCGCGAGGTCGCGCGGACCCTCGAACGCAGCGGTCAAGTCGTATCGGTGGCCGGTGATATCCTCCGAAGGAAGGCCCTCGACGTGGTCGTGGACCACGCCGAGATCGTGAGCGAAGGCGAGGGACGAGCGGCCGACGAGGCCTCCGTGGAGGCTGAGGAGCCGTCCGAGCCTCCCGAGAAGGACCCACCGGAGGGCAGATCATGAGCGACCTGAAGAGCTACCTCGTTCCCGTCGTCGTCGAGCAGACGAGCCGCGGCGAGCGCTCGTTCGACATCTACTCGCGGCTGCTCAAGGAGCGCATCGTGTTCCTCGGCACGCCGATCGACGACAACGCCGGCAACCTCATCATGGCGCAGCTATTGCACCTGGAGAGCGAAGAACCCGACAAGGACATCAACCTGTACATCAACTCGCCGGGCGGCGACATCCCTGCGCTGTTCGCGATCTACGACACCATGCAGTACATCAAGCCCGACGTGTCCACGATCGTGATGGGCCAGGCGGCCTCTGCCGCGGCCGTGCTCCTGCTCGCCGGTACGAAGGGCAAGCGCTACGCGCTCCCGCACTCACGCGTGCTGCTCCACCAGCCCTACGGCGGCGTGCAGGGCCAGGCCGTCGACATCGAGATCCAGGCCAGGGAGATCACCCGGTACCGCAAGCTCCTCGAGGAGTTGATCGCCGCGCACACCGGTCAGCCGCTCGAGAAGGTCGCCAAGGACACCGACCGCGACTACATCCTCACCGCCAAGGAGGCCGTCGAGTACGGGGTCGTGGACGAGGTCATCGCCAGCCGCAAGATCGCACCCGTACTTGCAGCGGCGGCCTCTGCGGGCCCGTAGAATCCGTCCTGGAGGCCGGGTGGATAGCCCGGCCGTTCGGTTCGAAGGAGCTAGGAGACGATGGGGAGGTTGGGTGATTCGGACCTGCTGAAGTGCTCCTTCTGCGGGAAGAGCCAGAAGCAGGTCAAGAAGCTCATCGCCGGCCCCGGCGTGTACATCTGCGACGAGTGCATCGACCTCTGCAACGAGATCATCGAGGAGGAGCTCTCCGAGACCTCCGACCTCAAGCTGGAGGAGTTGCCCAAGCCGCAGGAGATCTACACCTTCCTCGACGACTACGTGATCGGGCAGGAACAGGCGAAGAAGGTCCTGTCGGTCGCGGTCTATAACCACTACAAGCGCATCCAGGTCGGGGCGAAGGACAGCGACGTCGAGCTGCAGAAGTCGAACATCCTGATCCTCGGTCCGACCGGCTGCGGCAAGACGCTCCTCGCGCAGACGCTCGCTCGGATGCTGAACGTGCCCTTCGCGATCGCCGATGCCACCGCGCTCACCGAAGCCGGCTACGTCGGCGAGGACGTCGAGAACATCCTCCTGAAGCTCATCCAGGCGGCCGACTACGATGTGAAGAGGGCCGAGACCGGGATCATCTACATCGATGAGGTCGACAAGATCGCGCGCAAGAGCGAGAACCCGTCGATCACACGCGACGTCTCGGGCGAGGGCGTGCAGCAAGCTCTGTTGAAGATCCTGGAGGGGACGACGGCTTCCGTTCCGCCTCAGGGAGGCCGCAAGCATCCGCACCAGGAGTTCATACAGATCGACACGACGAACGTCTTGTTCATCTGCGGCGGCTCGTTCGCCGGCCTCGAGAAGATCATCGAGAGCAGGATCGGCAGTCGCGGCGTCGGCTTCGGTGCCGATGTGCGCCGTATCGAGGAGAAGGACCTCGGCCAGATCCTCGGTCGGGTTCTCCCGGAGGATCTCCTGAAGTACGGGCTGATCCCCGAGTTCGTCGGCCGTCTGCCCGTGATCACGAACGTGCACAACCTCGACAAGCAGTGCCTGATCGACATCCTCACGAAACCGAAGAACGCGCTCGTGAAGCAGTACTGCAAGTTCTTCGAGTTCGACGGGGTCGCGCTCGAGTTCACCGACGACGCGCTCCGGTCCGTCGCCGACCAGGCCATCCTGCGCGGCACCGGCGCTCGTGGACTGCGGGCGATCATGGAGGAGGTGCTGCTTAACGTGATGTACGAGCTGCCCTCCCGCCAGGACGTCACCAAGTGCCTCGTGGACGAGGACGTTGTCCTGACCGGCGTGAACCCGACGCTCGTTCCGGTGAAGGAGCCGACCCCGAAGCGCCAACGCCAGGAGCGCACGGCCTAGCCAGCTCCGCGGAACCTCCCAACCCCGACCTCCCGGTGTTCGATAATCGCCTCATGCAGGCGACGCGTGAGAGTGCTTTTCGGAAGGAGGGGCTCGGTGCACGTGTGGCCCCTTTCGCGCTGGGCGCCCTCGTCGGTCTCCTCCACGTCGTGTTCCAGGACCTACGTGAGGGCGACGTCGACCAGATCGTGCTCGGCTTGCTCGGGACGCTCGCCGTCGTCGCCGCTGCGATGGTCGTGCCGTGGCAACGGCTGCCGCCTGCGCTGGAGGCCCTCGTACCTTACCTGTGCATAACACTCGTGTTCGCCCTCTGTATGAGCTCCGAAGGCCCCAAGACGCCGTTCGGCCTCCTGCTCCTGTTGCCGGACTTCTGGCTCGCCCTCTACGGCACCCGGACCCAGCTCGCCGTCGGGTTCGGGCTGTCGGCCGTGGTGCTGTTCGTTCCCGGTTCGATCGACCCGATCTCGGGACGCATCTCGCACCTGTACGTCGAGCAGGGGCTGTTGATGATCGCGCTCTTCGTCCCGATGTGCCTGACGACTCAGTCGCTCGTCATGCGCATCCGCAGGCAGCGGAGCGAGGTCGAGGCCCTGTCGCTCACCGACCCGCTCACCGGCGTCGCCATGCTCGATTTCGACCACCTCAAGCGGTTCAACGACACGCACGGCCATCAGGTCGGGGACCGGCTGCTGGCCGAGGCCACAGCCGCGTGGCAGAGGCACCTGAGGGACGCCGATCTACTCGCGAGGGTCGGCGGTGAGGAGTTCATCGTGGTGCTGCCGGAGTGCGATACCCAGCTCGCGGTGCAGATCGTCGACCGCCTGCGCGCGGCGACGCCTTTCGGGCAGACGTGCAGCGCCGGCGTCGCTCGTTGGGACGGGTCGGAGTCCGTGGAGGATCTGATCGGCCGTGCGGACGCGGCCCTGTATCAGGCGAAGGAGCAGGAACGCGACAGGACCGTCGTGCCAGAGCGCATCTCGTAGACTCCGCCGCATGAACGTGCCGGGCAAGCCCACCATCGAGGGCCTCGAGGCGAAGTGGGACGAGTGGTGGGAGGCCGCCGGCACCTATCGCTACGATCCGTCGGATCCGCGCGAGCGCACCTATGTGATCGACACTCCGCCGCCCACGGTGTCGGGCTCGATCCACGTCGGCCACGTGATGTCCTACACGCACACGGACGTCGTCGCCCGTTACCAGCGGATGACCGGGCAGACGATCTTCTACCCGATGGGTTGGGACGACAACGGCCTGCCGACCGAGCGGCGGGTGCAGAACTACTTCGGCGTTCGTTGCGATCCGTCACTCCCGTACGATCCGCACTTCGATATCAACCGCCTCGACCGACCGAACGACGAGCCCGTGGCGGTGTCGAGGCTGAACTTCATCCAGCTGTGCGGCCAGCTCACGGCTGAGGACGAGAAGGCCTTCGAGGAGCTGTTCCGGAACCTGGCGCTCTCGGTCGACTGGTCGCTCATCTACACGACGATCGGCGAAGGTTCGCGGCGCATCTCCCAGCTCGGGTTCATCCGGCTGCTCGAACGCGGCCTCGCGTACTCGGCGGAAGCGCCGACGATGTGGGACGTCGACTTCCGGACGGCCGTCGCGCAGGCGGAGATCGAGGACCGGGAGATCGACGGGACCTACCATCGCGTACGGTTCGACCTTGCCTACGGCGGTGGGTCGGTCGAGATCGAAACGTCGAGGCCTGAGCTGATCCCTGCGTGCGTCGCCCTGGTTACGAACCCGGACGACGAGCGGTACGCCGCGTTGGTGGGTCACCGGGTCGTCACACCGCTCTTCGGTGCAGAGGTTCCGATCCTGGCCCACCCGCTCGCCGAGCCGGAGAAAGGCACCGGCATCGCGATGATCTGCACGTTCGGCGACGTCACCGACGTGACGTGGTGGCGGGAGTTCGGGCTGCCGGCGAGGGTCGTGGTCGAACGGGACGGGACGATCTCGCCGCCGAAGTGGGGGGAGCCGGGTTGGGAGTCGCGGGACCCGCAGCGGGCCTCCGCGCACCAGTCCGAGCTGGCCGGTCTGCCGGCTCGGCGTGCGCGGCGGCGGATCGCTGAGCTGCTCGCCGAGGCGGGGCACCTGCTCGGCGACCCGGAGCGCGTACGGCACGTCGTCAAGTTCTACGAGAGGGGTGAGCGGCCGCTCGAGGTCGTCTCCACACGGCAGTGGTACGTGCGGCAGGTTGACTTCCGGGACGAGCTGCTCGTGCGGGGGCGCGAGCTGCGCTGGCATCCCGCGCACATGGGCGCCCGCTACGAGTCGTGGGTCGAAGGCTTGAACTCCGACTGGTGCATCAGCCGCCAGCGTTTCTTCGGGGTCCCGTTCCCCCTGTGGTACCCGGTCGACGGCGAGGGTCGGCCTGACCTCGATCACCCGATCGTCGCCGAGGAGGCGCGGCTCCCGGTCGATCCGTCGAGCGACGTCCCGAGCGGGTACGGGCCCGAGCAGCGAGGGGAACCCGGCGGATTCATCGGTGACCCGGACATCATGGACACGTGGGCGACCTCGTCCCTCACGCCGCACATCGCCTTGCGCTGGGGGGAGGACGACGAGCGCTTCGCGAAGCTCTTCCCGATGGACCTCCGGCCCCAGGCCCAAGACATCATCCGTTCGTGGCTCTACTACACGGTCCTGCGCGCGCACTTCGAGCACGGCTCCTTGCCTTGGACCGATGCGGCGATCTCGGGATGGGTTCTGGACCCGGACCGCAAGAAGATGTCGAAGTCGAAGGGGAACGTCGTCACGCCGATCGACCTGCTCGAGCGGTTCGGTGCCGACGCGGTCCGCTACTGGGCATCCTGTGCCCGCCTCGGTGTTGACACCGCGTTCGACGAGTCGCAGATCAAGGTCGGGCGGCGCTTGGCGATCAAGATCCTGAACGCGTCGCGCTTCGTATTGTCGCTCGACGCGCCGGAGGGCGAGATCGTCGACCCACTCGACCTTTCGATGCTGCGGCGCCTGTCGCAGGTCGTCGAGGAGGCGACCCGCGCGTTCGAGGACTACGACCACGCGCGAGCGCTGGATGCCACCGAGCGGTTCTTCTGGGGCTTCACCGACGACTACCTGGAGCTCGTGAAGGGCCGCGCGTACGGCGCGCACGGGCCGGAGGCCGCGGGGTCGGCCGTCGCGACACTGCGTGTCGCGTTGTCCGTGATGCTCCGGCTGTTCGCGCCGTTCGTGCCCTACGTGACCGAGGAGGTCTGGTCGTGGTGGCAGCAAGGGTCGGTCCACCGCGCCCCGTGGCCGAGGTCCGAGGAGCTGAGCCTCACGGCGGGGGCGGAACTGCTCGATTACGAGGTCGCGGCAACGGTCCTCGGAGAGGTGCGGAAGTGCAAGGCGCTGCAGAAGCGGTCGCTCCGCGCCGAGGTCGAGCGCGTCGTGGTGTCCGACACGGCCGAGCGGCTCGCGGCGCTCAAGAGCGTCGAGCGCGACGTACGCGAGGCCGGCAACATCGCCGTGATCGAGGTGGCCGAGTCCGCGGGGTTCTCGGTCGAGACGGTCTTCACGGCCGGCTAGCGCCGTGCGCTTCACCGACGCCCTCGCGGAGCTCGACTCCCGGGTCCCGCAGCGCATGGTGCCCGACCTCGACCGCATCACGGCGCTCGCCGAGCTGCTCGGTGACGCGCAGCTCACGTACCCGACCATCCACGTCACCGGGACGAACGGCAAGACGACGACCTCGCGCCTGATCACCGGGCTCGCATGCGCGCACGGCCTCACGGCCGGCCTTTACACATCGCCGCATCTGCGGTCGGTGACCGAGCGGATCGCGGTCTGTGGGGAGCCGATCTCGGAGGAGGAGTTCGGGGAGGAGTACGAGCGGCTGCTGCCGTACCTGCAGACCGTCGACGCGCGGGGCGAGCGCGTGACTTACTTCGAGGCGCTGACCGCACTCGCCTACGTGTGGTTCTCCGACAGGCCGGTCGCCCTCGGTGTGTTCGAGGTCGGGATGGGCGGGAGCTGGGACGCGACCAACCTCGTGACCGGGGACGTCGCCGTGATCTGTCCGATCTCGCTCGATCATCCGGAACTCGGTTCAACGGTGGAGCAGATCGCGACCGAGAAGGCCGGTATCGTCAAGCTCGGCAAGACGGTCGTGTGCCGCGAGCAGCCGCCAGGCGCGCTCGCGATCGTGGAGAAACGGTGCCGCGAGCAGCGGGCGCGGCTCCTGCTCGAGGGTCGCGCTTTCGGACTGGCCGAGCGGCGCCAAGCCGTCGGCGGTCAGGTGATCACGGTCCGCGGGCTCCACGCCCGGTACGAGGACTGCTTCCTACCGCTGTACGGCGAGCACGCGGCGCGCAACGCAGCCGCGGCGATCGTTGCAGTGGAGGCGTTCCTAGGCCGAGCAGGCGCGGAGGAGCCGACGCGTCGGGCGCTCGCCGGGACCCCGTCGCCCGGCCGACTGGAGGTCGTCGGGCGTCGTCCGCTCGTCGTGCTCGACGGGGCGCACAACCCGGCCGGCGCACGGGCGATCGCTGCCGCGCTGCGCGAGGCGTTCACGTGGAGCCGACTCCACCTCGTGATGGCGGTGTCGACGAACAAGGACATCGACGGCGTCATCGAGGCGCTCGCGCCACTCGCCGATCGGGGATACGCGACGCGGAACACGAGCGAGCGCTCGAGCGACGCCGCGCGGGTCGCGGACGCGCTCTTCCGTGCCCAGGTCCCGACGAAGACGTACGGGTCGGTCGCCGACGCGCTCGCCGCCGCGCGCGAGAGCGCCGGTGAGAGCGATCTCATCCTGGTGACGGGCTCTCTCTATACTGTCGCGGACGCTCGCAACCTCCTGGAGGAACGCTGAAGATGGCCGTCGAATCGACCCTGCTCATCGTCAAACCCGACGGCGTCCGGCGCGGACTCGTGGGCGAGGTTCTGCGCCGTGCGGAGGCCAAGGGCCTGCGGATCGCAGAGATGCGGGTGATGACGATCGACCGTGACCTCGCCGAGCGCCACTACGCCGAGCACAGGGAGAAACCGTTCTTCCGCGACCTCGTCGGGTTCATCACGTCGGGTCCGGTAGTGGTCGGGCGCCTCGAGGGCGAGGGCGCGATCGACGTCTGGCGCACGATGATGGGCCCGACCGACCCGGCGGCCGCGGCGCCCGGCACGATCCGAGGTGACTTCGGTCTCATGATCACGGAGAACATCGTGCACGGGAGCGACTCGCCGGCCTCGGCAGAGCGCGAGCTCACGCTCTTCTTCGAGTAGCGTCGATGACCGGGCTCGCCGAGGCGTTCGACCGGATCGGAACGTTCCTCGAGTATCGACTGCCCCTCACGCACGCGCCCGGCGCGGCGCTCGCGGTCACCGACCGGGATGAGGCGCTCGGCGTCGTGGTCCGCGGGTTCGCCGACGTGGCCTCGGGCGTGCCGGTGCTACCGCGGACGCGGTTCCAGATCGGGTCGATCTCGAAGTCGTTCGCTGCCATCGTCGCGCTGCAGGAGGCGGAGGCCGGGCGGCTGGACCTCCGAGCCCCGGTGACCGAACTGCTGCCGTGGCTGGAGCTGCCACAGCCCTACGGGCCGATCACACCGCATCACCTGCTCAGCCACACCTCAGGGTTGGTCCAGGGGACCGAGGACGCTCCCGGAGCTCTCGGCGCGGCGGGACGGCTGCGCGAGCTGGAGCCGGGGTTCCCACCCGGCGAGCGCTTCTGGTACTCGAACGACGGCTACAAGCTGCTCGGGCTGGTCCTCGAACGCGTCGCCGGCGCGCCGATCCAGGACCTGGTCCGCGACCGGGTCCTTCGACCACTCGGCATGACGTCGACGGAGGCGGTCATCACGAACGCGACGAGGGTCGACCTCGCGACCGGCTACTCGTCCATCCACGATGACCGCCCGGCGCAGCTCACCCATCCGCTCGTGCCGGCGCAGTGGGGCGTGAGTGCCTCGGCCGACGGCAGCATCGTGTCGAACGTCGTCGACATGAGCGCCTACGCGCGGATGCTCCTCGCCGGAGGGATCGGCCCCGACGGTTCGCTGCTTTCACCCGAGTCGTTCGCGACGTTCACTCGCTCGGTGATCGAGGATCTGGAGTCGCCGGGGTTCGGCTACGCCTACGGCCTGTTGGTCGGAAAGCAAGACGGTCGGCGGCGGATCCGTCATTCCGGAGGGATGGTCGGGTTCACAGCGCTGCTGATGGTCGATCCGGACGACGGGCTCGGCTCGGTCATGCTCCTGAACGGCGAGGGAGATCGGGAGGAGACGGTGCGGTTCGCGCTCGACGCGGTCCGGGCCGTCCTTCGGGGCGACCCCCTACCCGAGGCGACCGAGCCGGAGAGCCCGGCGCATGTGCCCGATGCAGCAGGGTACGCCGGGACATACCGCGGCGGCGGCCGCGAGGTCGAGATCGCGGCCGAGGGGGAAGGCCTCGTGCTCCGAGAGGGACCGCTGGAGGCGACCCTGCAGCGCGCCGGCAAGGACGTGTTCCTCGTGCCCCATCCGGCGCTCGACCGGTTCCACCTGCGGTTCGAACGGAACACCGAGGGACGCGTGGTCGTTGCACTGCACGGCCCGGACCGGCTCGTGGCCGACGGCGCCGACATCCCCGAGCCCGAGCCGCACCCGGCCGCGTGGGAGGCCTACCCGGGCGTGTATCGGAGCAACAACCCGTGGATCCCGGTGATGCGGATCGTCCTTCGGGCGGGTCGACTGATTAGGCTCTGCACGTCGTCATGGGAGGAGGACGTCGAGCTGCCGCTCGCGCCGCTCCCCGACGGGTCGTTCCGGGTTGGGGACGAGCCCTGGCGTCCGGACCGCATGAGGTTCGAGGACCTCGTGGATGGTCGGGCGAACCGGCTCGTCTATGACGGTGGGAGCTGGTTCCGCTCATTCGAGGAGTGACCGCCGCCCAACCGGCGGCATCCTGCTACGCGCGCCGGAAGGCCACGGCGGCGTTCTGGCCGCCGAAGCCGAAGGAGTTCGAGAGCGCGAGGCGGACTTCCTTCCGGCGTGCCTCGTTGGGTGTGTAGTCGAGGTCGCAGCTGGGATCCGGCGTCGCGTAGTGGATCGTCGGGGGGATGACGCCGCGCTCGATCGCCAGCGCGCACGCGGCTCCCTCGACCGCGCCGGCTGCGCCCATCATGTGCCCGGTCATCGACTTGGTCGATGAGATCGTGATCTCGTGCGCGACCTCCTCGCCGAGTGCCACTTTGATCGCCGTCGTTTCGGCCGTGTCGTTCAGCGGCGTCGAGGTCCCGTGCGCGTTCACGTAGTCGACGGCCTCGGGTTCCTCACGGGCATCCGCCAACGCCCGTCGCATGGCGAGCGCGGCCCCCGCGCCCTTCGGATCGGGGGCCGTGATGTGGAAGGCGTCGGCCGAGGCACCGTATCCCGCGACCTCCGCGTAGACCCGTGCTCCGCGCGCCACCGCCCGGTCCTCCGACTCGAGGATCAGCGCGCACGCGCCCTCGGACAGCACGAACCCGTCGCGTTCGGCGTCGAACGGCCGGCTCGCGGTCTCGGGGTCGGGGTTCCTCGTGAGCGCGGTCATCTGAGCGAAGGCCGCGATCGTAAGTGGGAGGGTGGCGGCTTCCGCCCCACCGACCACGCACAGGTCGAGGTAGCCGTCGCGGATCAGCCGCATCCCCTCGCCGATGGCGTGGTTGCTCGAGGCGCAGGCCGAGATCGTGCAGAGGTTCGCGCCGGTGAGCCCGAAGGCCATCGCGATGTGGCCCGCGGCCGCGTTCGCCATCAGCGCCGGGACCATGAAGGGGCTCACGCGCCCCGCGCCCTTCTCGAGCAGCACCGAGTGCTGGTCCAGCAGCCAACCGATCCCACCGATGCCCGTGGCGTACACGGCCCCACCGCGCTCGGACGGAACGTCGGGGTTGCCGGCGTCCTCCCAAGCGATCTTCGCCGAGGCGATCGCGAAGTGGACGAAGCGGTCGGTGCGACGCGCCTCCTTGGCGTCGAGCCACTCCGAGACGTCGAAGTCGGGCACCTCTCCGGCGAGGGTCACGGGAAGACCTGACGTGTCGAACCGAGTGATCCTCCGCACGCCGTTGCGGCCGGAGGTGAGTCCCTGCCAGAAGTCGTCAACACCGGTTCCGATCGGTGTGACCGGCCCGATGCCGGTGACGACGACCTTCCCGCCCAACCGGGCCTCCCTAAGAAACGCCGAGCTTCCGTGCGACGAGCGCGACCGCCTGACCGACGGTCTTCACGCCCTCCATCTCCTCCTCGGGGATCTCGATGTTCCACTCCTCCTCGAGGGCGAGCACGGCCTCGACCAGGTCGAGGGAGTCGGCGTTCAGGTCCTCAGCGAAGCGCGCGTCGGGGACGACCTGGGCCTCGTCCACCGCTAGCTGCTCGGCCAGGACCTTGCGGACCCGCACATCGATCTCCGCCCTGTCCATCCTTCCTCCTTGCTCCGTCGATCCCTGCTCTGTTGCCCGATCCGTCGGGAAACCCTAGCGGCTGAGGCGACCCGCGACCAGGCCCACGGGTCAGGCCGTGAGCCCGCCGTCGACGGGGATGACCGCGCCGTTCACGTACGAGGCCTCGTTCGACATCAAGAACCTCACGACCGCGGCGATCTCCTCCGGATGCGCCGTGCGGCCGATCGGGGTCTGGTCCACATAGAAGGCGCGCGCGGCGTCGTCCAGGTGCGAGGTCATCTCGGTCTCGAGGAGGCCCGGGCAGACCGCGTTCACGGTGATGCCCTTCACGCCGACCTCGCGGGCCAGCGACTTGGTGATGCCGACGAGCGCGGCCTTCGAGGCGCCGTAGGCGGTCTGCCCACTGTTGCCGCGCAACGCCACGGCTGACGACATGTTGACGATGCGCCCCCACTTGACGCGCAGCATCCCACGGAGGGCGGCCTGTGAGCAGAGGAACGGCCCGCGGACGTTCGTGTCCATCGTCAGGTCGTAGGTCTCGGGCGGGTACTTGAGCAACAGTCCGTCCTTCGAGAACCCGGCGTTGTTCACCAGGCCGGTCACGATGCCGAGCTCCTCCGTGACCTCCTTGAAGGCGTGGGCGACCGAGACGTCGTCGAGGATGTCGAGATGCACGATCTTGCCGGTGCCACCTGTCGATTCCACCGCAGCGAGGGTCGCTCTCGCGTCACCATCGCTGGTGCGATAGCCGATCGCCACCTTCCATCCGTCCGCCCCGAGAGCCACCGCGCACGCGCGACCGATCCCCCGTGAGCCCCCGGTGACGACGGCGATCTTCATGACACCGGAGCCGGCGCCGTCCACCGGAGCAGGTTGGCGCCCCAGGCGAGGCCGGCGCCGAACGAGGTGAGGAGCACGAGCGCGTCCTGCCGGATCCGACCGGCGCGCCACGCGCGGTCGAGCGCGATCGGGATGGAGGCCGCCGAGGTGTTCCCGATGCACTCCACGTCGACGACCGCCCGGTCGAGGTTGATGCCCAGGTGTTCGGCCACGGCTATCATGATGCGCGCGTTCGCCTGGTGGGGGATCAGCAGATCTACGTCCTCCGGCGTGTGGCCGGACTTCTCGAGCAGCTCGCGACAGGCCCTCACCATCTCGACGACCGCGCGTTTGAACACCTCGCGACCCGACGGCATCCGGATCACGTGGTCGCCGGCCTCGACGGTCTGCGGCGAGGCCGGTCTCGCCGAGCCGCCGGCCGGGATGATGAGCAGCTCGGCCGCGCCGCCGTCGGTGCCGAGCACCGAGCCGATGATCCCCGGCGCCTCGGACGGACGCAGCACGACCGCTCCGGCGCCGTCGCCGAACAGTACGCAAGTGCCTCGATCGGTCATGTCGAGCACACGCGAGAGCACCTCGGCGCCGGCGAGGGCGACGGTCTCGGCGGCCCCCGACTCGATGAACGCCTGCCCGATCGACAACCCGAACGAGAACCCTGCGCAGGCGGCGTTCAGGTCGAACGCAGGGCAGGAGATGCCGAGCTTGCGCTGCGTCCACACGGCGGTCGCCGGGATCGGCGTGTCCGGGGTGATCGTCGCGCACATCAGCAGGTCCACGTGGTCGGGCGTCACCCCGGCGGCCTCCAGGGCGCGCCGGATCGCCTCCGTGGCCAGGTCGGACGTGGTCTGGCCGTCGGCCGCGAACCGACGCTCACCGATGCCGGTGCGCTGGCGGATCCACTCGTCGCTCGTGTCGACGATGGACTCGAAGTAGGCGTTCGGGACGACGCGCTCGGGGAGCGCTGAACCGACGCCGGCGACGACGGCGTGGCGGCCCCCCGTCGCTGAGGATCTCCCAGGCATGGGGCTGAGGATATCGTCCGAACCCGCCGCCTGCCGCGCGAGCGTGCCGCGCCGATCCCGCTTGTCCGTCACGATCGCCCCTCATCCGCGAGGGTGCGAGCGAAGACCGCAGCGTCCTCGCGGGTGCCGATCGCGACGGCGCGCACCGACGGGAAGTCGCGTTCCACGAGCTTCGTTAGGACCCGCCCGGGCCCGGCCTCGGCGAACGTGTCGAAACCGGCCTCGACCAGCGTCCGCATCGACCTGTGCCATCTGACCGGCGAGACGATGTGGCGCGAGAGCGCCTCTCGAAGCGCTGCGGGCTCTCCGACGAACCCCCCGGTCACGTTCGCTACGATCGGGAACCGCGGCCCCCGGAACTCGAGCCGCGCGAGGGCCTGGCGGATCGGATCCACGGCCGGCTGCATGAGCGAGGAATGGAACGCGCCGGCTACCTTGAGCCGGATCGCCCTGGCGCCACGGCTCGTCGCCTGCTCCTCGGCGCGCTCGATCGCCTCGATGCTGCCGGAGAGCACGAACTGGTTCGCCGCGTTCTCGTTGGCGACGGCGAGCACGTCACCTTGCCGCGCAGCGTCGCAGATGTCGGCGGCCTCGTCGGCGTCGATGCCGATCAGCGCGGTCATCGTTCCGGGGCGCTGTTCGGAGGCCATCTGCATCGCGCACCCGCGAGTCATGACGACGCGGAGCGCCGAAGAGAGGTCGAAGACGCCGGCTGCGACGAGCGCCGCGAACTCTCCGAGCGAGTGACCGGCGGCCGCGCCACAGGTCGTCCCTTCGGCCTCGAGGGCGCGGAACGCCGCGACGTCACAGGCGAGGAGCGCCGGTTGAACGAACTCGGTCGTGGCGAGCGCCGACTCGCTGTGACAGTCGGCGGCGACATCGCGCCCCATCGCCTCGGAGGCCTCCTTGAGGACGGCGCGGCCCACCTCGTCGGTCGTCCAAGGGTCGGCCATCCCGAGGTGCTGTGATCCCTGCCCCGGGAAAAGGACGGCTACGGCCACCGCGCCCTTCTTCCTGCGCGAGCGGTCTTCACGGTAGGTGCGACCCTACTCCTTCCATCGCGGTGGCACGGAACCTCCAGGTCGGCGCGTCATCGCAGCTCCCATGGGTTGCCAGGCCGGCCTGGGTCCTGTACAACTGGCAAGGATCCATGGCCGAGAGGGTTAGCAGAGCACTTCCCGTATCCCCGGGTGGCCGCGGCGCGGGCGCCGAGGGGATCTTCGGGTTCCTGGGCCAAGACATGGCGGTAGACCTGGGAACCGCGAACACGCTCGTCTACGTTCGGCGCCGCGGCATCGTTCTGAACGAACCATCCGTCGTCGCGATCAACGTGTTGACGGGCGCGATCCTCGCGGTCGGCAACGAGGCGAAGCGGATGATCGGTCGCACACCGTCCCACATCCAAGCGGTCCGGCCGCTGAAGGACGGCGTCATCGCGGACTTCGACGTCACCGAGAAGATGCTCCGCTACTTCATCCAGAGGGTCCACAAGCGTCGGCTGCTGGCGAAGCCGCGCGTGGTCGTTTGCGTTCCGAGCGGCATCACGGGGGTCGAGCAGCGCGCCGTCGAGGAGGCCACGATCGCCGCCGGCGCGCGCCGCGCCTACATCATCGAGGAGCCGATGGCCGCCGCGATCGGCGCCGGCATGCCGATCCACGAGCCGGCCGGCAATATGATCGTCGACATCGGCGGCGGCACGACCGAGGTCGCCGTCATCTCCCTCGGCGGCATCGTCACGTCGAGCTCGCTCCGCATCGGAGGCGATGAGCTCGACGAGGCGATCATCAACCACGTGAAGAAGGAGTACTCGCTCCTGCTCGGCGAACGCACCTCGGAGGCGATCAAGCTCGCGATCGCCTCTGTGTACCCGATGCAGGAGGAGCTGATCGCGGAGATACCCGGTCGCGACCTCGTCTCGGGCCTGCCCAAGACGATCCAGATCACCGACGGCGAGATCCGCCAGGCGATCGAGGAGCCGGTCACCGCGATCATCGACTCGATCAAGGCGACCCTCGACCGCACGCCCCCCGAACTCGCCGGCGACATCATGCACAGGGGCATCGTGCTCACCGGTGGGGGAGCGCTGCTGCGCGGCCTCGACAAGCGCCTGCGGCACGAGACCGGGATGCCGGTCCACATCGCCGAGAACCCGCTGTCCTCCGTGGCGATCGGGTCCGGTAAGTGCCTCGAGGAGTTCGAGGTCCTCCAGCGGGTCCTGGTGAGCCCGTCCCGCAGGTAGCGGGATGGCGTTCCGCACGAGAGCTAGGAGCCCCCGGGTTCTCCTCGTCATCCTGGTGTCGGCCTCGCTCGTCGTGATCACGGTCGACTACCGTGAGGGGGACCACGGGCCCCTCGCGGCTGCCGGCGACGCGGCGCTCACGGTCATCAGCCCGCTCCAGGAAGCGGTCTCGAAGGTCACGCACCCGATCGGCAACTTCGTCTCCACGCTCGTGCACCTGCCCGCGATCCGCCGAGAGAACGAGGAGCTGAAGGCTCGGGTGGCCGAGCTCGAGCGAGAGGGCTCGACGATCGCCGTCGACGAGAACCGCCTCCACTCGCTGGAGGAGCTGCTCGGGCTCCAGCAGAGCCTCGGAGGGGATGTGCGGACGACCGCGGCCGACGTCATCGCGAACGGCGTGTCGAACTTCGAGTGGACGATCGAGATCGGGAAAGGGTCTGGGGACGGGATCACGGTCGATGACCCGGTCGTCGCGCCCGGTGGGCTCGTCGGCCACGTGGTGCGTGTGACCGCGAACTCGGCGATGGTGCAACTGATCATCGACCCTGACTCCTCGGTCGCTGGGCGGCTGGAGACCTCGAGGACGACGGGGCTCGTCAGCGGCGAGGGCGCCCAGGACATGCGCATGGGCCTGGTCGAGACGGCGACAGAAGTGCAGGCGGGCGAGCAGGTGTTCACGGCGGGCTACAAGATCCCTGACTTCGCCGAGAGCCTCTACCCGCCGAACGTCCTGATCGGCGTGGTGTCCCACGTCGTCGAGGATAGCTCCGCGCTCGAGAAGTTCGTGACCGTCAGGCCGGCCATCGACTTCTCGTCGCTCGACACGGTGTTGGTGGTGCTTGCGGGTGAGGGCGGGTAGCCTCGTAGGCCGTGCGCCGCCTCCTCACGCTCACCGTCGTCATCGTCACAGCCCTCCTGCTCCAGACGACCGTGTTCGCCGACGTGAAGCTGCTCGGAGTGCGGCCGGAGCTCATGTACCTCGTGACGATCGTCTTCGCCGTTCTCGAGGGGCCGTCGTCGGGAGCGATCGCCGGGTTCGCCGGCGGGATGGCGCAGGACTTCCTTCTGGACGCGCCGAAGGGCATCACCGCGCTCACGCTCACGCTCGTCGGCTACACGGTCGGTCTGCTGCGTCAGTACATCGTGAGCCCCTCGCCACTCCTACCGGCGTTCCTCGTGGCCGGGGGGACGTTCGTGGGAGTGCTCTTCTACCGGCTCGTCGCGTTCCTGCTCGGGCAGGAGGTGACCACGGTGCTGTACGTGTTCAAGGCCGCGGCGCTCTCAGCGGTGTACAACGCGATCCTCACGCCGCTCCTCTACCCGGTTCTGAGGCGCGTCGCGGAAGGGTCGCGGTCGCGGAGGGTCATCCGGTGGTGATGCGGCGGTGACGGAGGGAAGGGTCGGGTTCCGGCTACGGGTGCTCGCCGGTCTCGTCGTCTTGATGTTCGCGGCGCTCACGACGCGTCTGTGGTTCCTCCAGGTCCTGGCGTCCGAGCAGTACCGGAAGGAGGCGAACAACAACCAGACGCGAACCGTCGACGTGCCGGCGCAGCGGGGACGCATCTACGACGCCAACGGCGACGTCCTCGTCGCGAACCGCGAGAGCCGGGTCCTCACCGTGAATCGCCAAGCGGCAGGAGACCACGAGGAGGAAATCATCTTCCAGCTGTCGCAACTGCTCGGCATCACGCCGGAGGAGCTCGGGAGCCGCATCGAGGATCCGCGGTACCCCGTGTACTGGCCGGTGCCGGTCGCCGTCGACGTTCCGAAGCGCGTGGCCTTCTACGTCGGTGAGCACTCGTCGGACCTCCCCGGCGTCGACATCGCGAAGGTCCCGGTGCGCACTTACCCGGACGGCTCGCTCGCGGCACACGTGCTCGGGTACCTCGGCCAGATCTCGCCGGAGAAGCTCCAGGATCCAACGTTCGCCGGCTACGAGGCCGGGGATCTCGTGGGCGTGGCCGGCGTCGAGGCCGTCTACGAGCACGACCTGGTGGGGACCAAGGGGTACGTCCAGTACCGCGTGAACTCGGAGGGTCAGAACCTCGGCGAGATCGGTCGTCGGGATCCCGTCAACGGCAACAACATCTACCTGACGATCGACGCTCCGACACAGCAGCTGGCCGAGGAGAGCCTCGCGCTCGGCATGAAGGCCGCGCGGGGGATCGTAGACGCGGCGACCCCCGCGTACCTGAAGGCCAACGCGGGAGCGGTCGTCGTGATGGACCCGAGGACCGGCGCGATCCTGGCACTCGCGTCGTCCCCGACGTTCAACCCCTCGATCTTCGTCAAGCCGCTCACCAACAGTGAGTACAAGCGGAGGTTCGGGCACACGCAGAACTTCCCGCTGATCGACCGGGCGATCTACGGGCAGTACCCGCCCGGCTCCTCGTACAAACCGTTCATCGCGCTCTCGGCTCTCGAGCAGGGACTCGTGAACGAGACGCAGAACTACGCGTGTCCGCCGACCTGGACGGTGCCGTACAACGAGAGCGACCCGAACGCCGTCCCGTACCCGTTCCACAACTGGACCACGGCGGATCTCGGGTACATGACGCTCGCGAAAGCCCTGTGGATGTCGTGCGACACGGTCTTCTACCCGATCGGGTACGACTACTGGGCCATCTACTACCCGCCGCCGTGGGCCGACGGCATCCCCGGGAACGACAGTGAGCCTGCCAGGGAGCCGCTGCAGAAAGATCTGATGGCCACCGGGTTCGGCGAGCTGACGAACGTCGATCTCCCGGGTGAGCAACCCGGTCGCGTCCCGACCGCCGAGTGGAAGCGTGAAGTGCACAGGGCGAACCCGCAGGCGTTCCCCGAAGGCGGCTGGTTCCCTGGCGATTTCGTGAACATGTCGATCGGCCAGGGCGAGACGCTCGTCACGCCGCTCCAGATGGCGCAGGCGTACTCGGCGCTGATGAACGATGGCCACATCTGCGTGCCGCACGTGCTGGACGAGGTGCGGACGCCCACCGGCGTCGTCGTGCGCCGGGACCGTCCGCGCTGCGCGCACAGGCTGCCGTTCAGCCAACAGGAGATCGCGTACGTGCGGGATGCGTTGGCGCAGGTTCCACGGGTTGGGACAGCCCGGGCCGCGTTCCTCGGGTTCCCGTTCTCGCAGGTGTGGATCGGCGGCAAGACGGGGACGGCGCAGGTGAACAACAAGCAGGACTACTCATGGTTCGCGGCCATGACGAACGCGCAGGGCAAGGAGTACGTGGTCGTGGCCCTGGTGGAGCAGGGCGGCCACGGGTCGACGACCGCCGCGCCGATCGTGCGGCGGATCGTCGAGGGCCTCTACGGGCTGCCGCAGTCGGGCTTCCTCGGGAACTCGGCGACGGACTGATGGATCTCGTCGCGGGCAGGGCTTACACGGCGGAGCGGAGGCCGATCCGGCACCTGGATCCGGTCCTGCTGGCGTCCGTGGCCGCCCTCGCCGTCTTCGGACTGCTGATGGTGTATTCGTCGACGCGAACGTCCCTCAACGCCCTCGGCCTGGATCCAGGCGTGTACGTCAAGAAGCAGGCGGCGTTCCTCGCGATAGGTGCCGTCGTCGTGCTGCTGATGGCCGCGTTCGACTACCGGTTCCTCAAGGTCTACGCGGGGATCATCTACGTCGTCAGCCTGGCGCTCCTCGTCCTCGTGCGCACGCCGGTGGGCTCCGCGGTGCGCGGGTCGCAGCGCTGGTTCGGCCTGTTCGGCTTCCAGTTCGCGCCCTCGGAGGTCGCGAAGCTCGCGGTGATCATCATGCTGGCGACCTTGCTGTCGGAGCTGCGTTCGCGCGAGCTGTCGCTGTCCGATGTGTACCGCGCGACCGGGATCGCAGCGCTGCCGGCGCTACTCGTGTTCATCCAACCGGACCTCGGGACGTCGATCGTGATCGCGTCGACCCTCGTCGGTGTCCTGGTCGTCGCCGGCGCGCGCGCCCGGCAGCTCGGCGTCCTCGCGCTCATGGCCGTGGTGCTGGTCCTGGGGGCGTTCCAGCTCGGGGTCGTCAGGGACTACCAGATCGCGCGTCTCACCGGGTTCTTCGATCCCCAGAACGACCCGCAGCGGACCGACTGGAACCGGCAACAGGCGGAGATCGCGATCGGCTCCGGTGGCCTGACAGGTCGCGGCTACCTCAGAGGCCCGCAGACGAACCTGGACTTCGTGCCGGAGCAGCACACCGACTTCATCTTCACCGTCGTGGGGGAGGAGTTCGGGTTCTTCGGGGCGATGGGCGTGCTGCTGTTGTTCGGCGTGCTGATCTGGCGCGCGTTCCGGATAGCGCTGTTATCCAAGGGCCCGTTCGGGACCTACGTCGCGGCCGGCATCGCGTCGATGTTCGCGATCCAGGTCTTCGTGAGCGTCGGGATGACGATCGGGATAATGCCTATCACCGGGATCCCGTTGCCGTTCGTGTCCTACGGCGGGAGCTCGCTGCTGACGAACTGCATCGCGGTCGGCATGCTGCTGAACGTGCACATGCGACGCTTCACGTAGACGGCTTCCTGCTCGATCGTCGAGCGCTCGGTCGCCGAGCGCGATCCGCCAGAGGAACGTCGAGCCCTCCGGGCCGGAGCGCTCGAGGTCGACGTCGCCGCCCATCGCACGGGCGGCGGTCCGGGCGAGCGACAGACCGAGTCCTGCGCCAGGGTGCACCCTGCGGTTGAGGTCCTCGAGCTGCTCGAACGCGGCGAAGATGCGGTCCCGGTCGGCGGGGTCGATGCCCGGTCCGCGGTCGGTGACACGTACCTCGGCACAGGCCAGGCCGAGCGACACGTCGACCTCGACCGGCGAGTCATCAGGCGAGAACCTCAGGGCGTTGTCTACGAGCTCGTCCAGGATGCGGGCCGCCGCGAGCGGGTTCAGGCTGACGGCAGGCACGGTGTTGGCCGCGTCGACCGTCACCCTCTCGTGCTGCGCGGTGACCTCACGCGCCATCGCCCCGACGTCGACGAGCTCGGTGAGCCCGGCGTCGACCGTCAGCTCGAACCGCTCCACCAGACGGCCGAGGGCCTTCGAGCGTTCGACCAGCCGGTGGAGCAGATCCTGGCGCTGATCGGGTTGTGCGGTCCCCTGCGCGAGCGTCTGGGCCATGCCGAGGATCACCGTGACCGGCGTGCGGAGCTCGTGCGAGAGACGGGCCACCATCTCGTGGCGGCGGGTCGACCGCTCGATGAGCGCCTCATGTGCTTGCTCGAGCTCCTTCGTGCGCTGGCGCTCGCGATCGAGCGCGTCGGTGAGCTCCTCGATGACGTGGGGCGTGACCTCCGGTGAGAGCAGGCCACCGCCGAGGGCGGCCTGCGTGATCGCGTTCAGGATGTCTTCGCCGTCGGAGTCCTTGAGCACGTAGCCGGACGCGCCGGCCACCAGCATCTCGCGGACCACGTCCTGGTCCTCGTGTCCGGACAGCGCGACGACCCCGACCTGTGGGTGGAGCTGCTTCAGGCACCGTGTCGCCTCGATGCCGTCCATCACAGGCATGCGGACGTCCATCAACACGACGTCAGGTTCGACGGCTGCGACAAGCGCCAGGACCTCCACTCCGGACGCGGCCTCGCCCACGACCTGGAGGTCCTCGGTGTCGAGGAGCGCGAGCACGGACTCTCGGAACCCTGCGTTGTCGTCGGCGACCAGCACACGGATCCGTTGGCCGATCCGGCCCGGGGCTTGTGCGGACGCCGAACACCGAAGGGCAGCGCGTTCCATAGCCTCGCAAGTCTCACGAGTGCGGGTCGGCGGTGTGTATCCCGCTGGCGGCCGGTTTCCCCTGGACGCGGGGCCGACAGTGCCCTAGCCGCATCCGCCTAGGCTGGCCGGAGGATGCTCTCCGCGGAGGAGAGCGCTTGGTGCCTTCAGCGAGCGTGTGGGCGGCGGTCGGCAGGCACCCGGGCCGGGGTTGCTATGCTCTCTTGCAGGTTTGCTCGTCCGGCCCGGGACGACGGGTCCCGAGGGCAGGGCGAGATGAGGAGGCGTGGCCCCGGCCCCGCCGGCGCCCGGCACCGAGTCCGGAGCGCCGCCGCCGAGAGGGCCGCGCCGGGACAGGGCGTTTCCGTGCGCAGTGTTGCGCTCAAGGGGGCGCCGGCCTCGTTGGCCGGTTGTTCCTCTTCGCAGGCAGGAACCCACATCGGCGACCTCGAGCGGTTGCCCGAGGTGGGATGTCCCGCCGGACCGCCCTTCCCGGCCTCGTCATGTCTCCCGGGCACATGGAGGGAGAGCGCATGACCGAGAGGACCGATCCGGCCACCGGCCGCCACAAGCTTCCGACCGCATCGCAGGAGATCGACGCGGCGGTCACCAACGCGACATCGGAGGGTGACACGCCCGTCGCGCCGCGACCGCGGCGCAGGCGCCGTGGAGGGCGTGGCCGAGGCGGCAAGGGCCGCACGCCCTCGGCCGCCGCCGGCACCACCGACGCTCGGGCCGGCGTGGCCCCGAGGGTCGCGGAGGTGGAGGCGACCGGAAGACCTAGTGGCCGGGATAGGGCACCGGCTCCATCTGGGGTCGAGGGCGAAGAGAAGCCCACCGCGCCCAAACGGCGTCGGCGCCGGGGAGGGCGCGGCCGAGGCGGCAAGGGGCGCGCCACGACCGCGGGTTCCGCGCCCGGCGGGGAGGTCGGGGAAACCACCCTGGTGGAGGCCCCCGTCGCGACCGCCCCCGCCGCGACCGCTGCCCGTGGGCACCGGCCCCGTGGTTCCGGCATGGCGAAGGCCGCGGCCGGCGTGGCCCGAACCGAAGGCGAGGAAGTCGGGGTGTCGGTCGACGCGGCCGAGGAACGTTCCACGCCCAAGAAGGCCGCTCCGCCCAAGGGACCCGCTCCGCCGAAAGCGCGACCGACGCGTGCGACCGGCCGGAGCCGAGCCAAGCCCAAGGCTGGGGCCTTGCCCGAGGAGGCTCCCGCGGAGTCGGCGCTGGAGGAGCCCGCCAAGGCTCCGAGACGCCGGACGCGCAAGAAGGCGGCCGAGGCGCCCGCCGGCGAGACGGCCCCCGAAGCGCCTGCCGCGGCGCCGACCCGCCTGCGTCGCGGGCGTCAGCCCGGCGCCCGGCGCCGGCGTGAGCCGCTGCCGGTCGTGCCCCGCGTCACCGACAAGCTCATGGTCATCACGGAGCACGGTGAGCGCGACCAGATCGCCGTGCTCGAGGGCCGTGACCTCGTGCAGCACTACGTCACACGTGTCGGCGCGAGATCGATGGTCGGCAACGTCTTCCTGGGCCGGGTCCAGAACGTGCTGCCCGGCATGGAAGCCGCCTTCGTCGATCTGGGGCGCGGTAGGAACGCCGTGCTCTACGCCGGAGAGGTGAACTACTCGCCCGAGGACCTCGAGGGCGATCTGCCGCCGCGGATCGAGCAGGTCCTGAAAGCCGGCCAGTCCGTCATCGTGCAGGTCACGAAGGACCCGATGGGTGGCAAGGGCGCCCGCCTCACGGCGCAGATCAGCATGCCGGGGCGCTACCTCGTGCTCGTCCCGAACTCCCACGTGACCGGCATCAGCCGTCGCCTCCCCGACGAGGAGCGCCGCCGCCTGAAGGTGGTCCTTCGCAAGACGCGCCCGGAGGGGCACGGCATGATCATCCGCACGGCCGCGGAGGGTGCCGACGAGGAGGCTCTCGCAGCGGACGTCCAGCGCCTGCTCGAGGAGTGGGCGGAGATCGAGAAGAAGGCGAAGAAGTCGAAGGCTCCGGCGATCCTGTACGAGGAGCCCGAGCTCACGGTCCGCTCGGTTCGCGATCTCTTCAACGACGAGGAGTTCCGCGAGCTGGTCACCGACTCGGCGCGCGTCTACCAGGCGGTTACGCAGTATCTCGCGGTCGTCGCGCCCGATCTCCTGCCGAAGGTTCGCCTGCACCAGGGCAGGCTGCCGGCTTTCGAGGAGTTCCACATCGTCGAGCAGATCCACAAGGGGCTCGACCGCAAGGTCTGGCTGCCGTCGGGTGGCTACCTCGTGATCGATCGCACCGAAGCGCTCACCGTGATCGACGTGAACACGGGCAAATCGGTCGGCAAGACCAACCTGGAGGCGACGGTCGTGAACACGAACGTCGAGGCCGCCCGCGAGGTCGCTCACCAGCTGCGGCTGCGCGACATCGGCGGGATGATCATCATCGACTTCATCGACATGCTGCTCGAGCAGAACAAGAAGCGGGTCATCGGCGCGCTGAAGGAGGAGCTGGCCCGGGACAAGACGCGGTCCCAGGTCTTCGACATCAGTCCGCTGGGGTTGCTGGAGATGACGCGCAAGCGCGTGTCTGGTGGACTCTTGGAGTCGTTCTCCGAGACGTGCCCCACCTGCGAGGGCCGGGGCGTGCTCCTGACCTACGACGTGAGCTGAGGAGGAGTTGACCATGTACGCGGTCATAAAGGCGGGCGGGAAGCAGCAGAAGGTGAAGCCCGGCGACGTCATCGAGGTTGAGTACATGCACGGCGCCGGAGAGGCCGTGACCTTCCACCCGCTGCTGATCGTCGACGACGACGGCAACGCGCACTACGGCAAGGAGGCCGAGAAAGCCGTCGTGACCGCGAGACCCCTCGGGGAGCAGAAGGGGGACAAGGTCCGCATCTTCAAGTACAAGAACAAAACCGGCTACGCTCGGCGCCAAGGCCATCGGCAGCTCATGACGCTGCTCGAGATCTCCGACGTGACCCTGCCGGGCGCCGCGCCGAAGAAGACGGCCGGCAGGAAGACGGCGGCGAAGCCGGAACCTGAGGAGGGCGTCTGATACCCTCGATGACGCGATGGCGCACAAGAAGGGCGGTGGCTCGTCGAAGAACGGGCGTGATTCCGAGTCCAAGCGGCTCGGGGTGAAAGCCTTCGGCGGTCAGGAGGTGACCGCCGGCTCGATCATCGTGCGCCAGCGGGGGACCCGCATCCACCCGGGCACCGGCGTCGGCAAAGGCAGCGATGACACGCTGTTCGCCAAGATCTCCGGCGTCGTGGAGTTCCACTCCTCGCGCGGACGCCGGTTCGCTTCTATCGGCTCCCGCTAGGACCGCTCTCGCCCCGCCGCGAGTGCCTCGCGGAGCGCCCGCTCCCACTCGCGCACCTCTTCCTTCTTCGCCCGGTTCGACAGGCTCAGGTACCCGACGTTCTGTCGGCGCGCGCGGCGGCGGGTGTTGCGCGGGAAGAGCGAGGGCCGTTCCGGAGCGCGTTCCTCCGTGCCGAGGAGCGGGCCGAGCGGCGGAGGCTCCACGAAGTAGAAGGCGGTGCGGAGCTTCTGCCCCCCTGCGACGTGCACGATGAGCAGCACGGGCGAGCCCCGGAGCCGTCGGGCCTTGGTTACCTCGGCCAGCGGGATGCGGATCCCCCGGCCGCTCGAGGCGGGGCTGAACCGCAGCGCATCGGGTTCGAGCGAGAGCGTCCCCTTGCGTTCGAGCGCGCCTGGGTGCATCTCGACGGCCCAGACGGTCATCGGCTCCGGCATACGAGCAATCTTCGTCGCCGGAGGCGATCTCGACCACCCATAATCTGTGCATGGGGTTCGTCGACGAGGTGACCGTGTTCGTGCGTGCCGGGCGGGGAGGCGACGGTTCGGCCTCGCTGCACAGCGAGCCGTTCAAGCCGAAGGGAGGACCCGACGGCGGCGATGGCGGTCGCGGCGGCGACGTGGTCTTCGAGGTCTCGGGCGGGGTCCACGACCTGTCGTGGCTCGCCGACCATCCGCACCAGCGGGCCGGGAGCGGGCGAGCCGGCGGCTCCAGCCGTCGGAGCGGTGCCGAGGGGGAGGACCTCGTGATCCCGGTGCCCGACGGCACCGTGGTGAGGGACGAGAGGGGGCTGGTCGCCGACCTGGTCGGGGAGGGCGCCCGCGCGGTGGTCGCCCGCGGCGGCCGCAGCGGGCGGGGGAACGCGGCCCTCGCTTCGCCCCGCAACCGAGTGCCGCGCACGGCGGAAGCCGGCGAACGGGGTGAGGAGAAGGAGCTCTCGGTCGAGCTCCGCGTCGTGGCCGATATCGGTCTGGTCGGGCTGCCGAACGCGGGCAAGTCGACGCTGCTGTCTCGGCTCACGGCAGCCCGACCGAAGGTTGCCGCGTACCCGTTCACGACGCTCACGCCGAACCTCGGTGTGGCCGAGGGAGAGCAGAGGTTCGTGGTGGCCGACATCCCGGGGCTCGTGGAGGGCGCCCACGAAGGTCGGGGGCTCGGCGACCGGTTCCTGCGACATGTCAGCCGCTGCCGCGCGCTCGTGATGGTCGTCGACCTTTCGGCGGCGGGCCCCTCGGACGACCTCGCGACGGTCCGAAGCGAGCTCGAGGCCTACGACCCCGGTCTCGCCGCACGGCCGTTCGTCGTCGTCGGCACGAAGGTCGACCTCGTCGCCCAGCCGGCGGAGCGGCTCGGGCCGGAAGCCCTCGTCGTGTCCGGTGTGACCGGCGAAGGCGTCGAGGAACTCGCGGAGCGGCTCGCAGCTCTCGCGGCCGAGACCGCCGAGACCGCGGAGGGTGAGGACCGGCATGCCTACGTCGTGCTGCGGCCCGGGCGGCCACGGTTCGTCGTGCGGCGCGAGGGCGAGCGGTTCCGTGTGGTCGGCCGTGGCGTCGAGCGCTGGGTCGCCGAGGCCGATCTCGACGACCCGCGAGAGGTCGTGCGGCTGCAACGGCGCCTGATGAAGGAGGGGGTGGAGCGCGGGCTCGCCGCGGCCGGCGCCCGCCGAGGCGACGAGGTTGTGATCGGGGATCGGGCGTTCGAGTTCATCCCGGAGGGGGGCGACTGACGTGGACGAGAAGGCGAAGCTGACGCGGGAGGAGGACCGGCTCTGGGCGGAGGTGAGCGCGCTGGTCGAGAGGCTCACCCCGGCGCAGCTCGAGGAGCCGGGCATGGCCGGCGATTGGTCGGTGAAGGACCTGCTTTGGCACCTGTGCTGCTGGACGGCGGAGGCGGCTCGGCAGCTCGAGCGCGTGAGGGTGGGGACCTACGTCCCGCAGGACTGGGACACCGACGGGCTCAACCAGCGCTTCCTCGAGGAGTCACGACGGCAGGACCTGGCGACGGTCCGTGCTGAGCTCGCCGCCGCGCGGACCCGAGCGCTGCAAGAGTGGGCTGCGGTGAAGGAGGTCACACCCGAGGCGATCGAGTGGTTCGGTGAGTCGGGCCCCGAGCACTACCTGGAGCACCTCAGCGACCTGCGCCCGTGGGTCGAGCGGCTGACCGCGGGCTCCTGACCGCGGGGCCCCGAGGGATGCGCAGGCACGCGCCGAGCCGGCCGTAGGATAGGCGGCGTGGGACGACTCCTCGGGGTCATGGGCGGAACCTTCGACCCCATCCACTACGGGCACCTCGTGACCGCCGAGGAGGCCCTCTCGCAGTTCTCGCTCGACGAGGTCGTGTTCGTGCCGACCGGCCGGCCGTGGATGAAGGAGGATCGCGCCGTCTCGGCGCCGGAGGACCGCTACCTCATGACGGTCATCGCGACGGCGAGCAACCCGCGGTTCTCTGTGTCGCGGATCGAGGTCGACCGCGGCGGCGCCACCTACACGGTCGAGACCCTGCTCGCGCTGGGCGAAGAGCGCCCCGACGCGGAGCTGTACTTCATCACCGGCGCCGACTCCCTGCTCGAGATCTTCCACTGGAAGGATCCCGAGGAGGTCTTGTCGCTCGCGCACTTCATCGCGGCGACGCGGCCGGGCTACGACCTCGCGCACTTCGAGCAGGACTCGACCGCGCGCCACCCGAACGTGAGCGTGATGGACATCCCGGCGCTCGCCATCTCCTCGACCGACATCCGTGAGCGCGTGAAGGAGGGTCGGCCGATCCGCTACCTCGTGCCGGAGGGTGTGAAGAGCTACATCGAGAAGATGGGGCTCTATCGTTGAGACGGCGGCTCGCGTGGGTCGCCGCCGTCGTCCTCGTCCTCCTGCTCGTCGCTGGGGTCGCGTTCATCGCGCTGGGCGATCGGCGCTCGGGGCCCGTGCAAGCCTCGCCGGAGGCGTTCGTGTCGTCCACGCTCACGCTGCTCGACGTGCGGACCGACGCCGGGCCGCTGCTCGCGGTCGTCGGCTCGTCGGGGACGCCCGCGTCGGCGGCGATCGTGATCCCGTCGAACGTGCTGATCACGATCCCGGGGGAGGGCGACGGCACGACCACCGAGGCCGCGCTGCTTCCCGGACGCGAGGCCGCAACGTCGATCGCGAACCTGCTCGGTGTGTGGGTACCGCACTACGCGGTGACGAACACGGCGCGCCTCGCCCGCGTCGTCGACCGGGCCGGCGGGATCCAGGTGTTCGGGCAGACGCGGTCGGGAAGCGAGGTGACCGACATCCTGAACGAGCGCGGCGCGGCGCCGGCGCTCCAGTGGCGCGAGATCGTCGACGGGCTCCTCTCCGAGGGCGTGACGTGGCAGGAGACGGATCTCATCGAACTCGACGACTCGTCGGTTCCCGGGCTGCTCGCGGCCGCCGCCGGCGCCTCGGCGCAGGTGCTCCCGACGGAGCAGGCGACGCGGGGACTGAAGCAGCCCGACCAGAGCGGCACCGCGCAGATGATGACCACGGCGTTCGGCGCACCCGACCGCATCCCGATCCCGGTGGTGGTGTTGAACGGCAGCGGCGTCCCGGGCATCGGCGAGCCGGTCGCCGAGCGGCTCATCCCGGCCGGGTTCCGCATAGTGGTGAACGGCAACGCGTCGAGCTTCGACCACGACGCGACGCTCATCGTGGCCGGGACCGAGGAGGAGCAGGGGTCGGCCGAGCGCGTCCGCGAGGCGCTAGGCGTGGGGGAGGTCTCGATCTCCGGGATACGCTCAGGGCTCGGGGACGTCACCATCGTCGTCGGGAAGGACTTCAAGACCGGGTGAGCATGGGCGAAGGACGCCGTGACGGCTGAGCCACAGGCCGGCGCGATCGAGAGCAAGGAGATCGCCGTCGCGGCGGCACGGGCGGCCTCCGCGAAGCAGGCCTCGCGCGTCGTCATCCTCGACGTGCGCCAGCTGATCGTGATCACCGACTACTTCGTCATCGCGAGCGGCTCGAGCGACCGGCAGGTGAAGACGATCCTCGAGGAGGTCGACAAGGCGCTAAGGCTCCTCGGTGTTCGCCCGGTCCGTACCGAGGGCGAGCCCGAGGCGGGATGGGTACTGCTCGATTACATCGACGCCGTCGTGCACGTGTTCGCCGAGGAGGAACGCGACTACTACGACCTCGAGCGGTTGTGGCGCGACGCGCCGAGGGTCTCGTGGGAAGGCTCGGACGCGGCTTCGTCGGGCTAGCTACACTCTGGGCTCGCCGGGCCCATAGCTCAGCTGGTAGAGCGCTTGGCTGGCAGCCAAGAGGTCAGGGGTTCGAATCCCCTTGGGTCCACAATGTGATGTGTCGGGACATCGTGGACGGGTGTGTCGGGACATCGTAGACGCCTCACGCCTGAGGCTGGTAGTCCCGC
>Ga0315282_10003005_pt1 | contig 30517 bp, 24 predicted proteins | sample YL17G07_20_MG_FD_203693 | JGI IMG/M metagenome (GOLD analysis project Ga0315282, IMG submission 203693) | Sediment microbial communities from Yellowstone Lake, YNP, Wyoming, USA - YL17G07_20 | ecosystem: Environmental > Aquatic > Freshwater > Lake > Sediment | place: USA: Wyoming | collected... | reverse complement strand
GCGGAAATTTTTCGGCAGGAATTAACGATCAAGCCTAAAGAATTTCCCAAACAAACATTTCAGGTCGAGGAAGCGATGGTCATTCCGCCCGCCGCTGTCCTGCCACGGATCCAAAGAGAGCAGAAGCTTGTTCAAGAGGTCTACAGCCGCATCACGCCCGAGTGGCTGGGTACAGGGAATTTTATTCCGCCCCTGGACGAGGAGGCCTCCCCGAATTTTGGCCAGCAGCGGATTTACAATCAAAAAGTCGCGTCCACGCACACGGGCGTCGATATCGCGGCGCCCTTGGGCGAGCCGGCCAGGGCCTCAAATTCGGGAAAAGTCGTGCTGGCCGGTCATCTTTATCTGAGCGGCAAAACCGTGATCATCGACCATGGCCTGGGGGTCTTCACCGTCTACGGCCATTTCTCCGAGATTTTGATGAAACAGGGAGATTTGGTGAAAAAAGGAGATTTCATCGGAAAGGTCGGCGATACCGGCCGGTCCATAGGCACCCATCTGCATTGGGGCGTCCGCATTTTCAACAGCCGCGTCGATCCTTTTTCTCTCGTCAGCCTGCCGCTCGAATAAGACCGCGGTTTTATTTCAAATAAGCGGCCAGCCAGTCGAGTGTCGTTTTCCACCACAGCTCGGCGTTCTGCGGCTTTTGAATAAAATGGTCCTCGTCCGGAAAATAAAGGAACTTGGAGGGGACCTTCATTCGCTGGAGCGATGTGAAAAGCTGCAGCCCCTGCTCGAGCGGCACCCGGAAATCGTTCTGGCTATGGATGACCAGACAGGGTGTCTTGAAATTTTTCACAAAATAACTCGGCGACCACTTTGTGTACTGCTCCGGGTTCGTCCAGGGCGTTCCCATTTGCTCCCACTCCGGAAACCACAACTCTTCGGTGGAGCCGTACATCGAGCGCAGGTCGAAAACGCCGTCGTGGGAGATTAAGCAGTTGAAAATATTCGTTTGACCTTCGATCCAGTTGATGAGGTATCCGCCGTAAGAAGCCCCGGCCGCTGCCAATCGCGTCTTATCGATAAAGGGATACGCGCCGAGGAGGTAGCCGACTCCCTTGATGATATCTTGGTAGGGCTTTCCGCCCCAGTCTCCAACGATGGCGTCCGAAAAGCGCTGGCCGTAGCCGGAGCTGGCGTGGAAATTGATGAGGGCCGTGACATATCCCGGCGCGGCGAACATCTGGGCATTCCAGCGGTAGTGGAACTCATCGTTCCAAGGGCCGTGGGGGCCGCCATGGATGAGCAGGAGGAGCGGATATTTTTTCGACGGATCGAAGGCCGGCGGCTTGAGCAGCCAGCCGTGGACTCGATCTTTGGCCGCTCCTTCGAACCAGAATTCCTCGGCCGGGTTCATCTGGAGCTGGGCGACGAGCTCCTTGTTGATAGCGGTGATTGGATTCAATTTTTTAGAAGCCAAATCATAGCTCCAGACATCTGCGGGATGATTCATGGCCTGCTTGAGGAAAACGAACGTCTTGCCGTCGGGGAGGAGACCGACTGAGCCGAATGTCTGGCCGTCAAGTATTTTTTCCGCTTTCCTGCCGGCAAGACCGATTTTAAACAGAGCGTTCCGGCCTTTTTCATCCGACGTGAAATAAATCGAAGCGGCGTCCCCGGACCAGAGAATTTCATCAACCGAAAAATCCAAGCTATCCGTCAAGTTTTCAATTTTTTTCGTCGCACGTTCGTAAAGCATCAGATTGTATTTGTCGGATTCATAGCCGGGCCGGGCCATGGCCCGATAAGCGATGTATTTTCCGTCGGGGGAATAAAGGGGCAGGTTATCGTTCGCCTTGTTGACCGTGATTTGTTTGATTTCGCCGCCTTTCGCAGACGTTATAAAAATATCATTGTTTGTTCCGACGGCCAGCTTGAGCTCCGGATCGATATTGCGGACGAAGGCGAGCTCAGTTCCGTCGGGTGAAAAGGCATAATCGGAAGATCCTCCCAAATCAACGGGGGGCGCGTCGTAATCGCCGGGCGTAACGTCAACGGCTTTTCCGCCTTCCGCGGGGATGACGAAGATATGGCTTCGGGTCCCGTCCCGCCAGGCATTCCAGTATCGGAAAAACAAATTGTCAATGATACGGCCTTTGACTTTGCTCTTTTCCAGGGCTTCTGCTTTTTTCTTGTTGCAGTCGTCGTCGGGGCAGTCGGGATAGACCGAAGACGCGAAGGCCAGATATTTTCCGTCCGGGGACCAGATCACGCCGGAAGCGCCGGTTGAAAGACTGGCAACAGGCCAGGCCTCGCCTCCGGTTGGGCTGATCATCCACATCTGGGGAGAGCCGCTGCGGGTCGATACGAAGGCAATCTTTTTTCCGTCGGGCGACCAGCGCGGATTCATATCCGCTTGCGGACCGGATGTCAGCCGCCGGGGTTCGCCGCCTGTGGCGGGGATGATCCAAATGTCGCTGTTGCCGCGGTTGGTCTCTTTATCCATAACGGTCACAACGAATGCGATCCATTGGCCGTCCGGGGAAGGCTGTGGGTCGCTGACGCGCTTGATTTTGATGAAGTCGTCGAAGGTTAAAGGCCTGGTCTGGGCATTCGCTTGAAGGAATGACATCGCCAGCAGGACAATCAGCATAAAGACGAAAGACTTTTTCATAGTCCCTCCTTTTTTTATCGATTTTTCTGAATTCGGAGATACATACCGAATTCTGACTCTGCAATTATGAATATAAATAATTTCGATGGCTCAGCTTCTCGGTCGCCAGTATACCAGAAATCCTCCGAATTCGGTATAGGTCGTCGAATTTTTTCTTCCGGCCTCTGTTTATTGACAATTGCATCCGTCGTTTCTATAGTATGAAGTCATTTCGAGAAAAGATATGATCACGAGTGCAAAATTGAAAAACGGGAGCCCACTCGGGGAAGCCATCCGCCGGGCCTACCGCGCCGGCCAGGAGGATGAGGCGCTGGAGCCGATCGTTAAAGTGGACGCCGCTGGCCGGCCGCGCGGAAGGATCGCCGGCGGCGATTCCGTCATTTTTTACGACATCCGCGGCGAGCGGGAGATCGAGATCACACAAAGCCTGACCGATCCGGAATTCTCGCGCTTTCCCGTCCGGAGCGATTTAAACCTCAACTTCGTGACGATGATCGAATATGACCCGGCGTTGCGCGTGCGGGTGGCGTTTCCCAAAGAAGGAAAAATCAGAAACACGCTGGCTGAAGTCCTCGGCCGCGCCGGCTTGCGCCTGGCTAAGATCGCCGAGTCTGAAAAAGCCGCCCATATCGGTTTTTTCATGAATGGAAAAAACGAGGCCGCGTTCCCGGGAGAAGAGCGGTTCATTATTCCATCGCCCGAGGGCGTGGCGAATTATGACCAGCGACCGGAGATGAGCGCGTCGCTCGTGGCTAAAGAAATCTGCGCAAAAATTAAAGATGCGTCTTTTGATATCGTCATAGCCAATTTCGCCAACGTCGATGTTGTCGGCCATATCGAAAACCGAAGAGCGGCCGTACAAGCGGTCAAGGCCGTTGATGCCGAACTGGGGAAAGTTATGGATGAGGCCCGGTCGCAAAAAGCAACGCTCGTCGTCACCGCGGATCACGGCACGGTCGAGGAATGGCTTTATCCCGACGGTACGATTGACACGGGACATACAAAAAATCCCGTGCCCTTCATTCTCGCGGATTTTTCTGCCTCGAATCCGGCGGCCGTCAAGTTGAAAGAGGCGGGTGAGTTGGCCGATGTGGCGCCGACGATCCTGAGTATTTTGAGAATCAAGAAGCCGGCCGAAATGACAGGACAAAGCCTTATCCTCGGACCGCTCACGAAAAGTCCGAAAAGAAGAAAGGTCACGTTGATCATTCTTGACGGCTGGGGAATGCGGGAAGAAAAAACAGGGAACCTCATTGCCGAGGCCGGAACAACGAACTTCAATGCGCTCTGGTCTCAATATCCCCGCGCGCTTCTTCGTTCATCCGGCGAGGCCGTAGGCATGCCTCCGCAGACCGTCGGAAATTCCGAAGCCGGACATCTGCATCTCGGCGCCGGGCGGCGGGTGCTTCTCGACCGGGTGAGGATCGACAAAGCCGTCGAGGATGGAAGCTTTTTAAAGAATAGCGCGTTTCTCTGGGCTATGGACAGGGCCGGGGCGGCCGAGAAGCGCCTTCATCTGATGGGCATCATCTCGCATTACAGCTCGCACGGGACGATTGAACACCTGTTCGCTCTTCTCAAAATGGCTAAAAATGCCGGCCTCAAAGACGTCTCTGTCCACGGATTCATCGGCCGCAGGGGAGAGAAGCCGGAAAGCGGCGCCATTTACGTCGAGCGAGTGGAAGAGATGTGCCGGTCACTCGGCGTCGGCGAAGTCGTGACCGTTATCGGACGGTTCTGGGCGCTCGACCGCGAGGGAAATTGGGACCGCATTGAGAAGGCCTACCGAGCGCTTGTTTATGGAGAGGAAACTTTTTTGACAGAAACTCGTAAACTATAGAGAATAAATCATTCCATGAACATCGAGCTCAAGGATATCCGTTTCAGCTACGGCAAAATTAAAGCGCTGGACGGCGTGAACGTTGCTCTGGGCGAAGGCGCCTGCGGCCTCCTCGGACCGAACGGCGCCGGAAAAAGCACGCTGCTCCGCATCCTCCTGGGATTTCTCCGGCCGGACCGCGGCGAAGGCCGCGTCCTCGGCTATGATATCCAAAAAGATCAGTTTCCGATCCGCCGTTTGGTCGGCTATATGCCCGAAGACGACTGCCTCATTCCCGGCATGGATGCCGTGACCTTCACCGCTTATTTCGGCGAGCTTTCCGGCATGCCCCGCCAGGAGGCCATGAAACGGGCCCATGATGTTCTCTTTTACGTCGGTCTCGGAGAAGCGCGTTACCGGTTGCTTGAAACTTACTCGGCGGGCATGAAACAGCGCCTGAAACTGGCCCAGGCCCTTGTCCACGATCCAAAGCTCCTTTTCCTGGACGAGCCCACCAGCAACCTCGATCCCCAGGGCCGGAGCGAAATTCTCGAGCTCATCAAGGACATTTCCTCGAAAAAAGACATCCAGGTCCTCATTTCCTCGCACATTCTCCCGGACATCGAATTTACGTGTTCGTATGTCGTGATTTTGAATAAAGGCCAAGTGGCCGCCCAGGGTGAAATCAGCGCCCTCAAAGAAATCCAATTCAGCTTGTATGAGATCAAGACTAAAGGCGAAACCGAGCGATTCCTCGAAGCGCTCGCGCAAAAGGGCTGCCGGGTGGAAGTGACGGAAGATCAGCTGCTGAAAATCTATCTGCCGGCGAACCTGGACCGCGGCGAAATTTTCCGGGCGGCGGCCCGGGAACAGGTCCAGGTCCGGTATTTCGTCAAAAGCCAAACTTCGCTTGAGGACCTGTTCGCCAAGACCGTAGGAGTGGATTGATGCCGATCTCGGAACGAGGCTATGCCCATTGGCAGGGGACGTTTATCGACGGCCGGTTTCCCTGGTGGCCGATCACCCGGCTGGGCATCCGCCTGGCTTTCAAGCGGAAATATTTTAAATTCGTCTATTTCTTTTCCCTCCTTCCGGCGCTGGCCTATCTGGCCGGCGTTTATATTTCCGAGCGGCTGGAGGATTTCCAGTTTATGTTCCGCGGATCACGTCAGATTCTCAAGGTCGATCCTCAATATTTTAAGACTTATTTTACGAGCGATTTTCTTCTGTTTATGATGGTCATAATCATGGTCCTCAGCGGGGCCGGTCTGATCGCAGATGATTTGAAATTCAACTCCCTGCAGCTCTATTTTTCCCGGCCGCTGCGGAAACGGGATTATCTGCTGGGCAAGATGTTTACGATCTTTTTCTTCCTTATGCTTCTGACTTTCATCCCCGGCCTGCTGTTCATCATCGTCAAGCTAATTTTCTCGGGAAGCTTCAAGTTTATAGGGGAATATCCCTGGATTCCATTCTCCGTTATAGGATACTCCTTGCTCGTCACGGTCTTTTTTGCCTTTTACACGCTTCTCCTGTCTTCGCTTGGCAAAAACCGCCGCTATGTGTCTATCCTTATTTTTCTCGTCTACATCTTTTCGGATATCTTTTTCGGGATCTTTTACGGGATCTTTCGCAGCCCGTATTTCGCCCTGTTGTCGATCAAAAGCAACCTTCAGCAGATGGGGGCATTCCTTTTTCGCGTGCAGCCGCCGTTTGAAGTCCCCTGGGTCTATTCGCTTGCCATCCTGGCCGCGATTTGCGCGGCGTCCGGATTTGCGCTGAAGAAAAAGATCAAGGGCGTCGAGGTGATCAAGTGACGGCCGTCATCGAGACCCAAAACCTCAGCAAGTGGTATGGCAACGTCCTCGGCCTGTCCGATGTATCTCTTGAAATCGAAGCCGGCATCACCGGGCTCTTAGGGCCCAACGGCGCGGGAAAATCCACATTTCTGAAGCTCATCACCGGGCAGCTGAAGCCGAGCATCGGCCGAGTCGCGATTCAGGGCCAGGCCGTCTGGAATAATTACGCACTCTTCGCCCATATCGGCTTCTGTCCGGAGCAGGACGCCTTTTACGAAGAGATGACGGGCTGGGAGTTTCTGATAAGTCTGCTCGGATTATACGCGCTGTCTCCCGCGCAGGCGAAATCCAAAGCCGAACGCGCCTTGAATTTCGTCGAGCTTTATAAAGACAAAGACCGGCTGATCCGCGGCTACAGCCGGGGGATGCGCCAACGGCTGAAATTTGCCCAGGCCATTGCCCATGATCCGGAGATCATAATCCTTGACGAGCCTCTCAACGGACTGGATCCGCTCGGCAAGCGCAAAGTCATCCGCCTGATCAAAGAATACAAGGGCGAAGGAAAAACGATCGTCGTCTCGAGCCATGTTCTTCCCGAAATCGAGGCCTTAACGCAATCCATCATCCTTCTCCACCAAGGAAAAATTTTGGCCCAGGGAGCCATCCACTACATTCGCGATTTGATCGATGGGCATCCGCACATGATTTCCGTGAAATGCAGCGATCCGAGAGGGCTGGCCTCCTCGTTCGTCGGCGAGCCCTCGATTCTGAACATTCAATTCGGCCAGGCTCCGGATACAGTCGTCTTTGAAACCAGGAACAGGGATCAATTTTTCAACCTCCTGCCTCAACTCGTCGTCGACCGCAAGATCGATGTCGATGCGATCACCTCGCCGGACGACAACCTGCAGGCCGTCTTCGATTACCTGGTGGGAAAGTGACCATGAGTGGAAACGCCATACGCTCCATTTTTTCGTTTTTCTTTTTCATCGGCCGGAAGTCGCGCAAGACCCGGATTTTTTTCCTGATCAGCGCTCTTCCGGTTCTGGCGGCCGTCATCATTCAGATTAAAAGGCTCTTTTCGCCGGGGGCCGGTGTTGAGGGATTGGCCGTCTTTTCCAACATCATCATGGCCTTTTATGTGCAGTTTCTAATCCTGGTGCTGGCCCTTTTTTACGGAACCTCGGTTTGCTCCGAGGAAATCGAAGGAAAGACTCTGACCTACCTCACGACCCGTCCGGTCGCCAAGCCCTCGATCATCCTCGGGAAATACGCAGCTTATGTTCTGTTTTTAATTGCCATGGTAACGACGGGCGTGGTCCTGTCCTTCATGATCCTTAATATGGAACAGCTTCTTCGTTTTTCGGTCTGGCTGATTTTGGGCAGGAGTCTCGGGGTGCTGGTTCTGGGCCTGGTCTGCTACACGGCGTTTTTTACGCTGGTCGGAACGTTTTTAAAAAAATCGGTCCTCTTCGGCTTGTTTTTCTGCTTTGGCTGGGAAAGCATCGTCCAGTATTTTCCCGGCTCGACCCAGAAGTTCACGATCATGCACTACCTGAAATCGCTTCTTCCGGCGGCCTCCTCCGGAGGCGCGAGCGGGCCCTTATCCTTTCTGTTCATTAGACTGGAACCCAGCTCTCCGGCCGCGGCCGTCGTTACGCTCGCCATCCTGACGGCCGTCTTTCTCGGGGCGGCGGGATTTGTCTTCAGCCGCAAAGAATATATCTTCGTGGATTAAGCATCCTTCTCTATATTTTGGCAGTTGTAGATTTTTTTAATAAAAATGACAAAAGACATTTACGAGCGACTGGCCGAGCATCTTGATAATCTGCCGGGTGGCTTTCCTCCGACAGAAAGCGGCGTTGAGCTTCGAATCCTGCGCCGGCTATTTGCACCCGAGGAAGCCGAGCTAGCCCTGAACTTAACGCTTATTCCGGAGAAACCGGCCAGGGTTGCCAAACGACTTCACCTGCCGCAAGACGAAATGGGCCGTCGTCTTGAAGATATGGCCAGGAAAGGGTTGATCTACCGGATCCAGTCCAAGGATGGCCCAGCTAAATATTTGGCCTGGCAGTTTGTCATCGGCATCTGGGAGTTTCATGTCAATGACCTTGACCCCGACCTTGTCCGAGATATGGAAAAGTACATCCCGGTTCTTCTCAACGTCGAAATCTGGAAGAAAGCTCCGCAATTGCGAACCATTCCCATAGGACAGAGCATACCTGTCGAGCATAAGATTTTGCCCTACGAAAAAGCTGAAGAGCTTGTCCGTTCCCATCAAAGAATTCTTGTCGCGCCCTGCATCTGCCGCAGAGAAAGAAAGATCGCGGGAGAAGGCTGCAATAAACCAGAAGAGGCTTGCCTGGTCTTCGGCCTCGGAGCCGATTACTACATGAAGAATGGAATAGGACGCATGATTGACCAGGAGGAAGCCCTGCGCATCCTTGGGGAAGCCGATAAAGCTGGCTTGGTTTTGCAGCCGAGCAATGCCCAAAAAATTACGAACATCTGCTGTTGCTGCGGCTGTTGCTGTGGAGTCTTGAGGACTATAAAACGGCATCCCCGGCCGGATTCTATCATTTCTTCCCCCTTCAGAGTCTCTATCAAGAATGAAGCATGTCAGGGGTGCGGCACATGTCTCAATCGATGTCCGATGGATGCCCTGCGGCTCGACGAGGGAAAGGTCGCTTCCCATGACGGCCGCTGCATCGGCTGCGGCCTCTGTGTCTCGACTTGCCCGTCACATTCTTTAAGCCTGGTGCGCAAGCCTTCTCGAGAGCAGTCGGATGTCCCAGAGACGATGATAAAGAGTTACATGAGGCTGGCGCGCGCTCGGGGTAAGCTTGGGCCCGTCCGCTTGTTTAAAATGTGGTTAAAGTCAAAAGTCTAAAGCTTCAAACAACCTAATATCAACGCATTAATAAAAGTGATATCCTCGTTCGGGCGGCGCTTAGACCGTCCTCAAGACCCCGTAGCGGAGGGGGACCCCGTCGGCTTTTCCGACGGGGGGAACCGACGGGACTGGTTCCTCGGGGTCCGGGGGCTACGGACGGCCTAAGCGCCGCCGCTAGGTTGTCACCTTATTTATTGCGTTCATATTAGAAAGCAGTTTATTTTAGTTGAGTCCCTCTCGTCGAAAGGCGTCTCGACCGGTTATTTTATCTTGACTTCGTCTTTCTTAATTTCTTCTTTCTTAGTTTCTTCTTTCTTGATTTCCTCTTTGCCCTCTTCTTTGGCTTCGGGCTTTATGATTCCTTCCACCTGCTGCTTTGCGGCGGCGCTGAGCTTGTTCAGGAGGTCTTCGGGGAGATCGACGTAGATTTTGACATACTCGGGGGCCGAACTGACTTCAATCTTATTCATCAATTGGCCGATCTCGGGTTTTTCGGCGGAAGCCATGCCGCCCAGGGCCTTGAGTCCGGTGAGGAAATCTGCGATCTGCTTGTTTTTATCGGCGTCGCCGCCTATGCCTTTGATCTCGGCCTGGAGGGCTTTGTTCTTATAGTCAAAATAGACCGCCAGCGATTTAAGGCCCTCGAGGCTGGCCAGCATGGGATTGGAGGCGACGAGCTTTTTCATCATGTCCGGCGGGAAAGCGAAAGCGCACCAAACCATGGCTTTCTTGTTGGATGATTTGATGATTCCGGCCATTTCGGTATTTTTAAGGACGCTGTCGGCCTTCTTCTTGAGAATATCAATGACCGCTTTGACGCCATTTTCCGTGCCCAGGGCGATGTTCGATTCATCAAGGAAAGCGGCGAATACGGGTTTTTCATTTTCTCCCGGCACCATGGAAATCATCGTCAAGCCTTCATAGGCTTGTTCCGTCAGATTCGGCTGTTTTTCCTTGATCTTGGCCAGCAGGCTGTCTTTGTTGAATTTCATATTGATGACGCCGACGCCGGAGCTGACATTTTCGCTCAGCTCGCCCATGATCCCGACGGATGCAAAGAAAATATCTTTCTGAGGATCGATTCCCGTCTCTTTGATGAATTCCTGGTATTTTTGGTAGTTCGGACTCTCTTTGATGGTTTTATCGATGAATTCGGTCGTCATGGCCCGATGGACATCGATGACGACGATGCCGCGGGCGTCTTTGGGGATCAAAGTGAGCATATCTTCAGCCCGAGCCGAGCCCGCTACGGGAATACCGGCTTTTTTACAGGCAAAGAATCCGAAAAACACGACGAGAAGCGCCAATCCGATGACTGTCCATTTTTTCATAGTCGTCCTCCTTTTTCTTCTATACGAGATTTCTCCCGTTAAAGTTCATCTGGATTAAATATATCATAAACAAATTTTGATATACAATAGCCATTTTGGCATTTTAAGAATGGCGCATTTTTTGATTTTGTATTATATTTGACAGCTTTTATAGGATGATCCATGAGAAGCTCGAGTTTCATCATTTTCCTCCTAGTGGCGCTGGCCATCTACGGCCTGATAAATTTTTATATTGTCCGCAGAGGCTGGCAGGCTCTTTCCGGAACGGGATTCTTCCGCACGATAATGTTGATTTTTTTCCTGCTCTTAATCTTGAGTTTTGTGGCGGGTCGGATTTTGATCGCGCGGCTGCCGGGGCCATTCGCCGAGGCCGTGGCGCTCACGGGAAACACTTATCTGGCGATGATGGATTTCTTGTTTTTGTTCGTCGTCTTAATTGATTTCCTGCGTGTGATCAATGCCTTTTTTCCTTTCTTTCCTAAGTTCATTCAGCACAACGGCCGGAAAGCCGCGCTCATCACATTTTTTTTTGTGATGGGCTCGACGATGATCATTCTTCTGGCCGGCGCCATCAACGCCGCCCGCCCCAGACTCCATAAACTGGACATTTCGATCCCGAAGCCGGCCGGAAAAATCGAGACGCTGAATATTGTCGTCGTTTCCGATATCCATCTCAGTCCGATTATCCGCAATGAGCGCTTGGATAAAATTGTTGGGCAGATCAACAGCCTGGGTCCCGACCTCGTCCTCCTGCCCGGCGACATCGTGAATGAGGACACTTCGCAAAAGGAGTTGGAAGAGATGGCCGTCACGCTTCGAAAATTGCGCCCCAGGTTCGGCGCTTTCGCCGCGACGGGGAACCATGAATATTTCGGCGGGATCGCAAGGAATCTGAAATACATCCGGCAGGGAAACGTCGCCGTCTTGGAGGACGAAGCCGTTTGTGTTGCGAATTCTTTTTATGTTGTCGGTCGCAAGGATAGGACTTCGCTTCGCCCGGGAGAGCGCCGCAAGCCTCTTAAAGAAATTATGGATGGCCTGGACCGCCGGTTGCCCATCCTTCTTCTTGACCATCAGCCGGTAAGTTTTGCCGAATCGGAAGAAAACGGCGTGGATCTTCAGGTTTCCGGCCATACCCACAACGGACAGATTTTTCCGATCAATCTCATCAATAAGCTCGTCTATAAAGTCAATTACGGATATTACCGACAGGGCATGACCCAATATTATGTCTCGTCCGGCGTCGGCACCTGGGGACCTCCGATCCGGGTCGGCAGTGTGCCCGAGATCGTCCAGATCAGGGTCGTTTTTAAATAATTTCAGAATCCGGTGACACATAGGCGACCGTCAACCAAAAGTCAGGGCCATGTGTGTCTGTCACCAAATTTGACCATTGACACACATAAAGTGAACATACTATTATAAATATAGTTAAGAAATTGTCCTGGCGGAGATAGAAGGCGAAAGAAAAAAGGAAAGTTTGGATGAATAAGAAATTTTTATTAATCCGTCTCGCTTATATGCTCGTTTTTTCCATCACAGCTCGGGCGGCCGACGGGCTTATTCCGCGGTTCGGGCTTGAGCCGAGCGAATTCGCTCTCGAGCGGTCCGCCCAGCCGAACACGTATTTCGACAAAGTCGGCCGGAAGTTCGCCGTTCTCGGATATGAAAGCGGCTCGTTCGAGGCCTGGGCCTATCCGCTTAAGCTTCTACGGAATTTTGAATTTTCTTTTCTGATCGGCAGCAGCACCCAGCCCATTTTAGGAAAAGACATCGTCCGCCAGATATCCGTGACGCCGGCGGCGACGACTCTCGTCTACACGTTTCAGTCGTTTACGGTCAAAGCGACTTATGTGACGGCCATCGAAGAGAGCGGCGCGATCATCTTTCTTGCCGTCGACACAACCGAACCTCTGATCATCGTCTGCAGCTTTCTGCCAGTCTTGCAGCCGATGTGGCCGGCCGGGCTCGGCGGCCAGTACGCTTCCTGGGACGAGGGATTAAAGGCATATCTTGTCTCCGAGCCGACGCACAAAAATCACGGCTATATCGGTTCGCCGGCCGCGCAGGGGATTTCCTACACGCCGGCCCATATGCTGTCCGATTCTCCGAATCAATTCAAAATCGCTATAGATCATAAAGACGCCGTGAAGGGCAAATTCATTCCGGTCGTCCTGGCCGGAGGAAAAGGCAAGCGCCAGGACGTCCGGAAAATCTATGAGCGGCTGGCGGCGGATCCCGAATCCATCTATTGGGCCGCTGTCAACCATTACCGGCGTTTGCATCAAAGCACGCTCCGTGTAAAAACGCCCGACGAGAAAATCAATCTCGCCTTTGAATGGGCGAAGGTCGCCTACGATAATCTTATCGTCGATAATCCCGACCTCGGAAGGGGATTGGTGGCCGGACTCGGAACGTCCGGAACGGGCGGACGTCCCGGCTTCGGCTGGTTTTTCGGCGGCGACGCTTTCATGAATTCCTTAAGCCTCAACGGCTACGGCGCCTTTGAGGTCGTGAAAGACGCTTTAGTCTTCAGCCAAAAATGGCAGAGAGACGACGGGAAGATGGCCCATGAGCTGTCCCAGGCTGCGGGCTACGTGGATTGGTTCAAGGATTACCCCTATGGCTACATCCACGGCGACACGACGCCTTTTTACATCGCCGCTTGTTATGATTATTTCCGGATGACCGGCGACGCTGAATTTGTGAAAAAGAGCTGGCCGTCGCTCAAGCGCGCTTACGAGTGGTGCCTGACGACGGATGAAGACGGCGACGGGCTGATGGATAATAACAAAGCGGGGCTGGGAGCCTTGGAATTCGGCTCTTTGACCGGCATTAAAACAGACATCTTCTTGGCCGCCGCCGGGGTCCGGGCCGCTTATGCTATGCACGAACTTGCTCAAGCCGTCGGAGACCTGGCTTACGCGAAATCGGCGGCCGAGCAATTCGCTGAAGGTCGGAAAGCCTTGGATGAAAAATTTTGGGATGAAGAGAAGGGTCGATATACCTATGCCTTCAAGGCCGACGGCAGCCAGGTCAAAGAGTTGACGCCCTGGAGCGCCGTGCCTCTCGTCTGGGGAATAGGCGAGACAGGGCGAAGCCTGAAGACCCTGGAGAATCTCAACTCTGCAGAATTTACGACTGATTGGGGCGTCCGGATGCTTTCGAACAAGAGCGGCTATTTCGAGCCCCTCAACTATAATTACGGCGCGGTTTGGCCGTTTTTAAGCGGCTGGGCAGCGACGGCCCTTTTTAAGAATAATTTCACGATCCAGGGATATGGGCTGCTTATGGCGACGGTCAGACACACTTTCGATAACGGCCTCGGCTGTGTCACAGAGCTTTTTTCCGGAGCGCAGAATATCTGGCCGCAAGAGGCGGTCGCCCATCAGGGGTTTTCGTCGCCGGGCATCGTCTTTCCTCTTGTTCGCGGATTGCTCGGACTTGAAGGAGATGCGCCAAGGAAGCAAATCGTTTTTGAGCCGAGGTTTCCTGCGGACTGGAAAAATACGACGATTGAGAATTATAAAATCGGAGAAGCGGTCTTCGATCTCCGGTATGCGAGAGCGAAAAACAAAATCGAATTGGATGTTCTCACCTCGAAAGCGGCCGGCTATCAAATGACATTTGCTCCGACGCTGGGGCCGGGAACTCGAATTCTCGCCGCGCGCCTGAACGGTCAATTTATTCGGCCGAAAATGGAAACGCCGGGAGCGCAGGCCGTGCAGCCTATTGTTGAATTTCGGCTTACGGCGAACAACCGCATTGAGATCGAGTTTGAGCCGACGGTCGAGATTCTTCCTCCTTCGAACGAAACAAAAACGGGCGAATTAAACAAAGGCCTGAGAATCATTAAGATGGAGCGCCGGAACGACCAAATCAGATTGGCCGTTGAAGGCTTGGCCGGTCAACGATATGACCTGTCCGTGACGCAGGAAAATCTCATCGACGCGGTTCAAGGCGCCAAGCTGGCCGGCGGTCAATTGCAGATTCAGATCCCCGAGGGCGCGGCCGGAGAATACGTGCGACACGATATCGCGCTGAGTTTGAAGCGTTAATTCTGCTCACTTCTCTTCCATTTTGTGTGGGCTGGATTGCTTAAAGTCAGGCCCAGGAACGGCCTTGCTCCCTCTCAGGTTTTTAACGTCGTTCCCTCCCCGCCCTTCTCAGCGCCTCGGGAAGGCTAAACCTTCCATGGTCGCTACGACCGTTCCTGGGCTTCTCCTTTTTTATCCACATAAAATGGGAGAGAAGCGAGAATCACATACCGTTCATCTTTTTTATATTAAAATTTTGAAACGTTTTGGCCGGGACCGCTATTTAAAAATGTGTAGGGCTGAATTGTGCTAAAATACGGACGAGGAGTCGCCGATTAACGACCAAAAACCCGATTATTTTTTGCGCACGATTATTTTTCTTTTTTCTTTGATCCTGCATATCATTGGTCTCTATGTTGTTTTCCATTTTAAATATTCCTATAAGATTTATCGGTACAAAGAAACAGCGACGGAAATTTTTCTCGTTCCCGAGGAAATAATCCGTTTTCCGACGTCGGCGTCACGGCAGGCCGATACGGGACGGCCGGATGAGTCGCTGGCTTTAGAGCATTCCAAACAAAACATCACGTCTTCAAGATCGGCGGGGCAGAAGGAGTCGCAGGGCTCGCCGTCCCAGCCGGGCGCGGGATCTGAAGCTGGAGGAAATCAGCTTTCAAATCTAAGAGCTCAAAGCCGGCCGGAGATTCCGGGAGAATCCGGGACAGGCAGCGCTCTGGCATCCGGATTTCGGCTGACATACCCCGCCAACTCCAAACTGAATCTCGCCAAGCTTTCCAAAAATCCAGTCGACGATCTCCTCCGGCCGGGCCGATATCAAACGCGGACGGACATCAATTTTTCAAAATATCTCTATCGCGGCGGCTCGTCTTTGGCTGCTGGCAGCGGAAGCGGGAGGCCGGGGACGGGGGGAAGGCCGGGGGGCGGGCAGACAAAAGGGGCCAGCGTTTCGGTCAACATCGCGAAATACGACTTTTCACCCTGGGCCAATGAGGTCATGAACAAGATACAAAAGAATTGGTCAATCGTTCAATCCGGCGAGATCGGATGGCGAGGCGAAGTCGGCGTCAGCGTTTTGGTAGCTAAGAGCGGCCAGCTTTTAGCCATCGACGTTACATCGACGTCGAAAATCGATCTCCTGGATCAGGCCGCGCTGAAAGCGCTCGATCTCAGCGGTCCGTTTCCGGCTTTGCCCAAGGATTTTCCGAATTCGAGCCTGGATGTTTATTTCGTCTTTCAATATGGCTATTAAAAAGAATTTATGGTCTTTTTTCTTGATTACCTGGAGCGTGCAGATCCTTTCCGCCCAGTGGAAGGATGATGTCGCGCGATCCTTCGCCAAAGGCAAAGATTACAGAGCCATTTCAAGCTATCTCCTTCAGAATTTTGACAAGCTTGAGAACGTCGATAAGGCCGACGCGGCCGGTTTGTTAGCCTTCTGTTTCTATAGACTCGACGACCCCAAAAATGAGACCCGCTGGATCGTCGATTATTTTGATACCTACGGCGGAAAAGACACGGGATACGCATTCTTGGACTTGGTCAGTCAAGCGGATGTCATCGGCTGGCTGAATTCATGGAAAAGCCGCTTTCCCTGGATCATCGAAATCGCCTTGGTTAAAGGCGTCGGAGATCAGGTGATCATCCCTCAAGGGATTCTTCCGCTCGTGATCGACATCGCCAACGACGCCTATTACAAATTTTCAGCAGGTGCCGACGTCCTCGAAGGCGGCCAGTTCAAGCCGGGGTTCAACATCATCGGCCTTGACGCCAATGAGCTTTTTTTGAATCCCGGAAAGCGCGTTTATTTTTTGGAGCTCAAGGCGGGTGATCTCGTTTTGAAAAAAGAGATCGATCTCGATATCGACGTCAGCGGTCCGCCCGCTTCGCCGCGGCCGGCCGCAGCCGCGGCGCGCCGGCCCGTAGAATATACGCTTTCGCTGTATGTCGGGAGCGAACTCGTTATGACCAGTAAGAAAACGGAATATCCCGTGTCCTGGAAGATCGATGTTAAGCCTTCGAATGCTCCGTTCGGCTTCAGCCCGGATTCTTATATCAACCGCAATAAGCCCGGCATGGGCGTAGATTCTTTTTCCATCCTGAGCGCCATTGGAATGCTCTATTCCCTCCTCAAGGATCTGTTTAAAAAGAAAACCAAGGATGCCGAGCCTCCGAAAATCCAGACAGTCCAGGACCTGACGCTGACGTTTAAGCAGAAGGACGCTGAAGGCCGGGACCAGGAGATGAAGGTCTCGCTGCGGCTCAGGACGAAAAACCTTTGATGACTTCTTCGACGCGGGCGAGGGCCGCGCGCAGTTTGTGTTCTTCGGCGCCAAAGCCGATGCGCAGATGGCGGTCCATCTCAAAAAGGTCTCCGGGAACCAGGAAAACGCTTTGCTCGCGGATGATCTTTTCCGCAAGATCCGCCGAAGAGATCGCGAGGTTGTAGCGAACAAAGGCGATGGCACCCGCTTTTGGCGGGACAAAACTAAAAAGACCGTCGTGCTTCTTCAGCCAGGATTCAAGGATAGGATAATTCGTGTTCAGGATGGTATGCGTTCTTCGAAGGATTTTATCACGGGTGGCGGGGGAGAGGGCGATGCCGGCCAGTTTGTCGCTGAGAATGCTCGGTGAAATCGTCGTATAATCGTGATAGGCCCAGATCGATTGGATAAGGGCATGCGGTCCGGCGATCCATCCGATTCGCAGGCCCGCCAGCCCGAAGGCTTTGGATAGGCCGTTGACACAGATCGTTTTTTCATAACGGCCCCAAAAACTCGGTGTCCGTTGGCCGACACGCTCGGCGCCTTGATAAACTTCGTCTGCCAGAATCCAGGCTCCGGATTTGGCCGCGAGATTGATAATCTTTTTCATTTCGCTTTCGCCGAGAACCGCGCCCGTGGGATTGCTGGGATTGGTCAGGATGATGAGCTTGGTTTTCTTCGTCACGGCGCGGTCGAGCTCCTCCAAATCCGGCGCCCAGCCGCGCTCCTCGCGGAGATGGAAAGTCTTAACCCGGGCGCCGAAACCGCGGAGCAGTCCCCAAATCTGCATATAATTTGGCATTTCGAAGACGACTTCATCTCCCGGATCGATCAGACTCCAGATGAGGAGGTAATTCGCCTCGGTCGAGCCGGTCGTCGTCAGGATTTGTTCAGGATGGATTCCCGGATAGAACTCGGCGATGCGATCTCTGAGTTCCGGCGTTCCATTGGTTTGGCTGTAGCCGAGGCCCAGTTTATGAATTTTTTGGAGTTCATCGCGATCGACGAACTCTTCCAGAGAAAGCGGATGGACACCGCTTTCGGCCAGGTTGTATTCGACGATATTTTCCCACGTGGATTGAAACCGTTCGAGTTTGAAAACATCAATTTTCATGATGGAATCCCTTTCCTAAATTTCGACTTTGAAGACGCCTTTGAAGGCAAAGCCGAAAATAATGGAAAGAACAAAATAGGCGATAAGCCAGTGCATCCGCCAGCCGAAGAAATTCATCTTTTGACCGGGATAAACGACTTCGATGGATTTGACCGGCAGGCTCTTCGCCAGCGGTTTTTCGCCGGGATTCAACACCTCATTGAGGAATCCTTGTCGCGGTTTTAGGACGGAGATTTTCGCTATGCGGCTTTGGCCCACGGCGGCCGTTTTAGAAAAGGCTTCGCTTCCAAAGCGGAAATTGAGAAGATGGATGCCTCTTTTTTCAGCTCTGATGCGCCAGTCGATCTCCCGATCTTCTTCAATGCGCAGCGGCGGCGTTTCCACAGCGATGCCGGGTGCGGGTTCGAGGGCGATCTCGGTTTGAAGCGGGTCTGTCCCTTCAGCCAGCTTGATTTTCAGAATCGCCGGCTCCCCGACAGCGAGCGACCGGGCGCCGAACCAAAGGTTGATCTGGATGAGAATGAGGAGAATCGGGATGATCATCACCAGCATCGGCTTAAGAGCATAGCCGATGTATTTGCCGTTGGCCAACAAAATATTTCCCTGAGATTTGAGCTGCTGGCTCAAACTGTCTTTGTAAAGACGGAGTTCGAGCAGGTGGGCTTTGATTTTGTTTTTTGTTCTGCGGATTCCTTCCTGGTTCGATGTATAGCGGAAGATAAACAGCATCAGAAAGCCGGTCAGCAGAGAGACGGCGATCATGCCCAGCCAGGGACTCAGGTTCCGGAACGGCAGAAAGATGATGTCGAAGATTCTGCCGAACAGGGAATTAAAAAACCACATTATGAAATATAGCCCAGTCCTTTGAGCTTTTTCTTGATTTCCTCTTCGGAATCGGATTCTTCGATTTTTGAGATTTCCTTTTCCAGGCAATGGGTGATCAACTCTTCCGGGGACGAATATCCGGACATGGCCGCATATTTACGGACTTTGTCCATGAGATTTTTATCGAGCTTGATTTTTTCTGTGGGCACGATGCTCTCCTTTAAAAAATAGACGCTCCGACCATCTCTTTCGGCTTTTCGATGCCGAAGACGTCCAGAATCGTTGCCGTTAAATCATAAAGCGCCGGACGCTCGGCTTTAAAGGTCCTGTTGGTCAATAAAATGCCGGGCATGATCTCCGCCGCACCCATGTGGTCGCCGCTCCATTTGGCGGTGTTGTTTTCAAGAATATCCTTTGGGACTCGTCCCAGCGGGGATTTGAACGAGATCCGGTAGCCGCGGTTGAAGCCGAGGATGATGTCCGGAGCTTCGTCGACATAGGCTCCCGTATAGACATCTTTCGCCACATAGGCCTTGAACACGACTTTCTCTCCAGTCTCGGGATCTTTAAACTCTTCCAGCTTTAGGGCGATTTCTCGGATGAGATTATCCGCGTCCGCGCCCGGCGCCACGATGCCTTCGGCTTCCCGGCCGCGCTGATTGATATATAATCCGTTCAGTCCGATCCCAAAAGCTTTGGTTTTCGACCAGTCTGTGGCGGCGAAGGCCATCTCCAAGTCTTCCTGCTTAAATTCGTTGGTGAACTTGTGATAGCCGTTCGCTCTAAGCCAAGTATTCAGGTTGAAACTTCGGTAATAGGGATTAAAGCCATGGTCGGACATGACCATGACAACCGTGTCTTTATCGATTTTGCTCATAACGTGCCCCAGGATTTGGTCCGCTTCGCGGTAAATGTTTTCGATGGTGCCGCCGTATTTAGAAGCGAGCCGAGCATCATAGGCTGGATGTTTTGGGTCGAGTAGCCGCCAGAACATATGCTGGCGCTGGTCCGTGCTTGAGATGTAATAAAAAAGGATCCCGGAATCGAAGCGGCCGAGCTCATAGTCCAGAATGGCCCGGCTTTCCTGGAGGACGATATCGTCTTGGGCTAGGAATTCGCCGTCGTCCAATATATCGTTGTCGAGCGCGCTGGTGTCGGCCGGAAGGCCTTTGGTGAAGAACGGCCCGAACTTTTTTTCAAGCTCTTTAGAGTAGGATTCAGGGGTGGAAATGGGCAGAGCGGCGTTTCCGGGATCGATGTTGATGGGAGAGACGTAAAGCTTGAAGTGCGGCCGGACTTCCTTGAGGAAAAACAAGCAGATGCCGCTTACGCTCTGCGTGGGAATGAGGCCGAAGCGGATTCTTTTCCAGCCGCTCCATTCTTTTTCCTTGAGGATGAATTCCTGATCTTGGATGACGATTTTTGCGACGGGATTTTGAGGATCGATAAAGGCTTTAAACTCGATCTCAGCTTCGGGACGGTCTTTCTTGAATGTGTTGATAGGGCCGGGAAGCTTGGCATCGACGCGGTTGCCGATGACATAAACTTCATGAATCCGAGCCCCCCCGATGTCGGCATTGGCTTCCTTGGACTCCGTCGTGTAGAAGTTCAGAATTCCATAGGCCCCCGTGATGTCCGGCGTCCCCATGCCCGAAATCGTTCGTTGCTTTGTCGGTACGGGCGGATAATTCGCCGGGATTTTAAAAATCGTGGCCGGGATGTCGTGTTCTTCTAAAATCTGCCAGAACGCTTTGCCTTTGCGCAGGTTCCGGACTTTGCCGCCCTTGATGGGAAGAACCCAATTGCCGATGCGGATCGTTTTTTTAGTTTCCTCGCTAACCGAGGCGGAGAACACGGGGAAGTAGTTTTTCGGGTCGCGATGGATAAAATCAAAAATGCCGTGGCCGCCGGGATTGGTGCCGGTTGTGAAATTGGACCAGGCGACCGGGCTTTGCGGCGGAATGCTTGTCCCGAGCTTGCTCCATCCTCCTTGGCTCATCAGCAGCTTGAACGCCGGGAGCTTGCCCTCGTTCATCCAAACGCTGGTGAGATGCGGGTCCATGCCGTCGAAGCCGAGGACGATGATTTTTTTGGAGGTCGCTTTCTTGCCGTAGGCCTTTGTGACCAACGACGGCCTCGTCCCGAGAGCGAGAAGCGACGCCGCTCCCAGGCCATATTTTATGAAATCGCGGCGGTTGATCGAGCGGCTCATGACTTTGCTTTTTTCCTTCCCCCGGAATCCCCCGCGGCCTGGACATCGGGTTTTGCCAGGAACGAATGCCCGTCCATATAGGCCGGCGCTTCGAGTCCGAATAGCTCGAGCACGCTCGGTGCGATATCCATGATCGAGGGCGTTTTGGTGTCGATTTTTTCGCTTGAGAAAAGCACGCCGGGCACGCAGGCCGGGTCGATGCAGTGGTCGCCGCTCCAGGCCTTAGTGTTGTCCTCGAAGACTTTATTCGTGACTTTTCCGGTGACGCCTTCCCAAGAAGCCCTGTATCCGGAGTTGTAGCCGATGACAAGATCCGGCGCATTATCTTTATACGGGCCCTGATAAATTTCCTCGCGGTCATAAACTCGGCAGATCGCCACGGAACCGGTCTCATCGTCCTTCAGGCCGTTGAGCTTTTTCAACAATTCGGCCCGCAGGGTCCTGGTTTCCTGCCCGGGATCGACGATGCCTTGCGCTTCTCTTCCTTTCTGGTTGACGTAAAGGCCGCCCAAGCCGAGAGCATAGGCTCTTGTCCGTTCCCAGTCGACGCCCTTGAACCATTCGTCGCTTTCGCCCTTCCCATTCTTCAGCGCTAAATAGCCGTTTTGGCGAAGCCAGGAATTAAGATTGACCCCGCGGCGGAAGGGCTTAAAGCCGTGGTCGGACATGATGAAAAGGGCGCTCTTTTTGTCCATTTTCCGCCGGATGCGGCCGACCATTTCGTCCATTTTTACGAAAAGGTCCTCGATGACTTTAGCGCTCATCGCGGTCGGACCTTTCTTGAGTGCCGGATGATCCTTGTCGAGATAGCGCCAGAACATGTGCGAGATGCTGTCCGTCGTCTCGAAAACGCAGACGACGACGCCTTTTTTTGTTTTGCTCAAAGCGTTAAAGACCATGCTTTCCCATTCTTTATGGTTTGAGTAGACGAGCTCCAAAAACGCCTGCTCGCTGAGCGCGCCTTCATTCAGGGCCCAGGTGTCGCTGGCTTCACCCAGAGTGATGAAACTTCCCAACAGCTTGGCCAGATAAACCGAATAAATAAACGGATGCGAAATGGGAAGAGCGGGCTTTTCGGGATCGATGTTGAGCGGCGTGATATACATTTCAAAATGCGGCTGGATTTGCGGAATGAAAAACCGGCAGATGGCTTTAATTTTTATGCCCAAGCCGGGGCGGAAAGTAATTCGCGTCCAGGGTGAAAAGACGTTTTTCTTCAGCCTGAATTTTTGGCCCGAGACTTCGACGGCTGCCTTATCCCTGGCTCGATCGATTGCTATTCTCATCGGCAGGCGGATTTCTTCAGGCTTTTTGAGCATCGTGTTTTCCGGTCCCGAGATGTATGTTTCGATGCGATTGTCTTTGACTTCGATGGGGATGGCGATCCCGCCTTCGCGTTTTTTGATTTTTTCCGGGTCCGAGGTGTAAAACGAGAACGTCCCCTGGCTGCCTTTGAGGTCGGGCGTGCACATGCCCGAGAGGAGGTGTCCCTTGAATTTTTCCGGCGGAAAAGTGATCGGAACTCTCAACACCGTGCTGAAAACGCCGTTCTCTCCGAGGATTTTCCAGAAAGGAACGCTCTTTCGCATTGCCTGAATTTCAGGCTTTGACAGGGGAATATTGTATTTGCCGAGCGATAGAACGCGCTTCGGCTTTCCGATGCGGGCCGAGGAAAGATCGGGAAGATAGGTCCTGGGATTCCGGCTGAGAAAATCGTAGATATTATGCTTCGATGGGTTGGAGCCGGTCATGAACGAGGACCAGGCGACAGGGGAGATGGCCGGCGTTGTCGTCTGTAATCGCGCATATGATCCTTCCTGCTTGAGCTGGGCAAGATTCGGGAGTTTGCCTTCGGCCATGAATTTTTCGGCTAATTCCGGCGCCAAGCCGTCGAGTCCGATAATAACCACTTGGTTGACGTGGCTTTTTTTGAACGCCTTTTGGCCCCGAATAAGGCGGAAGAGGAACCGGAGCGGCCAGGAGAGGAAGGAAAAAATGGCCAGAAAAAATGTCAGAAATAAGACCAGGAAAGAAGAGAGAAAGGCGAACCCGGCGCCCGGGCCGATGTACGCGGACAGGGGAAGGCCGAGAAAAAAGAATAATGTCAGGACAGCGATGATTCGCAGAGTTAGGTTTAAACCTATACTCTTGACGGTTTTGCCAAAAGTGTTGGTTTGACCCCAATCCTTTCTATCAGCCATCAGAAGCGGTCCATGATGATTTTAGCGATGTCGGATATGGAGAAATCAGACCCATAATCGTTTTTGGCCAGGAAAAAGGCGTCGTCCCAAGTGTGCATACCTTGGAGACCGGGAGTCCGGCCGAAAATGTCTTTTTTCTTCACTGAGCCCTTAAGATCGAACCCTGGTTCGGAAAGAACGACGAGGTCTGGTCCTTTGGATGTCAGCGGGCCGGAATAAATGTCTCTGGCGTTGAAGACTTTACGGACGACTTTTTTGCCTTCATACTCGAGCTTCTCGAGCTTCCGGGTGATCTCCTCCTTGAGCGCTTTCGCTTCGCCCGCCCTAATCGAACCCTGGGGGAACCTGTCTTTGTAATTTAAATAGATGCGGCTGGGGTCGAGGGCGAAGGCTACGGTTTTCGGCGAGATGTCTTCCAGGCCTTTGGGCTGGGAATTGGTGAACTTGAGCAGCTTTTCTTTCTCCAGCCAGGCGTTGATGTAAACTTCCTGGATGATTCCGGTGAAGCCGTGGTCGGACATAAGAAAAAGGTTTTCCTCATCGCCGGAGTTCTTGCGGAATGTAGTATAGATTTTATTGATCAAGCGGTCGATCTGCCGGTAATATTCCAGAAAATTTTCGTGATGGGGATGGTTCGGATCCGGGTAAGCGTTCCATAAAAAGTGGTGGAGTCTGTCCGTTCCGGTAATGACAAATTCGAAATAATCCCACTCTTCTTCCCAGAAAAAATTGAGGGCCTTCTGCCGTCCCATGAGCGTTTTGATGAGCTCCTGCCACAGAAAACCGGGATTCTCTCGCGACTTGAGCGTATCGATGTCGATTTGATAGCCCATCTGCTCGAGGTCGACCTTATAAGAGAAGGGATAGACGGCTTTGGCCAGCTCGACGGCCACAAAACCGGAGATGAGGACGCCGTTGATCTTTCGGGCGGGATAGGTTGACGGCTGGTTGATGATAATGCTTTTATAGCCCTTTTCGCCGAGCGAGTCCCAAAAGGCCGGGACTTTGACGTCCAGGAAATTGGGGAAGCGGATATCGTAGGAGCCGGTTTTTAAGTCCGTGAAGCCGAAGATGCCGTGCGTTCCCGGGTTCGTTCCCGTCATGAAGTTCGTCCAGCTGACAGAGGAAATCTCAGGCAGGCTGGCCTTCATTTTATGGAGCCGGCCCGAGTCGATGATTCGCCCCGTCGCGGACATAATGCCCTTTTTGGCCAGGTCGAGAAGAAGCCCGAATGGAACGCCGTCCAAGCCGATAACACAAACGCGGTTTTGCTTTTTTTTCTTGAAGATAGACATAAACCCGTCTATTATAGCATCACTGGGTGGATTGTCAATTTTTAGGCAAGGATGATGCGGGCGTCGACGATGGCGCGGCCCCGGCCCTTCTCATAGACCATGAGCGGGTTGATGTCGAGCTCCTTGATGTCTTCGAAATCCATGACGAGCTGCGAGAGGCGTTTCAGGCAAACGGCTTCTGCGCTATTTAGCGGAATTGACGGCTTTTAGCACCTGTTCCAAGAACGCCTCTTCCGGCACGGCGCCTTCAAAGGAAAACGTCTCGTTGATGACGGTCTTGGGAACGCCAGAAACATTGAATTTGTTGGCCAGGTGAGGAAATTCGGTCGATTCGACCATGTCGGCTTTGATGAACGGCGACTCCAGCGCCATTTGGTGAGCGAGCCTGACTGCTAAATTGCAATAGGGACAGGTCGGCGTCACGAAAACCTGGATATGGATGTCTTTATCGATCGTTTTCAGGGCGTCCTTTGTCTTCTGGGCGAGCGTCGTCCGGCGCTTCGAAACATCGACCATGGCCTCAAGGAGGCTCGTATACTCGTATCCTGAGGGGATTCCATAGAAGCGGACGCCGTCATCTTTATCGCTGATGATGACGGAGGCCGGAATTTTATCGATGCCGTATTCGGCGACTTTGTCTTTGTCGGCGCCGTAATCGTAGATGATGAGCTCGATTTTGTCCGAGAGGGATTTTACTTCCTGGAGAAGCCTTTTTGTTTCTTTGCAGAAAAAACAGTCCTGGCCGCGCAGCGAGTCCAGCAGGATAAGGCGGCTCGGCTCCTGCGTGAAATGGACGATCGTGACTTGACCCTCGAGCTCGGCCTCGAATTTTTTCTTGGTGGCCTCTCGGACATTCTTGGTCAGCAGTTCCATGATTTTTCTCCTGAGAGCGAGGTTGAATCATACTTCGCCGCTCGATTGTTTGACAAGCGCGGATGACGTTGCTAAAGTGTAAACCCTCGGAAATCGAAGCCCATGAAAAAAATCGACAGGCTTTGGGATGTCCTCGAAGCCCGCTACAAGAAAAAAACAAAAAGGAGCCGCGGCCTTTATCTCCAGGCGCAAAAGGTCATGGTCCAGGGGGGGAGCCATTCGCTCCGGCTCTGGCCGCCCTATCCGTTCATCATGTCCAAAGCCAAAGGGCCTTTTGTCTATGATGTCGATCATAATGCCTACCTCGATTACTGGCAGGGCCACTACGCCAACATCCTCGGCCATAATCCCGATGTCCTCAAAAAGGAGCATGAGCGATTCAACCCGGAAAACGGCTCTCTCCACACAGGATTCGAAGGGGAAAGCCAGATCAGGCTCGCGGAATTATTGCTCAAGCAGCTCGGCCATAAAAGATGGAAGGTCCGCTTTACGACCTCCGGCACTCTAGCCACGATGTATGCCATCATGCTGGCCCAAGCCTTCACCGGCCGGGAAGCCGTTTTAAAAATCGGCGGGGGATGGCACGGTGCTTCGCCCTATCTTCTCAAGGGCATCAAATACGACAGGCGCCGTGGTTTTGAACAGGTCGAATCCGCCGCTGTCCCGCGGGAGATCTCGAAAAAAATCTTCGTCACACGGTTCGATGACGGCGACGATTTAGAGAAAGTCATGAAAAGCCAGGGCCGCAAGATTTCCTGTTTTATCCTGGAGCCGTTTCTCGGCGTCGGCGGATTCCTGGCCGCTTCCCAAGAGTATCTGGAGCTGGCGAGATGCCTGACCGAAAAATACGGCGTCGTCCTCATCTTTGACGAAATCATCTCCGGGTTCCGGTTTTGCCCTTCGGGGATTCAAAAGCTCTACGGAATCGAGCCCGACCTTTCGACATTCGGCAAGCTCATCGGCGGCGGCCATGCCGTTTCCGCGGTGGCCGGGAAGACGGAAATCCTGGAGGAAAGCCAGAATAAAGAGACGAAAAAGCTCAAAGTCCTTTTTGACGGCGGGACGTTCTCGGCGCATCCGCAATACATGCGGGCCGGCTACGTCATGTTGAAGCATTTGGCGGAACACGCCGCGTCGATCTATCCCAAGATCGCCATGTCCGCCGAAATTCTGCGGGGCGGCGTCGAGAAAGCTTTCAGCCGTCAAGGCATCGCAGCCGTATGCACGGGCCGCGGCAACGAGATCATCCGCCAAAGCTCGCTCTATATGGTTAATTTTCCCTTAAAGGATATCGCCTATCAAAGCGCGGAAGATATCTGGAATCCCGTTTTATCCGACGTTAGAATGAAAGAAGAAGTCCTCAAGCTCGCCCTTATTACCGAGGGTGTCCATGTTGTCCATGGCGGCGGGGCCGTCTCCGCGGCACACCAGGCGGCTCATATCGAACGCACCATCGCTGCCTACAGCGAAACGGCCAAGCTTTTCAAAAAATACCTTTTCTGACCGGTTTCTCCTTTTTTATCAAAATCTATTGAGGTTTGACCCCGATTTAAGGTTTAGGCTATGATAAAAATGAGGCCGGCGCTTTTCTATGGATATCGAAGATAAATTAAAGCTTCTGAAAAAAGAGCGGGATGTCCGCTCCCGCAGCCGCGCGGCCAACGTCGAAGCGGCCTGGGCCAAGATCGAAAAAAACGGCAATATGTCGGTCAAGGAAAAGCTGGAAAAACTCATCAGCTTGACCGGAGCGAAAAAAGAAAAGCCCCGCGAAAAATCCGTTATTGAACCCCGGGCGCGAGAGCCTCTCGTGTTCATGGAAAACTCGTATCCCCTGCAGACGACATATGGGAAGCAGCGCTTGAGTGACGGCCTTGCTATTCGCGGCGAGATCCTTTACAAACTGAGCCGGGATCGGATTTTCGAAGACCTCGACCTATCCACGGCGCTTTTCATCGACCTCGAAACCACCGGTTTATCCGGAGGAACGGGGACCTTGCCGTTCCTCATCGGCACGGGATATTTCCGTGATGATAAGTTCCACATCGTTCAGTTCTTCCTCGGCGAACCGGCCGAGGAAGAACGCCTGATTCGGGATTTCGCCGGGTTCTTAAAAGAAATGGATTTTCAATCGGTCGTGACCTATAACGGGAAAGCCTTCGATCTACCTTTGCTCGAAACGCGCTTTATTCTCAATAGGCAGCCGTTCATTTTGGCCGATCTCCCGCACCTGGATTTTCTCTTTTCTGCGCGCAGCCTGTGGAAGCATAAACACGAAAGCTGCCGGCTTTTTCATTTGGCTCAGCAGATCGTCGAAGCAGAGCGCGCCGAGGATATTCCTTCGTCCGAGGTTCCCTATATATATTCTATGTATCTCAGAAGCGGCGATTTCTCGTTCATCGAACCCATCCTCTACCACAACCAGGAAGACATTCTTTCGCTCCTCGGGCTTGTCATCGCGGGTGCCAAACTTTTTATCGACGATCATAAATTTACGGAGGGCGCCGAGTTCGACGCAATGGACATGATCGGCATCGGCAAGATCTATAGGAGCGTCAAGGATGTTGAGAGATGGGTGGAATCCTACCGGCGGGCCTTGACCGGGGATCTTCCTGAAGAATGGGCCAAAAGAATTAAAACGGATTTGTCCTTTCATTTCAAGAAAAATGAAAACTGGGAAGAGGCTCTTGGGCACTGGAAGGATCTGGCTTCCATGGGCGATTTGCGCGGTTTTGAGGAACTGGCTATGTATTATGAGCATAAAGCGAAAGATTATCATCAGGCAAAGCGCTGGACCGAGGAGGGTCTGGCCTTGTCGATCGACGTCTCCTTCGGCCGCCGGAAGGATTTCAAGCACCGATTGGAGCGGCTCAATGCGAAAATCCGTCGACAATCAGAGAGCCGAAAGGCGGAAAAGTTCGGCGCGAGGAAACGATGAGAGCGATGGTCTTAAATTCCTTCAAACCCATTGAACAAAATCCGCTCGAACTGATAGAGATGCCAATTCCGCAGCCTGCTTCCGACGAACTCCTCGTCCGCGTCAAAGTCTGCGGCATCTGTCATACCGATCTCCACACAATTGAAGGAGAACTTCCTGAGGTCCGGGCTCCAATTATTCCCGGTCATCAAGTTGTCGGAATTGTCGAAAGCTTGGGGGAGGAGTGTTCCCGGTTCAAAATCGGCGAGCGCGTCGGTGTGGCCTGGCTTTATTCGGCTTGCGGCCGGTGCGAATTCTGCCTGAGCGGGAAGGAGAATCTTTGTCTCGAAGGGCGCTTTACGGGATACCACACTAACGGCGGTTATGCCGAGTACATGGTCGTGCCTGAAAAATTTGCTTATGCCATTCCGGCATTTTTTTCCGATGAGCAGGCTGCGCCTTTGCTCTGCGCCGGCATTATCGGCTTCAGGGCGTTGCGGTTAAGCGGAATCAAACCCGGCCAAACGCTTGGGCTTTACGGTTTCGGGGCGTCAGCCCATATCGCGCTCCAGGTTGCGGTTGATTGGGGCTGTCAAGTTTATGTTTTTTCACGGAGCGTGGAGCATCGGAAACTCGCCCGCGTCTTGGGAGCCGTCTGGACGGGTTCGGCTGAAGGTCAGCCGCCGGCGAAATTGAACGGCTCTATCATTTTCGCGCCCGCGGGAGAGATGGTCTTAAAGGCCCTTCGCAATACGGAGAAAGGCGGGACTGTGGCTTTGGCCGGAATCACCATGACGCCGATTCCGGAAATGAGCTACTTAGAATATATTTATCATGAGCGGATCCTGCGCAGCGTGGCCAATGCGACGCGTCTTGATGGGGAAGAACTGCTGAACACGGCCGTAAAAATTCCCATCAAAACAATAGCGAAAGTTTTTCCACTGGAGGAAGCCAACCACGTTTTGCGGATGCTCAAGGCCGGCAAGATCAACGGCGCCGCCGTCTTAAAAATCTAAAATCTTTTGCGGGCGCTTTTATGCCCCGTCGGCTCATATTTAATAAACTTAAAAAATATTTGAAAATCTGGCATAATAAGATCCGCCCATCCGGCGCGCGAGTAGCTCAGTTGGATAGAGCGCCTGACTACGAATCAGAAGGTCGGAGGTTCGAGTCCTCTCTCGCGCGCTTTATTTCTTTCCCAGGAACCTTTCTATTCAACTGGATCTGGAATTTCATTAAAATTGCATTTTCGAGCCGGTCGAAATATAGTAGAGAGCCGCCTTTAAAGTGACCATCATTTAAGAAGAATCGTCCCCGAGACGCCGACTTCGAATGAGGATATCGAGCTCCCAAAAATATTTTTGGCCGGGAGCTTGCCCCGGTTGCTGATGGATGTCCGGAAGGTCAGGACATTTCTTTAAAGGAATTGCTGATTGTCATCGGGTCGTGCGTAGGTATATAATAAGATAATAAAAACGAGGAGGAATGACTTATGGGTAAAATTGTTATCGTCGGATCGTCGGAATCCAAAGGTTCCCATACGCTGCTATTTTCAGGAGGGACGGTGGATGAAATCGCCGACAAAACGGCTCTCTTTATGGGTGCGCGCGGCTACCATCTTGAAAGCGGCACCAAGATCCAGGGCGTCTACGGACGAGGCAGCGCGGCGGCGCGCGTATTTGTCGGAGCTCTTGTTAAACGCTTGAAGTACAATATCACCATCGGGAAGGATGGCGAAAACGTAGCTTTGGTCGTTGCCAAAGGAATGTCCGGCATGGGAGGCGGCTTGATTGGCATGTCGCAGGAGAAAAAGGAGCTTCAGGCGGTCGTCTCAGGGCTCCAAAGCGCCATTATCTTATAAAGCAAAGCGCGGACGAACTTCCAGTCTAATATGAACGCAATAAATAAGGTGACAACCTAGAGGCGGCGCTTAGGCCGTCCGTAGCCCCTGGACCCTGAGGAACCAGTCCCGTCGGTTTTCCCCCCGTCGGAAAAGCCGACGGGGCCCCCCTCCGCTACGGGGGCTTGAGGACGGCCTAAGCGCCGCCTAAACGGGAATGTCACTCTTATTAATGCGTTGATATTAGTTATTTCGACGCAATCAAATTCCTTCTTCGTAACTCTTCGAGCCATTTTTTCCGGTAAATCTTTACAGGCAATGGGTAATTTCCTACAATGAAGCCGTGGAAAGCAGGGGAAAATCGATGGAATTAAGAAGTGGAGTTCAAACATGAAAAAAATTTTAGTTTTTTTGGTCCTGGCCATAGCTTCTCTGTCGTTTGCTGGTCCGGCGATCAAACCGCAT
>Ga0315282_10003004_pt1 | contig 30518 bp, 30 predicted proteins | sample YL17G07_20_MG_FD_203693 | JGI IMG/M metagenome (GOLD analysis project Ga0315282, IMG submission 203693) | Sediment microbial communities from Yellowstone Lake, YNP, Wyoming, USA - YL17G07_20 | ecosystem: Environmental > Aquatic > Freshwater > Lake > Sediment | place: USA: Wyoming | collected... | reverse complement strand
TTAAAAATCGAATGTCCTGAGTGCGGAAAGAAGGTCGACAGGAAATTCAAGCTTTGCCCATATTGCGGAGAAGACCTATCTTATTTACAGGAAATCGATGTCGAGATATAATGAAGAGGATCTGACAGCTTTCCAGCTGTAATGCCTACTCACGGAGTTCAGAGTTGAAAGTCGCTGTAATCTCTGATATACACTCAAATCTTGACGCGCTCAAAGCCGTAATCGCCAGTCTCCCATCCTATGATTTGCTTCTGTGCTTAGGGGATATCGTGGGTTATGGGCCTGAACCTGACGCCGTGATTGAAGGGCTTCGGACCTTACAGCCGAAGATAATCCTAATGGGTAACCACGACTACGCCGTGACCGCCGGTGATGTCTCAGGCTTTTCGCATCACGCTGTTCTGGCTGTTGAATGGACACGTCAACACATAAGACAGGAAAACATGCAGTTCCTCTCTCTGCTCGCCCCCACGGGCAGGACAGAAATAGATGGCAAACGAGTGGGGCTATTTCATGGCAGTCCAAACGATCCATTAACCGAATATGTCTTTCCCGATATCTCTCAACTGGGCGCAACAAAACTGATTCAGCGTGCCAATGCCGACATCGTCCTGCTTGGACATACACATATTCCAATGGCCTATTTCATTCGAAATACACTTCTGGCTAACCCTGGAAGCGTTGGTCAACCAAGGGACGGCGATCCGCGAGCAAGTTTTGCAATTGCCACTATATCGGAAAATCAAGTTACCTTCGACGTAAGGCGGATTGAATATGATGTGGATTCAGTCGCGAATAAGATACACAGCGTCGGGCTTCCGGGCTTCTTGGCCGATCGACTGTATGCAGGGATGTGAAACAGTTCTCGACGTATGATTATATCCATTCAGTGAGGAACGCTTTTAAGCAACGAGAGGGTGTTGGGCGGCTTCAACGAGGGGTGCCACGAAATGAATGTAATAGGTGGTAAACTTTTCGGTGGTCACATTTATGGTGATCACTACTGGCTCTCCTTCACCTCAGTCTCTGTCCCATAGAATTCCTAGCTCTCTAATTCAGAGCGCCCGTGGTAGGGCTTCAATCAACACTGGACAAGAACTTTACAGGAATGACGGCGCGTCTTTTCTTTCGAACCGGATTCCTGAGCTAATGCTGTTCAACGTGCAAATCGGCATCGGACAGAGCGGATCGAGAAGGAGAAGAGTAACTTGAAGGCAGCAATCCTTGGAGCAACGGGCCTAGTAGGTGAACGTTTCATCCAACTCCTTGATGGCCATCCATGGTTTGACGTAACCACGGTGACGGGGTCTGATAGGTGCGTGGGAAATCTCTATGGAGAAGCTGTCCAATGGCAGATGGAATCACCTCTGAATCCTAGGGTCCGCGGCGCTGCCGAGTGTGCCGTGCTGATAGCTGAGTCCATGAAGGCGCAAGGATACTTTTGATCGGTGATCATGGTGGAATCTGGTAAGACTAGACGTCTTCGACGTATCTTTCGTGGCGACTCAAGGGCTCTCATAATCGCCATGGATCACGGCGTGACTCTGGGTCCAGTTCAAGGCTTGGAAGACATGCAAAAAACGGTAAAACAGGTCGTAACAGGCGGCGCCGATGCGGTCCTAGTGCACAAGGGCATCGCAAAACACGTTGACACATACAATGGAGGTCTCATCATACACGTCTCGGCTTCAACGAAGCTTGGAAGCAAACCGGATCTGAAGGTGGGAGTATGTAGAGTGGAAGAAGCAGTTCGTCTGGGCGCCGATGCGGTTTCGGCTCACATCAACATCGGTTCAGAAGGAGAAGAGAAAATGCTGGAATCTCTGGGAGTCCTTGCCGATCAATGCGACTCATACGGCATGCCCTTGCTCGCGATGATGTATCCCCGTGGGCCAAACATACGTGACCCGAATGAATTCAGCGTCGTCTCGCACGCTGCGCGAATAGGAGCCGAACTAGGCGCGGACGTTGTGAAGACCGTCTACACCGGAGATCAAGAAAGCTTCAGAAAAGTCGTAAGGAGTTGTCCAGTGCCGATCGTTGTGGCTGGCGGAGCACGAATGGATTCCGATCTAGAGGTCCTCGAACTTGCAGAAAACTCGATCAAGGCCGAGGCCGCCGGTTTGTCGTTCGGAAGGAATGTCTTTCAGCACACGAATCCTGTTGCAATCAGCAAAGCATTGGCATCTATAGTACACGAACGCGCAACATCTCAGAGCGCCCTCGAAATTCTGAGAGGTTAGAACAATGAAACAGTTCTGGCTACGCCTTGATCCAAATGTTCCTTCCGATGAAAAAGCGAAGTTGCTAAAGACCGCTGAAACGCTGTCTGATGTAGTTGTTCTAGACGCTGCAGATATATCACTTGTTTCGGGTTTGAAGCTAAGAACCGCTTCGACTGACGATCGCGCGGAGATAAGATTACTTTCCGGAAACGATCCTATTGACGCTAATCTCGTTGCTAATTCGGCAGTAGAGGTTGTCATAAGAGATCATTCAGATGAACTCAGAGCACTGGGCTTCGCGGAGAAAGGCATTCGTCACATAATCGTTCATTGTCCAGATTGGAAGGTCATCCCACTAGAGAATCTGATTGCCCAGACAAGGCATAAGGCTATGCTTCTTGCCGATGTGCCAACCCTAAGTGATGCAAGACTTGCTCTCCAAATCTTGGAGATCGGAGTCGACGGCGTAGTATTCTCACCGAAGACAACTAACGAAATAGAAGAAATGCAACGTGTCCTCAGAGATCTAGACGACTCAATTTCTCTAGTGAAGGGAAAGGTTGTCTTGATAAGACCCATCGGACCGGGAGCACGGGTATGCATTGACACATGCGAAATGATGAAACCTGGTGAAGGAATGCTTGTGGGCTCTCAGTCAGCTGGTCTTTTCCTAGTCGAAGCCGAGGTTCATAGAAACCCACACGTGGAACCGCGGCCGTTTCGTGTCAACGCGGGTCCCGTTTCATCTTATGTACTAACAACAGGGTTCAAGACTCGTTACTTGGCCGAACTCAAGGCGGGAGACGAGGTTCTCATAGTCAATCGAAACGGAATAACACGATTAGCGCAAATCGGACGCGTGAAAATTGAGCGGAGGCCAATGATGCTATTAGAAACGGAAGTGAATGGTCATTGCTTCTCAACGATACTCCAGAACGCTGAAACAGTTCGATTGATGACCGAGGAAGGCTCGCAATCAGTATCGAATCTCAAAGCCGGTGACGAGATCCTGTTGAGATACGAGGAAGGCGGTCGCCATTTCGGTACTTTGGTGCAAGACGAAATGGTGATTGAGTCCTGATCTGCAAGGTTTGTCTTTCATTATTCGTCAATGATGACGATGATGTTGGCCAACTACTGGATCAAATTCGCAGCAAGAAACCAGATTTGGCGGAATTCCGGACAGACAGATTGTGCCAATTCTCAATTCTCGACGAAATAGCACAGAAAAAGACTTTCCCGGCAATTGTTGCGGATAAAGCGAAGAGAAGACTGACGGACAGGAAGGCACTTCTGGGGAAGGCATCTACCGGATTTGAATTCGTAGATGTGGATCTCCGCTCTGATTCCATGAAAAACGAACTGAAAGAAATTGCGGCGAACGGAGCAGAGGTAATTACTTCATTCCATGATTCTGCAGCAACACCTTCTACAAGCGAGTTAAGGAGAATATTGCGTTTAGCGAAGAAAAAGGGAGGAGACATCTACAAAATTGTGACTATGGCAAAGACCTCCAAAGATAATCTCACCATTCTCAATTTCCTCGAGGAGAGTTCAAGACAGGCTCGAGTTGTTTCCTTCGCCATGGGTCCTATAGGCATCCCTTCGCGAATTCTATCGCCTATGTTCGGCGCGGAGTTCACATTCGCTGGGCTTAGGGGGCATTCATCAACAGCTCCCGGACAACTAACCATCGATAATCTTCGGAACGTGTGGAACGTTCTTGGCCTACAGTAAATATGTCACCTCAGGTGGGAGCGAAATCTACGGAATTATCGGAGATCCCATCGACCACTCAATGAGTCCCGCGATTCAGAATGCTGCGTTCCGATCAGTTCGGATAAACGCCGTGTACGTTCCATTCTGCGTGAAGAAATCTGATTTGAAAAGCGCCGTCGAAGGCATGAGAGCTTTAGGTGTCAAAGGGTTCAATGTCACGGCGCCTCACAAAGTCGAAGTCTGCCGATATCTCGATAAGCTCGATCGTTCAGCTGGCGAGATTGGTTCCGTGAATACCGTTGTGAGCAAGGGCAGGTCCCTTTGCGGGTATAACACGGATGGGATTGGCGCTTTGAGGACTCTCGAAGAAGCTGGCGCCCAACCGGATGACCGATCCATCCTGCTTTTCGGAGCTGGGGGAGCGAGCCGAGCTTTAGCCTACACATTCGCTTCACGAGCAAGAACAATCCGAATAATCAATCGAACACTACTGAACGCCAAACAGCTTCAACGTCACCTAAAAAAGAGGTTCAACCTTGATGTTACCGTTGCAGGTCTCGCAAGCGCGTCGATCAAGAATTTCGTTGAGGAGGCTGACATAATAGTGAACGCATCCTCTATGGGTCAGCATAGTCATTGTGACCCGCCCATTCAACAGCGTTGGCTTCGCCAGGGGCAATTCGTCCTAGACATAGTATACAGTCCTATCGAAACTAAGCTGTTGAAGTTTGCTCAAGCTGCAGGAGCTACAGCTATTGATGGATTACGAATGCTCGTCAACCAAGGCGCCTGCTCATTTGAGATATGGACGGGTAAGAGTGCCCCCGTCGCTGTAATGCACGATGCCGTACGTCAGAAAGTGTTGGTCTAGGCAATGCAAGTCGCTGAAGCAGTAAGCCATGGCGCCGTATCTATAATTAATGCAATGGCAACCGGCAAGGGTGCTGCACTCGGCATTAGTCTATGGACCAAAGCACGGGTCACCATAACGGACAAGGCAGGATTATTCAAAGGATACAACTTGACTGAGCCTGACGAAGACACCAGGCTAATCGAATTGATAGCTCGCAAGATCTTTCAGCGGTTTAACGCCCACAGGCGTTTCGGAGCTCTAGTGGAAACACAATCCACCATCCCTGTGGCAGTCGGCCTAAAGAGTAGTAGTGCTGTCAGCAATGCCGTCGCACTGGCAACTTTGAAGGCATTGAGGAAAAAAGCCGGCGCGCTCAAGACTATCAACTTGGGCGTTGACGCATCACTCGAGGCAAAGGTAACGCTAACTGGTGCATTTGATGACGCCTGCGCATGTTACTTCGGAGGCCTAGTTGTAACAGACAATCTTCAACGTAAGATCCTGAAGCGTTATCGACCAAAGACCAATTCTCGAGTTGTCATCCACGTGCCGCAGCGCAAAAGCTACACCACAAACATTGACCCCAGTGTCTTTGAGACCATCAAACCTCTAGTCCAAACTCTCCAACGAGAGGTTATGAATGGCAACTATTGGCTAGCGCTCACGCTAAACGGCCTCCTCTACTCTGCCACCCTTGGCTGCGATTCGTCTCCCGCGAGAGCAGCGCTGGAATCAGGCGCTATTGCAGCAGGCCTATCGGGGAAAGGACCCGCCACAGCCGCCATTGTTCCAAACTCGAAGGTGGAGAAAGTTCTTGACTCTTGGAACTCATACTCTGGTAGGATTATTGAAACATCATTGAATTACGAATCGGCGCATACTCTGAGGAATCCAAATTGAACGTACGAGTAAGGCCTCATCATTCACTTTCAGGAGAAATAACGGCACCCCCCTCCAAGGCTAGTACACATCGAGTATTGATCGCGGCCCTCTTCTCGGAAGGAGTCACCGAGCTGGTGAACCCGCTTCAGTGCGACGACACAAATGCTACGGCCAACGCAGTTTCAGCGTTGGGAGCGAAAGTGAATCGTGAGACTAGTAACTGGAGCGTCAAAAGCAACGGCACGCTAAGCGTACCTCAGCATCCAATCAACTGCGGTGAATCAGGTGTTACCTTACGGTTCATGATCCCAATCGTTTCGTTAACGGGAGAAAGGGTATCGCTAACGTCAAGTAAGAATTTGATGCGTAGACCACTCAAACCCCTTGAAGAAGCATTGAAACAGCTTCAAGTCAACGTTATCATTGAGGGCGACAGTATTCTAGTCGATGGCCGACCTAGGGGCGGGATAGCTAGTCTGCGTGGTGATGTAAGTTCACAGTTCGTCTCGGGTCTACTTTTTGCAGGTTCACTCATGGATAAGGGACTCGACTTAGAGCTGACGACTCCTCTTGAATCGCGCAATTATGTCGCACTTACAATTGAGATTATGAGACAACACGGAGTCGAGGTTGAATCGGATCCTGAGATGACTCGGATAAGAGTCGCGTCTGGCCAGAAATATCTGCCTGCCAAGCACATTATTCACGGTGACTACTCATCCGCAGCATTCATTCTCGCTGCGGCCGCCGTAACCCACTCGACTGTACGAGTCCGTGATCTTCGACAATCTCAGAGTGAACCTGACGCTACAATCCTACAGATACTATCGCAGATGGGTGCGTCAACCAAGTATCTCGAAGACGATGTAGTCTTGGAAGGTAGCCATCTGAAGGGGACGCTAGTAGATGTTCACGATAGCCCGGATCTGGGTCCGATATTGGCGGTATTGGGATGTTATGGTGAAGGAGAGACACGGATAACTGGGGCCGCTAGGCTGCGATACAAGGAGTCGGATAGGTTGGCGGCCATTACGTCGGAGTTAGGCGTGCTCGGAGCTAGGATCACACAAGCCGAAAACGAATTGATTATTCAAGGTCCATCACGCCTGCAGGGTGGAGTGGTGCGATCTCATAACGATCATAGGATCGCCATGGCTCTCACCATAGCCGCGCTCGGCGCGTCCACCGATGTGATCATCACGGACGCCGAATGTATCAGCAAATCGTATCCAAATTTCTTCGGAGATCTAAAATCACTAGGAGTTGAGATTATTGAGGAGTAGCACGTTCGGAAAGATCTTCAGCGTCACAATTTTCGGTGAGAGCCATGGTTCTGTAGTGGCCGCGGTGATAGACGGATGCCCGGCGGGTCTTCAGTTGAACGCCCAAGACATTCAGCTTGAACTTGATCGTAGGATTCCACCAGACCCATCCATGACTTCAGCACGACGCGAAGAGGATAAGGTCGAGTTGTTATCAGGTGTCTACGAAGGATACACGACTGGAGCACCGATCGCGATTCTAACATGGAATAAGGATGTTCGGTCTCAGGACTATGAGAAGCTCAAGTTCATTGCCAGACCGGGCCACGCGGATTTTCCGGCAAGGATCAAGTATGGAGGTTTCAACGATCTTCGAGGCGGGGGACAAGCCAGCGGCAGAATGACCGTACCAATAATCATGGCGGGAGCCATTGCCAAGAAACTCCTTCGCCTTGTAGGTATCGAAATCTACGCGCACACAGTTCAAATTCACACGGTCAAATTGGAGGCTCAGCTGACGCCAGAGGTCATCAAAAGAACTGCATACTCAAATTCGCTGCGCTGCGCAGATCCCGAGACCGCGCAGAGAATGGGAGAAGCAATTCTCAGCGCCAGACGCGAGGGCGATAGCGTGGGCGGCGTCGTAGAGTGCATTGCAGAAGGCGTTCCGCCAGGAGTGGGAGAACCTTTCTTTGACAGTCTTGACGCGGACCTAGCGAAGATTGCTTTCAGCGTCCCCGCAGTCAAGGGATTCGAGGTCGGTTTGGGATTTAAGGCGTCCGCAATCAAAGGATCCGAAAATAACGATCCATACGTTGTACGCGACAACAAGGTGGTTACATTGAGCAACAATGCGGGAGGAGTTCTAGGCGGGTTATCTAATGGAATGCCTGTGGTAGTCCGCGTTGGACTGAAACCTCCCTCATCCATTTTGAAAGAGCAGGCAACGGTTAACCTGAGGGATATGAAAGAAACTAAGGTTCAAGTCACTGGGAGACATGACCCGTGCGTAGTGCCAAAAGCTGTTCCAGTGATTGAGGCAGCTGTAGGAATAGTGCTAGCTGACCATTGCCTCAGAGCAGGCGTGATCCCACAGATTATAGACAAGCATGACCATGATGTTAATCAAGGCTCGCGGCCGACACAGCCTCGTTGAATCGACGATACGCGCTTGCAAACGACCTGTCTCTCTGCAGATAACGACGTCCTGTACGTAATGTCCGAATTACCATGTCTCGTTTTCCCCTTGTTATCATGTCGGTTACGGCGATGCCGGCTTGCGTGGACTTCTTGAGTGCGGTGACAGAGAATGGGTTGTCCATGAGCACAGAGACCTCGTTGTCCAGACTTTCCTGATGCACCTCCTCAGCAATTAGTAATTGCAGCCTGAATGTTGATCCGGCAATCCTTGAAAGTAGGTTCGAGCCTACACCCAATGACTTGAGAGCGTTCACGAAGGTAACATTGAGGTAGTGTGGTACGGTGAGAATTATTGAAATTATTTTGTCGTGCTCATCAACGTTACACTTGACGAGTCTGGCACCGTTCCTGCGTAGTGCTCTCAGGAAGCTGTCGGCGATGCGTGATCTTCGGGCAATGGGCATGACGAGTACCGTTCTGCCTTTCACATCTTTAGCACCTGGTCCGAACAGTGGATGGATACTCAGAACCGGGATACCTCGTTCACTCATCTTCTTAAGAACCGATCTGAGTGGCGCCTTTACAGACGATATCTCAATGAACAACTTGTTGTTCGAGATGTTCCCATCCAGGCTCTGTAGGATTTTTTTCGTGACATGAGTCGGTGTCGCCATGATTACAAGTTGTGACATTCTAATTGCGGTGGCGTGATCGTTCACGTACCTGAAATTATGTACTCGCGCCAATCTTCTGACTGCGGTTTTGTTTCGATCGGTCACGATGACTTGGTAGCCATTCTTACTTAGGAAGTTGGCCAGCCATAATCCCATGCGTCCCGCTCCGCCGATAACTGCAGCTACGGCCAATCATCTATCGCCTTCCCAATCGTCTGGATGGCACTCGGAATCTGGGCTTCAGGTAACGAGACTGCTAATCTAAAGAATGCCGGGTAGTCTCCGAAAGATTGCCCCGGGCTTAGGCTCACGTGCTTCTGCTCGAGGAGTTGTTTAGCGAATTTCGCTGAATCGAAATCCTGTTTATTCGCCCTTGGGAATACATAGAAGGCTCCATCAGGTTTGTAGAATGATACATTGATTTTGCTCAGCTCTCTGCATGTGATATCAACTTTTCTAAGAATGGCGTTGACATTGCGTTGAGCTTCGCGGCGTCCCTTCTTGACTGCGACGAGGGCTGCTCTCTGAATGAACTCTGGAACGCATGTTATCGCGGTTTGAATAACGCGTCGAATACGCATGGCCTTCTCTTTTGTCGTAACCAAGTATCCAATGCGCCACCCTGTAAGACTGAATTGCTTCGAGAAGCTGTTAATGTAAACGAAGTTGCCAGTTTCATGTTCAAGTATGCTAGTCGACTTGGAACGGGTGTATCTGTCATAAACTTCGTCCGAGAGAATTATCGCATCGTATTGTTGAGCAAGGTCGATAAGTTGTTGAAACTCCTTTTCAACAATCATCTTTCCAGTTGGATTATTCGGATTATTCATGACGATCATTCTAACTCCCTTCTTGAGTTCTGATTCCATTTTGTTGAAGTCGATCGCCCAATCATTTTCCAATGTTGATTTTAATGGAATCACTCGACCTTTGACGAAGTTTAAACATTCTTCATAGGCCGGCCACACAGGTTGTGGGATCACCACTCGTTCCAGCTGAGATACGAAGCTTGTGACTGTTGCGAATATTCCAAATCTTCCGCCAGGGGTTATCAGTATCTGGTCAGGTTCGATCCTTACGTTGTGTTCGGAGCTGAGTTCCTCTGCTAGTGCTCTCCTTAGCTCTGGGAGACCGGCCGCCGCACCGTAGCCCACGATCTTCTTCTTGCGGAACAAATCTGTGAGAGCCCGGATTGTTTGCTGAGATGGAGGAAAGTTGGGTTCTCCAACTTCGAATCGTGTTATCCGTTTTCCCTGAGACATCAATCGCTGGGTAATCTCGAAGATCTCCTTCAGGAGTAAGTCCTTCGACTGCTGCGGTGTCGATTTACTCTGAGCTTTCACACTCTCCTCTATGAGAAGCTCGCTCAGTCTATGAGTGAAAGCCGGCTCGACTCCAAGTTCTTTCGAGGTCTGAATCAAGTTCTCTATGACCGCGAGTTCTGCGTCAGGATCCACGATTGGCAGTCCCTGCATGCGTTTGACTTCAGCGATCTTGTCGGCGAGAGAAAGCCGTTCCCTTATCACAGAGAGTAACTGCCTATCCTTCTGACGAATTTGTGTTCTATATTCTTCAAGGGAACTCAAGGCAGGAGCACCATTAAGAATGGTCTTGACCTTAATCGAGAGCTTGATTAAAGGATGATCGTCCAGTCACATCGCTTCAGCGCCGCATCGTCCGTCTGAGTCAGTTTTCGACGAATCCTAACTCTGTACCGTCGGACAACAACTTAACATAACCAAACTCGACGCATCGAAGATCTCCAACTGATTTTGAGAATATATGCAGAGAATCGTTATCCGCGTTCGTCAGGATACCTATCTGCAGTAGGTAATCGTTTTCATCAGACAAGCCTACCAATAGGTTCTTGAATTCGCTATTCAGTGGCAGTCGGATTTGGGGAAATCCCTTCGGTTTGCGAATTCGGATCGTATCCAACGGGATTTTCCTCATCGATCCACCATCTAGGTACCTTCTGTAACATGATTGTCGAATTGCGCGTCGGTCCCCACGTGACCTTTCCAGGACTTCTTTTGCAGAGTGAACAATCATTGATCTGACTCTTGGCAAAGAAAGTATGGGCTGCAATTTAGAATTGATCGAAATTCCGATCACTAAGTCAGGCTCGATTGACGAGATCAAATTGATCTTGTAAAGTATTGCATCCGAGCCAAGGACCCATCCATCCGTATTGATAATTGTCAGAAACTCGTTTTCAGGATCAGCTTCGATCAGTCGGTTTATTCCATCAATTAATCTCGATTGGACGTGGCTTGGAGTAACGTGTCCGATGAAGATCAGTCTGTCAGGTTCAAGATCAAATAGTGCTGGAAAATGGGCTGATGCCACGGCGCTACCAATAGTCGCTGGGGGCCCAATATCCGCTTGCCCCACGTCAGCATCAATCACGCGAACTGCGAGCCTTTTGCTAAGAAGCTCATTGGCAATATAGGCACAGAGAGTGCTCTTGCCAACATCCGTACCTCCAACAACAGCAACTACGCCTGTGCGCATCTCGGTAAGCGCTTCTGCGGCGAGTCTCCAAGTTTTCGGCACTGTACTGCCTTCAACTTCGAAGACTCTGCCAGATTCACCCACGAAAATTTCTAAATTCACTTCGGACAATGACTCTATAGGAAACTGTTTTTCGCGTCTTATGATCAGTCTGCGACCTTCTTCTAAGGGCGCACCAAGAACCGTAGCTTTCCCACTAAGGAGTCGAATAGATGCAGGGCCACGAACGATCAAAGTGTTGTGTGGTGCAAGCAGGTAATGAAGTTCTCGCATTCAATCAACCTGAGAAAGGTGGATTCACTGAATGAGGTTCTGGAATGGTAGTAGTCAGAGCATATTCAAGAATATGAAGTCGCGGATACAGTAAATGAGAACTAGCTGTTGAGTCTAGCGGAAGCTTTTGAAAGAAGAAAATGCTTCACGTAACGGCTCCTTCAGAGTTCATGAGAAGACGCGACAGAAAATAATGGCGTTTAATTCAAGTTCATTAGGACCGTAACAAGAGGAAAGATTCATTCCTTGAAGATGCCAAACCAAGAGAATATTGACGCAGCTAAGAAAATACGCGCGGAGTTGACATGGAGCTACGTAGACGAAGTTCTCTACCGCGAATTCGCGCGATTAAACGAGAACATGACCCAGCGCGACGTTGCATACAAGGTTATCATGGTGGACAGTCTGTACAACTGCAATCTAATGATGGATACCTGGGAAGTTGCGACCAAGATAATCGGCGCCAAGGTAGATGCAAGATTCGACAGTGTTGAGCCAGCGACCTTGGTTGGAGAAATCGCCAACTTAGAAGTTCAAAAAGTCGGGAAGAGAACAAGAACAAAGCTGGGTCCAGTCTTCTCAAGCAAGTTTTGCCACTTCCACCGCCCCAAGCGATTCGCGATCTACGACAAGTTCGCTGACAAAGCGTTAGGAAACCTACTAGGGCGGCAAGCAAAATTCAGTTATGCCGAATTCAAGTCGTCCCTTGACAAGTTAATTTTGGAAACTAATCTGTCGTTCAATGTTCCATACAAAGAAATTGACGAATACCTCTGGCTCTTCGGGCAATGGCTGGATTACGAAGATGGTAGACATGTGTTGACTGAAATCAAAGAAGCGATTTCGAGACGGCCGGAGCTTTTCTCACGGCTCTATCCGACTTAGCCGTTGGATTGCCGAATGCCTTGTGTGTGTGCACCAAGAGACCCGACGACGAAAAACGCCCAGTCCTACGAGAGTTCAAATCCTGACGCCCGCGTTAAGTGTTACGACAAAGACTGCTACGGTGATGTAATGGAAGAACGCGAGTGAAGAGAAGAGGCTCGACGGTGTCGCATGCCCCTTAGCGTGCCTCGCATGTCACGAATCCTAATGAAGAGGTACTGTTCGTACTTGCGCAGGGGCTTGATCAGATCCACCGGTCCTCCGTAGATTTTCACAGGTGACTGAAGGAAATGAGCCTTTGCCGCCTGAAGTTGGATCTGCCTATCATCCACATAGGCCATACCATTCAAAGCATCGAGAACACACTTCGCAACATTGTCCATGTCGAAACGACGACGTGTCCTATGAAAGTAGTCTATGTATACTTCTATGGCCTGATCAGTTAAAGGGCGGGCGAAAACGCCTCGGGCTGCAGTCCGAACTGATCTCTTATAGGCCCTTGCCTGTGATGACCTGAAGGAGACGGCCCGACCCGGCACAACAACACGATATTCAGGGAATGATCGCATCAGTCTGGTCATGAGAAGTACTTCCGGACTGCAGTTGAAGTAGTTCCAGTTTGTAAATTTGATCGCGTGGAAGAATCAAGATATCGGCCTCCGGCTCAACATGACGTACCCGTACCTTTTTCAGGGGTCCCAGATCCGCCTGACAGTTGACATTGTTTATGAGCACAACTACCTTTTGATTCTGGAAGAAGAGAGCTCCAATCCACCAAGATTTGCCAATCCAGACCTTGCAAGTCGGAAGATCAGGGACCAGCGGCTTCGTTTTCTTCAACACTCATTCTTTCTCCTCAGATGCGCTTACTTTGATTTGCCGGCGGGGAGCAGGTACTGTAGGAGTGACTTTGCCACGTCATATGCGAGCCTTGCTGTTCTCGCGGTCCTTTCTGATATCCCTAAGCATTTCGAGTAGCGTTTGTTCATCTGGGCAGGTCTGGATGAGATCCTCCTTCAGCCATTCATAGAACCCCAAGCCCTCAGCAGAAGCTATCATCTTCAGCCGGGCATGCACTTCATCAGGAATCTCAATATTGATTCTAACCAATCTTCTTCGAATATCAATTCTTAGAACAACTATATGAGCACAGTATACCCAATCGAGTTGTATCCAATTCCAATCGATTGTATCCAATGATTCTCGCTTGAGATATGTGAACCTCTTCGCCCTGCCGCGGAATGCGTCAGTGGTGGTCAGGTGCTGGGGTGCTGGGTGTTGGGAGGTATTTGTGCATTAGAAGAACGCACAGCTGCCATCTGATAAGCCTCAGAAGCTAACCTTTTCGTCAAACTCTCCACCGATCTTACGCACCTGACTGTGATCGCACACATTAACCATAACAATCCACAATTCGAATCGCATTCGCACGAAGAAAATGATTCAAGCCGTATCAGATATTTCATCGGCAGGCTCACAGCTCAGAAGCAACCGTAATACAGCTCCGCCCAATCTGGTATTACTTTTGGCCAAGGAACTAGCCCTCCCCCCCGGGGGGGGGGGTCGCGGCAAGCCCTATTCCGGCCGTGTCCTCGTCTTCTGGCGTATGGAAGGGTTTTCGTGTGTAGCTCTATGGCGAGTGTTTCTGATTTGGGTTGGCTGATCCATCCCGCATGCTAGCCTACGCGACAGAACGCGTCTCCATGACACGGGGTTTCTGCGCGCGGCGAGCGTCACTGGCTTCGTGTGTGGTATCACTGGTGCGGGCAACCAAATTTGTACTCATGATTTTGTGTGCGAGAGAAGGTCTGCATGCCAAACAGCATCTCTCAAGCCGAATCTACTTTTTCTTCTTCTCCTTGTTCTCTTTGAACTCTTTCTTTATCTCAGCTAGGAGTTCTGGGTTTGTGAGCACGTCTATTGTGGTCATGGCTAGGCCTTTTGCTGCATATATTAGGCCCTGATGCCCTTTTTCAGAAATGGCCGCTTTGACGAACTCGATTGAGTGTCCGGGCATCTCCTCTGGGCCGATCGCGATGTATGGGTGGATTGAGGGGACGACTTGGCTGACGTTCCCCATATCAGAAGAGCCACTTTCCTCCTCAGGTTCTGACACCTTTACGCCTATCGACTCCCAGTTCTTCTTCATCGCCTCTGCCAACGCGTGATTCGTTATCATGTTCTCAAGCGTATTCGCGTAGTCACGCACCTTCATAGTCGCTCCCGTGCCCAGTGCGGCTCCTTCCGCGCATTTCTTCACCTTCTCAACCACCTCTTTCATGTAATCACTCTCCTTAGCTCGTACGTACATCTTCGCGGCCGCATGATCCGGAACAACGTTAGTCGCCTTTCCGCCGTCCGTAATTATGCCGTGAAGTCTCACGTCAGACTTCACGTGTTGCCGTAACGAGTCGACCAAAGTGAAGAAGTGAATGACGGCGTTGAGCGCGTTGATTCCTTCGTGAGGTGTCTCTGCTGCATGAGCGGCCTTTCCGAAGAACTCAAACTCCAACGCTTCCCGAGCTATTAGTGTAGCCTCAACGCGTGTGTCGTTAGATGGGTGAACCATCATGGCCACGTCGGCGTTCTTGGCGATTTCACTGGCCATTATCACCTTTCCACCCGCGTTTTCAACTCCTCCCTCTTCCGCTGGGGTTCCGTAGACGATCAGGGTTCCATTGATTTTGGGCATGATTCTCTTGAGAGCGAGCGCAGCGCCAAGTGTAGAAGTTCCAATAATGTTGTGTCCGCATCCATGACCTATGCCAGCCAGCGCGTCCATCTCAGCTAGCAGGGCGACAGTAGGGCCGCCTTTCCCCTTTCCAGGCAACGTTGCCTTGAATGCGGTAGCGAGGCCGCAGACAGGTTTCTCAACCCGAAAACCCGCTTTCTCCAACTCGCTTGAAAGCAACTTTGATGTCTCAAATTCCTGATGCCCAATTTCCGCAAGGCCATGAATCTTATCGCTGATCGCCACTAGTTTACTGCTCATCGAATCTATTTCCGCTATGACTTCTTTCTTCAGACTTACCGAATCAGACAAATGAAATCCCTCGATTATATCCCTCATTCGGCGTTTGTCGTGCTTTTAACTATTGATCACTATATCGAACATACAGCTGGGACAGTCGAGGCACCCCGCCAACGACAGACGCCGTTTCTCAGTGTACGAGTCCAATGGTCCAAGATAGCAAATTCGAACTCAGTTATCGATTAGATGGCCTACTTCCTTTTTCTCTCACCGGATCTCTGGCAGTTGCAAAAAGGCATTGTTGTTGCTGCCATGAGTTTTCCTTCTGCAAGAAACCAGAGGACTCCTGAGCCTCTCTAACCATTTTTCGTTCACGTAAGCAGGAGACAGTTTTTCCGAGTGGCTCGCACTGGCGTTAGGCGCCGAACTTGAACAATGTCATTTCAATGTACGTGATTCTCAATTGGCAGGGTTTTGTCTGAAATAACCCGTGATGGTCTCAACGGCCCAAATCAACTTCTGGCAGTTTTCACCCATTGTTGCTTTGGCTAGAGCCATACGAGGGAACGCAAACAACTCCTTACTCAACTACTGACACGCCTTGAGCACAAGAAGAAAAAGAGCCAGTCCATATGTGGAGCTGGAAATACACTATTGAATCTGACAGGTAGATGCTAAATACGTTGACAATTCATCTCATGACCCGTTGGTGCACTCGGGAATGAAGTTCAACGAGAACGATGTACCCGAAGGGTTGTACTACACAAAAGAACACGAATGGGTGAAGATCGAAGGAGAGAAATGCCGCGTCGGCGTCACCGATTATGCTCAGAAATCACTTCACGAGGTGGTCTATGTTGATCTGCCCAATGTGGGCAAAACCTTGACCCAGGGCGTAGAGTTCGGTACAGTTGAGTCAGTGAAAGCAGTTTCGGAACTCTACTCTCCCGTTTCTGGCGAGGTCATCGAACGAAACGGAAAATTGGTTGACTCACCCGAGCTTGTTAATCAGGACCCATACGGCGCGGGATGGATTGTAGTAGTTAAACCTTCGCATCTACAAGATGAACTCAAGGGCCTATTGGATGCTCAGCGATACGTAAAACTCCTTGAGGAAGTTACCAAGAAGAAATAAAGACTCAGAATGGCCAGAAACCTATTCGCTCATAGTTTATGCATTAATTTAAAAATGGCAAATGAAGGACTAGTAGGATTAGAAACTTCATGGATTTGACCAAGAATTCCACTCTTGAACAGCGGTTTGATCAGTCGCGCGTGTTCAAGAGACTGGCTCTTCGAAAACTTCAGCAAAAAAGGCTACATGAAGGACAGGAACCCAGAGAAGTATACGCAACAATTGCGTCAGAATTCCTGAGTTTGCCCTCTCTAGACAATGTGGATCGTCTTTCAACCGTATACGGTTATTCCAGGGTGCGTAGGGCCATAAGCCTCTTGGACAACTTGGTTTTCGAGGAGTTCTTTTACGGGAAGCTTTACCTTTACCCGCTTTGGATCAAACAGTTCACACGCTTGCTAGACGCAGCACGCCCCCGTGCACTAGTAAAAGAGCTGCTCACAAGCTCGGATTACTGATCAGAAAAACCCTTCTCCCTCTGACAATCCAGGGAACCCTCAGCGCTCTTTATTCTCTACATTTTACATTGCCAAGGTTTAGCTGACACGTTTGACGCGGTACGTGATATCCAAATATTGCACCCGTGTTTCTGAGGCGATTTGATGTCACAGGGATCTTTGAAGACAACTTCCAGTATCTGTCCGGAATGTCATCGTGTCATTCCAGCGAGACTATTCGATAAGGATGGAAAAGTCATGATCGGCAAGTCATGCCCCGATCATGGTTACTACGAGGACATTTACTGGTCAGATCGAGAGCAATGGGAACGCGCAAGGAAATACGCGGCTGTAGGTGGCGGCCTTGAAAACCCAAGGACGACTAGGTCGAAAGGATGCCCCTACGATTGTGGAATCTGCCCTAATCACAAGTCTCAAACAATCCTTGGCATAATCGACGTAACCAATCGATGCAACTTAAGATGCCCCATATGCTTCGCAAATGCGGCAAGCGCGGGTTACGTCTATGAGCCCACCATCGAAGAGATCCATGGAATGATCGACAATCTGGCCGCGAACAAGCCCGTGTCAGTCAAAGCGCTGCAGCTGAGTGGCGGAGAACCAACACTAAGGGATGATCTACCTGACATTGTGAGATATGCTCACAAAGCAGGCATACATCATGTTGAAGTCAACACAAACGGAATAAGAATAGCAAAGGACGGTGCCTATCTCAAGAGGCTACTCGAGGCCCACGTTTCAAGCTTCTATCTTCAGTTTGATGGCGTTACAGGCGAACCGTACAAGGTCACGAGAGGTTTGGACCTAATGTCGACAAAGCTGAAGGCGCTTGAGAATCTAAGGGCTGAAGGTCATGACAGCGTAGTTCTAGTAGTTACCCTTGTTCGCGGGGTCAACGACCACCAAGTCGGCAGCATAATCGACTTCGCTGCTAGGAATCATGACTTAGTCCGATGCGTGAATGTTCAACCGGTTTCAATAACCGGTAGAATTCCAAAGGACAAACTAGCTGACTATAGAATTACGATACCTGACTTCATGAAGCTGGTGGAGCAGCAGACAGACGGGAAGATAAGAATGAGTGACTTCTACCCCGTCCCCAGCGTGGTGCCCTTCGCAAGAGCTGTTGGTGCGTTGAAGCGACATAGATATCCCGAGTTCACTATGCATGAACACTGTGGCATGGCAACTTTCATTTTCGTTGAGGATGGAAAAGTGACACCAATAACTCATTACGCCAATGTCGACGGCTTTATGGACTCGATGAATGAGGTTGTGAAACTAGCAGGTTCCGGCAAGATAGTAAGATCAAAGATCAAAATCGCGCAGAGTTTGAGGCATCTCAACTTGAAGGTTCTCAGCCCTCTTATGAGCGGGGTCGTAAAGGAAGGTAGCTATGAGGCGCTTGGAAAACTGATGCGTAAGATGGTGATGATAGGTGCCATGCACTTCATGGACCCCTATAACTTCGACCTTGAAAGAGTAGAACGTTGCGGGATCCACTACGCTCTACCGGATGGGAGAATCATTCCATTCTGTACAATGAACAGCTTGCACAGGGAAAAGATCGAGAAACGTTTCGCTAAGATCCCTCAACCCGTTCTCACTTAGGCTTTGGAGAATTAGTTCCCACGAAAAGAGTTTAGCCATAACGGAATGGCACTGCAGGCCTCAAGACGCTTAAGCTACCACCTCGTCCCTGCATGCTAGCAATTATATTGACACCAATCGATATTTGCACGCAAAGACCTTCATACGCGTCCGGGGCGGTTGAGACGCACCATGGAACGCATTTGACATAGGATACGAATGGTAGTCGTTTACTTGAACTCCAAGAATGAGAGGATGCCAATAGGATTGGCGAGTCTTGATGAAATGCTACAAGGTGGTTTTGTCAAGGGAGAGGTTACATTGCTATACGGGGCGGCCGCGACGGGCAAAACGACCGTGGTTATTCAATCAGCGATATCTGCAGCCAGACTCGGTTTTAAGGTCCTTTATGTCGACTCTGACCATTCCTTCACCCAACAGAGATTCCAACAGATAGCTAGGTCAGATTCTAAGGCAGCAAGCGAATTGATACTGCTCTTCCTTCCTGAGACTTTCACGGAACAGCGAAAAATCATCGAGTCTCTAGAGAATTATTTGACACCCGCATTTGGCTTGCTGGTTATTGATTCAGTTTCTTCCTTGTATCGAGCATCATTCTCGCAGGCAGAGAGCGTTTTCACCCTCAATAGGGATTTGAGCAGGCAACTTGCATATCTAAGTGAAATATCATCCACGGCCAGGTTGGCCTGCGTAATCACTAGCCAAGTTCACTCCCGACTCACGCCTCCAATAGGAGATATTGAGCCAGTAGCACGTAGAGCGCTCTTCCACTTCCCTCAGACGATTCTGAGGTTGAGCAGTACTCCGAGATACGATGTCAAGGAGTTTCGTCTTGAGAGACTGAGTGGTTCTCATGCTAGAGGAAGTCGCTTGGTCGCTTTGAGGGAAGCCGGTCTTGAAGGCGTATCTGCTTAAGTCTTAATTTGAAGCGCGTTGTCAGCGTAGTCGGCGCTTCAGACTGCTGGTGAACCGAGTGTGGCCGACGATACAGAATTGGATTTCGGCCCTCTGCATTATCGTGCCCATGTACTGCACCAACGGCGCGCCTGTAATCTTTGGCGGAGGTACGCCTATTGATTTTGGCAGGTCGTTCTCAGATGGAGAAAGGATTTTTGGTGATCACAAAACGATTCGCGGATTTGTCAGCGGCTTGATGATCGGATTTGTTGTCGCGCTATTCGAGTCGTATTTCGTATCCTCAAGTCTGTTTCTTCTGGCTGTTCTGGCGTCGTTGGGGGCACTTCTGGGAGATCTAGCTGGGGCTTTTGTGAAGAGAAGATTCAGGATCAAACCTGGAGCACCACTTCCCGGCGTTGACCAACTGGACTTCGTTGTAGGTGCTATACTGCTGGTATCGGCGGTTTTTCAGATAACGATTGGATCTCTTCTGATAATGATTCTAGTGACTCCGCCTATTCATCTTGCAGCAAACATCTGTGCCTATCTTATGCGGTTGAAATCAAACTATTGGTGAATGATTTCTCTTAGCCGCCTATCTTCGCAGTCATCATTGTGGTCGAGTAAAATACCACTAGCAGTACAGTTATCGTTCCAAGTATCAACAGCAAGTAGGCGTTGCGTGGTCTATACGCGTATCTTGTACTTCTGAGGAGCATGTAGAGTCCAACGAACCCTAACATATAGAGGAACATTGCTATGAGGCTCTCATTCAATGTCTGTTGCCCCAATGTTCCTTTGATCAAAACCGAATAACTCGACGCAGTGGGAAGAAGTGATATGGGACGCTCGAGAATGTCGTAAATGCCCCCAGCTAGAATAAATCCAACAAAGACGAGAATCACCACGATTGAAACTGTTGTCGACGGTTTCATCCTTCGAGCGGTTGGTGCCCTGAAAATTCGCGCCGAATAGCCAATGTTACCGAACGCCCGCTGCAATTTCCACGGTAGCCTGCGTAGCTTTATTCGAAGTCCCTCAAGCATCTTATACGCCACTTTGCGCTGGGAAGTGACCACGAGGCTAAAATATCTTACCTTGGCAGTGGCTCTATCAAGACCCTGGGTTGTGAGATGCCTCAAAAGATATTTTGTTCAGAATGCGGCTCAATTCTATATCACGGCCTCGAACTTGAGACGCCAAATGAGATAATCCAACGCCATAATGGTATTTGTCCTCAATGCAAGAAAAAGCTCGAATTCGAGACTGAAAAGGTGAGGATTGTGCCGTTCGAGGAGACCGCGAAGTAGTTCTTAGAATCCATCTTGGCTATTGCTTCTCATTCGCTCAGGAGTACAACGAAATACAATGTCGAAGATCGTACAGCTTCAGACCATGCATGAAAAGAACGGGCACTTGACAGAGTTCGCAGGGTTCGAGCTTCCGCTTTGGTTTACTGGCATTATCCCTGAGTCATTGGCGGTCAGAAACGCGGCAGGAATCTTCGATGTAAGTCACATGGGACGAGTGCTCATACGTGGAAGAGGTTCACGGGAGCTCCTTGATAAATTGACCACAAATGATGTAGCCTCTCTAGCTGTCGGACAAGGACAATACTCTTTGATGTGCAACCCAAACGGCGGTATCAAAGATGACGTAGTCGTATTTCACGTTCAAGGTGAAGATTATCTTATAGTGTACAACGCGGGCAACCGTCTCAAGGACTACAACTGGATTATTGAGAATTCAAAAGGGTCTAACGTTGATCTGCAGGATGTTTCAGACGAGGTAGCCATGTTCGCTGTGCAGGGTCCAAAAGCGAGAGAGATTGTCCAGAGCATAAGTAGTACCGACCTAAGTTCCATTCCCCGCTTTGGCTGCAATTGGACGGAGCTGAGCGGGAAAAAGACGTTAGTAACGAGAACCGGCTATACGGGCGAAGACGGGTTCGAGGTCTATGTCTGGGACTCGCCACTGAATAACCCGATCAACGCACACACTGTTTGGGGCGATCTAGTGAAGGCTGGGAAGCCTTTAGGGATTCAGCTCTGCGGATTGGGGGCAAGGGATCTGTTGCGTCTCGAAGCGGGGCTCTGTCTCTATGGCAACGAGATGGATGAGAACACGAACCCATATGAAGCCAAGCTGAGTTTCGCGGTAAAACTGCATAAGGACTTCTTTGGTAAAGAGAGACTACTTCAGATTAAGGAAAAGGGAACTCCGAGAGTCCGCGTGGGGCTTGTGATGGAAAACAGAGTGATTCCAAGACATGGGTTCGAGATCGCGATGAGTGACAGAAGCCTTGGAACTGTAACGAGCGGCACACTGTCTCCCATACTCAACACTGGCATCGCTATGGGTTATGTTCAGAAGGAAGCGGCTAAGGAGGGCAGCTTGCTCGACGTTCAAATAAGAGGCCGACCAGAGAAGGCGAAGATCGTCAAACCGCCCTTCTATGACGCGAATGTATACGGGTATGCAAGGAAACTTCAGCGCGCTTGAGTTAGCCTCATCGCTGTCCGAGCCTAGCTCGAAGCCGCGCCAAGAAACTTCGATCAGGTTCAGTTTCCCGTTGTCCGCGGTCCGACTGGTCGATCATAGCTGATGTCGGCTGAATTACTCTGACGATCGGATTCCACCGGATCACATCCATATCTGGCAAGGTTGAACCGCATTCCAGACAGCGATCTAGACCAACTGGGTTGATGGTTCCGCAGGATGAACAGAATACTGGGTTAAGAATAGAGCCACAGTAGATGCAATAGCTGTTATTGGGATTGTTTGCTCTCTTGCACGACTGACAGGTGTTCAGGAGGTTTGTGGTCATCACTCAGTATCACACCTGTTGGCATTGAACGGCCAAACAAGTTTTGCGGAACGCTCTGACTAAACCGGAATCTTATAAGCGCTCGACACATAAGCCTTGACGAGACAGAACATCATTTTGTCGGATTGTTTGAATAGTAACAGTGCAGAGTTCTGGGCTGGCGGATCGGAGCGCAGGTACGGTTTGTTTCTGCTGGACGCAGAATAATGCGGTTTTGTTCACCAACCTTTTATAACAGGCTCAAAGTGTAATCTGAAAAATCCGATTGGTGCACATGAATGTCGGCGACTGGGCGAGCACTTGGCAAGCTTCGCGGCTTTCTTGCAAAGTACATTAACCGCGAGATGCTCGCCGAACGCGTCCAAGGTACGCGCAAATCACTTTCCGAGCTTTCGCGTGGGACCGTTATCGAAGTGATCGCGCTCGGATTGGTCGTGATCATTGCTATGGCCGTGCGGTTGATGCCAATTCGATGGGGTTTCTATCTCAACGAATTCGACCCCTACCTACAGTGGCGCATGGCGCAGTACGTTGTTGATCACGGGTTCCTAGCTTGGTTCAAGTGGCATGACACTTTGAGTTGGTACCCCTACGGAGCGGACATGCCAACTTGGAATCTGTACGGAGAGGCCTTTGTTGTTGCAGCCTTGACCATGCTCCTTCGTTGGGCGGGGACGGGCGTGAGTGTCTTTCAGGTGGCGGTGGTCTTTCCAGTAGTCGCCGGGACGTTAACGGTTCTGGCAGCGTATTTTCTCGGGAAGGATCTCTGGGGTAAGGGCGTCGGAATGTTCGCTGCGCTGTTTATGGCCTTGAACGCGAGCAGCATTTCAAGAACACAATTGGGGTTCTTGCGACACGAACCTCTAGGCATTCTGTTAATGATACTGATCTTCCTCTTCTTCAAACGCGCAACCACGCCGAACTCATCGACGAGAAGGACCATGATCTATGCCACTCTCGCTGGCTTGTCCCTATTCTATCTGGCGGCCAGTTGGGCAGCGTTCTACTTCCCTCTTGATCTGCTGGTTCTTTACGTGGTCTTACTGGCGATCGTGGGGCGCACTTCTAGGAAGCTCTTCCTCACTTACTCGGCGTGCATGGGAATATTCATGCTCTTTACTCCATTCCTTGTCCCGAAACTTGGTTTTGCTTCCCTTGGAGAACTCACTTTTCTAGCTGTGCCGGCTGGCGAGGTCCTGCTGCTTGTTCGCGAAGTATCCACATATATCTCCAGCAGACGTCTTCAAGTGTACACTCTGACGGGAACAGTTATTGCGACAGCAGCAATAATCGCGGTGCTTTCCTACTTCAACGTAATCGGAAATCCCGCTGGGAAATTCTACGCCGTTATCAACCCTCTGGTGCGAGGAGACGTGCCCATTATCCAGAGTGTCGCTGAGCACCAGCCGGCAACATGGTCATCTTTCTTTTACGAGTTCGGGACCGTAATCTTCCTTGGACTCTTTGGTTTCGTCTTCATACTGCAAAGGGCTAGGAATGATGATCTCTTTCTGCTGCTTTGGGGCCTGACGTCAATCTATTTCGCCGCGTCGTTTGTGCGTTTAACTTTGCTATTGGCTCCTGCATTCTGCATATTAGCCGCAATAGGAACGGTCGAGCTAGGAAGACCAGCGGTCGATATCATAAGGGAGGCAGTGATCTATCCGACACGAAAGACGCGAGTGATCGCGCGAATAGGCCGGGAGTTTGGTGTTGCCATTTTCCTAATCCTACTTGTTCTCATAGTTCCCTCCTTCTGGAGAACCGTCCAAGCATCATACCAGCCGGCAACAATAGTGACATCTAGCATTCCAACCGTTCCAGCAGGTGGGTCAGAGCTGAAGTATTCAGATTGGCTCGAAGCATTGTCATGGATGCGTGAGAATACCAAACCAGATGCGGTTGTGTTCGCATGGTGGGACTATGGCTACTGGATTACTGCCCTAGGTGATCGCCGAAGCTTAGCTGACAATGGTACTCAAAACTCTACTCAGATAGCTATGATTGCGCAGACCTTCCTTGATAACGCCACAATGGCTCTTCCGAATCTTAGGCGATTTAATGTCACGTATGTGGCCGTCTTCGTTACCCCATCAGGTCAAAGCCAAACGGGTCAAACGTCGTATCAGGGATTTGGGGAGGATGGCAAATGGTACTGGATGGCGCGCATTGGAAACAATACGATGTGGAATGGCTACAAAGTGCTCTTCAAGGAAGTCCCTAACGCGCAGACAAGAAGTTCAACCTACTATCAGGTAATAATGAATCGTACCACCGGCAGAATCCTAAACAATGCAACGATTACAGAAGGTAGTGTCCCGAACCAGAATACGATGCTGGGCTATATGATGTCAAAAGCAACGCTTTCTCAGACGCCGAACTCGCCCTACTTTACGCAGGTTTTCAGTTCAGCGAATCGGTTCGTGTTCTTGTTCCAGGTGAATTATGCCATTGGAACGGCGATCAAAATGAATTCGATAAGAGACAAAATAACGGTCGGGCAGAATGTGACCCTTGCCGGTAACCTGACCGACACAACTGGGAAACCGCTAACCGGTGGGCCATACACTGCTTCTGTTGAATACTCCACTGATAGCGGTCAAAACTGGAACACCGTAAAAATAATCGAAGTCTCGCAAGAAGGAAAATTCAACTTCACATGGGCGCCATTCGCAGGTAACTTTTTGGTGCGCGTACACTATTTGGGTACTGAAGGGCTTTATCTTGAGTCCAGTACACAACCTCAGCTTCTCAATGTCCTGAAACAGGATATTACATTCAAGCTCTCCGCTTCAACGACGACTGCGTCAATTGGACAACGTGTTACGCTAAGCTGGCAAATGCAACCCTTCGTGAATAATGCAAACGTCACCCTAGCTTACACTGTTGACAACAAGACCTACACGCCGATCAAGAGTTTTCTGATGACGTCTTCAATGATGGAGTACACATGGACGGTAACTGTACAAGGTCAATTCAGAATCGTGATAATGTGGAGTGGGAATGAGAACTTCAACCAGGCTATGAGCATCCCCGTACAAGTGAACAGGAGCTAATGCTCCGCCTTCTTTCCCAGTTCAACTGTCATTCGACTTTCGGAATCTTGCATACTTATCGTGAGGAGAGAACTTTGGTGGATGAGGTGTTACTGTTCGTGAAGCACACTTTGGACAGTTCTCACTCAGTGTGTATGCTTTGCAGTTCGGGCATTTCTTAAGAAGCCATTTCAAGTGAGCCTTTTTCCCTCGCCGCCAAGGTTTTTGATAGACGACAGAACTTCATCAACAGCGAGGTTCAAAGTAGCTTGCGCGTCTGTAATCTCCTTGCTTCTAACCTCAAGCCTATAGCGCGGTGATCCTATCGTGTAGATCTTAATGCTCGTTCCTCGAGATTTCTTTACCTTCTTAGCTCCTCGTAGGGCCTGCCGAATCGCTTCCACTCCAGCAGTCTTGGCACAAGTGAGTTCCACGGTACCTGTGACCTTGGCCTTCTCTAACTTGATCTTTCCTCTGGCAACATCAGTTAGAGCCTTCGCCCATTCCTCACTAATGCCTAATTTGGTGAATGTCTCTTCGCCTTCATCTATTGCTTCCTCGAAGGCATCGTAAGGATTATCGAACTTCTCGTATAGCACCGTCCTTATCTTGGATAGTTCTTCCTCCTCAACTTGGAGGCGTTCCGCCGCTCCCTTGACCATAGAGTCCGCCTTCTTCACTTTCTTCCATTCAAGCATCTTCTCCGATTTTTCTCGTCCGGTAACTCGTCGGAGTGAAAGATCAACCTGAGCCCGTTGAGTGCTAACTCGCAGAACTTTTAGGACTAGTTTTTGTCCCTCTCTGACATGAACTCTGATGTTCTTGACGTAGGTGCTTGCTATTTCCGATATGTGGATTAGTCCCTCAACGCCTTGATACTCGTCAAGTTTCACGTATGCACCGTAATCAACAACTCGCGTAACGCTTGCTACAACCAGATCTCCAACATCAGGATATTGCGGGGCTGCGGACATATTAACCGACACTTAGCCAAGCAGCTGTGTTGTTTCACCTTTGATTCTTGCCTTCCCACCGGTAGGTTCAGCAAGAATCTCATTACAGACAGAGCAATGTGATGCAAGAGATGGTCGGTCGAAGATCACTTGCTCATTTCCACATTTGGTGCACTTTACTTTCATAAAGTTGCTTTCGGGTTTCGGGATTAATTCACGTTTGACCATTTCGCTTACACGTCAGCTATGATGAAATGTCAAGTGCAATAGTAACTCACATAAGTATTGCGGAATTCAAGCAGCTAGGTGAGAGAGCATCAAGTAATCTCAAGTTTGCGCAGCCTTATTCCAAATCTGTATACTGTGGTGTCGCACGTCCTGCATGTGAGTCTGAGCAACTGTTTCTTGGTCGTCTTGGCGGTCCTCTTTAGTTTGGGGAACTTCTGTCCTCCATATCCGTGTTCATCACGTTCGTGTCGCCTGTTGCCGATCGCCATGGCACGGTCTTTCCCTTTCTTGTATATTGAGACTTGATGATCAGTATGGGATTTGCATTTCGGGCAGTACGTACGCATTTCTTTCGGTGCTTTCATACTGATCACGCTGAGTTCGCTATGTAGCCTCACGTGTTCTATTTATTGTTGGTGGAATTGTTAGCGACAACTGCCTAGTTTGGTTTCGGTGAATTGAGGATCGCGCAAAACCCACGATTTATCAGGGCTCTCACTTGACATCAACTGGTTTGGCCGCACCTTGTTTGATGAAGGCTTCGGCGTTTTGCGTAGGAAGTGAGCCCACATCCTCTTTCTTGTAAGGGCCGTACATCTTCAGATCAACGCCGACTATCTCGGGTACGTCTTGAAGAAATCTAATAACCGCCAGCTCTATTGTAGCCGGTCGAGCATTTGTTATGTCCCTCTCTATCCGTGATTCATTGAATGTTCTGGTCGAAGTCTTTAGACTCTCGGCAAGCGTCTTCTCTTTTTCCGTCAGATCTTGAAGATTAATGGTCTTGCCTTTTAGCGATGAGTTCGTGATTTTTCGGAGACGTGTCTGCTTAATTTCTTCAAGAAGTCGCTCCGCGACCTCTTTCTCCTTTAACGTTAGGCGATCTTGTAGGGCTTGCGCATTGCTAGCTGCGCCTTTCTCATCGAGGTCTTTCAAATATGCCGCTGCGCGGCTGTAGAAATCGTTTGGTAATATTTGTGGAAGTTCGGAAGTCTTCTCTGACTTCCATACCTTGTATAGTTCACTGTACATTGTTATTTCACCGGAGTCGCGAAGCCTTTAGCTACGAGAAGGACGGCGACGGCAAGTGGTACCTCAACAGTCTCATCCCTGAACGGGCCGAAGTGTTGATCTTTTATGCGCACTTCCGGTGTGTCTCCAACATGAACCTTTTGTGTACCATCAAATACGATTGCCTCAGAGAACGGGTCAAAACTCTCTATTTGGTCGAGATGTACATTAGTTGCTTTCAACCCTGTTTTGCCGTTTAGAGTTCCTGGCATACGAATCAATCTGTGAATATCGGTCGTGACGACAGTGTCAATTCTCGCGGGTAATGCAACTAGGCTTAGCGCTTTCCCGACTATGTTCTTCCAAACCGCTTCATTTATTCTCCATTTATCTTGAAACGAACTCCAAAGCATTCGTCGGGACCACTCGTTCCTTATGCTCTCCCGTTCATTCAGGATTTGATTAGCCGCTCCTCTTGTAAATCCGAGATCTAAAAGTTGTTGTCTATTCCACTCAGTCAGGATCTGATAGATTCCTCGCGCCAATCTCCCACGCCATCCTGGGTGAGTCAACTCGGGGCCCACAACCACCGCAAATCTATCGTCAAGTAGGTCCTGGTAGAGTCCCTGCTCTGCTGGATCCAATCCAAGCGCCATAACATAATCCACGATCTCTTTTCTCTGAATTTCATCAAGCGTCTTCAGTTTCTCAGAAATTAGATGTAAATGGTATCCTCGATGGCCGGAGAAGAACAAATGCATCTCCTCTGATCTTATTCCGAAGTCTTCCACGAGGAATTCTATGAGCTTCAGCACTTCTTCCTTGGCTGCTATCAGGCAACGGTCGCACAGCCAAGCTTTCTCATCTAGCTTGTTATGACCACATTTGGGGCACACTGTAGGCTTCTTCCCGCGTCGCGTCTCTTTGCAGTTCGGGCATATCCACATATCATGCGTTTCCTTGCAAGGAGTATCGATATGGTCGGCGTCAACATCGAAGACCACGTCTGACCCAAGCCAACCCTTCCGATCCATTTCAAGGTCAGGATGTTCGTAGTATGCCGTCGAGTAATAGACATCAGAAGGAATTAGCGATACCAGAGATTCTGTGAACGACGTCAAATCTCGAAATGCTTTGTGGCGCACCATGATTCTCTCTCGAAAGAGCAGAAACCCAAACTCACGCTCAATCATTATTGGTGGGGGTTTGATAGAAGAGAGATTATGCCTGTAATATTCTGCAAATTGTGATCTTAGAAATTCGAAGCGTTGCGACGTATCAGTCTCCGAAGGCAGTTCTTCTCGCCCCAGTGCGATTTGAGTGGTTAATTGTATTGTCAGATGAGATGCGCCAAATATAGCTTTGAGAGATACGAGCGAACCCATAAATTCGCTTGTCGGGGATTAGTCTTGAAGTGGTTAGTTTGTCTGATGGCTTTACGAGAGTTGGTCAAATGAGTGACTTTCCAGTCGGTTCGCTCAAACGAGTTCGAGTTGGGAAGGATGATGTGGTTGTGGCCAATGTGAATGGGACACTGTACGCCATTACGGCTTCGTGCACTCACAGAGGCGGTCCCTTAGACGAGGGAGAACTCCGGGGATCTTTGGTTATATGCCCTTGGCATGGTGGGCAATTCGATCTTGCGACTGGAAAAGCGATCAATCCGCCTCCCACGAAGGATGCTATTCCATTCGAAGTGAAAATCGACGGCTCTGACGTGATGCTCAAGAGGAAGTAGGGCTCAGAGCAGAATTCCTTAGCCGTTTTTCCACTCCAATGACTGCGAGTGCGGCAATAACCGTTAGAACTCCAAAACCGACGTATGTTCGAAGAGGGAAGGTCAGAACGTAAACTGCGGTGACTGTTCGAGGTTTGTCCATTACTATTGAACCTGATACTACCATCCCGTTGTCCGTCACCAACCGGGCCAGAGAATATTCGCCTCCGATCGCGCCCACTAGTCCACTGGCATTCGCGCGTGCCGGTACTGTAATCGTTGCCGTACTATTGGCGTAGTACCATCCTGATCCGGTCGTGGGCCCAACCCGCGAATCTATGGTCAAGAGATACTGAGCAGCATATCTAATGAGTCTGATGGAGCTGGTGGAAAAGTTGAAGCTTCCATTTTGGATCTGATATCGCGTGCCTGCCCCGTCTTGTAGTGTTGTGTCCATGCAGACGAAATGTCGCGTGTCTTTCAAGAAATATAGGTAACTCCAAGAGTTACCTACTACGTTGAGCAACTCTGTTTCGTCTACATGAATCGGGATTTTGATGTTCTCAGCAAAACCCTGAGTTACCAGTGTTACTCGGTAGTAGTCTGTGGCTGTTCGGCTGTCGATTTTTCCGAATCCCCATGATGGAGATCCTATTGAGATCATGCCGGTGAATCCGTCGAGTCTAGCCGTTTCCTTCAGCGTTTGAGATATGGTGGTTGCTTGGAGATTTGGGTTATATTGGAGCATGAGTGCGATCAGGCCTACTACGTGTGGCGTCGCCATGCTTGTGCCAGCGAGAACTCTGTGAAACGAATCTGGATCATTCTTACTCGTTGGAACTGCGGATGACCTCGCGGAAGCTATGAACATCCCAGGAGCTACTATGTCGGGTTTTATTCGGCCGTCCCGGGTTGGCCCCAGTGAACTGAAGGCAGCAATTGCTCCCGCAGAGAGATCCTTGCGACCGTAGGTTGTTCCATTGACAACCCAAGATGGCTTTGTTATGTATGCACCTACCGTTACCACGTACCGTGCAGTCCCTGGGATACCTATTGTATCATGCGGATCGATTTCGTATCCATTCCCAGGGAGAAATAATGCGCCTGGGAAGACGCATGTTGCAGCATCAACCCAAGCATCCCATACTCCAGTTCCAGAGTTTACTCTGGTCGCCTTTACGTTGATTTTCCAAGCTTCGGTTGATAGAGGTTGAGCGGCACTTACTTCCATGAACAGTTCCTTACCAA
>Ga0315282_10003003_pt1 | contig 30521 bp, 24 predicted proteins | sample YL17G07_20_MG_FD_203693 | JGI IMG/M metagenome (GOLD analysis project Ga0315282, IMG submission 203693) | Sediment microbial communities from Yellowstone Lake, YNP, Wyoming, USA - YL17G07_20 | ecosystem: Environmental > Aquatic > Freshwater > Lake > Sediment | place: USA: Wyoming | collected... | reverse complement strand
AGATCCCCGCCGACGGAACCCGCCCGATGGACGAAAGGCCGGACCTCTCGAAGGCCGGAGTCTGATAGAAGAGCTTCCCGGCCTTGACGATCCGGAAGATTTTTCCGGCGCTTTCGGATTCGATGTCCGGAGTCTCGTTGGGGTCTTCCAACGAAGCCTGGGAGACGGTCTTGAAATCACTCTCCAGCTGCCTGTTAAGCTGGCCGAAGAGGCCGGCCTTGACGAAAAGGAAAACGAATACGGAGAGGACCACGATGATCCCCGCCAGGATCAGCGAATACCAGAGGGTCAGCCGGACGCGGACGCTGGCCGGGCGGAGGCTCACGAAGGCTCCTCCGAGAGGATAAACCCCACCCCGCGTACGGTGCGCAGGAGCTTCTCCCTGAACGGTTCGTCGATCTTCCTCCGGAGGCGGCCGATGTGGACATCGATCACATTGTCCAGAGGCGTCGCCCGCTCGGTCTCCTTCCAGACCTCCCTGGCCAGCATGTCGCGGGTCACGACATGACCCTGATGGCGCAGGAGGAATTCGAGGAGCTCGAATTCCCTGGCCGTCAGCAGGAGGGGCTGTTTGCCGCGGACCGCGGTGTGCTTGACCAGGTCCATCTCGAGGTCGGCCAGCTTCAGCTTCAGGACCTGGTCGCTCCGGCCCCTCCTCAGCAGGGCCCGGATCCTGGCCGAGAGCTCGGGAAAGGCGAACGGCTTGACAAGGTAATCGTCGGCGCCGAGGTCCAGGCCGAGGATCTTGTCCTCGATCGTGTCCCTGGCCGTCAGGATCAGGACCGGCGTCCGGTCATGGGCCTTACGGAGGGTCCGCAGGATCTCGATCCCGTCCCGGCCGGGGAGCATGAGGTCAAGGACAACAAGGTCGAACGGCCGCTCGCTGAGCAGGAAGAAGCCCTCCTCCCCCGTCAGGGCGACCTGAACCTCGTAGTGCTCCGACTCCAAGCCCTTTTGAAGGGCCAGGGCCACCTTTTTTTCGTCTTCGACAACGAGAATTCTCAAAACGCGCTCTCCAGCCGTTCCGAATATAGCACCGGGCAGGGGATCCCGCCACTGAACTTTTTCTGAAGGGATTTTCAGAGTCCCGGCCGTCCCGGCGGGGTGACCGTCAGGCTTTTTTCCGGCAGTGGAGCAGGAAGCAAGGCATGATGTTCCGCGGCTCGAACAGGACCCTGACCCGGGGAAAGCGCTTCCTCGCCAGGGAGCGCATCATGGGGCTGAACTGGTGGAAGATCACGAAGTCGCCGTCGGCGGCGAGCAGCGACTCGACGGCGTCGACCAGCCTCGCGCGCTGGTCTTTTGTCAGGAACGAAAAGGGGATGCTGGCGATAACCGCGTCGACGGACGCGACCCCCTCCGACGCGAGGATCTCCCGGACCGAGCACGCGTCGCCCTCGACCACCCGCAGGCGGGGGTCGGAGATCGACGACCTCAGGGCGGCCAGGAAGGCGGGGTTTTTTTCGATGGCGATGTAGCGGGCCTCCGGGGAGAGAGCGTCGAGGAGGGGACGCGTCACGACCCCCGGGCCGGGGCCGAATTCGACGATGGTCCTGATGGACGCGGGGCGCAGGCAGCGGATGAGCCGCCGGACGAGGAAGCGGGAGCTCGGGTGCAGCGCGCCGACGTCCTTGTCGGCGATATATTCCCTGACATAGCTCGGTCTGGGGGAAGCCATGGTCCTCCGGCCCGCTATCTCTTTTTCACCTGGAGCGCGTTGACCACGCTGACCGACGGCACGCTGGAGCGGACAAGCCTCTCGTAGCCGTCGATATCCGATTCCTTGTCGACCGTCCCGCCCAGGGTCACGACGGTGTTGAAAACGACGATGTGGACGGGACCGTTCATCCGGGCGAAGCTCGGACCGGTCGGGCGAGTGTAGATCAGGCGGGCGATCTGGAGGCGAAGCGAGCTGTCGATGTCCGTGGTCAGGAGGGGCTTGATCTCGTTCTCGACCTTCACGACGCCCGGTTGGGCCGCCGCGATCTTGACGAATTCGGCGGCGTGCCAGGGGTAGTAAACCCAGCCCTTGAGCGTGGCCACTCTCTGGCCGGAGACGGCCACGCCGACGAGATCGAAAATGGCGTAAGAGGTGCTCTTTTCGATCCCGGACATGATCCCCTCGCCGATCTGCTGGGGCGAACGGCCCGCCTCGGCCAGGGCGATGCTGTTCACGATCTTGTATCCTTTGGCCGCGGAAAGGGCGTCGCGTCCGGCCTGCTCTTTCTGGGCCAGGGTCCGGACCGTCCCGCTCAGGGTGACGGCCTTGTCCGCGACGGATACCTGGATGTCGTTTCCGACGAGGAGGCCATGCTGTTTGAGCTTCCCCTCGATCCGGCCCTGCACGGCGGCGTCGGAGCTTTTGTCCTGTCCGGCGGCGAGGAACGTGCCCCCGCACAGGACGGCCAAGGCCAGAAACGAGACAATGATCCTCATTCCTGGAGACACCTTGTTTTTCATCCGTCCCTCCTTTTTTAAATCTGTCCGCCAATTGGCTGGTGAATTTATCAATATTATAGTTTATGGGACGGAATTTCGCTACCTTGAAGGGTTTTCTCCGGGGCGCGGACGCGGCGGAGCATGGGGCCGTGAGGAAAATCCGCGGCTCAGACCAGGGTTTTCCGGACGGCTTCCTGCCAGCCCTGGTAGAGCCTCCGAGCACGCTCCTCTTTCATGGAGGGCGCGAACTTCCGGCCAAGGGACCAGAACCGCCGGATCTCGTCCGGGCCGCTCCAGAAGCCCGCGCCGAGGCCGGCGAGGCAGGCGGCGCCGAGCCCGACAAAAGCCGGGACGAAATAGACGCCGGCGTTGTCCCCCGCCGCTTGGGCCATGGCCTCCGATTCGGCGGACGTCCGGAGCAGGCCGGGCTTCGGGCAGGATGGCCCCGGGGATGCCGAAGAGATAGAGGAGGTCGTCGTCCCATCGCAATCTGTCGATGTCGAAGAGCATGGTCCGCGAGGCGTTGGTGTAATCGGTGGCATGGCTCCGGCCGCCGGTGAGCTTCCACAGGACCCGGGCGTCCGTGTTGCCGAAAGCGAGGCGGCCCGTCCTCCTGTCCCAGACGACGGCCGTTTCCCTCTGGTTGGCGACGCCGATGGCCGCGATCGAAGAGCCGGGGACCCGGGCGAGGACTTTCCGGATGGTCCGGTCGACACTCCGCCAGATCTCCTCGGGGTCATGCTCGACCCAGCCGGGCCGCGGAAAATACTGGGGGAATTCTTCGTAAGCGGCCGCGACCTCCCGGCCCCGCCGGTCGTAGACGATCGCCCGGCTGCCCGTCGTTCCCTGATCGATGGCCAGGACGTGGTCCATCTCAGGTCCTCTTTTCGGCCCAGGCGAGGACGTCCCGGAACATCTGTTCCCGGCCGAGATCGATGGACAGGGCGTGGAGCATCTCCGGGTATTCGAGGATCGTCTTGTCTTCGAGCACGAGCTTCCGGAAAAGCTTCCGGCCGGCCCGCTCGTCGACCAGGAGGTCCGCTCCTGAGATCAGGAACAGGGAGGGGACTCGGAGTTCTTTCGCCAGCCGCTTCGCCTGGCGTTGCGCGAGCAGCGTGCCGAACAGGCATTTCAGACTGGCCACGCGCAGCTCGTCGGGGTTCGCGTCCATGACGGCCTGGTACGCGGCGTCGCGGGTGCACATGGCCGACGTGAACGGGACCGGGATCGTCGTCTCAGGCTTGATCGCGATCAGGGCCACGAGCTTCAGATACGCCGCGGCGGGGAACTTCATCGCGCTCTTGAAGGCCGGGGAGATGAGGACCTGGCCGGCGAAGGCTTCGGGATGGCGGCAGGCCAGGTTGAAGGCAAGCAGGCCGCCCAGGCTTTCGCCGAGGACGAAGATCCTGCGCCTCGGGTTCTCCCCGGCCGCGGTCTCGCCGAGCTTCAGGACGTCCTGCTCCCAGACACGGAGGGAGTCGACGTGCCCCCGGGGCCTCTCGGGCGTCCGGCCGAACCCCCGGAGCTCGAGGCCGTACGAGGAGAACCCGTTCCGGGCCAGGAAACCGGCCAGGAAATCCCAGCGGGCGGTGTGGGCGCCGAGGCCGTGGACGAGGAGAAAGACGGCTTTGGGGGATGCGGACGGAAGCGTCGCCTCCCATTTCCGGTAAAGGATGTCCGTTCCGACGAGGTCGGCCATGGCGGGATTATAGCAAACAAGGTGGCGCGGCTCCAAGGGACATCTTCCATCATGACGCGGCGCCTTCTTCCGGGCGCTGGCCATGGCCACGGGCTGGGGCCCCGCCGCGAGAAATGGACCTTGGAAAACGCCGCTCCTTCGGTCAGGCCCCGGTCCACTTCGCGATGAGCCCGATCCCGCCGACAGGATCGCTTTTCAGGTTCGCCCGGAGAACCCGCCGCCCCCGCTGCCGGAGGGCTTGATAATCTCCGAGGGCCTGGGCCCTGATCAGGGCGCCGAACGTGAAGTCCGTTCCGGGGACGGCCAGGTCCCGGCGCGGCTCGTCGACGAGCTGGAGGACGAGGGGCTCGTCGGGGCCGCCCTTGTGGAGCTGGCCCGTGGAATGGAGGAAGCGCGGCCCGTAGCCGAGGGTCGTCGCCAGCCCCGTCTTTTTCAGCAAAGCAAGGCGGAGGTCTTCGAGCGCCCGGCCCGTTCCGACCTCAGGAGCGAGGTAGGCTTGAAGGGCGATGTAATCCCCGGGCCTGGCCTGGGCCAGCCACCGGTCGAAAGCCGCCCTGAGCGCGGCCGGATCGTCCGTCGACGCCGCATCTCCGGGCTCCGACGACTTCGGGTCTGGCCCCTCGCTCCGGGCCATCGCCTTCCTCGCCAGCTCCTTGGCCAACTCCACGTCCGGCTGGTCGAAGGGCTGGATCCCGAGGGCGGCTCCCGCCGCGGCAACGGCGATCTCCCAGCGGTAAATTTCCCGGCCGAGCGAGTAGGCATCATCGAGCCGGATCCGGATGACGGGGTGGCCGGCCTGCGCCAACGACTCCTCGAGCTCTTCGTTTCCCCGGGCCGGATCGCCGTCCAGGGCAATCGAAACAAAGGTTCTGTCCGCGCCGTAAAGTCCGGCCGGGAGGGCCGGTTCACCTGTGACGGGGACGATCCCCTTCCCGTCCTTGCCCGTGCTTTCGGCGATGAGCTGCTCGAGCCAATCGGGGAAGCTCCGAAGCGAGGGCGAGGTCAGGATGGTCAGCTTGTCCCTCAGGCGGGCGGTTTCGCCCAAGGCGGCGCCGAGCCGAAGGCCCGGCGCTTCCCCTTCCGGGATGTCCGGCGCATACTCGCCGGCCTCGGCCCAGGCCCTGGCGAGGAGCTTGCGAACGTCCAGACCGATGAGGGCCGCGGGCACCAGCCCGAACTCGGTCAAAGCCGAAAAACGGCCCCCGACATCGGGGTCGGCTTCGAAGACGCGCCGGAAATTCCTGTCCCGGGCCAGGGCCGCGAGGGGCGTCCCCGGATCTGTGATGGCGATGAAATGGCGCCCCGGCGAGTCCTGGACCTGGCTCATCCGATGCCAGAAATAGCGGAAGAAGGAGAGCGGCTCGATCGTCCTCCCCGACTTGCTCGAGACGATGAAAAGCGTCCGCGGGAGGTCGGCCATCCGTTCGACGGCCGCAACCGCCGCGGGATGGGTGCTGTCGAGGACGACGAGCCATGGGTATCCGGGCGCGCTGCCGAACGTCCTCTGGAAGACCTCGGGAGCCAGGCTCGATCCGCCCATCCCCAGCAGGACGGCGTGGGTGAATCCCTCGGCTTTGATCTCTTCAGCGAGGCCGCTGAACGCGGCGATCCGGGCCCCCATGATCTCGGGCAGGTCCAGCCATCCCAGACGATGGACGATCTCCGTCGCCGGGCCGGACGGCCAGAGCGACGGGTCTTTGGCCCGGAGGCGGCGAAGGAAGCCGGCTTTCTCCCACGCCCGGATCCGTTCCTCCAGGCGCCCCTGGAACTCTCCGAGGCTGAACGTCTGGGAAAAGCGGGCGTCAAGCCGGGCCGGCTGATCGGTTTTTCCCCGGCGCCGGAGCAGGTTCATGATTCTCCCCTCCCGCGTACTCTAGCAGGTTTGAGGGCCATCGACAAACACCTTTAACTCCCGGACCGGCTCACGTCCAGCCGTGCTCGTAGCCGGTCTCGTACATGGCTACGATGTTCTCGGGAGGGGTCAGCGCCTGGATGTTGTGGCAGGAGGCCAGGATGTAGCCGCCGTCGCGGCCCAGGATCCTGAGGTTGTCGAGGACCTCCTTTTTGACATCGTCGACCGTGCCGAACGGCAGGGTTTGCTGGTTGTCCATCCCCCCGTGGAAGATAACCTGGGCCCCGAAGTCCTTCTTCAGCCCTTCCCGTTCCATGCCGCCGCAGCGCCACTGGATGGGATTGAGGAGGTCGATGCCGGCCGCGATCATGTCCGGCAGGATCCGCCGGATGCCGCCGTCGTTGTGATGGAAGACGAAGGCTCCCCCCTCGTGGGACAGGTCGATGATCCGTTTCATCCCGGGGAGCAGGAATTCACGGATGTGGCCGACCGATAGCATCAGGTCGTTCTGGGCGCCCATGTCTTCGGCCACGTAGGTGAACAGGACCCGGCCGGGGATGGCCTCAAAGGTCCGCCGGGTGTCCTCGTAGGCGAGGGCGAAAAGCTTGCCCAGGCAGTAATGGACGATCTCCGGGTTCTCGACGAGGTCGATGAAGGCCTGCTCCGGGCCGCGGAGGTCCTTGTAGATGAGGAACGGCTCCGAACCGCCCCCCTGGACCGGGTACATTTCCTGCCCTCTGAGCCCGGTCGCGATGGACGTGTAGTCCCACCAGTCAGGGTCGGGCCAGGCGTAGCTCCTCTCGATCTCGGCGACGGATCTGAAAGCCGCCAGGGGGCTCGAGACGCACTCGTCATAAACGCCCGTGTCGTAGCGCATTTTCCGGTAGGCACGGCCGAAGGCGTCGAGCCCGGCCGGGAGGGCGGGGCCGACGTAGCGGGGAGCCGCCTTGATGACAAAGTCCACGTGGAGCCTCTCGAGGACGTCCCTCCGGGTCGCGCAGCCGAGGTGCCTGATGAGGCCGGCCACGGTCTCGTCGGTCCCCCAGAAATCCATGGGGACCCGGTCGGGTTTTTTCCTCTGGAAAACCGCCAGCCACCGCTCCCGGGGCGACATCGTTTCCTTGGGCATGGGATTCCTGCTCAGCGGGGGCGGCGAATCGTCGGCCTCATTCCGCTTCTTGGGCGATGTGGGCGTAGTACCTGTGGATGAACGGCTCCTGGACCTTGAAGGACCAGTGGACGTCCCGCATGTGATTGGCCGCCGCCTCCCGCTTCCCCTGACGGACGAGGTCGATGAGGGCCTGGTGCTCGCCGATGCTGGCCTGCTCCCATTCCTTGACGAACCCCTTGGAACGCGGGAAATCATAGAGGCGTTTTTTCAGGGTGTTGACGATCTTGATCAAGTTCTCGTTGCCGCAGCGGTTGAGGAACGTGTCGTGGAAGCCGAGGTTCTTTTCGTAGTAGAGGTCGAAGTCGTTGTCGTCGATGGCCTTGGCCATGGCGTCATTCAGGGCCTGCATGGCGTCGACGTCCGCCGGCCGGATGCGGTCGAAGGCCTTGAGCAGAGCGATGCTCTCCAGGGCTCCGATGATGTCGTAATAGTTCCGGATGTCCTCCGTGGACAGGACGTTGACGACGACCTTGCGCCGGGGCAGGATGGAGACGAAGTCCTCCATCTCGAGCTGGAGGAGGGCGTCCCGGAGGGGGGTCTTGCTGACGCCGAGCTTTTTCGACGTCTCTTCCATGTCGATCACCGAGCCCGGCCGGATCTCCCCCGTCCGCAGCTGCTCCCGGAGATATTCGTAGACCTGCTCCTTCAGGGATTTGATATTGAGAATGGGCTTTCCATCCATGGGGACGGCCTCCGTCGACTCCCAGATTCGTGAAAATTAAGGATATGCAATTGCACCGCCCGAGTCAATAGAACCGGGCTCCGGGTACTCGTTCCGCCCATCGCCGGGGCCGGTCGTTATTTCTTGACCGGAGGGGCGAGGCGCGACGGGGCCTTCGGCTGGGGTGCCGCGATCCGGGTCGTGTATTCCGCCTCGATATTCTCGAAGAACAGGCCGAGGAACTGGCCGGGAGCGAGCGGCGGGATGGTCGCTTCGATATCGTAGGCCATGTCCGGCTTGAGTCCGGAAAGGTCCAAATAGCTCCCCAGATAGGTTCGGTTGGGCGAATGGGGATAGACGCTGTTGTAAGCCTTTTTCACCTCGACCGGACTCCCGTTGATCTTGACGGCCACGTCCATGGTCTCCAACGGGTCGGCGATGGATACGAAAAGGAGGAGCCGCCAGGGGCCGAGCCAGGGGGCCTGAAGGTCGTCCGCCGTGTAAGCGACGGGCCATTTTGCTTTTCTGTCCGCGAGTTGCCTGAAGACCCGGGACGGGATGGCGAGCTTGGCCCTGACCGTTCCCCCCGTGAAGGCCGGGTCGTAGCTCCCGACGCGCTGGAGCCGGCCGAAGGCCTTCCCGGCGAACCGGACCGTGAACGGGACCATGTCCGCGTTTTGCCTGAAAGGAAGGGGAACTCCGTTAACCGACACGGCCCGGACGGTCTTCCCCGCCGGGAGAAGGACCAGGGCTTCCGAGCTCGTCCCCGTTTCGCCCGAGACCTCGCTGAGGGCGAGCCGGCCGTTCTTGAAGGCGAGCGAGCCGGTGGTGTTGAACAGCGCCGGCTCCTCGAGCTCCGCCGGGGCCGGGAAGATCTCGAAAACGCGCGCCTCCGCCCCTGCCAAGGGCAGGACGACCTCGCTTCCTGCCTTCCAGAATCCTTCGGCCGATCCGATGAGCTTCCCTTCCCCCGGATGGATCTCCCGGATGACGAACCGATCGCCCTCAACGAGCCCGATCGACGCGTCGAGCTTGAACCGGGCCTCGACGCGGCCCGGGTTCGGGTTGAAGAGGAAAACGAAGCCGCGGCCGTCGACGATCGCCGCCGTCCCGTCCGGCCGGCCGACCATGGGCGGGCCGATGATCGGCCGCAGGGCGTGCATGTACCGGGCGTTCTCTTCTGTCCAGTCGAGCCAGCGCCGGAACCAGGCCTTGTCGTCTTCCGAGAAGGCCTTGAACTCCTCGGCGTCGCGGGCCGGGATGAAGTTGATGACGTGGTTGAAAGGGGCGGTGGCGATCGAGGAGAGGAGCGAATATTTCCAGCCGAGACTATCCCAATCCTTCGGCCGGAACCGGTCGCGCCGCATGACCCCCTTCTCGTCCGAGCGCTCCGACTGGTGGGTGATGAACCCCGGCACGATCTCGGGCGGGGCGAACCGTTCGACCCGGTATGTCCAGGCCGCGAAGCGCTGCCGGTCGGCCGAGACTCGGTCCGTGTGGAGGTCGGGGAAGGCCGTGAAGCTCTCGGGCTGCTCGTCGGTCAGGGTCGGGTGGGGATAGGACCCCGCGAGCCAGGTCCAGGGGCCGAAGTTCTGGTACTGCTGGCGGCCGTCGATGACGATCTCGGGGACCTCCCGGCGCAGGGTTTCGAGGATTCGGCGGCAGCCGTACCACTGCGCGTACCTGCTCGAGGCGTTGTTGTAGGCGATCCACCAGTGGTCGAAGGAGAATCCGGCCGCGCCCGTCTTCCGGACGAAGGCCAGGAGCTTCGCGATCCACCAGTCCTGGAAGCTGCGGAGCCCCGTGTCGGCGCCGGCGTAGCCGCCGACCTTGTCCCCGGCCCACCTGGTCCATTCGGGTTTCCGGAGGAACGGGAGCGAGGGATAGGCGTAGGCCATGAGCTTCAAGTTCTTGGAAGCCGCGTAGTCCAGCATCGCCTGGAGACCCGGAGGGACGTCGTCGCGCGCCGGGTCCCACTCCCCCTTCCGGAGCTTCTGGCCCAGGCCGAACCAGAGGACGTTCTCCCAGCCCCAGGCGTCGGCGTTGTCCTCGAGGCGCGACAGCTCTCTGTTAGCGGGCGTGTAGAGAAGGTGGGTCGCGCCGAGTTCGACCGCCCGGTCCATGATCCGCTTGTACTCCTCGATGCCCTCCGTCGTCCCGACGTCGACCTGGTAGTCGTTCTCGCACCAGGGGATGTGGACCCGGACCCGGCCCGGATAATAAAGAAGGAAGGACCGGACGCAGTCCGTCAGGGCGTTGACCTCGTTCGCGTCGATCGTCGGGACCTCGGCCATGAGCTTTCCGTAATCCGCGACGAATTTCCATTCGGGAACCGCCTGAGCCGGGAAATGGACACCGCTGAGCTCGTACAGCCCGATGCAGAGGCGGTCCGAGGCGAAGGGGCCGTCGTCGGGCTTCCAGTCCATATCGGGGGCATAGGAGGCGGTGACGCTTCGCCCGTCGCGCTTCCAGGCCATAAACGGGTTCTGGACGACGAAGAACAGACCCCAGGACGGCGCGTTCGCAGCGGCTTCGACACCTCCGAAGCGGCAGAACGACCCCCACTTGCCGCCGGCGATCTTGAGCTCATCGAGGACGGGCAGGCTCAGGGACGAGGCCAGGGGCGTGACCTCGCTGACGTGGAAGGGAGCGCTCACGGCCGAGGTCAGGATGACCTGCTTGCTCAGGAACCCCCAGCCGGGGCGGAGCTCGTAGACGACCTCGATCGTATAAGGGTCCTGGGTGTAGCGATAGGTCAGCCGGGCCGGTTTCGTCTCGATCTCAGCCAAGCCTAGGGTCTCGACGGATATCTTCGTGCCGTCGATGGTCAGCGCGGACGGGTCCGCCGAGAGGACGATCTTCCTGTTCGCCTTTATCCCGGTGAGGGAAACGAGGCCGCGGTCGTTGAACTCGGCCTTGAGCAGCCCGTTCTCGAGGGCGAGGGCGTTGTCCTGAGCCGCGAGAGCGCTCCACCGGGCCGGCCCGGCGGCCGGCGGGACGACAAGGGCGAGAATGCCGAGGATCACGAACGCGGAGGATTTCCGATCAAGGGCCTTCACCGGGCTCTCCTTTGTATCGATGGGCCGAGGGCCGCTTTCACCGTCAGAGAGAAGATTAGCCCGAAGGCCCCCGAAAATCAACCGAAAGGAGCCCTTCCACTGAAGCTCCACGGACTTACGTCCGTGGGATCCCGCGAAGGGGATTGACGGCCATCTCCGGGGGTGCTAAGTTAGGGGTCCGATCCCGGGAGGAGACGCCATGAAGACAAAAACCGTTAGGCCCATCGTCATCGTCATGGTTATGGCCGGGACAATCCTCGCCGCGGGCGCGGTCCGGGCCCAGGATAAGGCCGCCCTGGCCGATACGATGTTCCCCAAGACCTCGGTGGCCCCGAAGGTCGAGATCCGCGCTTACCCGTTTAACCTCAGGGACGTCCGGCTGCTCGACGGCCCGTTCAAGCAGGCCATGGAGCGCGACCTCAACTACATGCTGAGCCTCGAGGGCGACCGGCTCCTCCACATGTTCCGGGTCACGGCGGGCCTCCCCTCCTCGGCCCAGCCGTACGGCGGCTGGGAGAAGGCGGACGTGGAGCTGCGCGGCCATACGATCGGCCACTTCCTTTCGGCCTCGGCCCTGATGTTCGCGGCGACCGGAGACCCACGGATCAAGGCCAAGGCGGACGCCATCGTGGTCGGTCTCGCCGAGTGCCAGAAGGCCCTCGGCCCGAGCGGCTATCTGAGCGCCTTTCCGGAAACGTTCTTCGACCGCGTCGAGTCGGTCCGCCAGGTCTGGGCTCCGTACTACACGATCCACAAGATCATGGCCGGTCTCGTGGACATGTTCGAATTCTGCGGCAACGCCCAGGCCCTGGACGTCGTCGAAGGGATGGCCCGCTGGGTCAAATCGCGGACCGACAGGTCCGACCCCGCCCACATGGAGCGGGTTCTGAACTTCACCGAGCAGGGCGGGATGAACGAGGTCCTGGCGAACCTCTACGCGATCACGGGCAAAGCCGAGTATCTGGCCACCGCCCGCCGCTTCGACGAGAGGCATTACACAGTGCCCCTCTCCCGGTCCGAGGACAAAATGAAAGGCGAGCATGTCAATTCATTCATCCCCAATATCATCGGGTCGGCCCGTGAATACGAAATGACGGGCGACCCGGCGCTCTGCGGGATCGCGGCCTTTTTCTGGAACCAGGTCACCGGCGCCCGCTCGTTCGTGACGGGCGGGACGAGCGACAACGAGGCCTGGGAGACCGACCCCTTCCAGATCTACGACGAGCTCGGCAGGAACAGCCACGAGTCCTGCTGCACCTACAACATGCTCAAGCTCACCCGCCACCTCTTCAGCTGGGAGGCGGCCGCGAAGTACGCCGACTACTACGAGAGGGCCCTCTGGAACGGGATCCTCCCCACCCAGAACCCGGACGACGCCATGATGATGTATTACGTCCCGATGATGCCGGGGATGTTCAAGACCTTCATGAAGCCGTTCGACTCGTTCTGGTGCTGCACGGGGACGGGGATGGAGAACCACGCCAAGTACGGCGACAGCATTTATTTCCATGACGGCGCGGGGCTCTTCATCAACCTCTTCATCGCCTCCGAGCTCAACTGGGCCGAGATGGGCCTCAAGGTCCGTCAGGAGACGCGCTTCCCCGAGGAGCCGAAGACGACCCTGATCGTCTCCGCGGCCAGGCCGGTCGATCTCGCCCTCCATATCCGGATCCCCGGATGGATCGGGGACGGCGGCTTCATCAAGATCAACGGGCAGAAGCTCGCGGAGTATTCGAGCCCGGCGAGCTATCTGACGGTCAAGCGGGTCTGGAAAAACGGCGACAGGATCGAGATCGCCCTGCCCATGGATCTCCGGCTCGAGAGACTCCCGGACCGGCGTGACATCGCGGCCATTCTCTACGGGCCGATCGTGCTCGCGGGCGCGCTGGGAGGCGCCGAAGGGCTGATCCCCGAAAAGGTCTCCGGCCTTTACGGCCCCGAAGGCGATCCCGTCGCGGTCCCCACGTTCGAGGGCAAAAACGAAGCGCCGCTCAAAAGCTGGATCAAGCCCGTGGCCGGCAGGCCCATGACCTTCGAGACCGTGAACGCCGGAAAACCGAACGACGTCACCCTGGTCCCCTTCTACAAGCTGTTCGGCCAGAGGTATTCGATCTACTGGGAGCTGGCCAAGCCGCCCCGCCGGCCGAGATAATGGGGTCGGACCTCTGTAATTTAAAGCGCTCTTTTCGAGGCCAAAAAGACGGAGTTACGCCCCAAAATGACCCATATTTTAAGTTCATCTCATTCTTTATTAGCATGTTACTGAGGTCCGACCCCATTAGGTTTCTTCAGAGGGATGCGGGCCGCGTAGCCCCAGCCGTCCGGCTTCCTTTCGGCCACGATCATTCCTTTCGGCCGGATCCGGACGACCAGGAAAGATCCCGGCAGCGGGTCGGCCTGGGAGGAGCCGACGCAGAAGGTCGGGATCTCATCGACGTCCAGCCGCTGCACGACATGGGTGTGGCCCCAGAAGAAGGCGATGACGTTATAGCCCTTGATGGCGGCGGAAAGGGCCTGGCGCTCGCGGTCGGACCACCAGCCCAACCCCCATACGTCCCAGCCGTAGTGCTGCAGAAGGACGACGGGCCTGCCGCTCCGGCCGACATTCCTGGCCAGATCTTCCTCGAGAAACTCCAGGCTGTGCCCGGGCAGCCGCCATGGGCCGTCAAAATGCCGTCCCCACGGGTTGACGACAACGTCCCCGTCCGAGCCGGCGAAAAGCCCGAGGCTCACGAAGTGGACCGCGGCCCAGTCCCACGAATAATTGATCCCGTTGGCTGAAACATTTCTCAGGCCCGGGCGGATCCTGTTGCGTTCCCGGATGCCTTGCCGGACGAACTGGTTCTCGCCGCCGTCGTGATTGCCGGGGAGCTCATAGACCGGGAACCGGAGCCGGCCCTCGCCGTTGACGCCGAAGTCCGCGGTGAACTGCCGCCAGGAAAATCGTTGTCCGAGCGTCGCCGTGTCATTCGTCAGGTCGCCCAGGACGGCGACGCCGCGGGGAATCCCGACGACGCCGCCGATCGCCCGCGGATAAGCCGCCCCGGGGAGGGTGTTCATGGCATCTATGGTCTTTTCGTTTGCGGCCGCGATCGTCGGGCTCAATCCGTAGTGCGTGTCCGAGGTGAGGAAAAAGGTGACTTCATAAGCCGTCCTCTTCGAGAGCAGGAGAAAAGCGACCACGGCGACCGCGGAGAAGATCAACGGGAGAAGAATGATGCGCCGGGGCTTCTTATTCACGGGATATCCAGTCCTTATCTTCCCGCCGGCACCCGCGGCCCTGAGTTTTCAGACGCTCCGGACCCGGGGACTTCCCCGGCATCTCGTTCCATGGTCGCCTCAGAGCACGGGGTCCATTTTGCCGCGACCCTCTCGGGGCTTGATGGCTTCCTTGGTCCGCGGCAGCCAGACGGACATTTCGCCGTCGCCGCGGGAGCCCACCCCGCCGGTCAGGTACATTTTCTTGCCGACGACGCTCTCCCAGAGCCGGTCGATGGCCGTCGCGTACTCCGGATAGCCGCCGAGGGCGGCCACATCCGCCATCCCCGCATACATGTACATGGCCCGGACGGCGTGACCGACCGCCTCGTCCTGCTCGAGGACGGGCTTATGGTTCTGCATGTACTCGTCCGAGTCGTAGACGGCGAACGGGTCGTTCGGGGCGTGCTTCTCACCGCCGAAGTAATGCCCGCGCTCGTCGAGGAAGAACTTGGCCAGGTCGAGATAGGCCCGTCGTTCCGTGGCCCGGAAGAGCTTAGCCAGGCCGATCTCGACCTCCTGGTGGCCGGGAAAGCCGCGGCGCTGGCCGGGGCCGGGGCCGAAGGTCCGGACGAGGAGGTCGGCATTCTTCACGGCAATATCCAGGAAGGAGCGCTCGCCGGTCGCCAGATAATGGGCGACGGCGGCCTCGTACATGTGGCCCACGTTGTAGAGCTCGTGGCTGACGCGGAGGTTCGACCAGCGCTCCGGGCCGGCGCCGGGAGCCGGGTTCTTGGGATCGATGGTCCTCGCCGTGTACAGGTAGCCGTCCGGCTCCTGGGCCTTGCCGATGATCGCGACAAGATCGTTCAACTGCCTCCGGATGGCCGGGTCGGGATGGAGCATCAGCGTATAGGCGGCGCCCTCCATGGCCTTGTAGATGTCGGAATCGTTGTAGCGCTTGCCCCTATAGGGGCCGGTCATCAGGCGGGCGGCCTTGCGGAAGTTGTCGACGCGGCCCGTCTCCTCGTTCATCTTCAAGGCCGAGGGGACCGAAACGGTGCGGTTCGTCTCGAGGCGGGGCGCCCAGAAGGCGTCGGTGATCTTGACGTCCGTGAAGGCCACCGGCCGGACCGGATAGTCCTTCTGGAGGCTCCTGGATGGAACCCGGGGCTCACGGGCGGGGGCGATCGCCGGCGAGAGCGCCGGGAGGACGAAGACGACGATGGCGAGGGCGAGGGGGGCGAATCCGGTCAGTCTCTTCGAGAGCGGCATGAATTTCCTCCGGTCATGAGGTCCGACAATTTATTATACAATAAGTGAACCACCCGGCGGCCCGCCGCGATTCATTTTGGGGTCGGGCCTCAGCAACCAATTGATAATACTAATATTGACCTATTTTCAAAGCAGTTTTAAGGCCTTAAATCCCGATTTTTGATGGTCAAAAACAACGACTTAACGAGTTGTTGAGGCCTGACCCCGTTTTAAGTAAAATGGCAGCCATGACAGGATCTTGGCTCATCCTGGTCGGCGCCGCCGCCGGACTGTTCGCCGGGCTGTTCGGCATCGGCGGCGGCATCATCATCGTCCCGGCCCTCATCCTCCTCGCCGGATTTCCCCTCGTCAAGGCGACGGGGACATCGCTGGCCGCGATCCTTCTCCCCGTCGGTATTCTCGGCGTCATCGCCTATTACCGGGCCAAGATCATCGACCTCCGGGCGTCCCTCTTCATCGCCCTGGGCCTCCTGACATCGGTCGCCGCGGGCGCGTGGCTCGCTAATACCCTGCCCGTCGAGATCATGCGGGAGGTCTTCGCGGTCTTCTGCCTCTACGTCAGCTGGAATTTCATCGACCCGGTCCGCCGCGTCCGGCGGCTGCGCGGCCGGGTCGTCCCGGCCAGGCCCGAGCCGGAAACGAACCCGCGGCCGCCCGTTCCCGCGCTCGTCTCGATCGGACTGCTGGCCGGCCTGATGGCGGGGATGTTCGGGATCGGGGGCGGCAACATCATCGTCCCCCTGCTCATCCTTGCCCTGGGCTACCCCGCCAAGCGAGCCATCGCCACCTCGCTCGGAGCCATCCTCCTGCCCTTCAGCCTGCCGGGCATCCTCGTTTATTATTATAGCGGGACGCTCGACCTCGGCGCGGCGGCCTGGATCGCGCTCGGACTTTTCGTCGGCACCGTCTTCGGCGCCCTGATCACAATCCGCCTTCCCTCGGCGACGGTCAAGCTCCTCTACGGGCTTTTTCTCGCCTTCGTCGCCTGCCGCTTCCTGTTCTGGTGATCCGTCTTCTTTGAGAGATCGGACCTTAGACCGCGACCTTGAACAGCTTACCGGATGCCCCTTGTCCACGGCCGCCGATCCGGCTATAATCGGCCCTCCCGGATCCGACATCCGCGCAGAGGAGCGAAACGATGGTCGAAAACCCCCACGATCAACTTGTCCTCAGCCTCTTCAAGGAATGCCACGCCCTGCTCCAAGGCCATTTCAAACTGACCTCGGGCAAGCACTCCGAGTGGTACTTCGAGAAGATCCGGCTCATCGAAAAGCCGGCGGCGCTCGAAAAGATCGTCGACCTCCTGGTCGAGAAGATCGAGGCCGAAGTCCCAGATTTCGACTACGTCGTCTCGCCGGCCTACGGAGCGATCGCGATCGGCTTCCTGGCGGCCCTCAGGCTCGGCAAGAAATTCGCCTTCACCCAGAGGGCCGACGAAAAAATGATCATCCGCTCGGGCTTCTCCGGGCTCGAGGGCTCCCGGGCCGTCATCGTCGAGGACATCCTGACCACGGGCGGATCGATCCAGGAAGTCGTCGCCTGCCTGAAGGAGCACCGGGTCTCGGTCGGAGGGATTTACGTCCTTGTCGACCGCAGCGGCGGGGCGATCCCCGTCGAGGGGAAGGCCGTCGGCAGCCTGCTCGCCCTCAAGGTCGAGGCCTTCGAGCCGGACGTCTGCCCCTTCTGCAAGAAGGGCCTGCCCATCACCAAGCCCGGCGCCTCCGACAAAAAAGCCTAGGCCGCGGTCCTGTTCTGCCTGGCGGCCGGCGCCGGCGGTTCGCTCGCGGCGTGCCTCTTCTTCTTCCCGCCGATCCTGCCGGCGATGACATAGAAAGCCGGGACAACGATCAGGCTCAAGGCCGTCGACAGGACCAATCCGCCGATGACGCCGATGGCCATGGGCATCCGGATCTCCGAGCCGGGCCCGAGCCCGAGCGCAGGCGGAATGGCCGCCATGAGCGTGGCCGTGGCCGTCATCAGGATGGGCCGGAGCCGGATGGGCCCCGCCTTTTCCATCGATTCCCTCGCCCCGAACCCCTGACGCCGGAAATTGTTGGCGTAGTCCACGAGGATGATGGAGTTCTTCTTGACGATGCCCATGAGCAGCATCAGCCCGATCATGCTGAACACGTTCAGGCTCTGCCGCGTGACCAGGAGCGCGAAGGCGGCCCCGGCGATCGACAGCGGCAGGATCGTGATGATCGTGATCGGGTCCTTATACGAACCGAACTGCGAGGCCAAGATCATGTAGGCGATGCCGATGCCGAGGAACAGAGCGAAGAGCAGGCTGCTCATCGACTCGCGGAAGGCGACGCTGACCCCGCCGAGGACGATGCGGTTGCCGACCGGAAGGGTCTTGCCGAGACTCTCGACGTAGCGGAGGGCCTCATCCTGGGAATGCCCGGGGGCGACATTGGCGTAGACCGCGATGGCCCGTTCCCGGTCCCGGCGGGTGATGGCCTGGAGGGCCGGCTCTTCCTTGTACGTGACCAGCGAGGTGAGCGGGATGAGCGTTCCCGACTTCCCCCGGACCCTCAGCCGGGCGATGTCCTCCGGCCGGGTCCTCTGGGCGGCCATGAGCTTCAGGCGGACGTCGATCCGCCGGCCGCCCGTGCTGTATTTCCCGACCCGGACGCCGCCCACCAGGGCATTGAGGGTCGTCGCCACATCGTCGATCGATACGCCGACATCGGCGGCCATGGCCCGGTCGGGCACGACCCGGAGCTCGGGCATGCCCAGCTGGTAGTCCGTGTCGAGGTCGACGACGAGGCCGCTCTCCCGGAGCTGGCTCATGATATTCTGGCTGAGGTCGATGAGCTGGTCCCAGTTCGAGCCGCGCACCGAAAATTCGACCGGGAACCCGCGCTGGGCCGTGAAGCCCTGCTGGGACAGGTCCTGGATGACGGCCCGGACCCCGGGAATGGCGTTGAGCTGGCGCCGGAGCTCGGCCGTGAGCTGGGGCATCGAGAGCTTGCGCTCCTTCGGCGGCACGAGGGTCATGTTGATGTTTCCGGAATTGACGCTGCCGTAGCCGCCGACGAACGTGAACGATTGGAGGACCTCCGGCCGATTGCTGATGATGGCTTCGACCTTCTGCATCAGCTTGTCCGTTTCCGTGATATCGGAGCCGACCGCGGTCTGGAGGCGGATGGACATCCGGCTCAGGTCCTGGGAGGGCACGAACTCGGCGGGCATCCGGGTCAGGACGAGGAGGGCGGCGCCGAAGAGGACGAGGGCGAGGACGAGGACGAAGACCGGGCGCTTCAAGCCTTTCCGGAGGACGGTGCCGTAGGCCCTTTCGAGCCGACGGAAGCCGTTGTCCACGGCCAGACCGAGCCGGCTCCGGCCCTCGCGGGTCGTCTTGAGGAACTGGGCGCAGCGGGCCGGGGCCAGCGTGACCGCTTCCACATACGAGAGGAGGACCGCGACGCAGAGCGTGATGCCGAACTGGAGGAAGAACTTGCCGATGATGCCCTTGACGAAAACGACCGGGATGAAGATGGCGACGACGGCCAGGGTCGCTGCCAAGGCGGCGAAGGCGATCTCCTGGGTCCCGCCCAGAGCGGCCTGGACGAGGGTCTGCCCCCCTTCACGATGTCGAAAGATATTTTCCATGACCATGATGGCGTCGTCGACGACGATGCCCACCGCCAGGGCCAGGGCCAAGAGGGTGAACGTGTTGAACGTGTACCCTAGGAAATAGATGACGGCCACCGTCCCGAGTAGGGACATGGGGATGGCCAGGAGCACGTTGAGGGTGCTCGAGAAGGAACCGAGGAAGAGCCAGCAGACGAGGGCCGTCAGGAGGACGGACAAGACCAGCTCGAACTGGATCTCCTTAACCGAATCCTCGATGAACTTCGTCGAGTCGAAGACGACGTTGACGGTCATGCCTTCGGGCAGGGTCTTCTGGAAATTGTCGAGGGATTCGCGCACGGACCGGGACACGGCCACGGCGTTCGACCCCCGCTGCTTCTTGACGCCGATCCCCTGGGCCGGCACGCCGTCGACCCGGGCGAAGCGGCGGACGTCGTCAAAGCCGTCTTCGACGAGGGCGACGTCACCGACGTAGATGGGGGCGCCGTTGGTTTCGCGAATGACGATGTGCCGGAAGGTTTCAATGTCGATGGCTTCGCCGAGAACGCGGACGTTGACCTCGCGGCCCGACGTCTCGAGCCTCCCGGCGGGGAGCTCGACGTGCTCGCGCTGCAAGGCAGTAATCACGTCCTCGACCGTGACTCCCTTCTCATCGAGCTTCGTCGCGTCCAGCCAGACGCGGACGTTCCGGTTGAGGACGCCCATCAGGGTGATCTCGCCGACGCCCGGAATCGTCTGGAGCTTCTCCTTGAGGCGGTACTGGATGTAATCGCTCAGGACCCGGGCGGGGAAGGGCCCGACGAGGCTGATCATCATGATCGGCTGGTCTTCGGGATTTGACTTCGAGATCACGGGGGGATCGATATCCCTCGGAAGCATCCGTTGGGCCTGGGAGACCTTGGCCTGGATGTCCTGCATGGCGAAATCGACGTTCCGGGAAAGCTCCATCTCCAGGGTGATGTTGCAGCTGCCCATTCTCGATGACGACGTGATCGTCCGGAGCCCCTCGATCTGGACGAGGGCCTCCTCCAGGATTTCGACGACGTCGTTCTCGACGACCTCGGGGGCGGCTCCCGGCCAGGACACGGAGACCGAGATCGTCGGAAAGTCGACGTCGGGAAACTGGCTGATGCCGATGCGGGTTCCGGCGACGACGCCGAAGAGGATCGTGGCGGCCATCAGCATCCAGGCCAGGACGGGGTTTTTGACGCATACTTCCGTGATTCTCATCTGGAGGTTCCTCTCGTCACGCCTCGCTCATGCGTCTTAGCGGTCCGCGGGCCCTCTCTCGGGAGCCTTCTCCAGGGTTTTGGTGACCCTGACCGGAGCGCCGTCCCGAAGGGCTTCGCCGCCGCGGACGACGAGGATCTCTCCGGCTTTCAGTCCAGCCAGGACTTCGGCCTGGCCGTCCGCTGTCCGCATGCCGACGGTCAGGACGCGCTCGACCGCGGTGTCATTCTGGACGACGTAGGCGATGAAACCTCGGTCGCTCGGCCGGATGGCCGTCTGGGGCACGACCGGGTTTTCCCGCGGGCTGCTGACCGGGACCGTGATCTCGGCGAACGCGCCGGGGCGGAGCGCCGCGGCCTTCTCGTCGCGGACTTCCGCCGTGACGGCCACCATCCGCGTGGTCTCGTCCGCGGCTGCGCCGACGTGGACGATCTGAGCGCTGTATTCCCGGTCATCGTCCCGCATCTTGAACGCGGCCTTGAGGCCCGGATGCATTTGGGCGGCGTCCCGCTCGGGAACCTGGAACCGGAGCAGGAGCGGGTCCCGCCGGACCAGAGTGGCCAGCACATTTCCGACCTGGACGTACTGCCCGGTCTGAACGGTCCGCGTCTGGAGGATCCCCGAGAACGGCGCCCGGACATAGGCGTCGTGCAGGTTCAGCTTAGCCTGATCAAGGGCGGCCTTGGTCTGGGCGACATCGGACGCGGCCAGCAGGACCTTGGTCCGCCATGTCTCCACCTCTTCGCCTGGGATCAGTCCCGGCGTCTGGGTGATGACCGATTCCCGCCGCTTCAGGCCGGCCTCGGCGTCGGCCTTGGCGGCCAGGGCCTTTTCATAGGAGGCTTGGGCCGACTCGACGGCCAGGCGGTAGCGCTCCGGCTCGATCTCCACGAGCACTTTATTGACGGCAACCATGTTGCCTTCAGCAAATAGCACCCGGTCCACGACGCCGGCGACACGGGCCGTGACCTGGACCTTCTCGAAGGCGTCGACCGAACCGACGGCGCTGACGCTGTACACCATGGTCCGGGTCTCGACGGAAGCCACCTCCACGGGGAACATCACCCTCGAGCGGGACCCCGGGCCTCCCTTGGCGGAGGGAGAAGGGGCGCTTCCCTTCTTGCAGCTTCCGGCCAGGGTGACGAGCGCGACGGCCACCATGACGGCAGCGAGTTTACGGGGTTTGAAAATGCTCAATGGATTGGCTCCTTCCCGAAGGGGTCCAGGCCCAGGGCGGCCTCCAGATTGAGGAAGGCAACCCCGAGGCCATAGCGTTGTGAGACCAGGGTGACTTCGGCTTCGAAGAGGCTGACGTTGGCGTCCGAGACCTGGAGAGCGGAGGCCAGTCCCTGTCTGTACAATTCGGTCGTTTCGGCCGCGTTCTTCTTGGCGACATCGTGGGCCACGGTGGCCTGCTTGAGCGCGGCGCGCTGACTGGAAAGTGAAACCAGGGCTTCCCTGACGTCGATTTCCACCCGGCGCATGGAGGTCTGGACATCGAGATCGGCCAGGCGGGCCTGGGCCTTCAGGCTCTTGTAATCGGCGTTGCGCGTGAAGCCGTCGAAAATGGACCAGCTCAGGGTCATGCCGACATTCCAGTTGGTCGTCTGTCCGGTCAGCCCCGCTTCGTTCGTATACCGGTATTGACTAGTGAGGCTCAAGGAAGGAAGCCAGCGGAGCAGCGGTTCGACGGCCAGGGCGTGCTGGGCCTTGGCCGTCCAACGGAGGGAGGCGAGGTCGAGACGCCGGCTCTGGCCTTCGGCCACGAGCTTATCGCCGTCGGCGGCCTCCGCCTGGGCGGCCTCGATGAGGAACTCGGGGACGACCAGCGTCTCGACGACCGATTCCGGGGCGGCCAGAAGATAGCCCAGCTGGAGGATGGACGTTCGCAGCTGGCCCTCGATCTGAGTCATGCCCAGCTCGGCCGTGGCTTGCTCTAATTCCGCCAGCGTCACATCGTTGATCGAGGCGAGCCCGGCCTGATAGCGGGCCTGGGCCGCGGCCAGATTCTGTTTGGCGTATTCGTAGCGGTGGCGTGAGGCATCCAGGACCTGACCGGTGCTCAGGGTCGAGAGAAAGGCTTGGCTCACCTCGAAGGACAATTGCCTCCGGCTCTCGGCGGCCGAAACGACGGCCGATTTCTCCTGGGAGTTGGCCGCGCTCAGGGCGGGGATGCTTTTTGAATCGAAGAGGGTCAGGTTGAGGGAGGCTACGGCAGACAGGGCGTTGAAGCGTTGGACGACGATCTCGGTGCTCCCGACCGTCCTCCGGACCTCGAAAGGCCGGCGGGTGTAGGTGCTGGTCGTGGTGATGGCGGGGAGGAAGTAGGCCCTGGCCCGAGCCACCTGGGCCTCGGCCGAGGCCACGGTTTCGCGGGTGGCGAGGGCGCGCTCGTTCCGCTCGAGGGCCAGCTTGACGGCCGACTCGAGGGTCAGCGGGGCCTCCTGCTCGGCGGAAAGCGGATAAAAGATCAATGCCAGGAAGAGAAGGCCCGCCGTCTTTCGCCCCCTGCGGCTCGCCGCTGATGCGTTCTTGATCATATCGTCTCCAAGATCTCAAAAGTCTTCCCGGTCCGGCCCGGGGCACGCTTCAAAAAAGACATAACACCAGGTAATGATTTGGACGACAAGCGAGGGGAATTCTTCCCCCATGCCGGCCCCCAGGAGGGATACCCGGTCGCGCCCCCCTCCGATCCTCACGTCCCGGGCTTGACGGCCTTGACGCTGAGGCTGAGGACCGACGAGACGTGCTCCATCAGCTCTTTCCGCGGAAGGTTCAGTTTCTTGATGATCTCGGGCGCCGGCGAATCTTCGAGCACGAGCTCGGCCGGGAAGGCTTTCTCGCTCACGACCTCAATGCTCTTGAACCCGGCTTTTCTGATCGCATCGAGGTAATCCTCCCTGACCAGGGCGCCGGCGATGCAGGCAACATAGACCTCGACGGATTCGCGGATCACCCGGGGAAGGGGCTTCTTCAAGGCCAGGTCGGAGACCATCATCCGGCCGCCGGGCTTGAGGACCCGGAAGGCCTCCCGGAAGACGCGCGCCTTGTCCGTCGACAGGTTGATGACGCAGTTGGAAATGATGACCTCGACCGAGCCGTCGGCCAGCGGGAGGTTTTCGATCTCGCCCAGGCGGAACTCGACGTTCCCGTAGCCGTTTTTTCGGGCGTTTTCCCGGGCCCGGTCGATCATCTCCGGCGTCATGTCGACGCCGATGACCCGGCCGGCCTGGCCGACCTTTCCGGCGGCGAGGAAGCAGTCGAGCCCGGCCCCGGAGCCGAGGTCGAGGACGGTTTCGCCCTTGTTGAGGCCGGCCAGCGCCGTTGGATTCCCGCAGCCCAGGCCGAGGTTGGCGTCCTCGGGGGCGCTCTTCAGCTCCTCGGGAGAGTACCCGATCATCCGGCTTGTTTTTTCTTCGCTCAAGCCCGGTTGCCCGCAGCCGCAGGGAGAGGGGACCGGAGTGCAGCAGGGCGCCCCCGGCTTGGCCGCCCGGGCGTAGCGTTCCCGGACCTGCTTCTTGATCTCGTCGTCTTTCTTGGCCATATCATATCTCCTTCAAGAAATGATGTCTTTCATCAGGGGCCCGAGCCGGCTCTTCACCATCCCCGTGAGGTCTTCGGCCTTGACCAGGGACATGCAGCAGACGCTCGCGCCCTTTCTCCATAGGATGAGGGCCAGCTTGTCGCCGCCCCGGATGCCGGCGGCCTCGCGGACCTCCTTGGGGAGGACCATCTGGCCTCTCTCGTCGACGCTGATGAGCGCTTCCACCCGGCAGCAGCCGCCCGGGTCGTCTTTCGGTTTTTGCCTCATGGGCTCTCTCCATTTATTCTTTATAATCTGATTTATCTGAATATTACTCCTATTCAGAATACGTGTCAAGCCCTTTCTCCGTGGGTCGCGGCCCGGGCGGCCTCCGGTGCCGGCAGTCCCGGCCCGGCCCTCCGGTCCCTGTCCCGTGTCCCTTGTCCTCACGGCCCCGGATGTGTTATGATAACCGCGGAAAAAATCAAGAAGGAGGGCCATTGGTAAAGAGCAAGAGAGCCTACAAGAGTTCAAAGAGGAGGGGGGAGCTGGCGCGCCAGAAGAAGCAAGAGGAAAAAAGATTGAGGCGCCTGGCCAGGCACTTGAATCCGTCGGCCGACGACGCGGTGCCGGTGGAGGGGCAGGAGCAGGAGCCCGAGGCGGGCGCGGAAACGCCCGAAAAAGAGACTCCGGAGACCGATTAGGCCCCTCATCCGGACCGACGATTCGCGATATCAGATCATCCCCCATTCCATCCGCCCTTATCCTGATCTTGCCCCCGCCTGATGCTTAAACCCCCGTTTTTTAGGGGGCGATAACGCAGACTTAAGCCCTAAAAATGCCCCCTATTTTGCCATATCTTATTTTATTTTAATAGGTTACCGTGGCCCGACCCCAAAAGGCCTTGACAAAATATTCCTATACGTATATGCTTCATCAATAATTAATTAATTTGTACGCATAGGTATACAATGAATCAGGATATCTTCACGGCCGAGGACCTGGCCCGGAAGACGGGCGTCGGCGAAGACTGCATCGCCGAGTGGGTCAAGGCCAAGCTCCTCCGGCCGGCCGGATATGCCGACGACCGGACGCCCCTCTTCCCGGCCGGAATTCTCGGCCGCGTCGCCCATGTCCGGAAGCTGGCCGACCTCGGCTACCGGCCCGAAGAGATCCAGAAGATCATCAAGAAGGTCGGCCTCCCCCAGGACGGCGGCGGCCGGAAGACGGTTCTTGAGAAGGACCGCTTCCTCACGGTCGGGAACCTCGCCGAACAATCCGGCGTGAGCCCGCGGACGATCAAGCACTGGGAGGACAAGGGCATCATCGAACCCGACATGAGGACCGAGGGCGGGTTCCGCCTCTACTCGGGGTCCTACGTTTTCATCTGCCAGCTCATCCGCGACCTTCAGCTCTTCGGCTATACCCTGGAAGAGGTCAAGGCCGTCTCGGACGATTTCCGCTCCCTCATGGCCATCCAGGACGACCCCGGTGCATTTCCGAAGGCCGAGGTGGACGCCCGGCTCGAGGTCCTGCTCAAGGCGATCCGGGCGCTCTTCGACAGGATGGCCCTCCTCGAGGAGGGCATCGAGCGCTGGGAGGACATCCTCAAGAAAAAGAAAAAGGACATTCGCGTCCTCCAGGAGAAGAACAGGAAGCGGGAGAAAGCGGCCACGGCCGCCAAGGGGAGCGGCGATGCCTAGGATCGTCTTCATCGAGCCCCAGGCGCCGAACCTCCATATCTTTTCCCAGTTCCCCCTGCCCCGTTTGGGGACCCTCATCCTGGGGACGATGACGAAACAGCGCGGCTGGGAGGTCGAGGTCTTCGTCGAGGACCTCCGGCGGGTCGATTACGGCCTGGTCGCCGCGTCCGATCTCGTCGGGATCTCGACCATCACCTCGACCGCACCCCGGGCCTACGCCATCGCCGACCGGGTCCGGGCCATGGGCGTTCCCGTCCTCATGGGCGGGCCGCACGTCACTTACCTGGCCGAAGAGGCCCTGGAGCATGCCGACTTCGTCATCCGCGGCGAGGGCGAATCCGCCCTGACGGCCTTCATCGACGCCTGGGAGCGCGACAAGGACTTCTCCGCCGTTCCCAACCTCTCCTTGAAGGTGGACGGCCGTGTCGTCCATCACCCGATGCTGCCGTTGGAGAAAAATCTGGACGCGATCCCCTTGACGGACTTTTCCCTCCTCAAATCCGACCCCGGGCGCCATAAATTCACCCCGCCGATCCCCGTCCAGACGTCGCGCGGCTGCCCCTTCGACTGTTCGTTCTGCTCCGTGACCGGCATGTTCGGGAAAAAATACCGATTCCGCTCGACCGAGAACATCATCGAGGAGCTCCGCCGCTACGACCGCCGCGGCGGCGCCGTTTTCTTCTACGACGACAACTTCACCGCCGACCGGGACCGGGCCAAGGAGCTCCTCCAGGCCATGATCCGCGAGCGTTTCAAGTTCCAATGGACGACCCAGGTCCGGGCCGATGTCGCCCGGGACCTCGAGCTCGTCCGGCTGATGAAGAAAGCCGGCTGCCACACGCTCTATATCGGCTTCGAATCGGTCAACCCCGAGAGCCTCGACGCCATGAAGAAAAAACAGACCGTGGCCGACCTCGTCCAGGCCGCCCGGGTCCTGCGCCGCAACCGGATCCACATCCACGGCATGTTCGTCCTGGGCTTCGACCAGGATGACTGGAAATCCGTCAAGAAGACCGTCCGGTTCGCCAAGAAGGCCCGGCTGTCCACGACCCAGTTCCTCATCCTGACCCCCCTGCCCGGCTCGGAGTTCTACAACCGGATGAAGGCCGAGGGCCGGCTCCGCTTCCGCGACTGGGCCCTCTACGATGCCCACCACGCCGTTTTCCAGCCCGCCCGCCTCACCCTCCCGGACCTCCAGAAGGCCCAGATCTTCTGCCACAGGAAATTCTATTCCTTGAAGCAGATGGCCCGGAAGCTGGTCGCCAGGGAATGGCTCAGCCTGGGCGTCGCCCACTATGCCCGCCGCCTCAACCGGATGTGGAAGCGGCGCAACAGGACCTTTCTCCGCGTCGTGGAGCTGCTCAGGCCCCGCCCGGGCGGCGCCAAGATCTCGGTCGACTACCGGGAGAATATCCGCCTCGAAAAGTGAGAGGCGGAGCGGGACCCGGAAAATACCTTTTGAATTTCAGCCCCGGATGTGATTTAGTAGTGCCCTTTCGTTCCTAAGGAGACGGACATGAAAAAAGCCCTCGTTCTCTTGATCGCCGCGGCGCTCACGGCCGCCGGCTGCTCGACCAGGAAGGAGGCCCCGATGAAGATGGCCGCGGGAACACCCGCCTACCAGCTGGCCAAGGACCTCACGGCGACCCTCCCGGCCGTCGACCCCGAGAAAAACCTGGTCGTGGTCACGTCCAGGAAGTTCGATGTCACGGCCGGGGAGGCCCTCCGGATGTTCCTCGAGTCCATGGGCAGCCAGGCCCAGGGGCTCAAGAGCCTCGACGCCCAGCGGATGAAGGCCGTCATCGAGCGGGCCGCGGTCCAGATCGGGGAGCGCAAGCTCTTGCTCGAAGCAGCGACCGAGGCCAAAAAGTCCGTGACCCCCGAGGAGATCAAAAAAGCTCTCGAAGCCCAGTACGCCCGGGCCGGCAGCGAAGCCCAGTTCGCGGAGATGCTCAAGACGAACGGCGTCAGCCTCGACTACGTCAAGAAAAGCATCACGGATGACCTGACGATCGGGAAGTACCTGGACGCCGCCATGGCGGACAGCGTCAAGGTGCCCGAGGCCGAGATCGAGAAGGCCTACGCCGAGGACAAAACCGCTACCGTCCGCCACATCCTCCTCCTGACCCAGGGGAAGAGCGCCGCCGAGAAGGCGGAGATCCGGAAGAAGATGGAGGACATCCTGGCCCGGGCGAAAAAGGGCGAGGACTTCGCCGCCCTGGCCAAGCAGTACTCGGAGGACCCCGGGTCCAAGGACAACGGGGGGCTGTACGAGGACTTCGGCCGCGGCAAGATGGTCAAGCCGTTCGAGGACGCCGCTTTCTCGGTCGCGGTCGGCCAGGTCAGCGGCATCGTCGAGACGACCTACGGCTACCACATCCTCAAGATCGAGACCCGGAAGAAAGAGACCCAGCCGCTCGACCAGGTCAAGGCCCAGATCGAGGCCCAACTCAAGCAGCAGAAGCAGAACACGGTTTTCAACGGCCTCCTGACCAGGCTCAAGGCGAAAGCCGGCTTCCAGGCCGTCGGCATCAAATAGAAGGGTTTTTCCCTCTTCCTCTACTTGACCGCGACCTCGTAGAGCGAGACGCTGACCGGAGGCAAGGTCACCTTCTTCCCGAACGGAACGCCGTCCTTCTCCTCGATGACGACGGCCGGCGGCTTCCCCGGTTCGTTGTAGAGCTGCGGGTCGCCGCCCGCGATCAAGTAAAGCTTCGCCGTCTTCATGAGCCCCAGTGCCCCGAAGTCGAGCCGGAGCGTCTGCTCCATTTTTGTCGGATTGACGACCGAGACCGTCATCACCTTTTTCGTATCGTCCTTCCAACAGGCCATGATGTCGAGCGGCGCGGACGGGCCCGGGCCGATGACCTCGACCGGGATCGTCCCGAAATGCTTCCTGTAGAGCTTGAGGACGAGGCCCGTCGTGTCGAACTCGGCCGCGGTCTTCGTCGTTTTGATGGCGCCGATGACATTCACGGTCTGGGCGTAGTTGGCCATGACGTAGATGTCGCTCTGCCGGGCGTATTCGTTGAAGCCGGCCGCGATCCCCAGGGCGTCCTTCAGGAAGTAGCGGACCCCGATCTCGCCGTAGAGGTCGGGCCCGTACCAGTAGTTCCACTCGTCGAGGGCGACGGGGACCTCCTTCAGCTTGAGCGTCGGGATGGCCTGCCGGTATTTCCGGTGGGCCTCGGCGATCCTCCGGACCTCGCGCGGGACCTGGTTGACGTGGCTCAGCAGCCCCGGCTTCTCGCCGACATAGAAATGCTCGCTCAGATAATCCATGTGGTTCGAGGCCTCGGCGAGCATGGTCTCATCCCACCTTCCCACCGCGCCCACGGCCACGATCTTGATCGACGGGTCCACGGCCTTCATGGCGACCTCGAACTGGATGTGCTTCCGGACGTAGTCGTAGAGAGGAATGTGGCCGAGCTGCCAGCTTCCGTACATTTCGTTCCCGACCGACCAGAGCTTGACGCCCCAGGGCTCGGGATGGCCGTTGGCGGCCCGGAGCTTGCCCATCGGCGAATCGGCCGGGCCGTTCGCGTACTGGAGCTCCTCGACGGCCATCTTCACGTCGCCCAGGCCGCTGTTGACCGTGATGTAGGGGTCGGCGCCCAGGATGCGCATGAGGTCCATGTATTCGTGGATGCCCACGTCGTTGGGCTCGACGCCCTGCCAGGCCGGGTTCTTGCGCGGCGGCCGCTTGTCGCGCTCGCCGATCCCGTCCCGCCAGTTGTAGCCGCTGGCGAAATTTCCGCCGGGCCAGCGGTAGACGGGAGAATCGAGCTCCTTGAGCAGGGCCAGGACCTCGGGGCGGAAGCCGTCGACGTTCGACGCCGGCATGACCGAGACCGCGCCGACCTTGAACGGGCCGCGGCCCGCGGACACGATCTCGAGCCGGGCGTTTTCCGATGAGGCGCCGGCCGTGAAGACGAAGGGGAAGGTCTTGTATTCGGGGCCGAGGTCCTTGATCTCGATAACCTGCCTATTCCCGGGCTGCGGGCCCCAGGCGAGGCTGACCTTGACGGGCGCCGTGGCTCGGTCGCCGGCCAGGACCACGCGGCCGACGTATTCCCGGCCCTCGACGAGGGCCAACCCTTCCTGGAAAAGCCCGCCTGCCGTTTGTCCGGTGAGGGCGATCCGGGGCGTGTGCCCGCCCGTGAACGGCTTGACCTTCTCCATCGTGACCAGGGCCGCATCGCCGACCGGTTTCCAGGGCGACTCGCCCTGGCCCACGGGCCAGAAGAACTTGCGGTCCTCGAGCATCTCCGCCCAGATGCCCTGATAGATACAGCGGCCGAGGTGCTCGATGAACTGGCCGTAGATGTACTTGGAAACGGGGACGCCCGTTTTTTCGGCGTTGATCCTGACGGCCGGCGGGGCCAGCTCGCTCCCCGAGAGCCAGGTCAGCTCGACGTCGTCGAACCAGGCCTTGCCCGTCGCTTTGCCCCAGCCGCCGAAGAGGCAGGTCACCTCGAGGGCGTCGTTGGCGCCGGCGTCGAGCTCGACCTCGACCCGAGTCCAGTCCTTCGTGCCGCTGACGGTGGGCGTCTGCCATTGCCGGACGCCGTTGATGTTGATGACGGCGCCCTTGGACGTGCCGGGGACGAGGTTTTCCGTCCGGATCCAGCCACTGAGCCTGTAGCGGGCGTAAGGCCTGATGGGGACGACCGCGAGCCAGGACGCAGCGGCGCCCTGTTCGGAGCCGATCATGACCGAGCGGTTCCCCGTGCGGCCGGCCGGCTCGACCTTGAAGACCGCTTCCGGCTCCCAGGTGCGGGGCTCCCAGCCCTTCGGATGATCCCCGGCCATCTCCTCGAAGGACGGATTGGCGACGAACTGCGTTTTGCCGGCGAATTCGTCCGCCACCCTGGGGGGGCCGGACTTGCAGGCCGCAACCAGGGCCAGGAGCCCGATGACGACAAGGAATGCGGTCACTGAAAATTGTTTCGTTGGGAGCATGATGATGCCTCCTCCGGTGCGGGCTGTTCGGCCTCTGCCCCCCCGAAGCTCACGGTCTTTGGCCAAGGTCGACGGGAGGGAATGTACATCGGCCGCAGGCCGTCTGTCAACGTGCGCGGGGCACGCGGGCCCCCGCTGAGGAAGGGTCTCGG
>Ga0315282_10003002_pt1 | contig 30529 bp, 26 predicted proteins | sample YL17G07_20_MG_FD_203693 | JGI IMG/M metagenome (GOLD analysis project Ga0315282, IMG submission 203693) | Sediment microbial communities from Yellowstone Lake, YNP, Wyoming, USA - YL17G07_20 | ecosystem: Environmental > Aquatic > Freshwater > Lake > Sediment | place: USA: Wyoming | collected... | reverse complement strand
TCCTGCAGCGCTTGGCCTGGTTCCTTCGAAGCAGCGGGAGGCATTCCGCTTCGCCTCGCTCCACGGAGTGCAATTGCCACCACAATCAGGATTGCGGTTGTTAATAGCATCGCGATCGGTACTGCATGCCTGCTTCTCATGCATCGTCTCCTTTACTTTGCCGGGTCTGGCGGAATTTTCGGGGAATCGCAGCGCGCGAGGCGCTGGATCTCTATCGCCGCCTTCAGGCCGGAAGCCACCGCTTCGATGTATCTGCCCTGGAGTTCCGCATAAGTCCGCTGGGCGTCCAGCACGTTCAGGAAGTCGAACTTGCCGAGCCGATAACCTTCTTCGACGGCAGCTGCCGCTTCCTTGGCGGCAGGAAGAGCGTTTTCGCTCAGGGATTTCGCCTCCAACAGAGCAATCTCGTGGTCGTGTCGGGCCTCGGTCAGTTCGGCGCGCAGGCGCCGTTCCAAAGCCTGTTCTGCAGAACGTGACTGGTTCAGGCGGACCCGTGCCTCGGCGATCGCCCCCTGGCGCTTGTCGAAAATCGGCAGCGGGATCGAGACCCCCGCCACCCACACATCCTGATTTTCCAGGCTCAAACGCCGGAAACCGGCATTGAAAGTCAGATCCGGCTTCCTGGATGCCAGCTCGAGCGAGAGCGCGGCGCCCCGGGAATCGACTGCAGCCGCCGCGAGTTTCAGATCCGGATTGTTGTGAATGCAGGACTCCGGAGTATCGGAGGCAGCGGGCGGAATCTCGAAGCCTCCTTGAACCGAATCAACATCCCCGTGAGAGCCTCCCCACAAGGCAGCGAGCCTGTCCTTGGCGGCGACAAGCGCGCGCAGGTGTTTCTCTTCTTCCACTTGCGCCGCCGCCAGCGCGACCGCCGCGCGTGTCTGCTCAACAGGCGAAACCTTCCCGGCGGCAACGCGCTCGACGACAATCGAATGAGACTGCTGGGCCAGCCGGCTCAATTCCCTTTGGTTCGCGACCCGCTCCTGCTCGGCAAGCACATCGGCAAACGCCCGAGAAGTAGCGGCGATCAGCTCAACCTTCTTGACCTCGAGCTGACCGGCGGCGACGGCCACTTCCTTTTCTGCGGCGCGAACCCTAAGGGGCCGCTTGCCGCCCAACTCCAGACGCTGACTAATCTGAAGAGTGCTTTCGGTGTACTGAAACAACCCGGCCCCGATAACCGGAGTCGAGAGATTCTCAGCCACAGCCTGGATCTCGGGGTTCGGTTTCAGGCCCGCCTGAGACACGCGGGCCGAAGCAGCCTGAATCTCCAACTCCGAGACTTCCAGCTCAGGATTGCTCTCGAACACGCGTGACAAAGCTTGCGCGAGTGTCATCGCAACAGAGCGATTCGCCGGCATCTGCTTCTCATTTGCAGCACCCTGAGCAGGCGCCATGGGGCAAAGTTGGCTGCAGCCTAATAGCATTGACAGGATGGATGGTAGCAATCGGGATCTCATGACCTCTCCGAAACATTCTGAAGGTACCGAGCAACGCCTGAAGCCGGCGCTGCTCTAAGATAGCCGTTGGGCGTAGAGTGGGTTTGAGTGCCGGCGCCTGAAAGGTCCTGCCGGCAGAGCGGCCAGAAGTCTAGATCCGTAACGAGGAAGTCAGAAGGAGATCGCGTCCAGCAGTTATTAGCGGCTCTCGAGCCAGCTTAAAGGTCGTACACTCGTTAGGCAGATAGTTCGCGTGAATTGTGATGCAAGTGGCATCGGCAATTTGGCCGGTTGCCGACATCGGGGGCGCCGGCAAAGCAACGGCATCTTGCGCTATGCCCGTGCTTTGCATGCTGATATCGACGCATGCATAGGACGGATCATTCTCTCCAAGGAGAGTGGAGGACAGATCTTGGCTGCCGCCGACTTCGATTTCGCCAAACGGATGGCGGCAGGGGTCCTGGCCTATCAGTTCGACCAGCGACCTGCCATCCCCAGGCAAACAGTTGACTAAAAGCGGCAAGGCAACCAGACCATGCACAAGCACCAAGCTTAGGAGCAAAGAACGAAGACAGCCCAAAAAGGCAGATCGATCCACAGGTTTCATGCGCGCCGCATTCCCGTGCCGCTCTCCAAGCTGGCTCTTGCCGAGGCTATAGCGCAAAGTCGCCACCTCCGCGAGCAACTCCCATCGAATGGACGCGTTCAGCCTATTCAGGTCATTCTTTGAAGTCAAGCAATGAAATCGACGGAAACCAGGGACGCTCACCTGTTTTGCGCCTGTAGGCCCAACGCAGACCACACGCAATGGAACACAAAATAGGTGAGCGTCCCTGGTTTCCTGGTTTCATTTTGCTCTACAATTAAAGATCGTGTCCCGGTACCAGTCCGGGCATAGATACGAGGGCTTCATGTTCAAGCGTCAGAAAGCAGGATCCGTGCTCTGCACTTCCTGCGGCAAGCTGGTAGGAGTGCGCGATCCGGTTTGTTGGAACTGCGGCCGGCGCTATCCAGGGCTCTGGGGTTTTGGTCCCGCTCTGCGGACACTGGGTCGCGATCTTGGCCTCACGAACATCGTGATTGGGGGCTGCGCCCTGCTCTACATGGCGACGCTGCTTGCAGATCCTCAAGGGATCGGCAGCCGTGGCCTGTTCGATTTCCTGTCCCCAAGCATGCGCAGCCTGTTTCGCTTCGGCGCCAGCGGGGCCGTGCCGGTGTTAGGTTACCAGCGCTGGTGGACGGTTCTGAGCGCAGCCTGGCTGCACGGAAGCCTGCTGCACATTTTCTTTAATATGCTCTGGGTTCGGCAGCTTGCACCCGACATGGTGGAGCTGTATGGAGCGCCGCGGACGGTCATTATCTACACAGCAGCCGGGATCGCGGGATTCACCTTGAGCAGCTGCGCAGGGTTCGTCTTCGGCGGCATGCCGATCTTCTTCCTGCGCGGAGCCCAGTTCACCATCGGCGCTTCGGCCTCCATCTTCGGTCTGCTGGGAGCGCTGGTTTATTACGGGCGCCGCGGAGGCAGCCGTCATATCAGCGGGCAGGCCACGACGCTCGCGATTGTCTTGTTTGTGTTCGGCTTCGTGATGCCGAACATCGACAACTACGCTCACCTTGGCGGGCTGCTGGGCGGTTACGGAATGGCGAAGTGGTTGGATCCCCTCGAGCCCGAGCGCACGGATCACATGGTTTGGGCTCTCATCTGCCTGGCGGCCACGCTGTTATCGATCCTCGCCTCGTTGTTCTTTTGAGCTTATTGCAGTGCGCCTTATCCACCGAGCCTGATCATCTCGATCTTTGTGCGGTTCCGGGCCTGGTAACCCTGCTCTGAATTCAGGGCGGTGCGTCTCTCTTCGGAGTACCTGTCGGCGCGTCCGTTCCATATGGAGCGGACAAATGCAAGAATCTCTTCGTCCGTCGCGCCCTGGCGCAAGCGTGTCTTCAGATCGTGCCCACGTTCAGAAAACAGGCAGGTGACGAATTTGCCGTCGGCCGTCAGTCGCGCGCGCGTGCAGGTCGAGCAGAAGGGTTCCGTGATCGAGGCGATCACGCCGATGTCACCGCAGCCGTCGACGAACTGGTATCCGACTGCCGGCGCGCTTTCATGTTCCCTTCCTATCTCGCGCAACGGGAAGCGCGCATGAACCGTTTGCAGAATCTCCTGCTTGGGCACGAGCTTCTCCGACTTCCAGTCGTTGGCATTGCCCGCATCCATATACTCAATGAAGCGAATGGCGAAACGATAGGTGCGGGCAAACTGCACAAGGTCGAGAATCTCCTGATCGTTCACGCCCCGGACCACCACGGCATTGAGTTTGATCGGTTGCAGGCCGCATTTCTTTGCCGCGAATAGTCCGTCCAAGACCCGGGCCAGATTGTCGGCTCCGGTCATCACACGGTAGGTTTCCGGGTTGAGCGAGTCGATGCTCACGTTAACCCGCTTGAGGCCCGCGGCCGCAAGAGCCGGAGCCCGCTCAGCCAGGAGGAAACCGTTTGTGGTCAGGCAGAGATCCTTCAGGCCGGGCAGTCGTGCGATGCGGGCGACCATCTCATGGAGATCACGCCGCAGGAGAGGTTCCCCGCCTGTCAGCTTGATCTTCTCCACACCGAGCAGAACGAACAGCCGTGCAAGCCGCACGATCTCCTCAAAGGAGAGGATCTCCCTGCGCTCGATCCATTCGTAGTGGTCGGACGGCATGCAGTAGGAGCAGCGGAAGTTGCACCGGTCGGTGACGGAAATCCGGAGGTCTTTAGCGGGGCGACGTAAAGCGTCTTGCAGCATCAACTCTTCTCGCAATACCGACTGCTAATCCGAGAGCAGATTGGCAGAAAAACAGATCATATCACGGATCACCTGGCTCGAAGTGAATTCGGTGACAGTATCTCATTCGCGATTCGAGCAGCCAGGCGCATGAAAATGCCGAACGCCTGAGTCAATGACTGTCGGGGCCGGAATCCGCATCGGGATCGCGATCGCAATTCGGGCAAAGGGGCCGACAGCGATTGCAGCCCCGGTACCGATTCCGACGCCGAATTATGGTGTTTTCCGTTTTATTTTCGGAACAGGCTACTGATTGCCAAATCAGCTTTGCCCGGATGCAATTTCTCCTTAGGTAATTGGGCGCCCGTTACCGAATCTGCTATATTAATCCCCGCTAGGCAGTCACTCGATAAGAATGGAGTGAGAAGCGTGCGTCCTCACGCTTACGATCTTGCGCGCTCCCGTAGGACTTTGCTCCGAGCGCGCACGCACCTGCAATGACGAGGGAAATATGACCCGCCCGATCTTCACCTACGCCGTGGCTCCCTCCCTTCCCAAAGAGTTGGACTGTCTGAGGGAGCTCTCATACAACCTCCTTTGGACGTGGGACCACGAACTGCTGGAGCTGTTCATGCGCCTCGAGCCGGACCTTTGGGAGGAGACGAGCCACAACCCGGTCCAAATGCTTGGCCGGATCCGGCAGGAGGTTCTCCACGGTGCGGCTAGAGACGACGCTTTCCTGGCGCAACTGGAGCGCGCCCGCGAGCGCTTTCATGAGTATATGGACTCCCATTCCACGTGGTTTCAGAAAACCTACCAAGCCACCGAGACACGGCCGATCGCGTACTTTTCTGCAGAGTTCGGTCTGACCGAATCCATGCCCATCTACTCAGGGGGATTGGGGCTGCTCGCAGGCGATCACCTCAGGTCTGCCAGCGATTTGGGAGTCCCCATCGTCGGCGTGGGACTGCTCTACCAGCAGGGCTACTTCCGCCAATACCTAAACCTGGACGGCTGGCAGCAGGAACGCTATCCGGAAAACGACTTCTACACTCTTCCACTGAGCCTTGAACGTGCCGCAGATGGAAGCGCGACAACGGTCTCGGTCGAGTATCCCGGACGGACCGTGCAGGCGCGGATCTGGCGCGCGCAGGTCGGACGGGTGCCGTTGTATCTGCTCGACACGAACATTCCGGCAAACAGCCAGGAAGATCAGGACATCACGGGCCAACTGTACGGCGGCGACCGAGAAATGCGGATCAAGCAGGAGATTCTCTTGGGGATCGGAGGCTGCCGTGCGCTCCGTGCCGTCGGCCTGGAGCCCCTCGTGTATCACATGAACGAGGGTCATTCAGCTTTTATGGCGCTCGAGCGATGCCGCCGGCTCATGTCCGAGCAAGGTCTGTCGTTCGCTGAAGCACGGGAAGCAACCATGGCCGGCACCGTTTTCACAACCCATACACCAGTGCCTTCCGGCAACGATTACTTCGCGCCCGCACTGACGGAGAAATACTTCCGCGGCTATGCCGGCCAGCTGAATCTGTCGTTCCGCGATTTCCTTGCCCTGGGCCGGCAAAACCCTCACGACAATGCAGAAGACTTCTGCATGACGATCCTGGCCCTGCGCATGGCAGGGCACAGCAACGGCGTAAGCAAGCTCCACGGGCTGATCTCGCGGAAGATGTGGTGCAATGTGTGGCCGGGGCTCACCGTCGACGAGGTTCCCATCGGGTCGATCACCAACGGGGTTCACGCTCCATCCTGGGTAAGCCGGGACATGGCCGGACTCTTCACGCGCTATCTCGGGCCGCGCTGGCGCGAAGACCCCGGCGACTATGCGCTCTGGGGCCGCATCCACCATATCCCGGACGAGGAACTCTGGCGCACGCATGAACGGCGGCGCGAGCGCCTGGTCGCCTTCGCGCGCCACCGCCTGCGCGTCCAACTGGCGACCGTCGGCGCCCCACCAGCCGAAGTCGCCCAGGCCGACGAGATTCTCGATCCCGAAGCGCTGACTATCGGTTTCGCGCGCCGCTTCGCAACGTACAAGCGCGCCACCCTCCTGCTGCGCAATCCCGAACGGCTGCTTCGTCTCCTGAATGAGAAGAATCGGCCCGTGCAACTCATCTTCGCCGGGAAGGCTCATCCGCACGACGCCGCCGGCAAGGAACTCATACGCCAGATCGTGCACTTCTCAAGGCGTGCTGAGGTCAGGCGGCGCATGGTCTTCCTCGAGGATTACGACATCACCGTTGCCCGCTACCTTGTGCAAGGCGTGGACGTCTGGCTCAACACGCCGCGCAGACCCCTGGAAGCAAGCGGTACTAGCGGCATGAAGGCTGCCCTCAATGGGGCCCTCAACCTCAGCATTCTTGATGGCTGGTGGGACGAAGCCTACAGCTCCGAAACGGGGTGGGCGATCGGTTCCGGGGAAGAATACGGCGACGAGAACTATCAGGACGAGGTCGAGTCGAACGCCCTTTACAACGTGCTCGAAAAAGACATCATCCCGCTCTTCTTTTCCCGCGCTCAGGATGGGCTGCCGCGAGCCTGGCTCAGCAAGATGAAGACCTCGATGCGCGTCCTGGGACCGCAATTCAACGCCAAGCGCATGGTGCGCGAGTATGTGGAGGAGTTCTATCTGCCGTCGCAGCAACGGTACATGGATCTGGCAGGCAGCCACTTCCAGCGGGCGAAGAACCTCATCGCCTGGAAGGAGCATCTGCGCGGCCGCTGGCCCGACATTAAGATCATCGAGGTCAAAGGCGACGTCCGCGACGATGTCAAGGTCGGTGATGCCCTGGTCGTGCGCGCATACGTGAGCCTGCCGCAATTGTCGCCGGACGACATCTCCGTCGAATTGTTCCAAGGCCCTCTGGATGGCCGAGGCGACATCGTCCGTCCCAAGATCATCCCCATGACACCAAACGGCATCGCAAACGGAGATGTGCACGAGTTCACCGGCACCATCGAGTGCGGCACAAGCGGCCGGCACGGCTACACCGTGCGTGTCCTGCCCAAAAACCCCGATCTCGTCGCCCGCAACAAGGAGGGTCTGGTCTTGTGGACCTGACCTTCGGATGTACGGGTGGCAGCGCGGACAATCGCATCAATCAGGACGGGCGATGACCTCAACGCCTGGGATAAGGCTGAAATGCGGATCGGCCGTGAGCACTGCCGCACCGATTTGTCGGGCACAGCAGCCGATCACCACGTCCGGCAAAGGAAGCGTCAGACCCTTGCGGTCCAGTTGCCACAGAGTCTCCTCAACGCTGTACCAGATCCGTTCGTCCGCGTGAATCCAGATCATGACATCCCAGAAGGCTTGAAAGCGCTTCAAGACCCGCCGTCCTCGAAGTCCCCTCGCCACCTCACAGCGCACCACGCCGCACACAGCGAGGTCCCGCGCCGCTGCGGTCAAAGCCAGCGCATGCAGGGGATCCCGACCCTGGCGGAGCAACTGGACATAGAAACTGCTGTCAACGAGAACGGGACTTGCGGCCATAGGTCCTTCTCGCCTCTGCACAATAAAGAGTTGTGTCCGGATCCGAGGAAGGACGGAATGCGCTTTTCAATTCCTCTGAAGTCAGTCCGAGCCCTTCCCGGGCGATTCGGATCAGTTCAGCGCGGCGGTCGACCTCCCGCAAGGCGAGGTCCACCGCCTTCGTTTTGCTGGTAGCCCCAGTCACCGCCATCACTCGCTTCAACAAAGCCTCGTCGATATGCATCGTCATTTTCATACAGCCAAAGCATGGCATAAACTCCATACCGACGCCCACCCTAGGGATAGGCTCCTCAACCTCAAAACCGGCGCCGGATTCTATAAGACTTCACGCCAGTTTCGAGGTTGAGTAGCGTGTCCTCCGATTTCGTGCTACCCTTCAAACTCCCGGCCCTGCGCCGCTCGAGAACCGGTGCCCAATGATGGCTGTTCGCAATACCATTGCCGGCATTATCTACGACATGGACGGTCTGCTCCTGGACACGGAGCCCTTTTACACCGAGGCTTCCCAGCGGATTGCCTCGCGCTACGGAAAGGTGTACGACTGGTCCTTGAAATCCCGCATGATGGGCAAGCGCGCTGAGGATTCGGCACAAGTGTTTACGGAATCTCTCGGCTTGCCTCTTACTCCTGAGGAGTACCTCCGGGCGCGGCAAGCCGTGCTTGAGGAGCTTTTTCCTGCGGCGGAACCCATGCCCGGCGCCGTCCGACTCACGGAGCACTTACACCGGTGCGGTGTACCTCAGGCGGTCGCCACGAGTTCGAACCAAAAGCACTTTTCACTCAAGACCTTGCGCCACCGGCAGTGGTTTCGAATCTTCGACTGCGTCATTATTGGGGACGACCCGTCCGTTGAGCGAGGAAAACCTGCGCCCGACATTTTTCTGCAGGCCTCCGTGCGACTCGGCGTTCCTGCAGCTCACTGCCTTGTTTTTGAGGATGCTCCCGTGGGTGTCGCCGCCGCGCGGGCTGCCGGTATGTCCGTGATTGCAGTCCCAGACGCACACCTCGAACCTGAGATTTTCCAGGGCGCCGACCAAATCCTTCGCAGTCTGAACGAATTCGACCCCGCAGCGTGGGGTCTTCCACCTTTTAAGGAATAGTGCACCGCACGGACCATCCAATTCGAGGGTAACACGCAACCATGAAGAGCTTCCGAAAAGTGCTCGAAATGCGCATCCCATCGCGCATGGCGTTCGTCAACATCACTCCCCAGGTGCAGGCTACGGTCCAGGAGAGCGGCATCCGGGAGGGGCTTTGCCTCGTCAACGCCATGCACATTACCGCGAGCGTCTACATCAACGACGACGAGCGAGGACTGCTGGAGGACTACGCCCGCTGGCTGGAGCAACTGGCGCCGTTCGATCCAGGCACCGAGCGCTACCATCACAACCGCACGGGCGAGCAAAACGGAGACGCCCATCACAAGCGCCAGATTATGGGACGGGAGGTAGTGGTTGCCGTCACCGGCGGCACTCTGGATTTCGGACCCTGGGAGCAGATCTTCTATGGGGAATTTGACGGCAACCGCAAAAAGCGCGTATTGATCAAGATCATCGGAGAGTGAACCAAGGAAGATCTTGCCCTGCGCAGCACACGAAAGAATGCTCTCGCGCATTCTCGCGGTTTCGAAAGCCTAAGTCCAAACTCAGCGATCAGCCGGCTGCGTCTCCAGCCAGCGCTGCGCGCGCAGTGCCGCCATGCAGCCGAAGCCTGCTGCCGTAATGGCCTGGCGATATTCGTGGTCGTGGACGTCCCCGGCAGCGAAAACCCCTTCCATGCTCGTCTCAACGTGATTGTGCGTAACGAGGTAGCCGCGCTGATTCAGCTCGAGGGCTCCGCCAAGGAACTTGGTACTCGGGTTATGTCCGATGGCCATAAAGACACCATCGATGCGCTCGGTTCTCTCCTCGCCCGTGCAGACATCCTTGAGGCGCACCGCCTCAAGCACATCGCTGCCCAAATATCCAACCAGGACCGTGTTCCAAAGAAAGGAAATCTTCGGGTTTGCCCGGGCGCGCTCTGCCATGATCTTGCTGGCGCGCAGGGCGTCGCGCCGGTGCACAACGATCACCTTCGTCGCATGGTGCGCCAGTGTGAGGGCTTCCTCCATCGCCGTGTCTCCGCCGCCGATCACCATGACCTCTTTTCCGCGAAAGAAAAGACCATCACACACCGCGCAGGCCGAGAGCCCTCGGTTGCGGAACTTCGTCTCGTCCGGGAGCTGAAGCCAGTTGGCTGTGGCGCCGGTCGCAATGATGACGGCGCGCGCCGTATGCCATTCGTCTCCGGTGCGCAAGCGGAACGGACCGCGTGGAACGAAAGCCACCTCGTCGACGTCCCGCTCGATGATCTCGGTGTCAAAGCGCTCGGCCTGCCTTCGCATCCGATCCATCAATTCAGGGCCTGTGATCCCGGAAGGAAAACCCGGATAGTTTTCAACCTCGCTCGTAAACATGAGCTGGCCGCCGGGCAACTGCAGGTCCTTAGGTTCCGATGCAATGAGCAGAGGCGACAGGCTGGCCCGCGCAGTGTAAATCGCCGCTGCATATCCGGCAGGGCCCGAACCAACGATGATTACCTTTCGCATATTCCTCCACCAGGAAATCAGCTTCTGTGGGCCAGTTCCCTTTCCCACAAGAATCAGTGTGCGATAGCCGGGGGCGGAATCTCCAGCGAATTCTTAGCCATAGGCAAAGATCGGTCCATCACTTAAAATAAGAGTCTTTGCTAGCTTATCAAGGAAAATGCCATGTCCCACGCCTACGCCGTTATCATGGCCGGCGGCCGGGGAGAACGGTTCTGGCCCCTGAGCACCGATCGCGTCCCCAAACCATTTATCCCGCTTCTCGGTCCGCGAACGCTCATCCAGCAGACCGTAGACCGCCTCTTACCTTTGCTGCCTTCCGATAGGATTCTCATCTCAATCGGAGAGATCCACAGGGAAATAGCACAGGAGCAGCTACCGGAGGTCCCTACGGACAATTTTGTCCTCGAGCCGGTGGGCCGTGACACGGCGCCGTGCATCGGGTACTGCGCGCTCCATATTGAACGGCGCGACCCCGATGCGACCATGATCGCCGCTCCTGCAGATCACTTCGTCGCAGATGCCGGAGCTTACCGCCGCACACTCGAAAAGGGGATCAGCGCGCTTGCAGGCGCTACGGGCGTGGTCTTCGGCATAAGCCCGAGCAGGCCCGAGACAGGCTACGGCTATATCCAGGTTCAAAAACCCGAGAGTGGCGCCGAGGCCTGGCCGGTCCTTCGCTTTGTCGAAAAACCCGACATCGCTCGCGCCCGTGAGTACGTGGCCGCGGGCGGCTATTACTGGAACAGCGGCATCTTTCTCTGGCGCAATCGAACGCTGCTCGACCTTCTGGCAAAGCATATGCCGGAGTTGCACCAGGGTCTTGAGGCACTCCGTCCGTTGATCGGACGCAAGGAGGCTCATTCGGAGATTCATCAAGTCTTCGCCGCGCTGCCGCGCATCTCGATCGATTTCGGCGTCATGGAGAAAGCTTCGGGCCTGCGCCTGGTGCCTGCGGAGTTCACATGGGATGACATCGGCAACTGGAGCGCCCTGGAACGCGCGCTGCCGCGCGACGCGGACGGCAACGTGGCGCTGGGTCCTCGTGTGGCGCTCGACGCCAGCCGCTGCGTGTCATATTCCGACGCCGGCACCATTGCAACCTTCGGCGTCTCCGACCTCGTCGTTATCCAGGCCCACGGCAAGGTCCTCGTCTGTCCTAAGGATCGCGCGGCGGATCTGAAACGCCTGATCGCAGCCCTCGGACCGGAACGGTAAGTGCTGAGTAATGAGTGGTTGGGGCTGATTCAGCTAACAGGAGAAGGACACGGAATATGCAACGATCAAACGATGCTCGAAATAACATCGATCTTAACGATTTATCGCCGCTTCTCAGTACTCAGCACTCAGTACTCAGCGCTGTGTTGCCACGATGAAATGCTCGGTTATGACACTGCCGTTCGACAGGATCCCTCACCAGCCAGCGGTATTCTTAAAGTACGTCGGAACGTCACACGGCGCTCTGTCGTTCTACCGACACCCGCCCACACTCGAGGCTCTCATCCGGGCAGCGGATGAAATACGTTCTGGGACATTTCCAAGGCAAGAGGTCGCTGAGATTCTTAGACGCCAGAATGAATCGTTCGGCAGCTCCGATCCCGTTCGAAGCGCCATTGCAGATCTGGCAAGGCCCGACTCCGTCGCTGTCGTTACCGGCCAGCAAATAGGCCTTTTTACCGGGCCGATTCTCACCGTTTATAAGGCTCTCACAGCACTCCGTCTGAGCGAGGAGCTGCGGCGCCGCGGATTCAACGCCGTACCCATATTCTGGATGGCCTCGGATGACCACGATCTTGCCGAGATCACGCGCCTTACCATTCCGGGTCCCGGTCCGGAGATTCGCGTGCTCGATTCCAGGGAATTGCTCTTCGGCAGAACGGAAATGCCTCCGCGTCCAGTCGGAAGCATCCGGCTGCCGGATACGATTCGGCAAGTAATAGACGCCTACGGATATTCCTTCATCGGCGAGTGGAGTGACGAAATCAGAAGCCGGCTAACGTCTGCTTGCCAGCCGGGAATCACTCTTGCTGACTGTTTTGGCCGGGTCATGGCGGAACTCTTCCGCGGCAAGGGTTTGATTCTTTTCGATCCGAGAGACGCCGACGCGAAGATGCTTGCTGCGCCTGTGATTCGAAAAGCGCTCGGCGAAACGCGGATGCTGCGCGCTCAGTTGGCGGGGCGGAGCCGGCAATTGCAGGATTCCGGCCTGCAGGCGCAGGTTGCAGTTCTTCCCCACTCAACGATGGTGTTCTTCGAGGAAGAGGGTGAGAGACGGCTCCTCATCACCCGTGATGGCGAATTCGTGCCAAAAGATACCAACCGACGTTTCCAGCTTGACGAATTACTGTGCCTAACAGAGAGCGCGCCCGAGCGTTTCAGCCCGAATGTGCTCCTGCGTCCGCTCGTCGAGGACCATCTCTTCCCCACAGTCGCTTATGTGGCCGGCCCTGCCGAGATCTCGTATTTCGCCGAGATCGAACCGCTATACCGGTTCTACAGCCGGCCGATGCCTGTCGTCTGGCCGCGCGCGAGCTTCACGGTCCTCGCGGCCGAAATGCGCGCCTCCATGGAACGCCACGGTTTGCACCTGGAGGATTTCTTCGAGGGAGAACGCCATCTAGTACAGAAGATCCTGAAAGCACAGCCTGCCCGCTCCGAGGAGCTGCTTGCCCACCTGGCCGGATGCGCGGACCAAGGAATCGAGCAGTTGAAGCCTGCCGTTGCTTCCGCGGACTCATCTCTCGGACCGGCGGCAGAAACAGTGCGGCGCAAGCTTCTCCATCGCATCTCATCCCTGCACGCAAAGTTCGTCAGCTTCGAGATGAGGCGAAACAGCACTCTGCGGGCTGAGCTTTCGCATCTCGTCAATCGCTGTTATCCGAACGGCAACCTTCAGGAACGGGAACTCGGCGTCCACTATCTGCTTGCCCAACTCGGCCCGCAGCTCGTTGACACCCTCTATGGCCTTGTTGAACTCGGATCTTACACACACCAAATGGTGTGCTTCTAACAGGTACTCATGAAGGCATTCACATTTCCAATGGGCTTGGGACTCCTCATGGCGTCATTCGCCCCTTCTGGAACCTTCGGCCGCCAATCCGCCTGGACCTGCAAATTCGCCGACGATGCAGGCGGGCAGGCAGGCTCGATAGGCGAGTTTATCTTTACGACGGCGCCCTTTCCATCGTGTCATGCATCAACAATCGTTGAACTGCGCAACGGCAACCTGATGGCGGCGTGGTTTGGCGGCACGGCGGAAAGCAAGCCAGACGTCGCCATTTGGGGCTCTTATTATTCCGGCGGTCAATGGTGTGCGCCCGTCGAACTTGCCCGCGAGGCACACGTCGCAGCATACAATCCCGTGCTGTTTTACACCAAAGACGGGCGTCTGTGGCTCTACTACAAGTTTGGTCCGGGCCCGACCGATTGGACCGGGGCCCGGCGCTCAAGCTCTGACGACGGTAGGAGTTGGTCGGCCGTGGAGCACCTTGCCGCCGGGCTCCTTGGCCCCATTCGAACCAGGCCGCTGCTATTGAAGGACGGGACCATCATAAGCGGGACCTCCGTGGAGAGCTACCTCTCCTGGGCATGCTGGATTGAACGGAGTACCGACGGGGGGAGCACTTGGAAGAAACTTGGCCCGATCACAGTCCCACGGGATCTTGGCCGTTCGGGCCGCCAGGGCAGCGCATCGCCGGACGGAATCATCCAGCCCTCGATCGTCACGCTGGGAGGAAAGCGGCTGCGATTCTATGCGCGCTCGACGGAAAGCATCGGGAGAATCTGCGTCTCCGATTCCTTCGACAATGGGCTGACGTGGACCTCGGCGCACCCCATTGATCTGCCGAATCCAAACTCAGGGATTGACGCGGTGGCGTTGCGGGATGGACGGATTGTTTTGGTTTACAACCACTCCGATAAAGGCCGCACTCCTCTGAACATCGCGGTAAGCGAAGATGGAGAACACTTCCAGATGTTTCATACGTTAGAAGATCAGCCGGGTGAATACTCCTATCCGGCCATCATCCAAGGGCGCAACGGAGATTTGCACATCACCTACACTTGGAACCGGAAGCGAATCCGGCATGTATTGTTTCCACTTAAAGACATACCGAGGCTCACGGGACGGGTCACGCGGCCACCGAGTCCAGCTCTTTCGAACAAGTAAGCGGCCTGGAACAATGGCCCCCACGAAAAACTCCACGGAGAAAGTCTCTACGAGATGCTGTCTGAGCGTAGAAATGGTGATGATTTGGCCGGCTCCTGCCCGGGAAAAATGAATCAGCCTTCCGCAGCAACCTCATGGTGTAGAATGCACCCGCGCGAAGATTCCGGAACAGTCGCGGGAGTCAAGCCTGTTTCTATTTCCAAGCAACAGATAAGACGCGCTGACCAGGTTTCAATTCGGAAAGGAGGCAATATGCGACGAATAGCCCTCATGATCGCCGTGAGCGTTCTGCTCCTCACGGCGGCTGCATTCGCCGGCGTGTCCGGGCGGTTCATGCGTTACCCCGACATTAACGGCGACACCATCGTGTTCAGTTATGAAGGAGACCTCTTTTCGGCGAGCGCGGCCGGTGGGCCAGCCCGCCGGCTGACAAATTACCCCGGCACGGAAGATGCGCCCAAGATCTCGCGCGACGGGAAGTTGATCGCTTTCACAGGCGCCTACGATGGGGTGCCGAGCATTTACGTGATTCCGATCGACGGCGGCCCGGCGCGCCGCGTAACCTGGGTCGGCGCGGGCGCCCAGGCAGTCGGATGGTCGCCGGACGGGAAAAAGATCATCTTCCGCGCGGGCCAGGAAGCGAACTACCGCACGATCGTCAAACTCTATGCAGTCTCGCCCGAAGGAGAGCTGCCTGAGCCGCTCCCGCTCGAGCGTGGCATCCTCTGTTCGTTCTCGTCCGACGGCACAAAGATGGTATACAACCGGCGAGGCAACGAGGAGTACTACTGGAAGCGCTACAAGGGTGGGCAGTACACCGACATCTGGCTCTATGATTTCGGCACCAAGCGGTTTTCCCCGATCACGGACTACGTTGGGAAAAATGCTTATCCGATGTGGATCGGCAACCGCATGTACTTCGTCTCCGACCGTGGATCCAACGGCATCGCCAATCTATACGCCTACGACTTTGCCACTAAGAAGGCCGACCCGGTCACCAAGTATGCCGACTTCGACGTCCAGATGCCGTCGACCGACGGCAAGCGGATCGTGTTCATGCAGGCGGGTCATCTTCACATCCTCGACGCGGCGACGAATGCCGAGAAGAAGATCACGGTGGACATCCCGAGCGACCGCTGGCAGTTGGCTGAACGCACGGTGAATCCGCGCGACTACATTCAGAGCATGGCTGTGTCGAACGATGGAAAGACGGCGGTGTTCGAGGCCCGCGGCGACATCTACATCGTTGCCGCAGACGATTCTCAGCCGCCCAGAAACCTGACCAATACACCGAACTCGCGCGAGCGATTTCCGCAGCTATCGCCCGACGGCAAGCGGGTCGCGTTCTATTCGGACAAGACGGGCGAGTACCAGATGTATGTGATAGACGTCTCGGGCAGCACCGCATGGGAGCCGCTGACAACAACGCTGGACCGAGCCGTATATCATCTCGAGTGGTCCCCGGACGGATCAAAAATCCTATTTGGCGACAAGGACTTCTCGATCTTCTATCTCGACGTGGCGATGAAGAAGATCGTGAAAATCGCCTCTTCCAACCAGCTCAAGAATGATGAGTTCTTCTGGGAACTAAGCGACTATTCCTGGTCGCCGGACGGCAAGTGGATCACCTACTCGTTCGTCGAGTTCAACCGGAACAACAAGGTTTTCATCTACAGCCTCGAGCAGAACAAGAGCTTTGCAATCACCGACGGCTTCTACGACTCGCTCAACCCGTCCTTCGATGCGAACGGGGAATACCTCTACTTCCTTTCCTACCGCGACTTCACGACGCGCATTGACATTTTCGAGGACGACCACGTCATTGCCCATCCGGTACAGGTGATGGCGGTGCAGCTCAAGGCGGGACAGAAACCGCCCTTCGACAAGTCGGCAGCGCCGAGGAAGGACGAGCCCTTCCGCATCGACCTGGAGGGTATCGAGAAACGCGTATTTCCGTTGCCGATCAGATCCGGAAATTACTTCTACCTGAAAGCCGGGAAAGGGGCGGTAACGTTCGCTGCACTGCCGGGAGACTGGGGTGAGACAGAGATGGAGGAGACCTTCAAGCCGTCCGGCGCAGACAAGTGGGTGCTGCACATTTTTGACATGGCTTCGCAAAAGGACTCGATTCTGGAACCGGCCATCAGCGACTGGCGGCTTTCGGCCAACCGCGCGCACACCATCATCCGCAAGGGCGGCCAGTTCACCGTGAGCCCTGTCGACAGGCTGGCAGCCAACACGAAATTCCTTGGATCGCCCCTGGTGCTGGATCGGATGACGTATCACTACAAGCCCATGGAAGAGTGGACGCAGATCTTCGACGACACGTGGCGCTGGTATCGCGATTTCTTCTATGACGCCAACATGCATGGCCGCGACTGGAAGAAAATGGGCGACACTTACCGGAGCTGGGTGGCGGATCTATCGAGCCGCAGTGATCTGAACTGGCTTCTCTCGCAGATGGTGGGCGAGCTGTGCGTGTCTCACACCTACATCTCGGGCGGCGATTTCGGCCCGCAGGCACAGCCACCCGCCAATCCGGTATACACAGGCCTGCTGGGCGCCGACCTTGTCGCGGACCCAAGCGGCTACTACAGATTTGCAAAGATCTACGGGCCGACCGCATACAACCGTGATCTCACCGCGCCGCTGGTCCGTCCGGACATCGACATCAGGGAAGGCGAACTGCTCGTTGCCATTGACGGCCAAGCGATCAAGGTTCCGGACAATCCGTACAGACATCTCCAGGTGACGAGCGGACAGAAGGTCAAGATCACAGTCAACAGCAGCTTGACGAGCAGTGTCCGGCGGGAATTCGAGGTTGAGCCCGTCCGCTCGGAATCGGCACTCCGATACAATCGCTGGCTGGCGGACAACATCGATAAGGTGCTTGCGGATTCGAACGGAGATCTCGGCTACATGCACATCCAGGCAATGAGCACCAATAACATCGGCCAGTTCGACAAGTTCTGGCGCGCCTTCCGGTACAAGAAAGGACTCATCATCGATGTGCGCGGCAACGGCGGCGGCTGGACCGAGTATTTTCTCATCGACAAGCTCGAGCGACAGATGGTGGCCTACAACAACCTGCGCGGAATGGAGCCGTTCCGCTATCCCGGGTCGACAACCACAGGGCCGATTGTGGTCATCTGCAACGAATACGACGGCTCCGATGGCGAGGCTTTCCTCGAGCACTTCCGCGCGCGCAAGCTTGGCACCGTGATCGGCGTGCCGACGTGGGGCGGCCTGGTAGGAATTGTGAATCGCCAGCCGACGATCGACAACGGCGCTGTCGAGCAGTCCAACAATGCATTCTATGGCCGTGAAGGAAAATGGTGGATCGAGAATCACGGTTTCGATCCCGACATTTTGCTCGACAACGATCCTGCGTCGGCGACCGCCGGGAAAGACATGCAGCTTGACAAGGCGATCGGGGTGCTGAAGCAACAAATGAAGGAGAAACCGTTCACGTTTACACAGAAACCACCTTACCCTAAGAAGTAAAGCGGTATCGACCGGTTGGCATGATGCCGGAGCCGGCCAGGGACACCTCGTGCGGAGCTTTAGGCAGTAAGTGCGAGCGAGAAAGAGCAAGCCACGAGACCAATAACCAACATTGGGCGACGCGGAATGTCCGGCGGGCACGGACATAAAGTGTTTTCTCAGCCTCGACGCTGTTCCCTGATAAATTCGCACGCTCGCAGAACCCGCACGCCGTGCTTCATCAATACCGAGAAATGTCGGCGATTGTCGGTCACGACAACACTGGCTCCAGCCAGATGCGCTACCTCCGCAATGTGCGCATCATACACACGCCCTCCCGCCACGCGTTCCCTGACCGCCGCTTCGAAAAATGGCGACCGGGCCTCTGCCGGTAACTGCTCCACGCGGAACATCGCCAGTATCTCCTGGAGGAGGGTCCATGCCTGTTGCGGTGTCAGACGATATCCGCCTGGCAGACGCGTGGCTACAGCATAAAACTCGAGACAACAGTGCCATGCCGTCAGCGCGTTGCGGATGCTCCCACTCGCAACATCATCAAGTAGCGGTTGCGCATCGACAGGCGAACGCCCGAAGTCGATGCAGCCGCCCAGAAGAACCGAGGTATCGAAAAAGACCGACGTTACCAGGGCCACCGATTCCGCTCCTCTTCGACCATCGCCGCCAGATCGACCGCCGGCAGCTCTTCCTGCCCGCTTGCCGGTTTCGCAATCAGCCGCCCGCCTCTGCGCACCAATTTGGGCGCCGGTCCGGAGCGCACCAGACGGATGCTGATGTCGTCCAGGACTATATCCAACTCCGTTCCAGGCTTGAGGCCGACCCGGTTGCGAACCGCCACAGGTATTACAACGCGGCCCGTTTTGTCTATGGTTGTTTTCATGCCATTATCATACCAGATTCCATGCCAATGCGCCCTCAGTCAATCTCACGACTTACCCCTTCGGCCTTCACGTAGTGGAGGGACCGTTGTACCGAAAGTGCATCTCCCAGATGTGGTCCCTTCTGGAGGAAGCTAGAGAGTCACACCTGGATCGGGTCGCTCGACGAAAAATCAATGACGATCGTCTCTCCCTCCTTCAAACTGACCGGGTCGGTGAAGATAAGAAGCCCGCGTCCGAAGCACATGCGCAACCTCCTGAGCACGCCGCGGTGAGGACGGCCATCGGCAGCCTCAAATGTCACCTCCGCTCCACTGCGCGTCCGCAGCCAGGCCGAAAACCGATCTCGATCATCAGAATTCTTTTGCCTCACGATAACATAACGGATGACAGCCAGCGGCTTTGCGGTGGCCATGGATGGGCCTGAGATTTCAAGCACCTCGCATTGCAGCTTGGTGAGCTCCACCCTCTGTTCTCGGACCTGCTCGGATGAATTAGCGGCAAGCATTGCAACGACGACGATCGCCAGCTGCTTCATTTTCCACCTCCAACTCCCCTGATCAGCAGCATGAGGTAACGGTGCGCACCCTTTTCGTTTCAGCCGCCGCGGATATATTTCGGAGAAAACCGCTACGTGCCTCCGTTTTCACGGGATCTTGATGTATCTCCCGGACAATAGGAAAACGTGGCCTGGAACCATATGCCCCCTCTAGTATTGGCGACTGCAAGCTGCCAGGGAGTGCGGCTGAACGCCGCCCGCTCGATGGCCCTGGCGGCCGTGGCAAAGGGGGCTGCGGCCTTCGCCGGCTTCTTGTTCAGTCCGATTGAAGGCTACCTCATCGGGGAGTTCGACGGCCTGCCTTTTCGCTACACCGGGCCGGCGTAGCCATGGCACTTCTCCAAACACTGTATGTGCTCGGCCGGATCGATGGTGCGACCATCACTTCCAAGCCGGCCGGAACCGGGGCATTGGAGATCGTGGCAACGGCACTGCTGGCCAGTTGCGGCATGATCCTGTTCCTCAAGACCGGGTCAGTGATATCAAAGATAGCCGGAGTGGCAGTTGCGGTCCTGCCGGGTTTGGCTGCGACCGCAGCGAGCTTTGTGTTTCCCTTCGCTACGAACACCCTCTTTGCCAGGAGTGTGGGCGTGGGCATTTACAACTGTTTCATGACCCGGCTGGCACTGATCGGCACTTCCTGCCAAGCCGCCGTGTTTCTGGCAGTCGCCCTCCTGCTGGGACGCAAATCCACTACTTCTAGAGCGCGGCAAGCACTTCTTTGAGCAGATAGCGGGACCCTTCGACGCCGTCCCACGGGCCGGCTTCGTATTCGAGCGCGTAGACCCCCTTGAATCTGGCCTTCTCCAGGATGCGCACGCCACGCTGGACGTCGTTGTTGGTCCACCGGTCCCAGTATTTGGCGTGCACCGTCGTGTGGGTGTACGGAGCGAGCGCCTCCAGGCCGTGGAACATCATGTACTCATGTTCCCAGTTGCAGAAGTCGGGTGAGGCTTCGCAGAAGGGGTGGTTCAACTCCTCCATGATGATCCTCACATTCATCGGATCCGCGCTAAGGCCCCAGTGATTCTCGATGGTCACCTTGACTCCAACCTTGGCGCCGTAGTCGGCCATTTCACGAAAAGACTCGATCGCGTTCTTCAGCAGCTTGACGATCTCGTCGTTCCTGGGGTAGCCCGTAGTGGCGGTGGCCGGCGGCACGATCCGCGGCCCGCCCGTATTGACGCGCATAGACTTGGCGCCCAGGTGTGCGCAGGCATCGAGCCATATCTTGGCAACGGCGATGCCTTTCTTGCGCAGCTCCGCGTCCAGGTCGCAGATATTGCGCGGCGCATTGTTTGAAACGTGATGGCATTGAACCCCGGTCGCCGCCATTTTGCCGGAGAGCTGGTCCAGCCATTTCTTTCCCGATGCGGATGCCGGATCGAATTCGCCGCCGACGTACATCGAGCTGTCCGTCACATCGCCAAAGAGCGAAGACCAGAGGTCCATCCGGCGCACTCCGGGAAATGTGTCCCGTGTGAACTGCGGGAAATCGAGCATGGTGATTTCTCCGTATCTTCTCTTCAGCGCTTCGGCCTCTGGGTTGACCCGGGTGCTGCGGCTCTTGAACAGGGACCGGATCGGGTAGCTATTGGACGCGATGCGGGCGAGTTTTTCTTTTTCGGAAAGGGCTGGTGCGGCAAGGCCATCCGTGCCGGCCAGAACCGCACCGGCAGCAGCAACGCCGACAGCCGCTTCCTTTAAAAAGGTGCGCCGATCCGGGTGGGCGCCGTTCTGAACACGTCTGTCCATAAGCCCTCCTGTCGCTCAATCTCTACTTGTTGAGTTAAGAGCGGAGTTGTTCGTCAACGGAATCGTGATATGCCATAGCTGCCCACCCCCAATCGCTCTCATAGGAAATGGACCGCACCGCATACTACCGCCACCGGCAGAACCGCGCCACGACAAATTATCAATAGGGGAAATGGCGGCGGGCCTGTCACCATTTTTCAGAGGCGTCGGCTCGAGCTTGCCGGGAAGACATGGCTAGCTGGTCGTCGATCTTCAGTCCGCGGCGCCCGAGCGCAAAGATCACGGCGCAGGCCATAGAGGCGGCGCCGCAGAAGAGGACTGCGGCCGGGGCGCCGAAGCGCTGGGCCATGAAGCCCGCAATCAGGCTGCCGAAGGGCGCCATGCCCAGGAACATCATGGAGTAAATTCCCATGACCCGCCCGCGCATGGTGTCGCTGACGATCGACTGGATCAGAGTGTTCGTGGAGCCCAACTGCACCATGAGGCAGAATCCTGCCGGCACAAGCAGGAGCAAAGACAGCCAACCCGTCGTCGAGCACCCAAACAGGAAAACGCTCATGCCGAACCCGCCGGCTGCGCGCGCCACAATACGATCCAATCCCTGGACCTGCCGGCGGTTTGCCAGCCAGAGCGCGCCGATCAGGGCCCCCACTCCAGCGCTGGTCAGCAGCTCACCCAGGCCGCGCGCCCCAATATGCAGAATAGGGTCCGCAAATATAGGCATGAGCACAGTGTATGACATGCCGAGCAGACTGACGATGCCCAGCATCAGGAGGAGCGAGCGGATCGCTGCGCTGGCGCGTACGTAGCGGAAACCTTCCCGGAACTGATCCAGTTTCCGGGCGCCGCTTCGTTGGGGCGCCCGCCGGCGGATCTTGATCATCAGCAGGCCGGCAATGACGGCGAGAAAGCTGAGCCCGTTCAGCAGGAAGCACATCCCTTCTCCCAGCGCGGCCACCAGGATCCCGGCAATCGCCGGGCCGACGATACGGGCGGCATTGAACATGGAGGAATTGAGCGCAATCGCGTTCATCAAGTCTTCACTGCCGACCATTTCCACAATGAAAGACTGGCGCGCGGGAATATCGAAGGCGTTGCAGGCGCCAAGAAACAAAGCCAAAAGGAAGATCTCCCAGACTGCGATCGTATGCATCAACGTCAGTGCCGCCATGACCAGCGCCTGAACCATCATCGAGGTCTGAGCGACAATGACGATTCGGCGGCGGCTGTGGCGGTCCGCGAAGATGCCGGCCACGGGCCCCAGGAATAGCACCGGGATCTGGGAAGAAAAGCCGACGGCTCCCAGAAGCGCTGCTGAGTGGGTGAGGCGGTAGACCAGCCAGCTCTGCGCCAGCGTCTGCATCCAGGTGCCGATTAACGAGATGAGTTGGCCGGCGAAGAACAAGCGGAAATTGCGATGCCGCAGCGCGCGGAACGTGCCCCCGCGGGGGGAATAACGGCTTTGGCCGGGTTTTGTGTCTTCCCTGGCGCGCTCCTCCATTCACTTACCCCGCAGAAACTTCTCGTACCCACTCTCGGCCTCGCCCATGGCCGCGGCCAGGTTTGCCTTGGCTATGTTGTGTGCATAGAGGCTGGAGATGTGGTCTTCCGTGGCCATCGCGAGGGCATCCTGCGCCTGAACCACCTCGATGTTGCTTTCCACTCCGGCAGCAAAACGATCCTGTGCCTGGAGAAGCTGGCGATTGGCGAGGTCGAGGTTGCTCTTCGCCACCAACACCCTGTCCTCGGCGGACTTCAGATCGAGGAAGGCCGTCTGTATTTCGTAATAGATGCGCGCGCGCAGGCTCTCAAGATCTGCCTTGCGCTGCTCAAGCTGGGCATCGGCTTGCAGGATTTTCGACTCTGTCTCCCGTCCCTGAAAAACGGGAATGCGCAGGCTCATAGCTATCGAAAAGGTTCCGTGCGACATGAAGGGACGCTGCCCGGCGTCGCCGTAATCGGCGTTCAAGTCCAGACTCGGGAACCTCTGTTGCACTGCAGCTCTGCGAGCGTCTTCCGCAGCCTTTACCTGCGCCGTCGCCGTTTGATAGTCGCTCCGATATTGATAGGCGTCCTTCAATGCATCCTCCGGAGTGATGGCGGCCAGCGGCGCATAGGAAATTGCGTCCGTCAGTTGAAACTCCTGCCCCATGGGGAGGCCGATCGCCTGCGCCAGACTCAGCTTCTCCTTGGCAAAGTCATTTTCTGCGACGATCAGCCGCTGTTGCTGCGCCTGCATCTGAACTTGCGCGCGCAGCACTTCGATACCGGGGATGAGTCCCGCGCTTCGGCGGCTCACTGCAAGCTCGTAAAGCGACTGCGCCGTCTTGAGCTGAGCCTGGTTGGCATCGATGCGGCTGCTGCCAGCCAATGCCTGCATGTAGAGCTGCACGCAGACCAAAACAACCAGATCGCGCGTGTTCTTGTAAGAGTGTTCAGCAGCGTTAAGATTCTCCGTTCCCGCCCGCAGCTCATTGAGCGCGCTCATGTTCAGCAGCGATTGGGACAATATGATTCGGGTGTCGAAGACCGCGAAGGGTCCTATTATCATGGGAACCCCGGGAAAGCCGGTGAATCCTTCGCTTGCGAGATTTACCTGCCGCACGGCCTCCGAGGTCCGGGCGGTTACATGCGGCAGTAAATTGCTGAGCGCCCGTAGTCGTGAACTCTGAGCGGCACGCACATTCTGTTGCCCGAGGAGAACACCGAGGTTATATCTCAAGCCCCGGTCGACCGCGTCCCTGAGCGACAGAGGCAGGACCCCGGGCGTGGGCGCGCCCGCCGACACGCCCCCCAACAGCGGATTCTGCGGGCCTCCCTGCAACGGTGCGCCACTGGCTACGCTCTGCCCTTGCATCGAGGCGCCGGGATACTGCGCCGACAAGCTGCTCGACGCACACAGGATGATTGCAGCACTTACAACGCTTCGGATTGGTTTCATCAGGCTGCGAGTCCTTTCTAGATCAGGTAAGAAGAACGAAGTGACATTACGTTGCTGGCGCGGCTTCGGCATTTCATCTGCTCTCCCCGCGTTGCGGCTTCTCGCACGGAACTTGCCACGCCCTTGCGATGGTCAGAATGTCGGCTGGTTTCAGGCACCGCGCTTCCGCCCTCTCAAACGAGCCCATGCGTGTTTGCTTCTCCGAAGAGACTCCGCGAAGGCCGCAGGCGGAAGGTCTGTAGGGCTCCCAAATCAAGCGCGCACAAGCGGCTTGACATGCTGATTTTAATCCGGATCGCGCTGCTGTCAAGCTGAGGCAGCCGGCATGCAGGCCGCCGGAATTTGTAATTGATTTTCTCCGTACCTTCTGCGTTTATATTTTGAATGTTGTCCATATCCTGACAGGAGGGCGATCCAATGCAATCGATCAACCCGGCCACTGAAGAAGTATTGAAGTCGTTCGAGCCACACTCCAAGGAACAGATCGAAGAAACGCTGCAAACCGCCGCTGCCACTTTCCGACGATGGCGCAAGACCTCGTTCGGCGAGCGCGCCGCTCTCATGCGAGGAGCTGCGGCCAATCTCCGGCAGCACGCCGCCCGCCTCGCGGCCGTCATTACCGCCGAGATGGGCAAACCAATTGTTGAAGCCGAAGCAGAGATAGAAAAGTGCGCCCTAAACTGCGACTACTATGCCGAGAATGCGGCGCGCTTCCTCGAGGACGACGACCGTCCTTCGAACGCCTCCCGGAGCTGCATCCAATACGCGCCGCTCGGGGTCATCCTGGCGATCATGCCCTGGAACTTTCCATTCTGGCAAGTATTTCGTTTTGCCGCGCCGGCGCTGATGGCAGGCAACACCGGCATTCTCAAGCATGCGTCGAACGTCCCGCAGTGCGCCCTGGCCATCGAAGAAGTTTTTCGCGCGGCCGGATTCCCCGAAGGAACCTTGCGCACGCTGCTGGTGCCGGGATCGGAGGTTGCCCCTTTGATTGAGTCCGCGCAAATCGCCGCCGTGACTCTTACGGGCAGCGATGCGGCCGGCAGCTCAACGGCGTCCCATGCCGGGCGCGTTTTCAAGAAGACGGTCCTGGAACTGGGAGGGTCGGATCCGTTCATCGTGCTGGACGACGCCGATCTCGAAGCTGCAGCGCGCGTCGGCGTGCGGGCTCGGTTTCAAAACACCGGGCAGAGCTGCATCGCCGCCAAGCGATTCATCGTCCACGAAGCGGTGTGGCACGAGTTTCAAGAACGCTTCCTCGCGGAAGTGCGAGCCCTGAAGGTCGGGGATCCCATGGATCGTGAGACGCGCGTCGGGCCGCTGGCGCGTCCCGATCTGCTCGACGACCTGGACCGGCAGGTCCGGGGCTCGCTGGCGCGCGGCGCAAGGCTCCTCCTGGGCGGCCGGCGCCGGGACGGACGCGGCTATTTCTATCATCCGACGGTCATCTCGGACGTTCCTCCGGACGCTCCCGCAGCACGCGAAGAGGTCTTCGGCCCGGTTGCCGCATTCATGAAGGTGCGCGACGCGGACGAGGCGATCCGCGTCGCCAACAACTCTCCCTACGGCCTGGGATCCAACCTCTGGACCTCGGATCTCACGCGAGCCCGTTGTCTGGCGCGGGAAATCGAAGCCGGCCAGGTGTTCATCAACGGGATGGTGGCATCCGATCCGCGCCTCCCGTTCGGTGGCGTAAAGCGCTCGGGCTATGGGCGTGAGCTTTCCGAGTTCGGCATCCGAGAATTCATGAACATTCAGACCGTGTGGATCGGCCCCGCGCGCACGTGATTTCGGAAAACCGGCCTCAGGCACGAATCGCGCCTGGATAAGAATCTCAACGAGGACCCTGAAAGGGTCCAGCCCCTTCGGGGCTGGCAATTCGGCGCCAGTCACCGATTTTCTGGCCAAAGCCGACTTCTCACGATACCATTTGCTTGTAAGGTTGGGTTGTAACGTTCGAATCCAAATTTCTCGAGGGGTTACGATGAAATACGAAGCGAAGAATTTCGAGCATCTGTTGGGAACGGAAGGGTTCAGCAACACCTTGTTGAACAACCACTTCACTCTCTACAAGGGCTACGTGGCAAACACGAGCAAGCTGACAGACACCCTGGACACTCTTCTGAAGGAAGGAAAGCTCGCAACTCCGGAGTACGCAGAGTTGAGCCGCAGGATCGGGTGGGAATTCAACGGCATGCGGCTGCATGAATACTACTTTGAGAACATGATCAAAGGCGGTTCCCGGCTGGCCAAGGGGGCGACGCTTTCGGGCATGATCTCCCGTGAGTTCGGGAGCTACGAAAACTGGGAGAAGGATTTCGAAGCCACCGGAACCATGCGAGGCATCGGGTGGACCGCGCTCTATTATGACCCGATCGGCAAACACCTCTTCAACGTCTGGATCAACGAACACGACGTGGGCCATCTCGCGGGCTGCGCGCCGCTGCTGATCATGGACGTCTTCGAACACGCCTTCATCACTGATTACCAGCTCAGGCGCGCGGATTACATCGAGGCGTTCTTCAAGGCCATCCACTGGAACGCGGTCAGCGACCGATTCGACGCCGCGTCCAAGTAACACGATCAGCGACCCAGAGACTGCGTGCCAATCATCCGATTGCCTATGGAACCTCAAAGACCTCCAAGACCACAAAGATCCTGGTTCTTTGAGGTCTTGGTGGTTCGTTTTCGGCATGCGACGGTATCGCTTCAAGTGGACGGGCATGAGATGCGCAGTCGTTGATTCCGGGCGGCGATTTGTGTTACAACCCCGGCGGCATCCAGGGACCATAGCCCTTGCTCCACCGCACTCGGGAAACCAAGACATCGATGGATTCCGCCATCCCATCGCAACTCAAGCGCGCCATCACCCTTCCACACGCTACCGCCATGGTGGCCGGTACTATCATTGGCGCATCCATCTTTGTTCAGCCTTCGGAAATCACGGGACGTGTGCCCTCCGTCGCCGGCGTATTCCTTGTCTGGCTGGTCTCGGGCGCGCTCACAATCTTCGGCGCGCTCGTCTGCGCCGAACTGGCTTCGGCGTTCACACGCTCCGGCGGCGTGTATGTTTATCTGAGCGAGGCCTTTTCCCCTGCTGTGGGATTTCTATGGGGCTGGGCCATGTTCTGGAGCATGCATTCGGGCATCATTGCCGCGATTTCGGTCGTCTTCGGCCGCTATGCTGCCTATTTCTTCCCGTTGACGGAGGGCGCCGTCAAGGGAGTCGCGATCGCAGCCATCCTCTTGCTCTCGGCGGTCAACTACATCGGCGTAAAGCAAGGGAGCACGCTCCAGGCGCTCTTCACGGCGGGCAAACTCATCGCGATCGCGTTCATCATCGTGTTCGGTTTTACGCGGGGCGCTCGTATGCCTGCCCATTTTGCCGCAGGGGATCTCGGCAAGTTCGGAGGCATCTCGGCCAGCAGCTTTCTGCTGGCAATGGTTGCAGGCCTGTTCGCGTACGGCGGCTGGCACATGGTCACCTACAGTTCCGAAGAGACGCATGACCCGGAGTCAGCCATTCCGCGCGCCTTGATCCTCGGGACGATCCTCGTCACGGTCTGCTACCTGGCCTTGAATGCCGTGTATATGTACCTGCTGCCGCTCGCGACCGTCGCCTCGTCGACCAGAATTGCGGCCGATGCCGCGGATGCGCTGGTCGGCTCCGGAGGCGGTGCCTTCATGTCAGCGCTGGTCGTGTTCTCCACATTTGGCGCTCTCAGCGGCATAGTGCTCGCCGGCCCGCGCGTCTATTACGCCATGGCTCAGGATGGCCTGCTGTTCCGATGGCTCGGCGCAATCCATCCGCGCTTCCACACTCCGCACAAGGCCATCCTGCTGCAGGCAGTGTGGTCTTGCGTTCTGGTCGCCAGTGGAACCTACCGCACGCTGTTCACGCGTGTCGTCTATACGGAGTGGATCTTTTTCGGCCTCATGGCTGTAAGCTTGTTCTCGCTCCGGCGCAGGCCCGGCATCAGACGCGGCTATCGCATGTGGGGTTATCCGGTCACGCCGGCGCTTTTTGCAATCTCTTCCTTCGCCATCGTCATCAACCAGATCGTGTCCGGCCCGCTCGAGAGCATGTTTGGACTGTCCCTCGTGCTGATTGGACTTCCCGCCTACTTCCTGCAGGCAAGAAACAACCAAGAAAGGAGCCAGGCAAGTGCCGGTCATTGATTTTCATAACCATTTCTATCCGCCAGAGTATCTCGAGGCCATTCAGTCCGGCCCCAGCAATGTCAAGGTGACTTTCGACTCCGAAGGGAATCCGCTGGTTCACTACCCGGGAGACTACAACATTCTCGTTCCAGGGCACCGCGACATCGCTTACCGCGCCGGTGTCCTCGATCGCGCGGGCGTAAGCAAACAGATTCTGACCTTCACGACACCAGGAACTCACGTGGAGACGCCCGAGCGCTCAGTCGAACTGGCGCGCATGGTCAATGATGCTCTGGCCAGAATCGTTCGCGAGCGCGGCGATCGCTTCGCAGCGCTGGCAACACTGCCCATGAATGCGCCTGAACCTTCCGCGACCGAGCTGGAGCGCGCGGTGGATGTTCTCGGTTTCAGGGGTGCGATGATCTTCAGCAACATCAATGGGATTCCACTGAGTGATCCGCGCTTTTGGCCCCTGTACGAGAGCGCCAACCGGAGAAGGGCTGTCCTTTACATTCATCCTTCCTTCCCGGTCGGCGTTGAGGCGATGACTGATTTCTGGCTGACGCCGCTGGTCGGCTTCACTTTCGACACGACGCTCGCAGCCGCGAAGCTGGTTTTCAGCGGAGTTGTCGAGCGGTTCCCGACAATCCAGTGGGTTCTGTGCCATCTTGGAGGAGCCATCCCCTATCTTGCCGAGCGTCTGGATCGGGGATATTGCGCGTTCAAGGAGTGCAGGGAGCACATCCGCAAACCGCCAAGCGAGTACTTGAAGCGGTTTCATTACGACACCGTCAACTTTGACACGCGTGCTCTGAGGCTCGCGATTGAATTTGCCGGCGCCGATCACCTGGTGGCAGGCAGCGATTACCCGCATCAGATCGGGAGCCTGCAACAGATGATCGCCAGCATCGCAAAGCTGGACATTTCCGAAGAAGAGAGATCGGGCATATTCTCGGGAAACGCAGCCCGGCTGCTCGACCTATGAAGAAGTGACGAGTTACGAGTGACGAATGAACAACTCCCGTCACTCGTCATTCGTCACTCGTCACTTGGTCAGTACTCCAGGACGCCCTCGTAAATCAGATTAGCGATCTTGAAGCGCATGTTTATGGTGAGGACCTCAGTACTATCCTTCCGGTTGTTAGTGGGCTGATTATTGCCCATCAGCTTCGGCAGCTCGGCATAGAAGCGCAACTCGTTCCCTTTGAGTTCGACATAGGGCTTGTCATCGACGATTCGGGCGAAGATGAACTTTGCCATCCCATCCTGGGACTGGGCCGGGGACTGGTATTCCAGGAGGAAATTGCGCTTGCCGCCCTTGATTTCAAGGTATGTGGTGTTCTTGAGCGTAGAGGTAATCGCGGTGTTTAGGGCCTGGAAATAAGGCGCCGTATAGCGCTGGTCAGGCCCGTCATAGGTGACCGCCACCACAATCGTCTGATCGTACTTGCGATCCACAAACGCCTGAGCTTGCGCGAGCTGCTCCTGGGTATGCTTGGGATCGAGCTGTAATTGTCGAAAAAAGGCGAGGCGGATTGGTTTCGCCGACATCAGGCGGACTCGCAAATACACGGATGTAGCTTGGTTCACGGCCCCCATACTGGAGATGTCCCGGGCGGCGGGTGAAAACATCATTTCCGTGGTATCGGTGTCTGCCTGCGTCTGTCCCCAAGCAGAATCGTTAAGGATTTTCTGAGCGTCTTTAAGGGTCCATTCGGTCCAGGGCTTATTCTTCTGCGCCACAGCGACGCCGATGGTCAGCGCAAGACCGAGCAAGACCACCAGTGCTTTTCCTTTGCCGCTCATCACACTGTCCTCCATATTTTCCAGCTTATGCAATCGCAACGAATCAGGAAGTACACGCTTAGTATACAGTGAAAACAGACGAAAGTGCTACAAGAAGGGTTCATAAAATCCAGAATACCTGCCGCGTTCGTCTCACAGATAGGGGAGCGCCAAGAGTCAACTCATCTTTGACAGACGGGCGCTAGCTTGAAGCGGGCAAGACTTGCACAGTTACTGTGCAGAAACCGCACAGCGGCGGATCCCTCTGGCATTGAAGCTACTGATTTTATGCAGGCTTGGTCGTGGCATGGGGATTGCTAACCCTTTGTCGGTGCATCTATAATGTTGCGTGATCTCTTGCGGCGGCATATTAGGATTGATTCACCACGATCTTTCTGTGGATCCTGTGACAGGTTTTGCAGCCTGTCGCAGCTTTGGATGGCGATTCCATTTTCGGGGCCATTGTGTTCACGGCGCGTTTCTTGAAAA
>Ga0315282_10003001_pt1 | contig 30531 bp, 17 predicted proteins | sample YL17G07_20_MG_FD_203693 | JGI IMG/M metagenome (GOLD analysis project Ga0315282, IMG submission 203693) | Sediment microbial communities from Yellowstone Lake, YNP, Wyoming, USA - YL17G07_20 | ecosystem: Environmental > Aquatic > Freshwater > Lake > Sediment | place: USA: Wyoming | collected... | reverse complement strand
GGTTACGAACCCCTTGGACGTCATGGCGTATGTCGCCATGAAGGAGACGGGATTTCCGCGCGAGCGCGTCCTGGGGATGGCGGGCGTGCTGGATTCGGCCCGGTTCCGCTCCTTTATCGCGGCGGAACTCGGGGTCAAGCCGGCGGACGTCTCGGCCATGGTTCTCGGGGGACACGGCGACAGCATGGTGCCGCTGATTTCACATACCACGGTCGGAGGTGTGCACGTGACCGACCTTGTCAGCACGGAGCGCCTGGCCGCGATCGTCGAGAGGACTCGCACGGGAGGCACGGAGATCGTGACGCTCCTCGGAAAAGGCTCGGCCTACTACGCACCGGGGGCCTCAGCGTACCTGATGGTCGAAGCCGTCGTCAAGGACCTCAGGCGTGTGCTGCCGGCCTCCGTCTGGGCCCAGGGCGAATACGGCATCCGCGACACGTTTGTGGGGCTTCCCGTCGTCATCGGCAGACACGGGTGCGAGAAGGTGGTCACGATGAGTTTGAGCGAGCAGGAGTTGCGGGATCTGCGCAGGTCCGGCGACGAGGTCCGCAAGGAGATCCAGAAGCTTTCCTGACCCGTGCACAGGACGACGGTTGCCACGTGGCAGAACCCCGTTTAGGGGCGGTTGGATTGACGTTTTCCCGTTTTTGTCGGTAAGTCTCTTGGGTGCGGCGCACACGAATAGGAAGGCAGGCGACTGGGTGGGAGGAGGGAAGAGTGTGAGGAAAGCCTTTCGCACATTTGTCCTTGGGACGCTGGCATTATGGGGAACGCCTCTTTTCGGGGCGCCTCGCCAAGCGACGGTTTACACCGTCGACGGCCAGAAGCTCAACGGCGCGATCAGCGAGACCAGCTTCAGCATTCACACGCCCTACGGAACTCTCGACGTCCCGACGGATGACATCACGGCTCTTTATCCGGGCTTCGCCACCGGCGACGCTTCCCGCAAACGCATGGCCGGACTGATCGATCGTCTGACCACGGCGAACAAGGACGCATCCGTCCGCGACCTGATCGCCATGGGACGCATTGCCGTTCCACAGCTCCAGGCCGCCGCGGCTTCCTCGGACAAGAAGCTCGCCAACGAGGCCAAGGCCGTCCTCAAGAAGATCTGGCCGACGGAAGCCAAGGTCCCGAGCGACGGGAGCGGCATCCTGTGCACGAAAACCATGGACCTGCGCGGCAACCTCACCTTCCTCAGCGTGCGAGTGGAGGGAAGCTTCGGCAAAAAAACGCTGCTCAAAGCCTCTATCCGCCTCATCCAGTTCGGAGCCGCCAAGGCCCAGCCGGCGATGGACCCTCCCGATTATCCCCCGGCAAAGGGGGGAAACACCCCGGAGCTGGAACTCGTCATGAACGACAGCAGCCGTCTCATCGGAACTGCTGACGCCTTGAACCTGGACGTCACCACCGACTACGGTCAGCTCGCCGTGCCGCTGAAGGATATTATTTCGATAAGACTCGGTGATCCGGACGAGATCGTTACCCGGACGATGACGCTTTTCGGGAAGCTCTCGACGACGACCCTCGAAGTCAAGAGCAAGGTGGGAAACTTCAAGGTGGACCGGGACAAGGTCCAGCTTGTCAAAGCGGTCCTGGAAGAGGCAGGCACCGCCGTCGCTCAAGAAGGACCGATCAAGCTGGACCAGTGGACGGACATCTTTGATGGGAAAGGGCTCACCGGATGGAGCGAATGGGGCGGGGGCTCACGAAAGGTCGAGGGCGGCACGATCCATCTCTCCGGCGATTCCGGATTGACCTATCAGAACATGGATGACGTCAAGAGGGTCATCATCGCCGCCGAGGTAAAGATCAATAACCTCACCGGCCCCGGCGCGGGTGTGAAACTCACCGTGCGCGAGAGCCCGGAAGGCACTTACTTCATCCACTTCGACGGGAAGAACGGCGCCCTATTCCTATGGGATACCAAGACCAAGCAATCCACGACGCTTAAGCCGTTCCAGGTCGACCTGCCGGCGGGAAAGCCATGCCGCATCCAGTTCGCCGTCCTCGACACCATGCTTATTGCGTATATCAACGAAAACCTTGCGGCCGAGGCCAAGATCGATCCTGCCAAGGCACTCCCGTCCGGAAAGGTGTCTATCGGGGTGTGGAACTGTGACGCCAACTTCCACGACGTCCGGGTGAAAACGCTGCGATAGACCGTGTCTCCGGGCAACGTCCACCCGTCGCGCCGACTCCCGCCAGCCGAAGGTTCTTCGTTTCCCGTTCCATCCATGTGGTTGGGGACTACGGCGTCAAGAGCCGGTACTCTCCGCGATCAAGTGTGTTCCGTCGGCTGCACAGGCACGGAAAAACGGGAGCGGCGGAGGATGACTCCGCCGCTCGACTTCGTCACATGTCCAGCGCCTCAACTTCTGAAGCGCGGCACGACCGGCCTTCTGAGCGACACGGGTCTTCCGAGGATTTCGCTCAGGAGGACGGCTTTTTCGAGCTCACTCCGTTCGGAACCCGCGATCGCCGCCAAGGGCGACACCGCTTCTTTCGGCTCCTCTCTCGGGACCGCCGCTTTCGCGTCACCCTGTGCAAACTGTTCGGACAGCTTCCCCCGCCCCGCTTGAGCTTTGAGTTCCTCTTCGGGCTTGAGGCGGCTTGGCTGCGGAGGTTGGACGACCTTCTTTACGCGGCGCACGACCTGCTGAGTCGGAGCCGGACCAGCCATCGGCTGTCGCTGACGGCTCTCCGCCTGGACCTGTTCCATGAACTGGCGAAACTGCTCGAGCGGCGAGGAAGTCTCCGGCTTGGGAACGGACGACAATGGTTCCTGCTCCGGCCGTGGATGAAGCTGCCGGAGCCTCTCGTTGCGTGCCTTTGCCCCACGGTAGGCCCTGACGAGGGTACCGATGACGGCAATGACCCCGATGACGAGAAGGACAGTCAGATCTCCCATGTCGGCCCGCATCAGATGTCTCCACTCACTTCTTTGTCTCGCCTCTGGCTTCCGCGGCGCCGCCTCCGATGGACTCCCTCATTGCGGTGTCGGCCTGGATGTTTCTGAGGCCGTAGTAGTCCATGATCCCGAGCTTTCCCTCTCGGAAGGCGTACGCAATGGCCTGGGGGATTTCGGCTTCCGCGAGGACGACCTTCGCACGGTTCTCCTGGGTCAGGGCGCGCATTTCGGCTTCGCGCGCCAGTGCCATTGCGCGGCGTTCCTCGGCCTTGGCCTGGGCAACACGCTTGTCGGCCTCGGCCTGGTCCGCCTGGAGTTTGGCGCCCACGTTGTCCCCCACGTCCACGTCGGCGATGTCGATCGAGAGGATCTCGTAGGCGGTGCCGGCGTCGAGTCCCTTCTTGAGCACCGTCTGCGAGATGAGGTCCGGCATCTCGAGGACCTTCTTGTAGCTCGTCGCCGAACCGATGGTCGTGACGATGCCCTCGCCCACGCGGGCGATGATCGTTTCGGAGGTGGCGCCCCCGACCAGCCGCTCGATGTTCGTGCGCACCGTCACCCGGGCCTTCGCCTTGAGCTGGATCCCGTCCATCGCCACGGCGTCGATCGTCGCACGCCCCTTCGCGGGGTCGGGGCAATCGATGACCCGCGGGGTGACCGACATGGCGACGGCTTCCAGCACGTCGCGTCCGGCGAGGTCGATCGCCGTCGCCCGCTTGAACTCCAGCGGAATACCGGCACGGTTGGCGGCAATCAGCGCCCGGACCACGTTCCAGACGTTTCCGCCCGCGAGGTAGTGCGCCTCCAGTGCCCCCGTATCCAGGTTCAGTCCCGCCTTGACCGCGGTGATCTGCGAACGCACGATCACCGTCGCGTTCACCTTACGCAGGGACATGCCGATGAGGTCGAGGAAGCCAATCCTCGCCTTCGTCATGTAGGACTGGATCCACAGGTTGAAGAACTTGCCGAGGATGATGATCGCGACCAGGAGCAGAATCGCCGCCAGGCCGATGAGCAGGATCAGCCATACCGGGACCCCGGTCTCTGACACCTGTGCCAGCACATTCATACCCATGTTCTTTCCCCCTTCGACCGAGAGTGACTGGAAGAGAACCTTTCCGACGATAGTGCTTGTATCCGGCTCTACGGCAATTCACGCACCACGACGCGGTTGCCTTCGACGCCGACGACCTTCACGGGACGGTCCGGCGCGATCGCAAGACCCTCGGAAACCACGTCGCAGCGTTTGCCCCCGAAGTCCGCCGTTCCGGCCGGTCGACACATGCTGAGGGTGCGGCCCTCTTTGCCGAGGAGCAGGTGCAGTTCCTGGGCGACCCCCGTGCCGGAGACATCGGCCAGCTTCGGACTCTCCGGGATAAGACGTCTGCCCCAGCGCGTGTTCGGCATCGTCTTCAGCAACGTCACAATCATCACCGGCACGAGCACGATCACCAGGATGGTAAAGGTCATGCCCCAAGCCGGGCCGGCGTTGAAAGCGACGACGATTCCCCCGACGAAGGACCCGAGGGCGCAGAGCGTGAAAAAGCCGAAACTGATGGTGAAAATCTCCGCCACCACGAATGCAAACCCGAGCAGGATAAGAAACACGGCCAGAAGGGGCGAACTGCCCCATCCCGTAGCGTTCGCCGTTTCCGTCGCCGCCTGTCCCAGGACGCTGAACATGAGTCACTCCACCTTGCGCACCACCACGCGGTTGCCTTCGACCTTCATGACTTCAATCGGTGTTCCTTCTTCAATAAACTGTCCCTCGGTCACGACGTCAAGGAATTTCCCGGCGATTTCGGCCCGGCCCGTGGGACGGAGGCGTGAACTCGCCGTGCCCCTGGCGCCCACCAGCGTCCGCTCCACGGTCTCAAGCGTCCCCGACGCCCGCAGTTCCCCCTCCGGCCCGCGCGAGGTCAGAATGATCCGACTCAGGAAAGGAGTCGACGGAAGGACCTTCGCAAGGAAGACCGCGAACGCCGCCATGCAGATGATCACCACGCACAGGATCAGGAGGTTGGTCTTGAAAAGCTCCATGTCCATCGGGTTATGGATGTCCGGGATAATCCAGGGCTGCATGCCGAGGAAGAGGCCCACAACAATCAACACGATGCCGACGACCCCGGTGATGCCGAACCCGGGGATGACGAAGATCTCCAATAGGAGGAGCCCGACGCCGACAACGAACACGATCGCCCCCGTGTAATTGGCCAATCCCATGAAGTACTGGCTGAAGAAGAAGAGCGCGAGACAGATGATGCCGAACATGCCCGGCAAGCCGAAGCCGGGGGCTTTGAACTCGACGTAGAGCCCCATGAGGCCCAGGAGCAACAGCACTACCTTGACGGCGTCGGACGTCAGGAATCCGAAGACCTCTTCCGACCAGTTGTGCTGGGCCTCAATGACAAGCGGCTTCCTGAGTGCGAGCGCCGCGAAGACGCCTTGGCGAGACTCACAGATGTCCGCAGCCAGGCCAACACTCTTGGCCTCCTGATAGTCCAGTGTCAGCAGTTCGCCCTTCCGACATATGGTTCTGAGGACCTTCATCCTCCTCTTGACCTCGAGGGGGGACAACTCATCGAAGCCGAGCTCGCTCTTTCGGTTCTCCAGCTCCTTCTCCGTCAGGTATTCCCGCTTGCCGTCGAATTCCACCTCCGTTACCCCTTGGTCCCGGTCCACCATGGCCTCGGCGATGCCGGGGGAATACCCGTTGACCTTGGCCAGTGCACGGACTTCCCCGGTGCTCCCAGAGCGGAATTTCTCTGCCACGTCTTTCGGCAGCTCAATGAACGTTCCATCCGGCCCGCGGACGTATCCCGTCGCCGCACCGATCTTGCCGTTCGGGGCGATATAGATGCGGCTGCACGCTATGCTGATGAACGCCCCGGCAGAGAAGGCGTCGCTATTGATGAACGCGACGGTGGGAACTCGTTCGACGTCAGGGCCGTTCTTCTTCTGGAGCAGGGCCTTGCAGATCCGCGTCATCGCGTCCCCACGTCCACCCGGGGTGTTGATATCCACGAGCACCAGGTCTATGCCCGCGGACTTCACCCGCTGCATTTCCCGCTCCACGTACACCGCCGTCGAGAGCTCGATGACCTCCCTGATGGGGATGACGAGCACCCGCGGAGAGGGCTTGGCTGCCACCGCGTCGAGGCTTTTCTGGATCCGCGCCTTGATGAATTCCGGGGAGTCCTTGTCGACCGACCCGCCGGGTAACGCAGAACTCACTTCAAAGAGGAAAAGGAAGATGGGCAAGAACGCCGCGAAGCGCTTCATGACGTGCCCCCGAGAGGAAAGCGCAGAAGGCGGGGTAGTCCACACCGTCTTGTGTCAGGTCGAGGCCCGTGCGGGAGAATGGTGGAGGATAGGGGGCTCGAACCCCTGACCTACAGACTGCCAGCCTGTCGCTCTCCCAGCTGAGCTAATCCCCCACCCATTGGGCCTGTGTGCGGCGAAGCCGCCGTCGAACCGAACTATTTGTTTGTACCACGTCCGCGAAGGGCTGTCAAGGCATTTTTTGGTTGAATGGAAGCAAGGGTCTGCTATATATGGACTTGGGACGGGGGATACGAGGTCAAAGGTCCAAGGCCGAACGAAGATGCGGCCGACGACTGCGATTCCTCCTTCGGCCTTTGACCTTCGGCCTTCGTGGGTCAAAGTGCACTGCATGGACTGAAGACTGTCTCGAGGACCATATGGCTGAGCGAACCTACGATTTCACCGCGATCGAGCCCAAGTGGCAGCACATCTGGGAAGAAAAGGGCCTCTTCCGGGCCTCGGAGGACCACTCGAGGCCCAAGTACTACGTGCTCATCGAGTTCCCTTACCCCTCGGCAGAGGGGCTGCACGTCGGTCATCCGCGCAGCTACACAGCCTTGGACGTCGTCGCTCGCAAGCGAAGGATGGAAGGCTACAATGTCCTCTACCCCATCGGCTGGGACGCGTTCGGGCTGCCCACCGAGAACTTCGCCATCAAGACCGGACAGCATCCGCGCCAGGTCACCCGTCAGAACATCGCCACCTTCCGTCGCCAGCTCAAGCGTCTGGGCTTCTCGTTCGACTGGTCACGCGAGGTGGACACCACCGACCCGAAGTACTACCGCTGGACGCAGTGGATCTTCCTCAAACTTTGGGAGGCCGACCTGGCCTACAAGGCCGAGATGCCCATCAACTGGTGCGGGTCCTGCCGGGTGGGACTGGCCAACGAGGAGGTGGTAAGCGGGCAGTGTGAGCGCTGCGGCAGTCCCGTCGTCCGGCGCGTCCGCAGCCAGTGGATGCTGAGGATCACCCGCTACGCCGAGCGGCTCCTGAGCGACCTGGATTCCGTGGACTACCTCGACAAGATCAAGTCACAGCAGGCCAACTGGATCGGCAGGTCCACCGGGGCCGAGGTCGATTTCCCCATCGTCGGACACGACGGAAAACACATGCGCATCTTCACCACCCGTCCCGACACCCTCTTCGGGGTGACCTACATGGTGCTCGCACCCGAACACCCGCTGGTGAGTGAACTCCTTGGCGATTGCTCGAACCCGGACGAGGTCACGGCCTACGTGGAAGCGGCCGCTAGGAAGTCCGACTTCGAGCGCACCGAACTGGTCAAGGAGGTGACGGGCGTCGAGATGAAAGGCTTCCGTGTCCTCAACCCGGCCTCCGGGACCGAGGTCCCGGTGTGGATCGCCGATTACGTCCTCGTCTCCTACGGAACCGGGGCCATCATGGCCGTCCCCGGACACGACGAGCGCGACTGGCGCTTCGCCCGGAAATACGGACTCCCCGTCATCGAGGTCATCACCGGCGGCGACGTCGACGAGGCCGCCTTCACCGACATCGACCGGGGCGTGCTCGTCAACTCCGGACCGCTCGACGGCCTCAAGCCCGCCGACGCCATTCGGAGGATGACCGATCTCATCGAACAGCAGGGCTACGGACGGGCAGCGACGCAGTACAGGCTGCGCGACTGGGTCTTCTCCCGCCAGAAGTACTGGGGCGAGCCGATCCCGATGGTGGACTGTCCCGCCTGCGGCTGGGTTCCCGTGCCCTTCGACCAGCTCCCCGTTGAACTCCCGGAGGTCGAGCGCTATCAGACCACCGAGACCGGTGAATCACCCCTGGCACTGATCGCCGAGTGGGTGAACACGCGCTGTCCGGCTTGCGGCGGACCCGCACGACGCGAGACCGACACCATGCCCAACTGGGCCGGCTCCTCATGGTACTTCCTGCGGTACTGTGACCCGCACAACGACCACGAGCCAGCCGATCCTGAGCGTCTTCGCTACTGGACCCCCGTGGACTGGTATAACGGCGGCATGGAGCACACGACCCTGCACCTGTTGTATTCACGCTTCTGGCACAAGTTCCTCTATGACATCGGCGTCGTCCCGACCTCGGAGCCTTACAGGAAGCGCACGTCACACGGTCTCATCCTCGGGGAAAACGGCGAGAAGATGTCGAAGTCGCGCGGCAACGTGGTCAATCCGGACGACGTCGTCGCCCAGTTCGGCGCCGACGCCTTCCGGCTCTACGAGGTTTTCATGGGGGCGTTCGACCAGCCCATCCCCTGGTCCACCAACGGGCTCATCGGCATGTCACGGTTCCTCCAGCGGGTATGGGAGCTCCAGGAGCGAGTCGCCGCCGACGTGCCCGCCGACGCCGCCACCAATCGCCTGGCCCACCAGACCGTCCAGCACGTGGCCGAGCGCATCGAAACCATGAAGTTCAACACGGCGGTGGCGGCACTCATGACGCTCACAAACCACTTCGGCACACTCCCCGAAATTGGTCGTGAGGTCTGGGAGACCTTCCTCGTGCTCTTGTCCCCTTTCGCACCTCATATCAGCGAGGAGCTCTGGAGCCGACTCGCCAAGAGCGACCTCGTCTGCGCGCAGCCCTGGCCCACGTACGACCCGGCACAGGCGAGGGAGGAACAGGTGGAGATTGCGGTACAGGTCAATGGAAAGATCCGGTCGAGGATCAACGTCCCCGCGGACGCCAGCCGCGAGTCCGTCGAACAGCAGGCCCTCGCCGACGACAAGGTCAGAGGATGGCTCGAGGGCAAGACCGTCCGCAAGGTCATCGTTGTCCCAGGCCGTCTCGTGAACATCGTCGCGAATTGATGAGGTTCTGCGATGCGACGGCAGACTTGCTGCGGGATCGGGGCCGGTCTGGCAGGGCAAAAGAGACCAAGGCGTTCGTTCCTATTCCGTTCCCGCCTTTCGCCGTGAGATCCACGCCTCGATGCGCTTCTGAAAAATGAGGCCCAGCACAAGGCCCAACCCGGCGAGTCCCAGGACGATTGCCATCTCGATATAACTCTTCTCCGCCATCTCCCGGCCGATGTACACGCTCATCCATATCCCCGGCAGCCGGGCAAGCGTGCTCACGACCAGGAACCTCCCGGCGTGCATCGGCGTAAGCCCCGCGACATAACACAGCACGTCCTTTGGGACGCCCGGGATCAGGAAGAGCAGGAAGAGTGAGATGATGCCCTTTCGTCTGTTCAGGACGTCCTCCATCCGGTCGAACCGTTCGGTTCCGAGCAGATATCGGACGAGCGGCCGACCTAACCACTGTGCGAGGAGGAATGCTAGGGCACTGCCCATGCCCGCACCCACGAGACAGTACGCCACCCCACCCCACAGTCCAAAGATGTACCCTGCCGCCGCCTGGACGACCTCTCCCGGAATCACGAACACGACGATCTGGAGCATCTGAATGCCGAGAAACACGACCGGTCCCCACACGCCCCAGGAGACGACCCACTGCTGGAGTTTGTCCTCTTCCGCGACATCGGTGAGAATCCGCCACATGTGTCCGGAATACCGGATCACCCACCAGGTCGCCGCGCTGAGGAAAAGCAAGAGCACCGCCGCTCTCAATATCACCGAGAAGAGCACTGCACCGTTCGTCCTCTTGCGGTCTTGAGACATGAGAGTCGCCTTCCAGCAGGTTCGTCACTTCCGGATCAGGCGCGCGCTGAGCCAGTCACCGTGGTCACCGATGTCCTGATTTTTGCCGAAATCGACAAGAAGCGTGAGTTGATTGACGCCGGCAAGGTTTACGTTGACGCGTCGGGGGATTTGCCCGGCGGACACTTCGACGCGGTCAAGCAAAGGTTTTCCGTCGCCGATCACGCTGAAGAGCGCCGAACCGACGCCTTTGGTCTCGTCGTCGATGCCGATCTCCGCGATAAAAGCGACATATTTCCCGTCGATCTCGTAGGTGAGTTCGGTCCGGGAATGACAGCCGATGCCGCGTTCGTAAACGGTCCCACCCACGGTCAGCGACGCACCCCATACGGAGCGGTCCTCGCGGTAAGGCCATGACCGGTTGAAAAAGGGGGTGATAACGGCCTTCGCGGGTTTGAGGTCCGAGACCCAGACGAGCTTGCCGCCCCGGAAGCGGACCTCGCGAATCCTGTCGGGCCGGACTTCCCACAAGTATCCCAGCACCGACCTCAAGGCGTAGGTCCCACCGGCAGGGCCGCTGAGTCCGCCGCGCACGAGCGACCCATCGGAAAGAAGAACGTCCGCAAGCGGACGGTCCGGCGTCGTGTAGGGTTTCAAGGTCTTTGAAAATGCAATCCCGCGTATCTCATCCAGCCGGACCGGCATGGGTCCCACCTTTCCACTCACGACGACCTCGCCCGGAGCCAGTTTTTCCACCACGCCGGCGAGACGGTCGCCGTTTGCCATCATTACGACATCGCGATCGTTCTCAAGAGCGAGGAGTTCCTGAAGCGTCTTCTCCGTTTCCTCGGCTGAAACCTTGTCCTTTGCTGGGACGTAGGCACGGAGATTGGCAAACGCCATGGAATGAGTGCCGGCGAGGGCGTCTGCGCCCGTGCAGGTGAAGCCCGTCTGAGTGCTCAGGGGTTTGGACCCCAGCTTCACCCGATACCGCTCGCCGCTCGCCAGCACGACGAGGTCGCCCTTGGCCTCGTGGCCCACCGGTGCCTCACGCCCAAAGCGCACCGAGAGGACCTCGGCCGCCGGAATAGTCAGCGTACGGGGGACCCCGGTCGTCTGCACCGTGATGCTTCCGTTCGAATCGATGTCCGTCACGGTGCCCACGATCTTCTCGTCATCGATGCGCGTGACCGTGTCGACCCCGGAGAGAACCGACGCCACGCTCATCAGAACCGTCAGTGCCAGGAAAAACCGGTGAACCATGGTTCACTTTCCCTCGGCGAGAATCTTGTAGTAGATCTTGAGCAGGTGTTGGTAGCGCTCCGGAAGCTCCTGCTTAAGGGCGGCCGTGATCTCCTCCTGTACGGCGGGAGGGAGATTCCCCCAGACGACGCCCGCCGTCCGCGTGAGGTCCGCGAGTGACGAATCCGTCGCCGGGACGTCACCGGCGTTCGAGTTGGCGCGAGGCGTCCTGCCGCCCTGCGACTGCCCGGAGGCGCTGCCCGATGTCTGTCCCGGCTGCCGGCCGGAAGACGTCTGTCTCTTTTGTCCCTTGCCTTTTCCCTGCCCCTGGCCCCCCTGCTGCTGTTTCTCGAGTTCATCGATCAGCCGGTCCAGCGCCTCGGTGATGGCCGCCTGGGCGAGCTGCGTCTCGTGGCCTGTGCCGTGCTTTTCCAGGGCCGCCGCCACCCGCTCGAGCTGCGTGATGATGCGGAACAGGTTATCCCCCGCGATGCGGTTGATCGCATCGAGGACTGCCGTGATCTCCAGCGGGTCTTCGACCGAGGGCAGATACTCCTCGAGCCGGCTGACCGCCCGCTCATCGCCCAGGAGTCCCAGAGCCCTGACGGCCGCAAGCCGCTTCAATGCATCCTTCAACTCGAGTTGTTTCAGAAGGATCTCGTAGCAGCCCTTATCCCCTATCCGGCCGAGCGCAATCGCGGCCTGATTGGCCACCTTCCCGTCCTTGTCATCGAGCAGCTTGATGAGTTTATCCACCGAGTTCTTGTCCCGGGCGATCCCGAGGGAGAAGGCCGCCGCGCTTCGCACCGCCGCATCCGGCGAGTCCAGGAGTTTCGCCAGTTCCCGCATGGCCTCCGGCTTATCGCCAAACCCCAGAATCCGGACCAGCTCAGGGTCAGGGGTCTTGTCTCGTTTGAACCGTATGAGCAATTCGTCCAGGTGTGCCTTCACGCGGGCGGAGATCTCCGCCGCGATCTTCTCTTCGGCGCTGTGGTAAAGTGCCGACTCGAATTCCGCCAGCTTCTCCTGGAGTTCCTTGAGATCGAGAGGCGCCGCGGGATTCTCCGCGGGCTTTTCACCGGTTTCCGCCGCAGGCTGACCCTCCTTGTCCCCGCCGGGCGTTTTGACCTTCTCGGCCTTCACCTCGGCGTTCGTGACTCCCGTCCGCGCGTCTCCCGCCTTTTCGTCGGCCCATGCCAAGGCCCCGGCTGCGAGGAGCAGCGCGACGACCATCATCAGCCCTCGCATCTCGTTCTCCTTCACTTTATTGCTTCGGCTCCTCGGGCTCCTGCTGCAGGGAATCCAGCAGATCCTGGAGAAGCTTGCCGATGTGCTTTTCCCTCTCGGCCAGAGAATTCACGCGCGATTTCACCTCGTCCTCAGGCACCTGTCCCTTTTGCGCGAGTCCGTCAAACTCGCCGGTCTCGCTGGACACTCTGCTGTGCATCGTGCGGATCATCTTGAGTTCGGCGAGGGGTGGCACCAGTCGCTGTGGTCCGCCTCCTCCTCCACCCCCGCCGCCGCCCCCTCCAGACTGCTGCTGCCGACGCTTCCGCTGGAGCGCGTCGATCAGGTCCTTGAGCGTCGCGGCGACGGTGGACTGCATCTTCTGCGTTATCACGCCAGTGTCCCTGCGCGAGAGCCTCGACGTGATCGCGTTCGTGTCGTTCGCCACCTCTCCGATGACCCATTCGAACACGGGGATGCGTGCCTCCTCCAGCTTCTTCTTCACCTCGACGGACCGCTCGGACACGGTCCGTTCGTCGTTCGCAGCCTGAGTCAGGTCCAGATCCTCTTTCCGGCTCATCTCGCGCCCGCTTACGATGATCTTGTCCAGGTCGGCGGTGGTGACGTTGATCCCGAGTTGAACGTCGAGCATGGCCTTGAGTTCCGTCTCGATCTCCAGGAGTTTGTCGTCGCGGTTCTGGTCCTCGAACTCGTCCTGCCGGTCCTGGACGTCCTTTCGAGCCTTCTGGAGATTGTCGATGGCCTCCTGCTCGTCCTGCTGAGCGCCCTGTAGGCCGCCCTGCGAGCCGCCGCTGGACTGCTGGGCGCCGCTCGACTTTCCGCCCCCTCCCTGAGGACCGAGTTTCCCGGAAGCGCTCTGCATATTCTGTCCGGCCTGATCGGTTTTCTGGGACGCCTTGGCGAGCTGCTCGGACGGATTCTCCTTGTCCAGCCTGTCCAGCTCACGGGCAAGCTTGTCGGCAAGCTCGCGGTTCTTCTCCTGTTCCCGCTGGAGCCTGTCCAGCTCCCGCTTGAGCGCATCCTCTACCGCTTTCTTCGCGTCGCCCAGCTTCTTCCCGGCCTCGTCGAGATTCCCGGAGGCCTGCTGCTGGGATTGCTCCGCCTGCTTCCCGGCGCCGGTCTGACCCCCGCCTGCCTGCTTCATGCTCGATGCCGCACTGCCCATGTTCGACCCGGCCTGCGTCAGTGCCGACCGCGCACCTTCAAGGGAATCCTTGGCCTGCTGTGGGGTGACGTCGGGTGCCGAGCGGGCGATGTCAGCAACTTCCTGGCCCGTCGTGTTGGTCTTCTTTTCGAGTCCCTGCTGGTCGCCGGAAAGTCTGTCGAGGTCCCGGCGAGAAGCTTCGCCGCCCGTGCGCGTGGCGGCCGCGGCTTGGGCCGACGTCGCGCCCTGATCCGTCCTCAACTGCCCGACCTGCCCGATGGCTTTCTCGATGCGGTCAAGCATGGCCTTGAGCCCGGAGGCGCCGCTCTTCGTCCCGTTCAAGATGTTCATTTCTTTTGCTATGGCCTGGTCGAGGGCCTTGGCGATTTCGGCAAGTTTCTTGGCGAGGTCTCGCCGCGCGCGGTCCCGTTCGGCCGCGGCATCGAGGTTCTTCACGAGTTCCTCGAGTCCGCGCTCGATGCGGTCCTGTTCCTCGGTTGCCCGGCCCAGGAGGACGTCCCCGAGGTTCTTCGCCGCACTGAGCATGGTCGGCTCGATGTCCGCGCGTTTCGCTTCGTCGTGTGCGTGGGAAAGAAGCTGGGCCTGCTCGGGGGAGCGACCGGCGAGCTGCGCCGCCGATTTCACCATGTCCTCCAGGAGCCCGGTGAGCTCGCCCTTGAGCTCTCGCTGTGCGACGCCGAGATTCAGCAGCTTTTCCCTGTCATTCGCGTCCGGATCTTTCCCGAACACCTTGCGGTACACGTCGACGGTCTCGCGGCTGACGCCCTGCTGCTTTCTGAGCAGGATCTGCGCCCGCTGACGCAGCTCACTCAGGCTCTGCCACTCACGCAGTTGACTGAGCAAGTCGTCGAGCTCTTTCTTGACCTGGTTGTCCGTGTTGAGGGCCTGTTGGAGCTTTTCCGGGCGTCCGGCTTCGCCCGACATGCGGGCACGATTGATGTCGGCCTCCGCCGTGGGGAGAAGTCCGGAGGCCAGGGAGGCGAGCTTGTCGCCGACGGCCTCGAGCTGCTTGGCAAGAGCGCTGTCGCCCAGACGGTTGTTGAGGAGCTTCCCGCGCAGCGTCTTTCCGGCCTCCGCCGCTTTCGTCGCACGCTGGGTGACCTGTTTCTGGGTCATCTCGGCCGATAGGAGCCGCGCCTCGTCTTCCTGCGAGAGAGCCTTGTTCTTCTCGATGTTACCGGCAATCTCGGCAGCTGCTGCGATGTTCTTTTCCTGGAGTTCCTTCGCCCTTTCCAGCTCACCCGTGACGAGCTCATTCTGACGCCGCTGGATGTCCGCCAGGTAATCCTCGATGCTGACCACGCGCAGCGTGAATTCCTCGGACATCCCGACGTTGGGCTCGGGCACGTCGCAGAAATCCCGTGCGGCCGCGCGATAGATGACCGTGTCGCCCGTCTTCAGGTCCAGTTCCCCCAAGTCCCACTCGAAGGCCGTCGCCTGGGTGTTCCCACCATACTGCTTCTGCGCCTTGAAGAGATCCCGGCGGTTTTCCGGGAGAGCTTTCCCCTCGCGGAGGACGCCGTATTTCAGATGACCGTCCGCGAGTCCGAAGTCATCTTCGCACACAACCTTGAGCGGCACCGCCGCCCCTTGAGTGACGACCATGTTCTTTTCCGCTGGTTCCTCCAGACGCACGGAGGGCGGGCGATCGTCCTCGACCTGGATGGAATAGACCTCATCCCCCGCACTCTCGAGCCCGTCCAGGTCCTTCAGTTTGATCCCATAGGACGACGGTTCCTTGGGAGCGGGCTTTCTCAGCGTGAGTTCCCCCTCGATGATCGTCGGGGAGATCTTGCGCAGGAAGTCGGACGGGGTCCCGTTGAGAGTCGCCGCCAACTCGGCAATCGGCTTGTTGGTGGAGGCGTGGATCCCGACCTGGGTCCCCACCGGAGCACGGACCGTCCCGCCGGCGCCTTCCATCACCTTTTCCTCGAGCCGCGTGTAGGGACGGTAGGTATACTTCAACGTCTTGTCCCATATCCGGATTCGCTCCAGCACCTGCACCGTGTAGCGCTCGCTTCGCGCGTCGCCGCCGCGGATACTATACGTGATGTTGTCGCCAAGACCGCGGAACACGGTCGTGAACGACCCGTCCTTGAGCGCGGTCATGCGCCGGGTGTTCCAGCCCTCCCCTGCCGATGCCTGCTTGTAATCGATCCACGCCTTGGGCGGCAGAGTGCGTGCAAACTCGACCTGGACGGTCAAGTCCTCGCCCTTGGGCATGCGGATACTGCCCGGGAGGACCGTCTGAATGAAGGTGCGCTGCGGCCAGCCAATGTCGGAGAAGGGCATCAGCAGTCGCTGGGTCCCGACGCGGGCGTCCGCCGAAAAGACCAGTGCCAGTGTGAAGCCGGTCACGAGGAGCAGGGCAACCAGAGAGACACGACGGACCCCGGCCGTCGTCAGACCGCTCCGGAAGTCCATCCCGTGAGCCGCTTCATACGTCTGAGCGATCACGGCGTCCACCAACGCAGGCGACCCGAAGTAACCCTTGTCCTGGTTCTCCCGGGTGAATTCCACCGTACTGATGAGACTGTCCCTCAGACCCGGAAACCGCTGCTCGACGGAGAGCGCCAGGTCTTCATCGCCCAGCTTGACGAGGAGAGGCTGAACCAGGCGGCGCACCAGGATGAAACCGGTCAAGCCCGCCGCCGCGACCAGAAGAAACAGTCTCAGCATTCCGGGCAGGTTCAGCAGGTAATCGAGAACGACGGAGGCCGTTACCGTCGCCAAAGCCACGGTCACCAGTCGTGCAATCCCGTCCGCGGCAAAGAGCCGGCGGAGATGCCGTCGAAGCTCCCGGATCTTCGAGCGCATCGGGTCGCGTTCGCTCATCGTTTTCTCCTACCTTTGCAGGACCGGGAGATACCGGTAAGGAACCTGCAGGATGATGCAGGACATGGAACTGGCGTAAGCGGCATTGGAGAATCCCTGCCAGGAACCGTCGGGCTGCTGGGTCCGCACCAGGTTGTCCCGAATCAGCGGGTAGTACGCGGTCCAGTACTTGCCGCCGGCCTGAAACATCGCCTGCACGGCGTAGTAGTGTCCATAGTGGAAATGTCCCATCATGGCGGCGTTTCCGAGAGACTGACGCATGGTGCCGTAGAGGTAATCGATTCCCTTCTGGATCGCCTTGTCCTCGTATTCTCCGGCGTAGTACAGGGAGCAGACCCCGGCTGCCGTGCGTGCGAAGGAGAAATCCGGGCTGTTCGCCAGCTTTGGCCCGGCGATGTAGTTGAATCCCCCGTCGCCGTTCTGGCAATTCTTGACGTATTTGATTCCGTTGTCAACGACGCGCTTGGAGACCTGGATGCCAGCGTTCCGAGCCGCCCGCAGGGCCATGATCTGACAGATGGTGACCGAGATGTCGGCGTCGAACGGGACGGGGTTATAGCGCCAGCCGCCCTCCGGGTTCTGCGTTCTCTCGATGAGGGTCACCGCGCTGCGGAGTTTTTCCTTCACCTCCGGATTCCCCGTCATCCCGTAGACCTCGGCCAGAAACAGCGCGGCAAACCCGTGCTCGTACATCCGGGAATTCCCCGCGGTAATGTACCCGTCGCGCCGCGTGTTCTTCAGGATGTATTCCGTGGCCCTCTCGACGTTCGCCCCGTATTTTCCGCGTCCCGGAAGATTCCCCCCCGATAGGAATGCCAGTCCGGCAAGGGCGGTAATCCCGGTATTCCCTTCGCTGCCGTAGAGCGGCCACGATCCGTCGCCAGCCTGGATGGAAGCGAGGTAAGCGAGTCCCCGTTCGATGGCCTTTTGCGTCTGCGGCGTAATTTCATCCGGAACGGCGCCCCGGTCCTTCGGCTCCTCGGCAAAACAGACCTGCCCCCGTGCCAAGAGCACCAGGAAAGCTAGGAACATTACGCGCACCGTGCTGTTCATTGCCCACCCGTTCCTACAGAAGTTTGCACAGTTTGCGGTAGAGCAATTCCGTCAGAAACAGGCAACAGAAAAGCGTAAAAAACGCCGGAGCGTTCCAGAGCTCGTTCGGGACCTCGCGCACCGTCGCGGCCTTCAGCCGTTCGATGACCGCGGGGACTTTCCCGGCCTCCTGGACGTCAAAGTATCTCCCGCCCGTAATGTCGGCCAGGCGCTTGAGCTCGTCCCGTCTCATGCGCGGGTCCAGGAACTCCAGGCGCGAGCGCACGACGAGGAACTGATGGCTGACGGACGATAGGTCGATTCCTGGCTCGACGAGATCGAGCGTGACGCGGTAGCTTCCCGGCTGGTTGAGCGTGGCCGACCCGCGGAAGTTTCCGGACTCCCCGACGACCGGGTCCAGCTTGATGAACGTGACGTTCTCCGGGCCGCCCTCCACGCGCGCCCGAATCTCGGAAGCTCTCGACGGCTCGAAGTCCCGGTCGAGCACGCGCGCGGTCACGGCGACCTTCTCACCGGCACGGTATTCGCTTCGGTCCGTCGCCACGCGGAACCGCTTCGAAGTCCCGATGAACTTCCCCTGGCTCAGGTCCCGGATCACCTGTCCCCAGAAACGCGAGAAATACCGATCACCCACCAGACCCCTCCATCGCCACGTGCTGTCCACGGCGAAAAAGGCGGTCTTGCCGCTGCCGTAGAACTGCGTCGCGAGGAGCGGTTCCGGCCCGTACGCGGACCTCTCGGTGGGATGTTCGAGGAGCACGAGCGCGGCCGGCCGCGCTCGGCTCACGGGATAATGCCAGAAGAAGCCGGGCAACTGCTGCCAGAGCGCGCGATTGGCGGCGACGTCCGCTTCGAAGCGCGTCATCGGGTGCGTCTCTCCCTCAACCGTCAGCACCGGCCGCCACTCCTGCGTCGTGCCCTCGGAAGGAGTCACCGCTCCCGTCAGGTCCACCGGCAGCATCTTCTCGATGACGGTTCCCTGGTACTGCCGTGGGGCGTACCACATGCCGGCCTGCATCAGGAATCCGCCGCCCAGCTTCTCGACGAACCTGTGGAAGAGGCTCAGTTGGGCGTCGGTGAGTGCGTTGCGGGGAACGTCTCCCATGATGATGACGTCATAGGGCGCCAGTTCCTCCTCTTTGGTGGGGACAAATGCGATGGGAATGTCGCCCTCCTGCGGGAAATCGAAGTCGGACGAGAAGAGGAAACAGGACACGTCGATGGTTTCATCGCGCACGAGGGCGTTCTTGAGGTAGCGGTATTCCCACCGTGGGGTGCCTTCGATATAGAGGACCCTGATCTTGTTCTGGACGACGCGGATGGGAAGCGACACGGAATTGTTCTGGGTGATGAGCTCCTCCAGACGAGGCTCGACGAGGAGCTTGTAGGTGAACTCTCCGGCACGGTCCGCCCGGAATCCCAGCCGGCACTTCTCGGGAAGCGGGACCTCCTCGCCGTCCTTCTCGGCCTTCTTCTCCTCAAGCAGGAAGTCTGCCGACGCCACGGGCCGTCCTTCCTGGAGAACCGTCACGGGTTCCTCGTCGCGCAGCAGCTTCACCGTGACCTGCTTCCCGCGGAAGCCCTGGCTCTCGAGTTCGAAATCCACCGTTACGATGTCGTTCAGGAGCACGATGCGGTTGGCATGGAAGTTCCTGACGGACACATCGTGCAGAGGCCGGGCGTCGCCGATGCCCACGCAGTACACCGGCACGCGCCGCTCCTTGAGGAACCGCGCGGTCGAATCCAGGTCTTCGCCGACGTTGACGGCGCCATCGCTCACGAGGAGCACTCCGGCAACGCGTGAGCGCGCCGAGACCACCGCCTGGCGTAGCAAATCCCCGGCGCGCGTGATCGGTCCCTCGGGAACCACCCGCAGCTTAAGCAGCTCCGACGTGACGCCTTCCGCCTTCGGCTCACCGCCCGTTGCCACGGGCTTCAGCTCGTCGGAGAACAGGTTGACGTTGAGGTGGAACATCTCGGACGCCGGGAGGAGGAAGTTGCTGCTCTCCTGTGCCAGCAGTCTGTTCAGGATGCCCGCCCGCGTGAGGACCTTCATCGCGTCGCGGCGGGCGGCGGGAAGCTCGTTGAGGCTGTTTCCCGTCCACCGCCCCATCTCCTCCGGCCACATCAGGCGCGCCACGTCCCCGAGATGCAAGGAACCCTCATACGAATCCGTTACGCCCATGCTCTGCGAGTCGTCGAGCAGCACCACGAGCGAGGCGTCCTTCTCCGCCGGGAGGTCCCACATCACGACCGGTTCGGAGATCATGACCAGCAGAATGAGCACCGCCGCCGTGCGAAGCGCCGTGAAGACAATCCGGTCGCGCATCCGAAGAGGCTGTGCTTCGCGTCGATAGAGCTGATACACGTACGCGACGCCGGCCACGACCACGAGCGCCGCCACCCACAGCGGCCATGGACTGACAAACTGCAGGCTCCAGCCCGTCGCCTCCCGTGCAAGCTCAGGATCCAGGCCCAGGAATTTCCACACGGAGTCAGTTCCTTTTGACGATGCCGCGGTGCGCCCCGAAGACTTTCGCCAGGAGCGCCTCAAGCAGCAGCAGCCCCAGCGTCGCATAGACCAGAGCTTTCCAGATCGACGTCCCGGTTTCGCCGCGGCTGGTCGCCGTCCTCAATTCCTCCGGGCTCTTCACGTAAACGAACGGGTTGTCCGGCACCGCCGCGTCGAGCTCTGCCTTGCTGATGCGTTCCAGGTCGCTCTCTCGCGTGTCCAGCGTGACGCAGTAATCCATCTTGCCCTTCGATCCGCCGAAATCCACGGTATAGACCCCGGCATACCGCGTGTCGGGGAAATCGAACCGGAACGCCTCCCCCTCGGGAGCCGGAGAACGCTCCACGCGTTCCTTTCCCGGCTTGAGCACGGTCACCGACGTCCCGAATTCCCCCGGAAAGAGGACGGTCCGGATCGGTTCTCCGACGGTCAGGTTCCTCTGACCGGCCGATCCCCCGCAGGCGTAGCTCGCCAGTTCCTGAAGGAACGGCGCGAACGCCGGGGAAAGCGGAAACGTCGACCATCGCGTCGTCGCCGAGGTGCTCATCAGGACCACCAGTCCCTGTCCAAAGTGCTTCTCCACGGCCGCCGCGCTCATCTCGGGGTTGTCGTACCGGAACAGGACGCGGACGCCCGGGTCCCCTTCCGTCGGCTTGAGGTAGAAGTATTCGAACACGCGCGCGATGGAGACGTCCACGTTCCTGTCGGCGAGCGTGCGGAGGACCTCGTGGTCCCCGGGACGTGCGCGGAACCGCGAGAACTCTCTCCCCCCCGGAGGGAAGGACTTGCGTTCCATGATGCGTGCCGGCAGGAGTCCGTGTCCGTCCTGGTACAGCACCCGGTTGTAGGCCTCCGATTCCACCCGGTCACCGGGAAAGAGGATGAGCCCGCCTCCGCGGCGCACGAACGCCTCGATCTGCGGGAGCGACTCCTTTGCCACCTGGAACACGTTCGCCAGCACAACCAGGCGGTAGCTGTTCAGGTTCCGTGTGAGAAAATCGACGTCGCTGACCGTATCGACGGCAAAGACCGAGCCGCCCTCCGCGAACTCGAACTGCTGCGGGGCGAGGGCACGTTCGAGGAAGTACGTCTCGTTGCTCACGAGGTCGCCGGAAGGCGCCCCGTTGACACATAGCACGCGGAGTTCGCGTTCCACGTCCACGGCGAGTTCCCGGCTGTCGTCCAGCGTCAGGGCGTCGGCGTCCACCTCCACGCGGACCACGTGCGGCCCCGAGGTGCGAAACGCGACCCCGGCGAATTGCACCGTCGCGGGCTTGCGCGGATCGAGCGTCACCACTTTCCGCCCCTCGATCTGTCCGTTGACCGCCAGACGCACGGCACATTCTGCGCGGGGTTCGGCCGCAAAGTGTTCGAGCGTCGCTCGCACCGTCACCGGCGCGTCCACGGCCACCAGTCCCTGAGTCTCGCCGGAATCGTCCGCGGAGAGGGCGAGACGGCTCACCGCCGTGTTCGGGAATTCACGTCCTTCCAAGTCCACGAGGAAGACGCGCGCCTTGCGGCGGATCTTCCCGAGCGCGTCGGCAAGCGTGTGGTCGCGGATCTTTCCGTCGCTCAGCCAACTCGACCGCTGCATGTCGGTGAGAACGTAGAGCGCGAGGCGTGGGTGCGGCAGGTGATCGGCGGCCGCCGCGACTCTCGCCAGCACTGCCGGAATATTGACCTCCCGGTGAGAGAGCGTCGCGGCGTTCACCTGTTCTCGCACGTGAGCGATGTCGGAGGTCGGCTCGGGGACGATCTCGCCGGATTCCGTCCCCGCAACGACCAGGGAAGCCACGTCGCCTCCCGTGGAGGCGGCGAGGATGTCGTCGGCGGCCTTCCTGGCCCGTTCAAAGGCGTTCTCCGATGAACCCCCGGCACTCATGCTGTAGGAATCATCGAGGACGAAGATGCGACAGACCCGTGTGCCGCCCGCCAGCGAAAGTGCCCCGCCCGGTTCGAGCATCGGCTGCGCCAGGGCGAGTGCCAGGAGCACGAGGACCGCCACGCGCACGGCGAGCAGGATGAGGTTCTCGACGCGGATGCGTCGTCGGTTGCGTTCGAGGGCGCGCAGCAGCCATTCCATGGCGGCCCAGGTCACGCGCTGGAAGCGCTGTCGGTTCAAGAGATGGATGATGATGGGACCGGCCCCGGCGAGTGCTCCCAGGAGCCACCACGGCGCACCGAACATGTCGTTTCGCTTCCTCTATGCGGGCTCGACGACGGTTTCGCCGCCGCGCCCTCTCAAAGTCCTTTTCCGCGTTTCGCCCGCGACGCGAGATACGCCGAGAGCGCCACGTCGAGCGGCGTCGCCGTGGACATCTGCACGTAATCGATCTCGTGCTGTCGGCACCCGCGTTTCATCGCGGTCACGAACTCCTTCACCTCCTGGAGGTAGGTGTTCCGCAGGGAGCGCGGCTCCGTCAGCACTTCACCCAATCCCTCGAGCCCGTCGAACAGCGTCGTGTCGTCGAACGGGAATTCGAGTTCATATTCGTCAAGGACGTGAAAGACCACCACCTCGTGCCGGTTATGCCGGAAGTGTCTCAGACCCATCAGAATCGTCTCCGGGTCGTCGAACAGGTCGGAAATGACGACGACCAGTCCCCGCTTGTGGATGCGTTCGGCCACGTCGTGGAAGATGAGCTCCATCGAGGTCTTGGCCTTGGGGACGATGCTGTTCATCTCGTGGAGGAGCAGCTTGAGATGCGCCGGACTCGTCCTCGGGGGGATGAACCGCTGGACCGCGCTGTCAAAAAGCGCCAGCCCCACCGAGTCCTGCTGCTGAATCAGCATGTAGGCCAGTGACGCCGCCACGAAGCACCCGTACTCCAGCTTCGTAACTGCACCCGAGCCGTACTTCATCGATTCCGACGTGTCCAGCACGATGGTGCTTCGAAGGTTCGTCTCCTCCTCGTACTGCTTGATGTAGTATCGGTCGGTCTTGGCCAGCGTCCGCCAGTCCAGGTGCTTGATGTCGTCCCCGGGGACGTACTTCCGGTGATCGGCGAACTCCACGCTGAAGCCGTGGTAGGGACTGCGGTGAAGTCCGGAGATGTACCCCTCGACGACGAGTCTGGCGATGAGGTCAAGCCGACCGATCTTCGCCAGGGTCTTCGGGTCCAGGTACTTCTGGTACTCGCTCACGGGACGGCGCCTCACTGTGTTTTTCGGGGACGATCTCGAGAAGCTTGTTGACGAGGTCGTCGGGGGTCATGCCTTCGGCTTCGGCGTTGAAATTGGTGATGATGCGGTGACGGAGGACCGGGTGTGCCACGGAGCGGACGTCGTCACAGGAGACGTAGTAGCGTCCGTCGAGGACGGCACGGGCCTTCCCGCCCAGGATGAGGTACTGGGACGCACGGGGTCCGGCTCCCCACGACACCCAGTCCTTGATGAAGCTCGGCGCCTGCGGGTTCGTGGGACGACTCCACCGTGCCAGCCTCATGGCGTAGCGGATGACGTGGTCGGCCACGGGCACTTCCCGCACGATCTCCTGCAGCCGGAGAATCTCCTCCCCGGTGAGCACCTTTTTGAGCTGGACGCCGAACCGTGCGGTCGTCATCCGCACGATCTCGAACTCCTCCTCCTCACTCGGATAATCGACCAGGATCATGAACATGAACCGGTCGAGCTGTGCCTCGGGCAGCGGGTAGGTCCCCTCCTGCTCGATGGGGTTCTGAGTCGCCAGGACGAAGAACGGTTCGTCGAGCGTATAGCGGTTCCCGCCGGCGGTCACCTTGTGCTCCTGCATTGCCTCGAGGAGCGCCGCCTGGGTCTTGGGCGGGGTGCGGTTGATCTCGTCCGCCAGGATCACATTCGCGAAGACGGGACCCCGCAGGAACTTGAACCGACGGTCGTGCGTCTCCGGGTCCTCCTGGATCACCTCCGTCCCCGTGATGTCCGCCGGCATCAGGTCGGGCGTGAATTGAATCCGGTTGAAACTCAGTGCCAGGCCGTCCGCCAGGGAGTGGATCATCAGTGTCTTCGCCAGTCCGGGAACTCCGACCAGGAGACAGTGTCCCCGCGAGAAGATCGAGATCAGAAGCTGATCCATCACCTGATCCTGTCCCACGATCACCCGGGCCAGCTCCTCCCGAATCTGCCTGTGGGACTCCTTCAGATGTCGAACCGCCTCGATGTCATGGTCGGACAACTCATGTTCGGGTGCCCGCTCTTCGCTCTGTTTCGTCATCGATTCCTCCCGGACTGACTTCGGTCTTTGTTGCCCCCAAAGCGCGTACACGGGGCCCCTCATCGCGGACCCACGAGACCCACCAGCTTGTCCTGGTATGCCACCCAGAGGATTTCGTCCACGGGGATGAGCCGCGTGGGACGATCCACGCCGGGCGCACCCCTCTCGGACTTCAGGGTCAATTCCTGGACCGTCTGTCCCGTGGACTTGTCGATGCAGAAGACGGCGGAGTCCAGGTTCTGCTGACGCATCACCTGTCCGTTGTCCATCTTCTCGAGTTTCCACCGGTCCACAAGCACGGCCACGAAATCCTTCCCCACCTGCCAGTCCCGACCGTTGGCGTCCTTCATGACCTGGCTTGTCCATCGCTTCTGTCCCGTCTTCAAGTCCAGCCGTATGACGCGTGCGCCGCGGTCGAACGCCGAGAACTTCGTCATGATGACGTAGACGCCCTCTCCGTCGGCCCGGACGGCGACCGCCTGCTCCGTGTTGTCTCCGACGCCCTCGGACCAGAGCTCTTTGCCTGATTCGACGTCCACGCAGATGATGCGACGGTCCATCGTCTGCGACACGAAAAGGTTCTTTCCGTCGACCGGGATGATCCCGTCCGCCTGCATCTGCAGGTAGCCAGAGTAGGCCAGCTGGTAGGGCCTGGACCAGAGGACCTTTCCGGCGGCAAGATCGACGCACTGGAGCTGGGTCTGTCCCGCCACGAGCGCCCGGCCGTCGTCCAGCACGACGGCCGGCCTCGTCGGGTTCTGGTGCGGGATCTCCGCGACCTTCTCCCCCGTCTTGAGGTCAAGAACGACGATATGCGTTGCCGTGGTCACCACGACGCGGTTCTGCCAGAGTCGCGGGGTCCACATCGGCGTGATCGCGAGTCTCTTCTCCCAGAGGAGCTTGCCGCCCGCGTTGGCGTCGAGAACCACCACCCCCTGCTGGGCCCCTACGACGTTGACGGCCACGTACGATCCGTCCGTGGCCGCCCCCTGTGCCATGACGTTGAACGGCATTCGCGCCGCGACGTTCGCACCGCCCCTTGCCAGGTTGCAGCTCCACAGTTCCCTGCCCGTCCCCGTGTCGATCATGCGCACCGATCTCCCCCCGAGGAGCAGCAGACGGTCGTCCTTGACGTCGCAGGCGGAGGCCTGCGTATCCCCGGGCTTCCTGCTCCAGAGGAGCTTGCCGATGGTCCCGTCGACGCCGCGAACCGTGCCCGTCCCGTCCGCCAGCACGATGACGCCGCCGCTGAGAACCTGGAGAGACGCTCCACCGGCAGGGAACTTCATCTGGCACTTGAGCGGCACGCGGAAGGCGGGCTGCGCGGCCGCGACCAGAGCACGCTGGTAGGCCGGCTCTTTCAGCTTTGCGGCGACCACCTCGGAGAGAGGCTTCTTGTTCTCCCCGGTCCCGACCATCGCGGCGGGGTATGCCCTTGCCAGTTCCTCGAGGATCTGTCTCGCCGGCTTGTACCGCTCGTCGCGCTCATAGTAGTCCGCCAGCTTCCACTTAACCTGGGCCAGGGAGTCGGGGTCGTTCGTGCCCAGACGGAGGTACTCCCGGAGGTACTCCCCGGCCAGGCGGTACTTCCGCGAGGCGGCCGCCCGGTCGCTCAACTGCACCAGCGCCCCACGCGCCGACAGCGAATTGGGATACACGTCCACCACCTTTTCCAGGTCGCTCTCGAGGCCCTTCTCGCAAAGCTGTTTCGCTTTCGTCTCTATCGCGGCGTAGATCTCCCGTCCCCGCTTTGCGATCAGCTCGTCGATCCTCAGTCGGGCATAGAGTGCGGGCAGCATCGACGAATCGCCGTCGAAGGAATACACGATCATCGGAGGATTCTCCAGGAACGACTGGAGCTGTCGGACGACGTTCGCCCACTCCCTCCGGTTCTCATAGATTCCCGCCAGCCGCACCACGGACTCCACTCTCTGGGTGTCCGTGAAGGCGTAATCCATGGAGTGCTGTGCGAACCTCAATGCGTCGTCGGCCTTTGCCTCGGCGAAGGCCTTCTGCGTCTCCGCTGAGTAGAGGTCGTAGAGCCTCTCCTCGACCTTCTGGCGCGTCCGGGCGGTCGCCTCGTTTCCGAGGCCTGTCAGGAGCTCGAGCGCCCGTTCATACGAGCGTATGGCGTCCCTGGAGGCTTCCCTGCGGGCATAGATGCCGGCGAGCCGGATGTGCGGCTCCGGGGCTTTCGGATCCAGCCGGATGTCCCGCTCGATCTCGGCGTAGACCTTGTTCCACAGCCCGTAGAAGCCGACGCGATGACCCACCTGAAGCATCGTGTCATCCACCAAGAGGAGGTTCCCGCACTCCTCCGCTTCACTGCTCACCAAGACTCTGCCGATCAATGCGCCGGTGCCTGGATCGAGCTTGCATATCGCCGCCGCTCCCGGAACGTAGACCGCCTCCCGTGTCACGAAGCCCTGTCCCGAGCATCCCATGTCCTCCTTGTTGAATTCCCAGGCGAGATTGCCCGAACTTGCCTTCAGCGCCGTGACCTTCTTCCCGCTGAGGATGAGATGGTCCCCGGCGATCCCGACGATTCGGTCGTGATCTCCTCGCGACGTCCTCCACAGACACTCGCCGCTCGTCAGATCGAGGGCATAGATCCGGGTGGAATCCACAGGGGCGACGTAGACTTTCCCCTGGCGGATGAGCGGAGTGCTGTTGGCGGACGCAACATAGCCGGCCGGTCTCTGGTCGGGTCCGCCGCTGAAGGGGTTCCCTCCGGCGGCCTGGTCGTAAGCGAACCCCCAGCGGATTTCTCCGCTGCGACCGTCCACGGCGACGATGCCGCCGACGTTCGAGCAGACAACCACGACGCCGTCGGACGCAGCCGGGAGTGCCAGCGTCGGCGTCAGACGCCAGGTGCCGTAGTAGTACATCTGCATCTTCGGTCCCGAGCACAGGAACCGTCGCCAGTTCAGGCGTCCGTCGAGGGCATCGACGCTGACCAGGTAGCAATCCCTACGCCACTCGTCCACCTTCCAGACGCAGAAGTAGACCCTGCCTTCGGACACGACGGGGTCACTGATGTCGGCCATCTCGCCGAGCCATTCGAATTCCCTCGTGTTCTTCGCCAGGCGCCAGAGGATTTTGCCTTTCTCGCTGACCGCCCAGACTTCCGGTCCGCTCGGGGCGCTCCTGAAGGATGCATATACGACGCCGTTCTCGTAGGCGCAGGCAAACGCTCGCAAATCGACGGTCGCATTGAGCCCCATGCGGATCCTTCGAGGACCCGCAACCCCGGCCGGAGCTGCACCCATCTCCCCGACCACCCAGTCCTCCCCAAGTGCGCTCAGACGGAACGCCATCAGACCGCTCTCGTCGTGGATGAACGCCCTTCCCTGGGCATAGATCGGGTGGAAAGGGAAGTATTCGGTGGCAGCCGTGCGGCCGGAGTTCACACCGTTCACGATGATCTGCAACTGAAGCGCTTTGGACGGGTTGACGATCTGCCAGTCGCAGCCCGGTATCGGGAACTCTCCGGTCTTCACGTCACACTGGAAATCCGCGGGCATACATGCCCCATGAGTGGCTCCTCCGCCAAACTGGGGCCAGTGACCCGCGCTGACCCCAGCCGCGGGCGACGGTGCGGCAGGCTCCTTGGGCAGCTCCGCGTCCAGATAGTCAACGACGCGCTTCCTGTCGCCTCCCAGCACGAGCGAGGCGTCCGGGTTCCTCTTGCGAATCCCATCCAGGATGGTCCTGGCTTCGCGTTCCCTGCCCGACCTCGCAAGAGCAAGCGCGAGCTTCGTCTCGACCACCTCCCGCTGAATACCCGCTGACGTGCCCCACTTCAGGAGCTGCCACCAGCAGGAAGCCGCCCTTGGATGTGCCCCCTGCTCTGCGTACATGTCTCCGGCAAGATCCAGCATCTCCGGCCCGTGCGAGGAGAGAAAATACCGAATGCCAAGCGACTCCAGCTCCCCGGGAGAGGCATGCTCCCTCGCCTCGCGGAACAGCCGCGCGACCTCGCCGTCGACCCGCAGTCGATACTGTGTCAGGAACTCCGCCGGGAGTTGACAGATGTTCTGAATGCAGACGTCACGAACACTCAGGAACCGGTCGTCATCCAATCGGAAAAGTCCGTCCGCCCCGTTTTCCAGGACCCAGAGATAGAGGTCAAACGCCTGCTGCATCTTTCCGGCGGCCTTGAGCTGGGCCGCCTTTCGCAACCGCGGACCGACGTCCCGATCTTCCTCAAAAAGCACCGCGTGGGTGGTTCCCGGTGGCTCGTTTTCCTCCTGTTTCGCCGCCTGAATCCGTCCAGCGCCCTGCACGTCGGCGTTCGCGTTTCTGCCGCCATAAGACCCGGCTAGGCACAGGGATAGGGCAACAATGCCCGACAATCCTACGCGCAAGCCGGTGGTTTTTTCACGCATTTATCGCTACCGTCCCTGCCCAATGTCCGAACACAAGAACGTCTTGGCCTTACACATGCAACCCCATACGCTGCTAAGGTTTATAGGAGAGTCTCACGCTCTTGAGACGAACACCCGTCAGACTCGTTCTGAAGACACGCCACTTGGCCACGCTTTCGACGGAAATCCTTGTGAGGCCTCGAATTCATTCTATCAGGCTTTCACGTGCAGTCAACGTGGCTCACATTGCCGAAGCCATGTGGGGGAACACCTGCGTTTACACCGTCGGTTGGAATGTCCTGGGATGCAAGTCACGATCATCGCGCCGCACACCCAAAACTGTAATCGGGCATGCTCCTGCTGCCGCCTCGCTGCACGGAGTCGCCGTAGATCTACCCGCCTTGAACAGGGGAATCTCAGGAGACCGCGTTGCCCTCGGTCATGGCTTTCTCGACCTCTTGGACGGACACACGGTCCTTTCTCAACATCAGCACGATGCCTCCGGGAAGGCTCCAGAGCACGGCAAAAGAGAGGCGATACACGAAACTTAGCGTGATGGCCTCGGTGGCTGCGACGCCTACCGATCCGAAGAACATCTGGAACACCGCTTCCTGGACACCCCACCCGGCCAGGCTCACCGGTATTGCCGCGATCATCACGATGACCGGGATGAAGACAAGGAAGTAATGGAACTGCACCTCGATTCCAAGCGACCGGGCCAGGCCGAAAACCGACGTTATCGTCGTGAAGTGGCACAGGAACGAGAGCCCCAGGGCGATGACGCTCTCTCTCGGATGCTTCGAGAACGTGTGGAATGTCTGGTCCACCTCGCGGACGATCTTGATCTTGGACACCCTCTCACGCAGTCTGTCCCAACGCAGCCGGCGCATCCCTCCGGCCAGCGCGAAGAGGGCAACCGCCGCGACGCCCGCTAGAAAAAGGTACACCTCCCACGAGACCGCCGGCCATCCCCTTGTGCAGAGTCGCCAGAGGACGACCGCCGCCCCTCCTGCGAGGGCGGCCCCGAGAACCGTGTAGTGCAGGTTGCGTCTCAGGTGTCGACTGTAGAGGATGAGGACCATCACGCAGGCGACCAGCAGGAACATCCCTATGTAGAGGGAGGCCGTCCGGAATTTCGGGTCACGGATGTTGACGGCCGCCATGGCGGCCGCCAGGACCGCCAGCGCGATCAGCCCCACGATCCTGTCCAGAAAGAGCGTGATCACCGCCTCGGTCCGCTTGTGGGTTTCCCGTGCAAGGTAATAGGCCTTGACAAGGTCCCCGCCGGTCAGGCCCAGCATGAAGTTGTTGAAGAAGTTCCCGAGAAACGTGAGCTCCGTGACCCGGCGGAGTCCCAAGGCGATGCCCTGCACGCCGAGAAGCAGTCGGAGCCGTAATGCCGCCAGTGTCGGGATCAGGCCGAGCAACAGGAACGTCGGAATGTACCAAGCCGGCCTGATATTGCGAAAGACTGTGACGAGCCCCCTGACGACGCCGCTCAGCCGACCTGCACCTTCGGACTCGGTATGGCGAAGTTCGCTTTCGGCCAGAGTCAGGCGTCCGTGGTCGAGGGTGTCGATGACGAATCGATCGGGGCCGGTCACGACCAGCCGGCCGACAAGTTCGGTCCCGTCTTCTTTCACCAGGGTGTCACTGAGCCGGAGATTGCGACATACGAAGATGACCAGCCCCACGCTGATGACAATGCGAAGGATATTGAGAAGGTGTTTTCGATTCACGTGAGGGTTCCCCCATGGCGCAAGCCCTTCGGCGGGCGACCCACGCATGGCGAAATTATTGACATTTCAACCGTCGGAAGTCAAGGTCATTTCCGACGTTAGGCCGAAAACATGCCAACGTCTCGAGCTTGCCGCGGAAACATAGGGCGTGAACTCGGGCGCCTTTCCCCACCTGTCAAGCGTGCCGGAGAGTCCATGATTTTCCCCTGTCTGTCGGACGCAGACGTGCCCTCGTTCTTGGCTGCCGAGGAGACCGACTCGCCCCTCAGCAGAGCTTGCATCCCAAAAACCATTCTTGACCCAGTTCCCTTCCCGGTTCATAATTGCTCCGCGTTTGCAGCATCACCTGAAGA
>Ga0315282_10003000_pt1 | contig 30535 bp, 38 predicted proteins | sample YL17G07_20_MG_FD_203693 | JGI IMG/M metagenome (GOLD analysis project Ga0315282, IMG submission 203693) | Sediment microbial communities from Yellowstone Lake, YNP, Wyoming, USA - YL17G07_20 | ecosystem: Environmental > Aquatic > Freshwater > Lake > Sediment | place: USA: Wyoming | collected... | reverse complement strand
CGCTGGTACTGGTGAGGTACACAGAGCCGATGCGTTATGAAGAGTTCATGGAAAGGCTTTTACGTGGAGGAGGGAATAGAGTTGTGTTCACAGCACAATTCTAGCTTGCAATTGAACAGCACCAAAATTTTAAAAGTAAGCCGACTCTCCCTCTACTAGGGGGCCCGTAGCTCAGTACGGTAGAGCAGCGGGCTTTTAAGGTATCGAAGATACCCGTTGGTCTCGGGTTCAAATCCCGACGGGCCCGCCACTCCAGAGGTGAATTTGTACTGTCCTTCCACGTTTAGCCCTGGCCTGCTTCCTGGCGTATGAGGTCCTTCAAGGTTCTGCTTAGGACCTGGAGGTCATGGTCCTCTCGGTTCTCAACGTTTATGGTGGTTGCGGCTCCCTGCGATAATGCCTCTCGGGTGAGTACCTGTTCAGGGTTGAGGCCCCATGCTCGGATGATCTCCTTGAGCGCCTCTATCCTGCTGACCCTGGTCTTAGGCCTGATGGAGAGGGCTGACGCGGCGTAGACGTTGCGGAGCTTCTCAACTCCCAGGCTCTGGATGTCATGGTAGGTGTCCACGACGTGGACCATCAAGTAGTCCACGTAGCTCTCCTGGACGCCCAGGGCGATGAGCTGGGTCTTGAAGTATTTGCGTAGGCTGTGTACCCTGAGATCGTACATTCGACCTTTGGGCTCCTTGAGGAGGCCGGCCTTCACATAGAGGCCGTGAACCAGCTTCCTTATCTGCTTGGGCCCCACGGGCTTCGGCTGCCTGTGCCTCTCGTTCCTTATGAGGGGGCTCTGGTCGTTGAGGACTTCAGGCGGGATCTTCCCGTCGACGGATCCTCTCCGCCTCTGGTCCAGGTACAGGCGTAGGTACTCGGCCGCCTCGGCGCCCAGGAATGTGTCGTAGTCGCCGTACTTCCCCTTGGTGATCTCGGCCTCGACGTGGACGTGGATGGGGGTTCTGCCGGCCTCGACGTCCTCCCTAACATGGCGGTATTGAAGTTTAGCCAGCGTCTCCTCCCTGAAGCCCCCCAGGGCCAGCGTGGCCACGACGACCTTCTCCCTGAGGTCAGCTATCTCCAGCAGCCTGGCCAGCTCCTCAGGCGTTGGGGATCTGTCCTTGTAGGTCACCCTTCGGCTTAACGGCTCAGAGAGCTTAACCTCGACTCCGTTGACTCGGTAGAATGTCCTGACGTGCTTGATTTCCCCGTAGACTCGGCCGGGGCTCAGCCCATCATCCTGGAGTGCCGCCAGGTAGTCCTCTAGGAGGCCGACGTGGTTCTGGACCCTGAGCGGGTCAGGGACGTTTCCTCCGCCCTTAACGTCCTGAATGATCATGTCCGGGCCGAGGCCGAGGAAGCAGCTGTACCGGCTTATGGTGTCGGTGTAGCCGTAGAGGCTCATGGGGCTGCCGCTGCAGTGGTGCAGGAAGTGGCGGGCGAGGCGGATGAGGCTCTGGTTCTCGAAGACGAATGGGATCAGTTTAGGCCTCTCGGATATGAAGGCCGACAGGATGTAGGCGACGAGGCCCTTCTCCCTGGCTGCCAGGACCCTCTCGAGGGGGACTTTGAGGGGCTCCTTCAGGGTCCAGCCCCTGGGGCTCTTCTCCACGAGGAGAAGGCCGTCTTGGATCTTAGCCGTGACTGGTAACGATTGGAGGTCTTCGGCCGTCAGATGCAGGGACTTGACGAACATCTTTGGTTGTGTGTTCCGTAAAGTTCGGGACTGTTGTATTTCCATCTTTTCCATCACTTCCCGTAATTACAGTATATGAATGGAAACCTATTTATGGATTTCCATACATTACATGAATAGTGGTGAAAATTGGAAATGGAGAAGATACTGGGGATGGCAAAGGTTACACCCAAAGGAAGCACCACCATACCGGCCGATGTGAGGAAAAGGTTCAAGATCGATGCTGGAGATTCCCTCCTCTTTATGGATAAGGATGGAGAGCTCGTGGTCAGGAAGGCGTAACTACTCACCGATAAGCCTCCTCAACTCCAGGATGTCTCCACGCAGCAGGACCAGGCCTGAGGCTTTAGGATCCCCTCCCTTCAGGGTAGGAGGCTCAGCGTCCCGGTCCCATGCCAGCGTTATGTAGTCTTCACCTTCATAGACAAGCCAGCCTACAGCCTCGCGGACCTGAGGCCTCAGGGCCAACGGGTCTCCCCGGTGATAGAGGACGTGGTCCCGGTAGCGCACGTAAACAAGGGCTGCTGGCCTAGCCATCAGCATCCCCTCTCTGGCATACAATTACAAGGACCACTCAAACCCAGCCGACGCCAGACTTCAGCTGGTTCCTTGCATAGGGCTGCCGGGACTCCATGAGTCCTCGCCACATCAATGAGTGCTGAGTAGGCCTCAAGCCTCGTTTCAAGTGGAATTCCACGTCCCCGGGGCGTTTTCTCCGTTAGTTGCGCCCTTATGGTCTTTGGGAGAAGGCGGTAGGTTCTAGGTGTGGCCCTGAGGGAGCCCAGAGTCATCAGGTCCGGCTCGATCGCGCTACAGACCCTCTCCATCAGCTCAAGGTAGGCGTGGTCTGAGCCCTCGATTATGGGGTCCACTCGAATCCTTACCTCGTAGCCTGCCTCTTTGATGCGCCTGGCAGCGGAGATCCTCTCAGCCGGCGGCGGAGCATCAACCTCGAGGGTCTCGGCTGCGGCCTCGGCGTTTATGCTGGCGCTGTAGACCACCATGTCCCTGAGATCATTTTCGAGCAGCACCTTGGGATCTGTACTTTTGGTGAGGAGGAGCAGGCGGTGATGGGTCCCATACGCGTCGTTGGCCTGCCGGAGCGTCTTAACCATGAAGGTTATGTACTCAGGCACCATGAAGCTGTCACAGAGCTCCCCCGCGTTGAGAAGTTGAGATCCATGGATCCTGGTGCAGAAGTGCCTTAGGATCCTGGCTAAGCTCGGCCCCTCCGCCACGTGGATCTCGCTCCATGGCCACGGGTGATAGGCCTTGAGCCAGCAGTAGCCGCAGTCGTAAGGGCAGCCGTTGGCCCATGCCAGGAGCCAGAAGCTGCAACGAACCTTTGGAAACCTGTGCCTTTTGATGTAGGGCTGGTAGTCCTGGACGACCCTCAACCCGGGAGGAGCCTTCAGAACCAGGTCAGCCGTGGAGGTCATGTGTTTTCACCTCACCCAGACCATGGTGAATTTGACAAGGTTGATGGTCTTGACAACCCTGGAAAAGAACCCCCTCATTTTTCTCCGCCTCCAGATTTTTTGGGGGGGTTCTTTTCTGGCCTTGTCATGCATGGTAACCTTGTCAAATTCATGATCCTGCAGAGCTGGATGAGTGGAGGGGTGGGGTAGAAGCCGTTGGAGACGCGGATCAGTTTCTCGTTCTGCAGGGCCGCCAGGAGGGGTCTCACCTGATTATGCTCGGTCAGAGAGAACTGGGTCTTCAGCTGGTCGCGGGTAACCCTGCCCCGAAGCACTATAAATTTCAGGATGTCCTTCAGGATGTCCCCATCCACGTTGGCCTGGGCGGCCACGGTCGACATGGCCCCCTCGGCATCCTCCTCCGTGTAAACCTCGTAGCGCTCCTCCTGTGCCATGATGCTCAGCCCTGCCCTACTGTACTCGCTCCTGAGGAACTCCACGACCTCCCTCACATGCTCGGCCGTTACCCGCACCCTGGTGAAGGCCTCCGTGGAGAGGGTCATGGTGGCAATGGCGGCCGAGAGCCTGGCGAGCTTCCACTTCATGTCTATGCTTACGATGGGAATGGACGGGGTGTAGAAGGTGTTATAGAGCTCTGTGGCCGAGGACAGTATCTCCGCAACGGCCTCGTCTGTGAACTCTACCCTCGCCGCTCCGCTCCAGCACCACCTCAAGGCCTCGGCCAGGAGCTCCAGATCCGGGTCGGGGCGCTCGGCCGTCCGGACGTTCACCTCCTCGACGCTTACATCGGGGGTGCCCGCGAAGGCAGCGATGTCCAGGCGAGCTATCCCCGTCTTATCGAGGACGGTGGGGAGGGCCTGGCAGAGGTATGTGAACTCGGCCAGGGATTTGGTGGCAAACTTCTCCGCCTCCCGGTCGACCGGGTTGGCGATCTTTATCTGGCGTGTCCTCGCGTACGCGGCGTCCTTGGCGGCCTTCGCGATGGTGACCACACCTGAGCGCTCAGCCTCAGCAAGGGACGCCCAGCAGGAGAGCGGCAGCTTGTGGACGCCGTCGATGCCCAGGAGCTTCCTGTCGCATAGGACCAGGAAGCCCCAATCCACAAACCAGCCCTCCTTCTCCAGCTGGGTGGCCGTGCCGGTTAGGCCCACCTGGCTGGCCGTCTCAGCCGTGACGAGCATCCCACCCTTAAGGAGCATAATCAGCTTCCGGAGCGTCTCGCTCTTGCCGGTGGTCGTGTCACCCATGAAGAGCGCCACGACCCAGCCCCGTTGAGTCTCGCCGTCCAGCACGACCCGGAGGGGTGAGAAGAACGCCAGGAGGCCGGCGTATGCCAGGCTGCGTCTTCCAACAAGGCCGCTGAGCCTCTCGAAGTTCTCGATGATCCAGCTTACCCTCGCCTTGACGCCGTCCAGAGAGTCCAGTTTGTCCTTAAGCCGCCTCAGAGCCTCCGCATCGAAACGCCCGGTTTCCTCTGGGAACTCCACGCGTGAGGCCAGGAGGACTGTTTTCTGGGTTTTTGGGCTCCCAATCGGTTTAGCCTCCAGCCTCACCAGGGCGCTTGCCTGAAAGGTTAAGGGGTGATCCGCGGCCACGTAGACATCGAAGGCCTTGTACTCGAAGCCTCTCTCGTCAACTATAGTTTCACCCCTCTTCTCCAGCGTGAAGACAGGCGGTCTAACCCTTACTAGATAAACCGTTCTCCAAGATTCTTCCTTCAACGTTGCCTTATTCAGGCCGCCGAAGATGTGTAGTAGCCTGCGTTGCTTGACGTCCTCGTTTATGCCGACCAGCTTGATGTTGATGGGGTCATCCGCGTTGAAGGTTTCTTTGTACTCGGTTCGCTTTCCGTCCTCCCCCTCCACAACGGCTGTAACCTCCTTGGGCACCAAGTATGCCAGGCTTGTGCTGGACACCACGGCCTCAACGGTTAAGGGTTTACCGGCGAGATCCGGGTCCTCAACCATATTTAGGTGTGGTATAGAGACGAGTTCCCGGTCGTTGACCTGGACGTGAGCAAGCCCCTTCTCATCCTTGAAGGCTCGGGGCGGCTCATGGGGCATGTAGTCGCGGACCCTGCGCCTGGCCGCGAAGACGTCCTTGGGCTGAACGGCCCACCTTTCCCGTTCGTCGTCGATCTCCCTTTCGACCTGCCCGGCCTCCTCCCTCTGGCCCTGCCAGGCCAGATCAACCGACCTCTTAATCAGATCTTTCAGGTGGGTCACCCTGTCCTCGGGAACGCCGCTCAGGGAGGCTGCCACGTCCATATCGAAACCCTCCCGCTCCGTTTCAACACGGTACCTGAAGGGCCCGACCGCGCGGTCCTCGTGACAGAAGTAGTACCCGTCGGCCCTGAGTTCAACCCTCACCCTCCCGGGCTGCGGCCTCGGAGCAGCCTGCTCCCCACCCGGGGCGGAATCCTTATCTTTACGATTTTTATAGTTCATGGTGAGGTCTCCTCGCGCGGCTGTGGTGGCTGCGATGCCAGAGTGACCTTTGGGTGGTTCGGCGTGGATAGCCGGCCACCCTGCTTCTCATGCGATCTCATGGCTGGAATCTCCCTCAGCGGCCCGTCCGGGGCCAGAACGAGATGAAGGCGTCCTTCTCCTCCTCGCCGTCGCCGAGCTTCACATCGTACCTCTTCCCGCCGATGGCAACCGTGGCCTTCCCATCCTGGCTAAGCAGTGCATTCTTCAGCTCGGGCTCCTTGCTACTCCAGCACCATGAGCCGGGCTTATCCTTCATCGGCGTTGCTCTGGAGAGGGCGTTGGCGACGAGGGCATTGATATCCTTGGGCCCGGGCTCGGGCCTGGTTGTGGCTGGCGGAGCTACCGTGGTGTTTGCGGCAAGCCAGGCGTTAATGGTCGCCTCGGCCTCGGCCTTCGCTATATCGAGCTCATTCGGGGCTTCAAGTGCCAGTTCGAGACTATACTCAAACTTGCTCCAGGTCTTCCCGTCGGGTTCCGTGATCGTTGCGCCCTTCGTCACGACGATCCTGGTGAGCTTCACTTGCCAGTCGCCCCCTCAGCAGTCGCGCCTGCCGCCGCTCCCGTCCCGGTGGTCCTCTCCACGTTCTCCTGATGCCTCAGGTCGGCGAGGAGGATCTCCACGCTCCTGACGACCTGTGCCACATTCATGCCCTCCGGGTACACGACCATGGCGTATCTGTTCGGCTTGGCCTTCAGCCGGAAGCCCAGGGCCTCGACGATCTCCTGGGGAATGTAGGCGAGCCTCTGCTTCTCGTGAACCTTGATATTGAACTCAACCATTTCTCACTTTACCTCCAAGAAAAACTTAAGAGTGCCTTATGCCTAAATATACTACCTGTAAACTGTGCAGGGCGTGCAGAGAAATGGGTATCTTGGAGAAGCTCGATCTTGGGGGGGTGCTTGGAGACCGAGAGAGGAGGCTCCTCGAGGTGCTTCTCAACCATGGAGGGAAGGCAAGGTTCAAGGACTTCACCGGCGCCCTCGAGGGAAGGGGGATGTCGCGGAGAACCATCGACAAGGGGCTGAAGGCACTCGTCGAGACGGGCGTCCTGAAGAAGGAACGTGAACGCGTGGAGGGACGGAGGACGTGGGTCTACGTCTTCCAGTCTAAGGAGGTCCTTGAGATATTCGGGAAGATGGAAAGGCAGATGGGAGAGAACACGGGAGAGATCTACCTGAAGATTGCGAGGCCGGGGCTAGGCACACCTGAGCGGTGCGCAGCTCTGAGAGATGGCATTGTCGAACTGATGGAGTTTCAGAACGCTTTGACGCTGATGGGAATAAGGTTATCCCTCCTGGCGCCGGACGAGAGGACGGCAGCTCACAGACTTACCGTGCTGCTGGACCGAGTCATTAGCATGGCTGCCAAAAATGCCTGGGCCATCTGCTGGTTAAACAAGGACATAGCAGCCCCCGTCTTGTTGGAGATGTCACCGATAAGACCGGAGGAGATGAGAGCTCTTGAAGGGTGAATTGCTGACAACCTTGTTGAGGGACAGGCTGGCCTCCGTCGGGGGCCAGGTGGAGAGGTGAAAGAGGGGTATGGAGCAGGGGATGAAGGTGCCGCGTGATCTGGGGTCGTTCGAGAGGGAGCTCGCGGGCTCCGGCGACTGGAGGGATGCCTTCAAGGTGGCCCTCGACGGGGTAGTGAACAACACCTTCACCCGGAGCCTCTGGGAGATAAATGAGTCGAGTCTCCCGGACCTGGAAATTAGAAATCCGGCCGCTTATGCAACCATCAAGGACCGAAGGATCCGGGAGGGCCTCATCGCATCCGGACTCTTCCAGGTGGCCAGGCGCAGGGGGCCCGGAGCCATCGAGGACTTGGAGATATGCTGGGACACCCGGCACGACAGCGACAGGCTGCTCCGGGCGGTCGTTTGGCTGGCCGAGCACCGACCCTTGATGATGCGCACACTCACAGACCAGTCGAGGGGTCTCTATATGGGCGGCGAGGCGGCCAAGGTCTTCGTCCGAGCCCTGGACGTGGTGATCTCGGAGATTAAGGGATGCGACTGGACGAGGTTCGATATCCTCCACAAGATTGCCCATGGAACGGAGAGGAAATACGGCTCGCCACTGGACGAGATCAGGATATCGGTCCTTGGGGAGGGTCCGCCTCTCACCAAGGCGCTCCAGAGATGTTAAAATGATGATAATACTCCAATTGATGATGGATAGTGATGGTCGTTTTCACTCCATAAATTTTTTTGGAGATCAGTCATGATTTTTACAATCGCCGATGCCTCAAAGGGATAGGCGAATAAATAGCCCATGTATGAGTTTCCAAATCATAGCAAATCCAATAGTGTTCCTTTAAGTAAGGAAGTTGGGCTATGGCTTCCTCCCCTACCCAGTTGCGCAGAAACTTCAGGTCGTTTTCGAAGTGCATTTTGAAGAGGCAGAGGTAGTTGGCGAATCGTAAACAGTTGTTGTGAACTTCATTTGTCGAACGAGTGATGCCTATAAGTGAAATATTTGCATGACCTCCATGCCTGATGATGCGGTCTAACGAAGGGTCAATCTTATGCTTGGTTGCCCTCAGCTCAATTTCATCAACCATGAAGGCAATATTTGACCGTGTGAGGATATACCTAGCTACGTTGTGAAAGTCCTCTCCCTGATAGACAATCCGATCCTTTACGGTTCTGTAGAGGCTCAGGTGGTCGTGAACGACAAAGCCCAAGTCGTCATGCTCCAGTAGCGAATCAAAGACGACATAACGGGGATAGTTCTTAATGAGCCACTTACCGAGATGGCTCTTGCCTGTCCTTCTGTTCCCCAGTATCATCACGATTGAGGTCGGTTTTAGATTCAATAAGCTCATAGGTTATAATCCCTTTTTTACGCATTTTGTATAGTATGTCCTTCAGGCGGTAGTCTGGTAGGTTTGTGAACTCTGCGATCTCTCGGAAGGTTGAAGGTTTTACGAATAGGTATAGGGCTATGCTCAGCTCCCATGCGGATAGGAAGGTGGCATATACTACTTTAGACTTCATGGTAATCTAGGCTCTGTGGAGGAGAGATAATCGTCAATTGCAAGATACCAGTCGGTTATGAGGTCTCTTGTTTTTTGGGGTTCTTTGATCGCTCCAAGTTTGAAGTAGTCCTTGATTAAGGGAAGGAACGAATCTAATAGCGGATCGTTAAGGGCTTGACGCAGTGTTTCAAAGAGTTCGTCTATCAATAAGGTCTCTGGGGTCTGTCTTTGTTTAATTAGTTCCTTTTCTTCCCTCCCAAGTCCCCTGAGTTTTTGGAGGGAAGATAGAGCATCTAAGGGGTTCATTATGGCTTAGCCTCCTTTTTGTGCTGGTGGTGATGTTGCTTCCCCTTCCTTCTTCTTGGCTTGGCGTGTTGCCATTACTCTGGCTATTACAGTCCCCGCAACCATGCCTTGTGAGATCAGGAATACCGCTAAGGCGGGATACTTGCCGAACAGAACAGGAAGGTAGTAGTCCAACAAGCACTTATAACTTCTCGCCAAAGCTTCAGCTTCGCCGTCAAGCAGTCTAAACGAGTCGTTTTTGAGGATAACGGCTAAAACCTCATACGGCAGTCTGCCGAGACCCTCACACAGTTTCAGGTCTACAGTGAAGGGAACGGGGGAGATTGTGAGAGGAGGGGTAGGAGGAGGTTGAATTAACGGAGGAGGAGCTTCGCCATATTCTGGTGGTGTAAGGGTTGGAGGTTGGGGTTCTGTGGTAGCAGGCGAAGGGGTAGGGCGAGGGGGAGCGATCCTTTTGTGGATTTTTCTTACTAGAGCCTCAGAACAACCCACTTCTCTAGCGATGTTGCTGTATTCTATGGGTTCTTTGTTCAAAGCTTTTCTCGTTAGAAGAGCCTTGACCTTTTCCGATAGAGTTTGAGGTTCGGAGACGGAAGTAGGAGATGGCGGTTGTTCATTCATTAATCTTCTTCTCCTTCTCGTCTATTAGGGCGATGAAGATGTTTCTTTAGACCTTCATCGCCTTTCATTGCCTTCTCTAGTTTCTCTTCCATTTCGAAGCCAAACCAATCCCCCTCAGATCCAAGTTCCTCTTCGAACTCCGCTTTTACGTCTGGGTATGCCTTAAAGAACTCCTCCATGTGTTCTTTCAATCTCTCAGGATAACCCGCTTCCGCTTTCTCATGATAGAATTCATCATAGGGTTTGCCCGTCTTAGGATTGATCAGATCGTGCTTCTCACAGAAATCGAACTCCCAATCCTCCTTGCCTCTATGATCTATGAAGGTATCGACATAGTCTTCAAACGTCTCTTGTTCTCTTAAGAGTTCTCGAATAGGCTTCCTCTCTTTAGTCTCCATGATTTTTTGAAGGCTGTCCTGAAATTTATTGAACTTTTCATCAATAATCTTTAGCGTCTCCGCTCTGCTCATCATTAGTTGATCTACTCCTTTTCTGATGTCCTTAAGTATTTGCCCTAGATCTTCAACCTCCTCATCTTGTTTACTCATGAGAGAATTTCACCCCCTTCAACATGGTTGTTTGTCGTAACTATACATCAAATCTACTGTAATAAAACGGTAGAATATAAGTTATTTGGGTCTTCTCTCCACGAGACAATTAATGAAATTCGAATCCTGTGTTATTGAGATCTGTATTTGTTACCTCTTAATTTGATGATCTTTACAATGTATTCCCCTTTAGCAATAGGGCTTGGAGTTATGATCACTTTGCGATCATCTAAATAGGTGTTCTTGCCGTCATATCTATGGGCTAAAATTTCAACAAGCTCAGTCAGGGTTTTGAAGTAGAATCTTTTAGAGCCTGCCATAATGGATTAATCACCTCACTATCAAACCATATTGTTTGTAGTATTGCTCTCTATCCTCAAAATATTCACAGTTAACGCAATCCTCCAAGTTCACATCACCAAAACGAGCACAGTTTATTGTGAAAAATCTCCTCTGAAGGTATTCGCATGATACCGCTGGAATAGATCTAAATACCAATAGTTCTATGATCTCTGATTGGGTTGTTTTAAGTTTGGAACATAACCTTTGAAGGTTCTGATAAGCCTCTGAGTTTATTTTCAAATGCAATTTGATTGTTCGCTCCATTTCAAGAGCCTCCTGAAGACTTAATTTTGAAGTATTCACAATAGGCACATTCGTCTAAGTATCTCGTTTGGTAGGGATATTTTCGACAAGTAATTACAAGACGCCATGTTTTCATGTGTCTGCAATTTTTAATTATTGGCACACCATTGAGGAGAAGCACTTCTATTAGGTCAGTCTTGGTTATGCCGTATTCATCACACAGTTTTTCTAGTTTTTCAAAGACTTCAGGTTTCAGCCTAATGTTGATTTCCTCGGTTCTATTTGAACTCATTTTATTTCGACCTCATTTTTCGTGATAAATATCCTATTAATGCTGTTAATGAGGTGCTTCCATTGAGAGGGCAAGAACTTAATTTCGACACTTCCCTCGCATTGGGGACAGGTATCTTGAACGACAATATATTTAGGAACACAGAGACCACTTTGATAGAACGCTAGGGGTTCTACGCTGATGATCCAATCGTCATTATCTATGTTGGGCTTCTTTCCAAGTTTATTGCCACAGAAAGGGCAATAAATTGATATTAGGTCTGCCGAACAAGGAGGTTCTTCCTTAGTTACACTCATTGAATTTTCACCCCCTTCAACATGGTTGTTTGTCGTAACCATATACATCAAATCTACTGTAATAAAACGGTAGAATATAAGTTATTTGGGTCTTATCATAGCATAGACATCAAAAAATATAATAACATATTACACTAGAATAACCATAAAGAAGGGAAAAATACTTGCCAAAGCAGACTTATACGGAATGGCGTAAAGATTGGAAGAGCGTGAGCATTAAAAAAGACCTGATGGAAAAGGTCGAATACTTAATCGAAACACATCCTGAATACTTTATACCTTTAAGGATTCGCAATAAAGCCGATTTCGTGACTGAAGCAATAATACACTACTTGATGGAAACACAAAACGATGTAAAGGAAGATGTTTTTAAGAAGAAAACAGAACCCTTCCGTTAGTCTTAAACTTTTTCTCATTTTTCTAATTTTTACTGTAGAACAATTCGAACCTAAAAGGTTCGAGATTCGCAAACCCCTAGGGGGTTCGAAATTCGAAACAGAGTTTTACACTTCTCACGAATCTAATACCACTTGTTGCGAAACCACCATTAAATTATCATTAAATGAGCGATTCCTTACTTTTCATGTCAAAAAGTTGCTCCATAGCAATACCTGTTTGCTCCATAGCGTATCAACAAAATGTTGCAGAAGGTATCATCAGAGCTCCATAAGGTAATGACCATAGAGTGTCCATGAATTGCTGAAAATTGTAGGGTTTTGGAGTGTTATTGGAGTGAGTTGATGATACTTTACTCCAAAAACGATGATATTCGAGCTTCTCCAGAGGATGGGACGGTGAGCCCCTCCGTGCTGGCACCATGCCCCGGCAGCGACAGCAGCTGTCTTGGTGAGGAGAAGGAAGCCCAAGGCTGCAGCAGAAAAGGCCTAGGGTATAAGTTTAGAACGCCCTCAGGATCCTGGGTCTAGCGTGGACGGTCCGGAGGCTCTAAGCCCTGCTCCTTAAAATACTCGGCCAGAATGGATCGTATGGTCTCTTGAAGGGTATCCAGCCTCCTACGCGTGCACTCCTTTTCCAGCGCCTCCTTCATGGCGTCTGGCAGACTCATGGTGAACTTAACCATTCTCATTTCCTCAGCACTCCATAGACTTCTCTGGAAGTATTTATATGGGGGTAACGATAAAGAAGTAGTTAGACGTCTAAATAAGCCTTTTGACATCTGGCGGATAGAAGGGAGGGAGAGAAAATTGACTGAGGATCTTGACCCGGTTTCCGTCCTGTGCGAGCTCTCTGAGGAGGCCATGCGCCGGCTCGGAGACCGTTTTCATGTAACCGTGAAGGGAGACTACCAGAGGTCCCCTCTGACCCTGACCATCACGGTAGACCAGTACGGGGGAGAGGGCGGGGGCCCTGATCGGGGGGAGCAGGAGGAGCTCGCCGAGGTGCTCCGCAGCCACGGCTACAGCGAGAGGGCCGTCGAGAAGATCCTGGAGTGGTACCGTTAAGCCGACAGAGGAGGTGGTGATGGAAAATGGTGAACATGATTTGGCTGGATAAGGAGAGTGGAGTCTGCGTTGTTACCCACGAGCTGTTCGGTCGACCGGCCCAGCTGATAGGCGTCGTCATGCCTCTGGCGCCGGAGAGACTCGAGTGGACGGCCGAGGAGCTGAAGGCCGCCGTAGCCCGCTACGAGGCTAAGCTGGGCTATGAGCTGCAGAAGGATGAGCACGTGCCAGAGATCCTGAGCCTGACCGAGGTTGACAATTTATGCCCCGTACCCCACGTCCTCTAGCCGGATGAATGATATGTTGGTTGAGGAGGCAGAGGAGGTGAGAGGTGTGGAGGAGTTAGTGTGGGCGACCACCGGCAGGTCGGTGTCTGGCTGGCTCGTGGACGTCTGGAACTGCCGCGGCGTGCTGAAGCCCTGCGGCTTTGAGGGCTACGGGAACCAGGACGACGGAATCCTTCGATTCCTTGAGGAGCAGAGGCCTGGCATGAAGCACAGATGGGAGGACGTAGGCTGGTTCACCATCCCCGTACCGGCGAATGCTGTGCTGACGAGGAGGCAGAGGCGGCGTATAAACAGCATCCTGGCGGAGGAGGTGGAGCGGCTCGGAGCGATAAACCAGAGCGGCTTCTACCCCGTCTCGAAGAAGGCCATGGAAAAGCTGGAGCGCCCGGGCACCATGGACAGGTACTGGATACTGTGGAGCTGGGTACAACTGCCAACGGTGCGGAGGGAGGTTCTTGTCCGTAATCCCTCTCAAGAACCTAGTGGGGTACACGGCGTTGAAATCGCACGGCGTCTGACAGGTGAGGATTGGAAGCGGGTCGGATGGCGCAAGCTCCCGCCACAGAGCGTGATCGAGGCAGCACCGAGGGTCAGGGCGACCCTCTGATGATGAATCAGGGAGAGACACGACAGCCTTAAAACTCGACCCCGCCATGCAATAATATGAACGGCCATGCCAGAGAGTGCACCGAACCTGGCGGAGGCGGTGCAGCCAGGAAGATCCTCAACGCGGCGCTGGGACATCGACAGCGCCATCCTCTCGTTTCTGGAATCAGGGCCCAGAACCGCCTCGAGACTGTTCACGTTCCTCAACTCCAGAACGTGGAGGGCCAGAGCCCCGCCAGAGAGCAGCCCGGAGATCGGAGCCCGCGGTGCCAGAGTGGACAAGCGGGCCTTGATGAGGCACCTGGGATACCTGCAACGCGACGGCCTCATAGCCGTGCAGCCAGAGCTGAGGGTCCTACACCACGACAGGACAATGGTTGTATGGAACGTGAAATACTACCGGCTGGCCGGGCAGTGGGATATCCCCCCACCACCCCGTACGCCCCTGCAGGGCCTGCAGGTGGTCAAGGAGATCCACAACCCCCTCAAGGGCGAGGAGGGGATGATCCGCTTCACCCGATGGTTGCGGGACCCGTGACTCCCCCCACCTGGACGGGGAGAACAGGGCTCTCCACGTCTCAAGGCGCCATCAACCCTCCAAACCCGCGACAGCCCCACGGCATCGAGATCTCAGTCTGCTGGCACGCCGGCGTGAATTCTTCCAGTGGCTGCACAGGAAGCGGAGGTCGAGTGCTGCGGGTTTGTCAGCACGGTTGTTTGATTGGTCAAATAAACATGTTACGGAATGGGCGAGTTTCGTGCAGCCCCCTTCCCGCCCCCCACCCCCGTAATTACTTGGTTCCGAACCTCGCTAGCGCTGAATATTTTCAGAGGGGAGGGAAGGAGTAGGGGGTGGAGTCACTCCTTCTTCAGCACGTTCTTGAGCTCTGTCAAATATTCATTAGACAGAATCGGTTTCAGTGCTGAGGAATGGGCGAGTTTTATGTCTTGGGTGAGCGAAAGTGTTTTGGCGGAGAGGGAAGAGGATATTGGGGAGGACGGGGATAGGGACGAGAGGGATGAACGTAGTGGCTGAGGTTCTTCGGCGTTTGCCCGGTCCGATGGAATGGCTGGAGCTTCCCGACGGCGGAAGTGTTAGGCTACGCGTGACCAGCTGGGAGCGGGGCAGCGCAGAGATCGAGCGGAGGCGGATTGAGCCTGTGGGCCGGGCTGAGATCCCTGTTCTTCGCCTTCACCTCTGGCAGGGCTACAAGGACTATCCACCCAACTATTACGACTTGGGCTCGAAGACCCTTCAGGCTCAGCTGCTGCCCATGCTCCTGGAGCGGGGCTACGAGAACTACGTCTACGTCATAACCAAGTTTGGAAGGGCGCCCAAGGCCAGGTACACGGTTGAGAAGGTGCCCCTGTAATCCTGGCTGGCCTGGAATGTTCCCGGAGAGGCTCCTCCCGGTGGGATCCGGACCCGCGAGTCCATGCCCGGATGGCTGCACATTGTGAACCTGGCCAGTTAGCCAGGCTGCCCCTTAGAGCTACACTCTTCCTTATACTCGCATTTTCTGCACTTCCACTCCCTTGGCATTGGGGTGGGTGAGCCCCTTCTGACGGCGTTCCAGAGGGATTGGAGGGTCTCCTCCGCCCTCGCCGCGTCGACGGGCTCGATCCATGTCTTGACCTCGCCGGTGTTCCGGATGAAGATTTGAACCCTTTTTTTCGGTCTACCGAAGAAATAGCCGTACAGGTCGGCTTGGATGAAGGCGACTGGCCTCACGAAGTAGAGGAGGAATTTATTCCCTACGGTCTTGAACTCGTAGACAAACTCATCTGTGATACCGTCGGGCACGCCGGTGACCATGAAATCGCGCCACCTGAACGCCCACCTCACCATTGGGTACCGCTCGGCCCTAGTCAGCTCGAGCCTTATACCCTCCCTCGCGGGCCCGGACCCATCTATTGCACCCACTACCACCGCTTTTTCGTTCTTCACCGCATACAAATCCGCTACATCGGACACACCCATCGTATCCGCTATATCCCTGGCTACCTCCTCTGGTATGAGCTCCGTTGCAGGCACTGACCTCGGTATGGTCTTCATCACCTTCTCGATGTCGGCCTTTGTAAGCTCAGGGAGGGCGGAGATAACCTCATCCCTCCTCCTGGAGAGGAATCTCCTGTAGGTGAGGTCATTGATGTAGCCGAGGATCTTCGAGTACTTAACCCTGTCATCCAGGTGGGCGGCAAAGTGTGAGAGCTCTGTATTCCTGTTACTCAGCACGCTCTTCCTGGCACACCACCACCATCCGGCGGTATTGGCCATCCCGATGTAGTAAAGGTCGTCGCCACCCAGCCCCACCCTCCTCTTCTCCTCGAGGAGGAGCTTTCTCAAGATCCGCAAGTTCGACGGGGCCACCACACTCACGCTTCCAGACTATGCTTTCAATTAGCGCCTAGGTATCTATAAATTATATCTTGGTTGAGGACAGAAAAAGAGGGGAGTTTGTTGGTTAGGGTGGTACAAATGCGCCTCTGGAGGTTCAAATCCCGACGGGCCCGCCATCTAATTTGTATACGACCTCGTTACCCTTAACATATATTAAAACGCCCACGTCCCCTTCAACCATATCCTTGGGGACAAACTCGATGGGCAGGTCAAAGAATCTCTTCTCCGCCAAATCCAGAAAAGTTCCAAAACGCGTCGTCTTAGCCTCCAGCCTCACCCGCCTGTACTCGTCCATTTTTATTCTTCTGGCCGTTGCTAACCGAGTGTCGGAGATGGACCTCTTCCCGCCTCTCCCTGAAAGATCTTTTACCACAAACTTTCCCCTGTGGTGCCCGGCTATCTGAAAGGCTTTGCCATCAAGCTCGATGATCTCTCCAACCCTCAAGCTCGGCATCTTTGTTGCTATGGTCGTCCTATAGTGTCCGCCGCCGGTTCTCTTGTCAATGCCCATTATCTTCGCGCTCTCCAATACCGAAGCGCCTGTTGTCTCGACGAGCTCCCTCACAAACATCCTTGCCATATTCAAAGTGATGAACTTTACATCAATGCCCCCCTCGTGCTCCTTCACTTCAGAGACCTCGGGCCTTCCCCGGCCCTCCGTCCTTCTATAAAAGTTCTCGAACACCCTCTCTACTGTCCTTTTATCCTCATTGTCTAACCTCCTCCCTTCCGCCCTTATCTGAACCACCGCGTCATATTTCCCGCTGACAACGTAGTAGCAGTCTTGGCACAGCCTGTAATCCATGCTTCCAAGGCTTCTGACCGTCGTAGAAATACCGCTATCCTTCTCAGTGAGGGTGGCCGTCAGTAGAACCGTCTTCGGTAAGCCCGACTTGGTCCTCTTTGTTACCTCTCCCTCGATCTCGCCGAAATCTACACCCTCTGACAGTTCCGCGGATCTCATGAGCTCGACCTTTGCACCTTGGATAGCCCTCTCCTCCGGGGTGCCCTCTCTTTTACGCATCCACCTCTTTCCCTGCAGATAGGAGAAGCAGGAGTTGCACATCGGAACCTTAAACTCTTTTGGGATGCCCTCTAAGGGCTCATCCCAGAAGCAGTTCTCGCATAAGCCATGTACGAACTTGTGCCCCTCAGACCCGCACTTAGGACAGAATCTACCCATATGCTTGGGCCCTCAAATCTGAACAAACTGCGCGTGCGGAATGCCGCCAATGCTTATCACTGCATCCTTGTGCACCAGTCCTGCCTCTATCCCGCACCTTATGGCATCTTTCCCGACAAAATTCGCAACAGTCGCCGTCTTGAGAACGTCTATTGCCGCCTCGACAGTCATTCTCTCTCCCTGATAGAAATCCTTTGATACATCGAGAACGAGTTTCCCCTCACATACCTTTTTCCCAATGACATTACAATCGCAGATGGCGATCATTGTCTCCCTTGAGTTGCCCTTCCAGACCTTTACGTAAACAACCTCTCCTGGCACCTGTCCCAACTCACATAAGCGTTTTTGCAGGATTTTTGGCTCCGCACACTTCGCAGGCTATGAAGGTAAGCCTGTCCTCCCTAACCAGCTTCGTATCTGGCTTGTTGCAGGATCCACACAAGACGTATGCCTTGATATACCGTACAACTAGCTCGTCCAGGGTATCTTTTGTGAACCTGCCATGGAGGGACGCCCTCATCTCCTCGAGCGTACCTGAGGTCGCCAGCTCTCTCACTATGAATTTCAATAAGTGATTGGGGTTTCTGTTCAACTTCCCAGCAACATCTTTAAAGTTGTAGATGACCGTCTTTGCGCCTATCACCGAGGTTTCGGTCTGTGGCGTCTCATACTTCGACGACTTTATTGCCCTCTCTGGTATCTTGGACAGACCTCTCTCTAGCAGGGCGTCGTAATCCATCTTTATCCCACAAATAAGAGGAATTGAAAACATCCTAATAAACCTTAGAAGCGCCCCTTTTGTTCTCAATGCCCTCCTCCATGCCCGTACCATGCTCGTTGGATGAACAATAAATGAAATAGAAATAAGTCTGTTCTATGAATATTGTATCCTATCACGGGGTAATACGTCATGGAGCCCATAATAGTCACGTCCGCCTTGCCCTATAGTAATGACCGTCAGCATCTTGGTCACCTGAGATCAACATACCTGCCTCCCGACGTCTATGTGAGGTACCTGAGGAGGACTGGCAGGGACGTCATCTTTATATGTGCCACGGACGAGCATGGCACCCCCATCGCCCTGAGAGCCGAGCGCGAGAAGGTAACCCCCAAGAAGATTGCTGATCGCTACTACCCCTTGATAAGGGACGATCTGAAACGTATGGGTATCAGTTTCGACTTCTTCTCCAGGACCACGGAGAAGATCCACTACGAGACTACCCAGTACTTCTTCAAGAAGTTGCTTGAGAGAGGCTATATCTACGAGCAGGAGCTGGAGCAGCTGAGGTGCCCCAAATGCAACAAGTACCTTCCGGACAGGTACGTGGAGGGAATATGCCCGTACTGCGGATTTGAGAATGCGCGGGGCGACTCGTGCGACTCGTGCGGGAGATACCTGCGACCAATAGACCTTAAAGAACCGAAATGCGCCATATGTGGCACAGAGCCAGAGACCTCGGCCACCAAACACTGGTTCTTCAAGCTCACCGCCTTTCAGGACAAGCTCAAGGAGTGGCTGGAGAAGAACGAGAGGATGCCTGCAAACGTCAAGAACTATGCCTTAGGGTGGATCGATGAGGGGCTGAAGGACTGGTGCATCACCAGAGACATGCAGTGGGGTGTCCCAGTTCCGGTGAAAGGCGCCGAAGGCAAGGTCATATACGTCTGGTTCGACGCTCCCATAGGCTACATCTCCGCGACAAAGGACTTCTTCCAGTCCAAGGGTGAACCTGAGGGATGGAGGCGCTACTGGCAAGGGAAGGGAAAGGTACTTCACTTCATAGGTAAGGACATCATCTACCACCATGCTATATTCTGGCCTGCCCTCCTAATGGGGACGGGCGAGTACCACGCCCCCGATGCCGTGATCGCAGGGGAGTACCTTACCCTGGAGAACAAGAAGATGTCCAAGAGCCGGGGATGGTTTATCGGCGTAGATGAGTACCTGAAGAACTTCGAGTCAGACCCGATGCGCTACTACCTAGCATCCGTGGCACCATTGGAGAGGGATGCCGACTTCTCCGTGGACGAGTTCATAAAGCGTTACAACGACGAGCTTGCCGACGTTCTGGGGAACTTCATACACCGCACGCTTACGTTCATCGAGAGGTTCTTCTCCTCTGTTGTTCCGGACGCCAAGCTCTCTGACGAGGACCGCAACATGCTTGCGATGATCGGTAAAACACAAAAAGAAGTTGCACTCGCTCTTGACAACTTCAAGTTCAGGGATGCCCTGACGGCTGCCATGTCGCTGGCACACGAAGGCAATAAATATCTGAACAATGCCGCACCGTGGACGTCCATCAAAACCGATCCCAACAAGGCGGCCGCAACGCTCTATACGTCCGCGCAGCTGGTAAAGGCACTTGGTAGCCTCCTGTCACCCTTCCTTCCCTTCACCGCCGAGAAGATATGGCAAATGCTCGGCATAGAACAATCGGTCCATAAAGCCCCGTGGGGTGTATGCGAGGAGCCGCTGAAGGCCGGACACAAGATCGGCAAGCCGTCCCCGCTCTTCAAGAAGATCCAGCAGGCTGATGTGAGCAAGGTGAAATTCGACTTGATACCGTTCCAAGACGTTGGGCCTAGGATAAAGATGGACGACTTCAAAAAGCTCAAGATCGCCATAGGTGAGGTCGTCAAGGCAGAACGGGTCAAGGGATCCAGAGACCTTCTGCATCTTGAGGTCGACCTCGGCCAGTTCGGCGTGAGGTCCTGCGTGGCCGGCATCGCGAAGTACTACTCCCCCGAAGAGCTACTCAAGAAGAAGATCGCCGTCCTCACAAATATAGAACCCACAACTCTCTTTGGTCTGAAATCTGAGGTTATGCTCCTAGCGGCCGAGGGGGAGGAGAAGGTATCCGTCCTCGTCCCAGACCGCGGAGTGCCCCCAGGCTCCGGTGTAAGGTGAGGCTAGGCTACTAGGGGATCTTTATTGCGGCTCAAGATAGACCTCCACGTGCACACAGATGCCTCTAAGGACGGGGTCTCAACGATCTATGAAATAATCAGATCTGCAAAAAGCAAGGGTCTAGATGGAGTTGCAATTACCGACCATGACGTATCCATGACCGACGAGAAGGCTGCAGAGATCTCAAAAGAGACTGATCTTCTTGTAATACCCGGGGTGGAGATCTCAACAGCCTCTGGGCACCTCGTAGTGCTCCGCCCACGCCGCGCCTTCCCCACGAACCCCCAATTCCTCGAGACCGTGAAGATCGCCGTCTCCGACGGCTCGGCCGTCATAATCCCGCATCCTACCGATCCTCTAAGCCATGGCGTGGGTGAGGAGGCAGTGCGATCCGTTCTCTCCTTTTCTCTGCCGCTGGAGGTCATGAACGCCTCCACGCTCCGCCGGTACAACAGAAGCGCATTTGAACTCGCGGAACTCTTGGCCCTCCCCAAGGTGGGTGGGAGCGATGCGCATGTAGATACAGCGGTAGGGGATGCATACACCATGGTAGACGCTGGGGCGCGCTCCGTCGAGGCGGTCCTCGAGGCAATAAAGAGCGGGAGGACCTCGGCGTATGGCACACAAACCCTCATCATGACCATGCTGGGGATGACGTGGAAGAGGCTGTCCAAACGCGCCAAACTTAAGAAGGCGCGTGATGAAGTACCGTCCTGAATGATTATGAAGGTGTACATCAAAACCTTCGGCTGCTTCTCAAACAAGGCAGAGAGTGAGACGATAGCAAGGTTGCTGGAGGCGGCCGGGTTCAAGCTCGCCCGCTCGCTCGAAGAGGCCAATGCTGTAGTTGTTAATACTTGCACCGTGAGAGGGGAGACCGAGCTTAGGGTCCTGAAGTTCCTAGCTACCCTCTCGGGGAAGAGGGTCGTGGTGACAGGATGCATGGCCGCGGTCCAACCGGCCCTCATATCAAAACACGCACCTAACTTCTCAATAGTCTCGCCGCACAATCTTCCCTCAATACCTCTTGCCTTACGAGGTGAGTCTAGGTCTGTAATATTGCGCCCACATGAAGCCCTCCCAGAACCTGCGCCATTCAGAAGCGGCGTCAAGTACACCATAGCGATATCGAGGGGGTGTCTGGGCAGCTGCTCCTACTGTATTGTCAGGTTAGCGAGGGGTCACCTTCGAAGCCTACCGCCCGAAAGGATAATGTCCTTCATCTCCAATGCCGTGAAAGGAGGGGCGTGGGAGGTTCATCTTACGGCTCAGGATACTGGTGTATACGGTCGCGACATCAGCACCGACCTGCCCGCTCTTCTAAACGGCGTGGCAAACATCGAGGGAGACTTCAGGGTACGCATTGGTATGTTCAATCCCTCATCCGTCTGCAACTTACTTGAACGTCTCATAAAATCGTATCAGTCAGAGAAGATATACAAATTCGTTCACATCCCGGTTCAAAGCGGTAGCGACAAGGTTCTAGGGGAAATGAAGAGGGGCTACACCGCCGAGTCCTTCAAGAAAATTGTGGACGCATTCAGGTTGGCATTTCCGAATACGGTACTCGTCACCGATGTGATTGTCGGGTATCCGGGCGAGAACGATCAGGACTTCGAAGAGACCTGCAGCCTCATCAGAGCGACCCGTCCGGACAAAACCCACATTGCAAGGTTCTCTCCTCGCCCCCACACCCCTGCCTCATCTTTAAAACAGGTCGCCGAGCCTGTAAAGAAACGCAGGAGCGAGGTCCTAACGCGTCTCACTAGGGAGATTCAGATGGCGAACAACAGCCGGTGGATCGGAAGAGTCGTAGACGCCACTGTGGTTGATATCTACCGGAGAGGCGGGATGATCGCCAGAACCGATGAGTATAAGACCATTGCAATCAGCAAGTGTGAGCGGTCAATGTTGGGTAAGAGGTTCTCAATAAGGGTGGACTCCTGCACACCCTTCTATCTTAAGGGCACGATCACCCGCCACTGACGGGTGGCAGTATCGCTAATCTGCCCTCCCTCAAAACCCTTGAAAAGTTCTCCGGAAAGACTATCTCCGCACCAACAAGTACCTTGTAGCGCTCATTAAATCTTCCTTTGGTTAGTAGAAATCTTCTTAATTTTGGGACACTCGCCACCAATTCGGTTATCACGTCCGATACAGTTGGGGGCTTTGTGAATTCGAGAAAAAGAACTTCTGTTCCTGCCGTTTCTCTCAGATTGGCAAAGAGCCTAACCTCGACCCTTACCATCCATTTTTACTCCTCGTTGACGGTCTTGTTTATCTGCTCTTCCATCATGTGCCCCTTGCACACTATTTTGGCGCTCTTTACCCCTTCCACCTTAAGAACTGCTTTCTTGATCTCATCTGCTAGGTAAAATGCTATCGGGCACATCGGACTTGAAGGGATGAACTCCACGTTTACCGAACCGTTAATCTCTTCGACCTTGCTTATCAGCTGCATATCCACCATGCTCATTCCTGTTTCTGGATCCATTACGTTCTTTAGGGCCTCCATCACCTTGCCCTCAATCTCCTTCCCCATTTCCGAACCCCCCCGATTTTACATCTACCACCGATTATAAAAACATGCGTATGGAATCTTTCGTTACAGAATCGACTAGGGCAGGAAGCCTAGGACCACTCTCACATATCTTTCGAAGTCCAGCAGATCGCTTGCGGCAAAGCCCGCGTACTGAAATACGAAGTTGGGCATGAGACCGATTAATATTGTTATGCCTATCAGGATTCCTATGGAGGCATAAACGATCTTGGAGAGTTTGTAACTTATTGGCTTGGTTCCTTTTGCATAAATTATTGCGAGTACGCGTATCTGTGCTATTGCTTCAAAAACTACTGTAATTAATATTGGAATTACTAGGTAAAGGTAAATCCCTCCCTTCTCGACAACGGATAAGATCAGCAGAAGTTTACTCCAGAATATGCTGAGGGGAGGGAAGCCTATGGACGCTAGGGCACCAATAAGGAAGAGAAGAGCAACGTAGGGCATTGAGGTTGAGATGCCCCTATAGCTCCTTATATCTCTCGATCCCGTGGCGTGTATGAAAATCCCTGCTGTCATGAAGAGGGCCGCTTTAACAAAGGCATGGCTTATTATGAAAAGATAGGCTGCAGAGACGCTGGTGAGGGTAGCAACGCCAAAACCAATGCATATGAGTCCTAGATTGGAGATCGTTGAATAGGCGATCAGTCGCTTCAGGTCGCTCTGCACCACCATCAAAACAGCCCCTACAATGCTGGAGAGCACACCCAACACTATAAGGATGTAGAGGCCGATGGTTGTTGTAGGGAGAACATTTGCTCTCAGACCATCAAAGAGCAACCTGGCCAGCACAGCAATGTTGATCGGAACGATCAGCCCGGAGAGTATCGCACTGATTGTGCTTGGAGCCATACTGTGCGCATCAGGGAGCCAGAAATGCTGAGGAACCACCGCTGATCCGATGGTAAAAGACCAGACTACGATGGCAACAATTACTGGCAACGCCTTGGTTGGGTCCGCAAATATGCCGCCGGAGAACGGAGAGACATAACCGCCTAGCTTAGCGGAGATCTCGGCTATGCACATGGAACCAAACATACCGAATACCATCGCTGTGGAGAGATAATAGATGGTTATGGCAAGAATGTCGTATATGCCGTACTTCAAAGCCGCTTCTATCGTCTGCTTGACCTCTTTTCGAGAGGCGACCAGGATGATGGCGGAAAGCCCCACAAGCTCCAGCATTACATATATGTGGAAGAAGTCGCCGGTGAAAATGAGACCTAGCATGCCCGCCTCCATAAGGAACCGGAGGGAGTAGCCCCACCTTCCTTCATGCCTCTCCTCCTGAGACTTTATTTGATACAGTATCGTCGAGAGGAAGATAAGAGATATGACCACCCCCAAGGGTGCCGAGAACTGGTCTATCACATACGGTATGCCTACGGGCGGGGGCCACCCACCCATGTAATACGCATAGCTGCCACCCACGAAGAAGACATTTACAAAGCCCAGACACGATAGGATGAAAACTATCGTGGCAAATGAGATCACAGAGACCTCGACTATTCTCTTCCCGAGATAGGTGGCTATTATTACGATCAAGATCGATGCCGCCAAGGCCGTAAGCATAGCCAATATAGGTGCCTGAAAAAGAAGGGTAGCGGTCAACCTCGCAACTCCTTTATCTTTTTGGTCTCAAGTGTTCCGTAGTGCCGGTACGTGTAAATGGCTAGGGCGATGAGCGTGGACATCTCCGCGAGGCCTATGACTACTGCGGTTACAACAAAGTATTGAGCCAAAGGGTCGACCGACCTTGAGACGAACTCCGAGAGACCTAATTCAGGTAACAATGTTGGAGGGATCGCCTCTCCGAGTCTGAACCCTTGAATTATGTAAAGCAGGTTTACCGCGTCTGTGAAGAGGTATAGCGCAAGTATCTTCTTGAAGATATTGGACTTGAATATCGCCCCGTAGATACAGATTGCTACCATCAGCATTACCAAGATGTATGGGAGGTGCATGATAACGAACTGGAGCTCCATCCTTACTTCTCCTCCCCATCCTCTTTCAGCGTCAAGAGGACGAACATTAACGTGAACCCCATCCCTACCTGTAGCATCTCACCAATCGATAGGGGTATTATATTACCTCCCGAGAGGCTTCTCAGCCCTAAGAAGGGCGGGAATCCGAATGGGGACCACTGTTTGGGCTGATTCTGTAGCGCATAGGCATTAATACCCATTATTAACGAGAATACAACTGGTGTAAGCGCCAATCCGATGATTATGACCAGACCAAGTATCCTGATAAGATGTGCCCTTTCTATGTTTATCTTCAGATATGGTAAGAATCCTTTTGAGAGTGCTACGAGGATGACAATATACGCTATTGCCAGTATGGAACCGCCCTGGAACCCCCCTCCGGAGGTCTTGACGCTGAATATAGTTATAACTATGGCCGTGGTTGTTATGAAGATGAACATGAGTTTTGCTGATGCCCGGACTATCATGGACATCCCCTTGCTCTGCCTTAGGGGGACCGCACGTTCAAAGAAGATGACGGCTGCCGTGGCACCTATGTAAAATACCATCGTCTCATACAATGTGTCATATCCTCGGTAGTCCCATAAGAGTCCGGTTAAAGCGTTAGGTGCTGCAGACCACCAAGTAGAATTACTCTCGTTGAAGCTGTTGTAAAGGTAGAACTCTCCTAGGGGCCTCACGAACCCTATGTCGGGATATCCGATCATAGCATACACAAGAATCAAGAAGAGCGAGGCTATGAAAAGAATCTCTGCCACTGTTCGTATGTTCATGTCTCTTCGTACCTCTTTAATCGCTTAAGGGCTAACACGAAGAACGCAGTCGCGACGCCTACCGCCGCCGAGATCTGTATAAGTGCTATATCCGGTGCCACCAGCAGATAGAATAGGATGGCCACCACGACACCCTCAGCGCCGGATAATACCACCGCCAAAAGTAGGTCCCGTGAGTAGATGGCTAGGGCGGTGAGCAGGACGCAGAGGACTAACAATAGGTTGATCATTAGGATCTGAATCACTTCTTGTCCTCCTCCAAGTGGTCACAGCAGAGGGGGCCTCTGTCAATCCTCGACTTGGCAGCCGCTCTCGCTACCGCGTGAGAGGAAATCGGAGCCGTGAGGAATATAAAGACGCCCGTAGCTAGGGCGCCCAATGTGGTCACCAAGTCGGAGTTAACGTAGGCCAAAACCGCTACACCAACCAATGGCACGAAACACCCTCCTATAACCGAAACCGTAGATGCGTGGATACGGACGAAGTAGTTTGGAAACCTTATAAGCCCTATTGAACCGATCAGGTTGAGCATTGCTCCAAGTATCACTAAGGCAAAACCAACAATCTCAAACAAGTTAATCACCTATCTCCTCCCCCTCTAAGTATCTTGCTACATACAAGGAACCTATGTAGTACCAAAGGGCAAGCGAGAAACTGACAATGATCATCAATGGAGATCCTATCGAGAGCGCCATCAACGCCACAATAACTGTCGAGGTATAGGAGATAACGTCTATCGCCAACATCCTGTCGGGGATCGATGGACCCTTGATCAACCTATACGAGGATATCCCTATTGGTAGTAGAAAAATAGAAATCAAGACAATAATTACGGTATCTATCATAGAAACCGCCTTATATATTTCTCAAAGTCCTTGCTTATTTGTTCGTAACAGACCCTCTCCTCCGGCGAGACGACGCTTATCCAGTGAACGTAATAATATCTCTTCTCTTCGTCCAACTCAATAACAATAGTACCCGGGGTGTTGGTTATCGAGTTAGCCACGCTGACTATCCCGTACTCAGACTCTAGGTTATAGGGTATCCTTACTATCCCTGGCTTTATGTCCAGAGTGAATACCCTCTTCACAACATCCCAGTGAGCCTTCACCTCATAGTAGAACCAGTAGACCAGAAAATACCAAATACAATTCATCCACCTCTTTGGGCTCAATACCTTCTTCTCGTCCTTGACCAACAGGTCCTTAGTTATGAGGGCTACCAAGAAGGATACGGCGAGCCCGACTATAATCCCCTCGAACCCTAAACTACCGACTGCGAAGATGTAGACTACAAAGGAGATAAACATTGCAAACAGGAATTTCACTATCACCCGCTCACCCCACAAATGGTTGAATCACTGACCAAGGCACAAAGAAGAAGATCACTGAGAGAAGCAAGAGGAAGGCAATGGAGATTACCATGAGTGGGTCGGGGTCATTGATCTCTGTTCCTGCCCTAAACTCTCCCAGCATCACCCTCTTAAAAGTTAGCGCCCCGTATGCGAGCGTTAGAAATGACGCGAGCGCGGCGCCGATCACTATTGTCAATGAGGTATAATCGTTCGAGTTCAGAAAGGCTCCCATGAGGATGAGGAGCTTGGAGTTAAAGCCGGCGAAGGGGGGCATGCCTGCTAGACCAAGGAAGCCCGATGCCAAGAAGAGCGCTGCAAAGGGCGTCTTGGCAGCGAGCCCTCCCATCAGACTAATCCGTCTTTTTCCGTTAAGCTGCATCATCAGTAGGCCGGCTGTCATGAAGAGTACTCCCTTAAGAAAGGCATGGCTGAGGTAGTAGTAGGCCGCTCCAGTAAGTCCTATCCATGTCATAGACGCTATACCCAATAGTATATATCCCATATGACTTATGCTGGAATACGCCAAAAGTCTTTTTATATCGTCCTCAGATAGAGCCACGAGTCCACCATACAGGATCGTAACCATTGCCAAAAGTAGAATCCAGTGTGAGAGTTGTTGGATCAAAGGAAACACAAATCTAATCATGGCATATGCACCGATCCCTATTGCTATGGGGCTTAAGAGGGCGCTTACGGGAGTGGGAGCCTCCCCATGGGCAGGGGGCAACCAAAGGTGGAGCCCGAAAACCCCCATCTTTATGGCGAACCCTAAAAAGAGAAGCGGCATCGCCGCCGTATATATCCCAAAAGAAAAGACATCTATGGAGCCCGTAATCGCATAATGCATAATAAACCCGATAAGTACGACAAGACCGCTTATCTGGATCCATATAAAGTATGTCAGCGCTATCTTCTCCCTCTCTCCGTAACCAAAAGAATGGATGAGGAGCCATGTGCTCAGTAGTATCATCTCGTAGAAGATGTAGAACTGCACCACGTTTGTGGACAAGATGGTGCCAACCATCCCCAAATAGAAGAGGAGGTAGAGCAGGTAGAACTTGCCGTAGGCACCGTTGATCTCCTTCCCTATGATCCCCATCTCATGGAACCGGTGCTCCATGTAGGGTATCGCATAGAGGGATACTGCCGAAGCTACACCTGCTATCGAAAATGCGTATATCAGGCTAAGGCCGTCCATCATAAGATTGAAATTTATCTCCGTACCAGCCGCATACGTCCATACCAGGGGTTCCACAATTACGTTCCCAGGAGTAACTTGGGGGTAGCAGTAGGCGACAAGTATCAGGCCAGAGAGTGTCGTCAATGTGGATAAATATCCGGCGATTTTGCCCTGAAGGCGTCCAACCAGACAGATAACTGGTGCCGCCAAGAGCGGCACTAGCACAAGGAGTAGGAGCGTCATACCCTGCCACCTATAAACATGAGCAGTAGCAGTAGCAGAAGGAAGCCGGCGATGCCTAAGTAAAAGTTGAGGTCGCCACCCTGTATCCTGCGCAGGACAGTCGCAAGCCTGAAGACGTCCTTTGCCAAGACTACTGTGGCCCTGTCAAGGGTTCTCTCAAACGAATAGAAACCGCACGATATGCTTAGCGTACCAGCAACAATCGAATGGTACGCGCGGTCGAGCGGCCTATTCCATAGAAGATCGCGAGCCGGCCTGAGCCACACGAGGAGGTTTGTAATCGCAACGGATCTCTTGATATAAAGGAGGTAGGCTGTGCCCATCCCAAGGCCAAGAGAAATGGCGGAGGAGATGAGCGCCAGAGACATAGCATCGTATCCCCCACTGATCTCAAAAGTCAAATGGAAGAGTTCATGGAATGCCCCCTCCAAATACGGCCCCACGAGCCCTAATATTAATGTGAGAGAGGCAAGTAGCATAGCGGGACCGATCATGAGCTTCGCTTCACTCCCTTTGTGGGGTGAACTCTTTGCCTCTCCCAGAAAGATGAGTGAGATAAAGCGCACTGAGTAAAAAGCCGTAAGAGCGGCAGCCGAGGCTGCAAGGATGGCAACGAATATGTTTATCGGGTAAACCGCTGCTAGTATGGCATCTTTACTCCAGAACCCAATGAAAGGTGGGAGGCCAGCCAAGCTCAATGCGGCAAGGCTCATGGCTAGGAAGGTTTTTGGTATGACCTTCCTCAGTCCTCCCATCTTGGTTATGTAAATCGTGTGCGTTTCGTGGGTGATAATTCCAGCGCTAAGGAAGAGGGATGCCTTGTAGATGGAGTGGGCAAAGAGCTGGAACAGCGCGGCGGCGAACCCCAGCAGAGGATTACCTGACAACCCTGCGATCCCCAAAGCCACAAACATGTATCCGAGCTGAGACACCGTCGAGTAGGCGAGCACTTTTTTTACCTCAACGACTACAGTACCGTAGAGTGCTCCTAGGATAATCGTCACGAGCCCGGAGAATGTGGCAATTATGAAAAAGCCTTGGGACGCGGCAGGGTAGATGGAGGCTAAAGCATAGTAAAACGGAAGGAGTCTCGCGACTAGATATACGCCAGCCTTAACCATGGTGGCGGAGTGTAGCAGAGTGCTCACAGGGGTCGGTCCTGACATCGCCTCAGGTAACCACTCGTGAAAAGGAAATTGTGCAGACTTCCCCAAGGGTCCGAGTATTATAAAGATCGAGGCTACGAGGAGTAAGGAGGGATTCACGGCTCTCGTGGCGGCTGCTTCTTGAAGCTCAAGAAAATTGAAGGTCCCATAGAGGGAGTAGATGATCATTATTCCCATGAGCATGAACGTATCGGCTAGGCCGGTGGTGAGTAATGCTTTGATGCCGCAAAAAGAGGGCTTTGCAAAAGGCGCCAGCCCCTCCGGGCCTCCAATCCATTTGTCCCTCTTGTCGTCGTAGTAATGACCGATCAGGAAGAAGCTGCTCAGCCCTATCCCCTCCCAGCCTATCAGTAACATGATGAAATTGTCTGAGAAGACCAAGAGGAGCATACTCGCCTCGAAGCATCCCATGAAGAACCAGAACCTCTCCTTGCCTTCCTCGTTTGCCATGTACTCAACGGAATAAATGAAGACGAGCGTAGATATGAAGGAGACAATGAGCCCCATGAGGAGGCTTAGAGGATCGGCAATAATGCCAAATGAAAGTCTGTAGGTGGGTGTTAGCCACCACGTAAAACCTTCTACACGAAGAACCTTGCCCTCTAAGAGGCCACCCATGTTGTAGACTATGAGCGCAAATGCGGCCAAGGAGGAGCACGTTACAACATATCCTGCCTTTTTTCGAAGGGCAAAAGCTAAAACACCCGCGATCGAGGGTACGATAATAGCGAGCCATATGGATAAAGGTGTCAATCGCCACACCTCTAACAGGCGTCAGCATCCAGCCGTAGCGCGGTTAGTTCTTCCAGCCAGAAGTCTCTAAAGGCGAGAAACCTCACTCTGCCGTCCTTGGATCCGCTATCTGTGCCGAATCTGACCTCTTTCAAGTAATTTGATATTCTGAAAACTGTGCCTGTATGCATCGATGTCAAATCTGAGGTGATTGTGTTCAAAGTACTGCCTGCTTTTTTAAACAGTTATGAGGGCAATTTTATTTAAAACTTTGCTTTGTGGAATAACCCATAGATCCGTACAAATTGTCCCTCCCTCCCTCAATTCTCCCTCTGCATCGGCCCTACAACCTTGTCAACAAGTTGTACAGGGACACCTTCGCCGTAAGCTCCCTCACGACGTTATCGAGCGTCTTTGCCGTAACGGACCCTCCAAATACCCTTTT
>Ga0315282_10002999_pt1 | contig 30537 bp, 35 predicted proteins | sample YL17G07_20_MG_FD_203693 | JGI IMG/M metagenome (GOLD analysis project Ga0315282, IMG submission 203693) | Sediment microbial communities from Yellowstone Lake, YNP, Wyoming, USA - YL17G07_20 | ecosystem: Environmental > Aquatic > Freshwater > Lake > Sediment | place: USA: Wyoming | collected... | reverse complement strand
TTGCTGACCATGTGGGATGACGATCTTCCGGAGCGCGGGAGAAACCCGTAGACGAATAGAAACGGCGGAAGTCGAGGGTTCAAAATGGCAGGAACGCCATGATAGTCCCTTCGGCCCCACCACGTATCCTCGGTGGGTCGCGGCAACCTTAACTTGCTAAGATAGCCTACTGATGGTTTGGGAGGCTGTCTCCATGTCCAGCTGTCCCATTTGTCCTAGCTCGTAGTCCTGTCTGCAAGAATAGACTCCTTACTTTGAAAGGACCGGATTCTCCGTCGCTCTGCTTCCCGTAATGAGACTCGATAAACGATCGCTCTAAATAGTCCACGAACTCGCTTCTCTGCGCGGGTGAGAACGTGCGTGATGTGACGGATGCAGAAATCAGCCGATTGGTCGCTTCGGTCGACTATACTGAGGCGCTTACCTTAACTGCTGGAGAATCCGAGGTGCGAGTTGCCTGTATGGATGCAAAGCGATACGGTTTCCGAGCGGTGAGCGCTTTTCCGCAGTATCTAGGTGTTTTGGTGGACGAGCTCAAAGGCTCTCGTGTCCGACCCCAGATCGCAGTAGGCTTTCCGTGCGGCGGCACCACGACGCATGTGAAATGCGTGGAAGCGGAAGAGGGGCTGAAACGCGGCGCCACTGATCTGGATATGATGATGAACCTTTCCGCCTTCAAAGCGGGCAACTACAAGCAAGTGGCCGAAGATATTGCTGCTGTGATGGCGGTCGCCAGGCCGTTCGGCATCCCTTTCAAGGTCATCATCGAAATCGGTGCGTTGAGTGACGCAGAAATCATGACAGCAGCCAAGCTCGTAGCGGATAGCGGCGCGGATTTCATCAAGACCTGTACGGGATTCGGCCCCGGTCGGGCGACCGTGCACGCCATCCGCCTAATTAAGGAAACAGTCGGCGACCGAATAGGCATAAAGGCCTCAGGAGATGTCGCTTCAATAGAAGACGGCGTGACATTCATGCGGGCTGGGGCGACGGTTGTTGCCCTACGTAAACGGTCGGTCGAACAACTCGACGCCTTAGGTTGGGGAAGATAGGCTATCAGTGAGGGAGAAAATGAGCTCTCATCATCCACAGACTACCCCAGGAAACCGTGGCTAGAATCATGGAGGTTAGACTGCGTGAAGGGTGGTGCGGTGAAGCCGTCGCCGCATACCTCCACCAGCAGGAGAACATCAAGGTAAGCAGCGGCTCCGTGTACAAAGTGCTCAAAGAGAACAACCTGATCACCAGAACCTACAAGCCTCGAAGGCAAAGAACCTACATCCGTTTCTGAAGTGGTTTCGCAACTCGTCCCGTTCCTACTCCTATCTCTAATATGGTGCTACATCCCTCTCCTGCGAAAATGCTAACGATCTTTTCGACGGTTGCCTTCTTCAGTGGAGTCCTCGTCTCGTCATAAACTTGTGAAATTCTATCAAACTGGGTAGCCGTGTTTATGACTTGGCTCATTTGCCTTTCATTCCGTCGTCATTGACCTGTGCTCACAAAAGAAGATGACTTTCTCGGTTAGGGCAACCGTACTAGGCGTCTTTGCGTATGGGCTAGTTCAACGCCAAATTCACGGGGTCTGATGCAGTGCAAATGCCTAACAATCATTCAGAATGCAAACGTCAGTTCAGTCGTTAAGTCCTTGTCTGCATCCCCACTCTGCCTTTTTTTGGATCGTCCACGATCTTATACCGGAAGGTCTAATTTCCATGCTTACCGAGATCATTGTGGCCGTGTTCGACTTCGACAAGCCATGCGTTCCCGATTTTCTTGCTTAGCGAATTCAGATGTGGCGTGAGGGCCTGAGGACACTGATGACCCACTTTTGGAAGCGCATAGAAAGCCGCATCATCTTTCTCCAAAAGAGACCACAATCGTGCTCGGCTAGGCATGTGTTTCACGCAGACAAGGAGAACTTCTTCTTGTCTTCATTCAACGATTTTCACGGGAAACCAACGACAAACTGGAACGATTCTACGGCGTCTAAGAACAGAAACGCCACCAATCTCAGCCTAAACATCGAAGCGCTCGAAACACCAATCCAAGCCTTCCAGGGAAACTTCCACTCGAAAAGACAGAAACTATCCAAACAATTCAGGATGCGAAATAACTATGGGAAACTAAAAGCTGTCAGCGGTGTCTAAAGGCTTAAATACAAATCGTCTGCTGACCTACTTGGTCAGCCGGACATGTATCTTGTTCGGTTGAAAAAAAAAATCAGTTGAAAAAAAATGACTGAAAAGAAACAAGAAACTCAAGACATCTCTAGAAGAAAGTACCTCAAGTATGTTGCTGCGGGTGTGGTAGCGGTCGCTGCTGTTGGAGGAGGGGCATACTATTACAGTACAATGCCTCCAACACCTGCTCCGACGGCTACTGCGACGCCTACTATGACAGCTACTGCGACAGCTACTGAGACGGGTACAACATTTACGGGACCAAATCAGCCCCCTCTGTACTTTGACATCTGGCTTGCACTTCCCGATATTGTCAAGATGAACATGGATAATTTCAACGCGCAGAACAATGAGACAGGCCAAGTTTCAGTAGTGTCAGGGGACTATACATCGGTCGTGGAGACGAAGCTCATAAGCAAGAGCAAGATAGACATGGTTTTTGGTACACCAGTACAAGCGGTTAGATGGTACAAGGCAGGATGGCTCAATTCTGTCGACGAAGGGCCTCACTACTCCGATATAGTGAAGGACATTTATCCGTGGGTCGTAGACCTTATGGAACAACCTCAGGGTGGGCACTTGGGTTGGCCTTACTTCGTTGGCGGAGACGTTTTACATACAAACGATAAGATGCTTGGACAGATGCTAGGGCGCACCCCGGAGGCCTCCGATTATCCAAAGACTTGGGACGATGTACTCAATCAGTGTAGAGAGGCAAAGCAGAAAGGGCTTTCAAACCAGCCGTTCCTCCCAGAGTGGTATGCGTGGCTGGGAGGTCTACCATCATACATACAAGTTCAGTGTTATAGTGAGGGTGAATTTCTGTTCGACAAGAACTTTGACCCCACGTTTGATGTCAATACGCCGTTTGCTGACGTCCTAACGAATTGGAAGGCATTTGTTGACGAAGGACTGGCACCAACATCAGAGTTCGCCACCACGGAAGCGGAGCACATCGCAGCGTTTTGTACAGGGAAATACCTGTACTCTGTCCAGAGAGACTACGACTGCTATAGCTTCAATGATCCAACAAAGTCCAAGATGGCCGGGTACTCTCACATCGTCTATCCGATGCCTGGCAGGACCCATGATGCTGCAGCGCTCATCGGCGGATTATTCTTGATATCCAACAACAAGTTCTTCGATCGAGATGCATGGCAGTCATTCAGGCATTTCAGACTAATTGAACACTTCGCGTGGAAGGATAAGAATGGAAACTACGCCGCAAAGAACTACCAAAACGTATTCCCAGTATGGATGGGCTATCCTAGCATGAACAATGATCCAGCAACACGAGCCCTTTGGGTATCAAAAGGATGGATGTCGGCAGATGACTTCGACAACAACACTAAGATGATAGAAGGCACCAAAGTCCCTCCGGTCTACAAGGGATGCATCTGGTTCCAAGAGTGGCTTATCGGCAGTGGAGGCGTCAACGACCTAGTTCCGCAGGTCATGAGTGGGAAGATTAAGGTCGACGAATGCGTTACAACCCTGCGTGCCCTAGCTGTTGACCTCAAGAACAAATATTCGTGATTCGTCTACTCAAAAAGGCTGAAGGGTTCATTGAGAGGAAAAGGCTACAGACGCGTATCGGATGCGAGCTACGCATACCTGCTCATCATCCCGCTCATTATCTTTGAGTTGGGCCTAACAGTCTATCCTCTCGTCTACTCTTTTTGGACGAGCCTTCACAACACAAATCTAGCGGCGAATACCGATAAGTATGTGGGACTAGCAAACTACATCCACGTATTCACGTCTTCTGCAACATTAAACTCCCTACAACTTTCTTTGGTGTTTATGATAACCGTCGTGATAAGCTCGGTTTTACTTGGGATTGGAATTGCTCTGCTTCTGAATGAAGAGTTTGTTGGAAGAGGACTTGTCAGAGCACTTGTGCTTCTCCCTTGGGCGATAGCAGAATACTCGTGCGCGATTATGTGGTCTGGTATTTATAATCAGTCCTATGGCTTCTTGAACGGCTTACTGATGCAACTGGGCATAATTAGAGAGTACACGTCTTTCGTCACTCCAGCTTACGCGATATACGCGGTAGCCATAGCTTACACTTGGCACTATACACCTTTAGGCGCTTTCTTCTTCCTAGGCTCTCTTCAGGCAGTGCCCCAAGACTTGTACAGTCAAGCCAAGATAGATGGCGCTAAGGTGTTCCGTCGCTTCTGGGTGGTGACAAGGCCTTTCATGAGGCATTCTTTCATGATAGTTGCTATCCTCTCTGTTGTACAAGCGCTGCAGGCACTTGACTTAGTTTTTGTTATGACCTTTGGCGGTCCGGGAGTAGCCACGCAAGTATTGCCTTATCTCGTATACCGTGAGACATTTGCAACTATGTCTCTAGGTTTAGGTGCGTCTCTGGCATGGACGCTTTCCGCTCTCATAATAGCGCTAACAACAGTGCTGTTTGTACTGTTAACTAGGAGAAGATAGGGTTGGTGAGCAAGAAAAAGATAAGCATATACGTTTGTGCTATAGCGTTGCTTTTTTGGACGTTATTTCCGATCTACACTCTTGTTCTCACTTCAATCGAGCAGCAAGTAGAGCTGGTATCGGCTCCTCCCCATTGGATACCTGAATCTCCTACTGCCAGTAACTATCTGCAGCTTTTAGGTATCACGCCCGCTGTTTCAGGAATGATGATGGGAACGGTAGAGACTCTCAGGGTTGGTCTTCTAAACAGCATAATAATTGCGTTAGCTGTGACCGGCATAGCTACGTTGGTTTCCGCCTTCGCAGGGTTCGCTTTTGGTCGCTACAGGTTCAGAGGAAAGATGCAGATGCTTTTTGCGATACTATTTTCCAGGTTGCTTCCGTCCGTGGCCATGATAATTCCCTTCTTCTATTTGTTTAACCAATTGGGTCTCTTGGCCACGCAGCAGGCTCTGATAATAACGTACCTTAGCTTTTCGATTCCTCTTGCGACTTGGGTTTTGCTAGGTTTCTTCGCGACCTTGCCCTCAGAGATGATAAAGAGTGCCAGAATTGACGGCTGCAGCAGAACGTCCTCTATTTTGAGGATTGCTATGCCTATGTCGAGGGCAGGCATAGTGGCCGTGGCAATACTTGTCTTCATAGGGTGTTGGAACGAGTTCTTCTTCGCGCTGATGTTGAACGGGGGGACGCCGGCGCAGACGATTCCACCGGCTGTGGCAAGCCTGTTCGGAGTGCAAGGGGGTATCAATCAATTAGGGCAACCTGCGATCGCCGCTGCAACTGCAATAAGTTTAGCACCGGTCCTAGTTCTCGGCCTAATCTTCCAGAGATATGTTACGAGACTTAGAATAGTCGACCCAGTAACGATTGCTCTCGAACTGCCAGAGGGGGCGTAGCGCTTTTCGTTTAAGTTGCGCAGATTTTGTAGGTGACCAGTGCTTCAAATAGAAATGGGTTCTACTCCAAGCATCTTGCACAGGCATACGAGTTCCTTTCTGTGGTCTCCGTACGCAAAATGAATGTGGTTTGACCGTACTTGCTGCACTAGCGATCTCGGATCGCAATCCATTCTAATGAAAGCATGAGGGTACTCAAATACCGTTCGCCGCATGTCTTCTTCGGTTCCTTCTACGGTTTGACCCCTGAAGATAAGCATGCAATACTTTCCTTCAATTCTACTTAGTCTAGCGCAAGTGACTTCGCCGGGCCTACAGACAAACTGGACACATGGTATCCCTTCACGGAAAGCACGCGCGATGTCCTCTGGATGAGATAGCCAACGGACCTCTTTCGGCGTTTTAGCCAAGTCAGTTGCCGTCGACCCACAGTTTGCAGCAGTCAGGATCCTCGTCTCGTAGTCAATATCGAGGACGTCCCCGAAATATGCCGGACCGTTTGCAAGTTCATGCAGGATTTCCATTGTAATCGCCCCGTTTATGTCACACTCGCATGCAGTCATTATTCCCTCATTGTTCAGAAAGGCTACCGCAACACAGTAGGACGTATAGAGGCTTAGCACTTCTGGTGGGCATTTGACACCTATGAAATCGAGTTTCTTCTCGTTGATCACTTTCTTCAAGGCTAAGTAAAGCTTTATTGATCTTCTCAAACCCTCCTCAGGAGACGCTACTTCGCCGAACTTTTCCTTCATTTGTCCAAGAACTAGATTGGCTTCGGTATCGGGAATCTTCTCCGCCTCATAAATGACTAGATACTGATCTACATGTTCAATTTCGACTCCGAATAGCTTTTTGACCTGTGAAGGGTCTGCTGTCGCAGTATACATGCCCATTGATCTGCCTCCGAAAAGGCCGAATCTTTTCCCTCTTAGCTCATTCATTACGGCTGCTGCTCTAGAAAAGACCTTAATCTCATCGAATAGATCTGTGCTGCCTTCCACGTAATAGGTGTACAAGTGCGGAATACCCACTTCGTCAAGCGACCCTCTTGCAACAGCGGATCCCACAAGCGACCCTATTCTGCCTGATCTGAAGGCCATCACTATGGTAGGAAGTCTAACTTGAAGCGCGGCGCTCACCACTTGTTCCGAATGAATCCAAGTTCCAATTGCGTAGCAGACGCAGTCGACGCCCTGCTGCTCCAAACCCCTTGCCTGAGCTATAGCGTCATTCTCCTCAAACGCCGGTTCCTCACCTCCGATAATCTGCAAGCCAGCATTTCTCATTGATTGAAGGAACCGCTGGAAAAAGCCTTGAGCTAGTTGCCACGGCCTCTCCTTTCTACAAACGAAGACTACACCAATTCTTGGATAGACCAAACTTCTTTCCTCTTTCATTCAATCGCGTACCGTTATTGGTTGCTCGAACTATTCTCATCACGACTCTTTGAAGGTTCCTGGTTCAGTAGAGGCGTGATCGTTTTCGTCACATTGCACTATCTGAACTCGATTGAGCTATCCACTCTGATATGTTCCTCAATAAGTATATTGCGAAAAGTTGAGTGAGTGTAGGAGTCAATTTCTGCCAGAACATTCTCTGGAGGTGAGTTCAGGCTGGAACTACACTCAACGTTGAGCATCTTGATCCTGCTGAATCGTTCAACAAGAAACCACCAAGAGGGGCTCTCAAGACAAAATCGACGGACACATCACAGAGGATAGAACACTATCCGAACTCGATAGCAAGCATTTTATCCAAGTTTCCCCGGTGGCAAGGATGGTTGGTATGCCTGAGAAACTCGGAATAGTAGTCTTGGGTACAGGATATAGTGCTCAGCTACTGCATATGGAAAAAATAGCAAGAATCCCAGAGCTCAGACTCGTAGGGGTCGTTTCCAGGGACAGTGAGCGAGCGAAACTCATAGCCCGAAAATACAACGCAGAAACGTCCTTTACTGATCTCTCGGAAGCTCTCAAAAGGCAAGATGTTGATGTAATCGACATAAATCTGCCTACTTTTATGCATAAAGATGCGGCGGTCAAGGCCGCTCAGGCAGGTAAACATATCCTGTGTGAGAAGCCGATATCGATGACTCTGGAAGAAGCCGATGAGATGATCGATGCAGCAAGAAGTGCCGGAGTCAAGTTTATGGTCGCTCAAGTTCTTCGGTTTTGGCCTGAATATATTGCAGTGAAGGAATCAGTTGACAGGAATCTAATTGGCATCCCTGTTGCTGCTAGTGCTCTAAGGATTCCAGGACCCGGGTACCCTTGGGCCAGTTGGCATCTAAGAGCAAAAGAGAGTGGAGGGATACTCGACCTTCTGATTCACGACATCGACTACGTCCGCTACTTGTTTGGTTCGGAGGTCGAAACCGTTGTAGCCGATGGTGGAACACTGGCATGGAAGAACACTGACGCCTTTGATCATGCTTCTGTTCTAATGAGGTTCAGGGACGATAAGATAGCGCAGGTAACAGCAAGCTGGATTAGACCAATGAACATGCCCATCACTCATTCGATTGAGGTGCACGGTACAAACGGCTATATTTCAATGAACAGCTTCGCTGATCAGAAAGTGCTAGTGTCTACGAACCAAGGGGCCGTCTTTCAAGTGAAGCCTTCTGAAGCTGACGGCTACTATGATGAGATTCGACACTTCGCAAAGTGCGTAATTGAGAACAAGAATCCAATCATATCTCCTGAAGACTCCAAGGCCTCACTGGAGGCAAGCCTAGCTGCACTGATCTCCATTCAAACCAGGAAACATGTCTCGCTCCCCCTGTAAAACTGTCAGCAACGAACAACCCCCTTCGAGGCTTACCGCCGCCATTCGATTGCGTCGAATGGGGTGCTCTCTAGAAAAGAGTCGTTCTCAAAGCCTTGAATGCTTCAGCATACTCTCCGACGCCGCTTACTACGCCGCGCCACTTGTTCAGAGCTTCCGTAGAGCTAAACCAGTAAGGCGCGTTCTCATATTGAGACTTGTGCTGACTCACAGCTTTCCTCTTCACCTCTACGACGTCTGTAATGTCGACAAAGGTGGTTGGATTGTGCAGGGGAGAATAGACCTCATAAGCGTATGCTTCCCGCGTCTTCCAAACATCTTTTCCAAGCGCTGGGTAATCATGGTAGCCACACTTGAAGACCGCTTCCATTACGATTCGATTTACATTTGCGTGATCGAGATTGTCTTCGCCGGCTGCGGCGTCTGCATGGTGAGTATAGACCCTATTGGGCTTGTATTTCCGGATCACGTTTCCTACGGCGCTTAGACTCTCGTTATCGAGCCAGAGGAATCCATCCCTGAATCCGAGGAATTCCACGTTCTTGACTCCCAAGATTCTACAAGCGTTTCTGGCCTCCTCATACCTTGTTTGAGAGAGCTTCTTTGGATCGACATTCAGGCTTCCACCGCTTCCGTCTGTAAGATAGACCACATTCACTTCATCTCCGTGTTGAGAGTGCTTGTAGATCGTTCCTCCCAAACCAAACGATTCATCATCCATATGAGCTGCGAAAACCACTATTCGCATATGAATCCCTCAAGCCGCTTCATTATTGACTGAGCTATCCACTCTGACATGTCCCTCAATAAGTATATTGCGAAAAGTTGAGTGAGTGTAGGAGTCAATTTCTGCCAGAACATTCTCTGGAGGTGAGTTCAGGCTGGAACTACACTCAACGTTGAGCATCTTGATCCTGCTGAATCGTTCAACAAGAAACCACCAAGAGGGGCTCTCAAGACAAAATCGACGGACACATCACAGTGGATAGAACACCGCTTCATTATTGATGGGAGGAGCACACATCATTTCTGACAAATGGCTGACACATTAGGGCGAATAGCTCAGTCGCAGCTGGGCAGTCTTGAGATCTTAGAGAATGCAGCTGCTCGTCTTCTTATCAATTACGTGAATCCTATCTCTGTCTATCGTGAACCAAGCCTTGTCTCCAATTTTGCCCGGATAAGCTTGATCAGTCTCCGCGAACATCAAATGTTCGCCAACCTTCAGGTTAACAATTATCTCTGATCCCAAGGGCTCCACAGCATACACTTCTGATTCATAACTATCTGGAGTGCCTTTGTCACATAGCGTGATGTTTTCAGGTCTCACGCCGAGTATTACTTCGGAGCTACTTGCCCGCTCCCTGACGACTTGCGTCACACTGGCGGGTAAATCGATTTCAAAACTTCCACTCCGAAGCGACATCTTGCCATCGAGATCTTCCATACTACAGTCGATGAAATTCATGGGCGGAGTGCCGATGAACCCCGCCACGAACAAGTTTGCCGGGTGATTGTATATGGTGAGCGGCGCTCCAACCTGCACAACCTTACCCGACGTGATTACGGCAATCTTCTGGGCCATAGTCATGGCCTCAACCTGATCGTGCGTGACGTAGATCATAGTTATCTGCAAATCCCTTTGAAGTCTGATCAGCTCAGTTCTCATCAGAACCCTGAGCTTGGCATCGATGTTTGACATTGGCTCGTCCAACAAGAATACTTTTGGTTCTCTTACTATTGCCCGGGCTAGGGCAACTCTCTGCCTTTCACCGCCACTCAGTTCGTGGGGTCTTCTGTTCAAGAGGTTAGAGATTCCAAGCATTGAAGCAGCCTTGTCAACCCTTCCTTTGACTTCTTCCTTCTTCATCTTACTTAGTCTTAGAGCGAAGGAGATATTCTCGAAGGCATTCATATGAGGATATAGAGCATAGCTCTGGAATACCATGGCGATGTTCCGTCTCTCGGGAGGGGTCCCGTCAACGCATAGCTCATCGAAGTACACGTGGCCGGAGTCTTGAGGTTCAAGACCCGCTATGATGTTTAGGAGCGTACTCTTGCCTCCTCCTGAAGGACCAAGCAGAACAAAGAACTCCTTATCCAAGACCTTAAGGTCTACGTTGTCTACAGCGGCCGTCTTTCCAAACTTCTTGCTAACCTTCTCTAACGTGACCCTAACCATCTGTGACCCCTCTCTAGGTCGTGCACTGGCCAGCGACTACATATATTAGTTATTCGTGCAAGCCGCGTGACTCGTCGATTCGAGGGTCGCCATCGTTCCGAGCTACGGCCAGGTCCGTTCAATTCCCGGGGCACTTCTTCCTCCCGCAAAAGCAATGCGCGAACCGCGTGACTGATTACCCAAATTCATCCCTGTCGTTACACGAGAGCCGGGAATAACTACGAGAACCGAGAGCTGAGCTCACTTCTATGACAACATTTCGTAGAGCTTGGCAACAGTTGGCCTGTCGAACTGTGTCTCGTTTATTATGGAGTAGTAGTACGCCCCTTCCTCGCTGAAACTCTTCAACGTCATCAGGATCTGTGAGAAATCCTCTTTTCCAAGACCGGTTGCTCTCAGTTTCGTCTCGAGTCCAAGGTCACTCGTCAATTGCTGTATCTTCTCGAATTCATTTTCCTGAAGATAAGACATTATCACGATGCCTGTTGCTAGAAGTTTCCCGTGAACATACGCCTTCTTGGTGACATGCTCCACGTTGTAGGCATAAAAGTGCTCGGAGCCTTCTTGGGCTCTGTCGCTCTGAAGCTTCTCAGCGATCTCTGCATATCCGAGGTATAGCTCGACGATGGTTCTAATCCCTTCATCGGTGACATCTGCTATGTCAAAGCGTCTCTGTTCGAGTCTGGAAAGTATCTCATGAGCCCTGTCGTAGAATTTCTGGTCAAATCTTGCCTTACCTCTAGTTGAGGCGAGCCGCCAATCATAGGTCGCCGTGTGGGATGAGAGTATGTCACCCGCTCCGTACCGGACAAGCTCCTTTGGAGCCCGCTTGATCAAAGAGAAGTCTACCAGTATTTGGTCCGCAATCACGTGCCCAATGTACCCTACCTTCCCTTCTTGTCTGATTCCGATCACACTTGTGACTGCGGCATCGGCTGACAAGATCGTTGGAACCTGCACGAGTCTCGCCCTCTTCTTTAACGCGAGGTATTTTGCCAGGTCATGTGAGGATCCTCCTCCAATGCCTGCCACCACGTCAACAGGCGGAACGGTCTTCTCTACGCTCTCCAATGTGCGAAGTTCCATATCTCGAACAAACACCACTGCTTCCGGTTTGGCGGGAAGCCCGCCTTTCACTAGGTTCCACGGAATCTCCATCGTAGCGACAGCAAATCTCTCCCCCGGCTTGACAATCCCACCAATCAGGTTGTTCCCATAGACGACTTCAGGCCGTTGCCAGTTTGGATCATAGAACCTCTCTTCCGAGTGCTCAACCTTCAACTGAACTAACCCGAGTGTGGATCTGAGCAACAGCTAACGTTAAAAAGAATTCGTTCGAAACAGCTTTGAAGGTCTCCAGGTATTTGCCCAACCCAATTTTTTCCCCTCTCCACGTACTCAGCTCCACCCGCATCTGATCCCAATATGGCCCAGCTTCACCTAGGATCCATGCTGTTCTATGCCATTTTTCTTTACTTCGACAGCGTCTATGATGTCAAGGAAGAGCTTCGACTCATGAAGCGGATAGGGGGCTTTGTAATAACTCAGATGCCCTCCAGGCGTTCCTTGCCAAATTAGGGCAGTTTCTATACTGTGTTTTGAGGACGGCCTCCCTAACAAGTCTGTATGCGTCGATGTGGTCTAGCATGTCTTCTCCGAGCATCTGCGTGGTCGACGCTAAACCTCTCAGGTCTGAAGAAATGCCCTCTGAAAAGCCACAGTCAGAGAGTCTTCCTCCGCAGATTTCAGCCATAAAACCCTTGTCCTGCCATTTCTAGAGAAGAACTGTTCTTATCGTCTTGAAGCTTTCGACGTAGTCGCCGATTCCGGATGTTATCCCAAGCGTCATGTCTACCGCTCTCACATTCTCTGCCAGCTTCCAATAGCCTTGGGATTTGTGGCACTCGACGGCTTTTGATTTCGAATCTATAACATCAGTTATGTCGACGAACGCATCTGCAGGAGAGCCACTTGGTACGTTATGACCCCACTCGGTATACGCATAGATTTCCTTTACGTTCCAACGGTCGCCCCCGAGCTTGGGATAGTTTGGCCAACGAATCTTGAACAAGGCTTCTGTCACTATCCTGTACAGCTCTATGTGGTCTAGGTTCGTGAAACCGTGCGGTATGTCTCCATATTGGAGATAGACTCTGTCGGGTTTGTATGAGCGTATTAGGTTCCCCGTCTTGATAAGCGATCCTTCATTCAGGAAGAGAAATCCATCCTCGTACCAACCGAATTCTATCTTGCTCACACCCATCACGTCGCAAGCAGCTTTCAGTTCCCTCCTCCTAATTTCAGCCAGCTCGGGTCCAGTAACACCTGGATCTGTATAACCCTTCAATCCCCCTCCACTACCATCCGTCATGCAGCAGACCATTACCTCGTCACCTCTCCGCGTATGCTTGCAGATCGTTCCACCCATACCAATGGTTTCATCGTCAGGATGCGCCCCGAAAACCAATACTCGCATCAGAATCTTCTCAGGGGGTACGGCTACAAAACCTCCAAATTAAAACCTTCCGGAAGAGCAATTGATGTCAGCAGCTCGTGGTATGATCCAGGGAATAGGTGAACCGGCCAATGATCGCCGTGTTCGTGCCGTCGCCGCTGATGTTCTTCCCGATCTCGTTCGTAATTAGGACATCGACTTCCTTGAAGGGTGACTGGATCATCCATGACCTATCCAATGTGAGTGGTTTGTTCTTCTTCTACATAGTACTAGATGGGGAACACATAATACGGGAAGATGAGCAAATACGGCCAAAGGTGACACAAGTTGGTCTCATTTGACAGGTCAGAACAGATGTTCAAAAGGGCAAGTAGAGTCATACCAGGAGGGGTGCACAGCAACGCTAGGTACATCAAGCCGTATCCCCTGTTCTTCTCAAAGGCAAAAGGCAAGAAGATTTGGGACATCGATGGGAATGAGTATGTGGACTATTTCGTCAATCACGGTGCAATAGTGCTCGGCCACGCCTACGAACGAGTGGACGAAGCCGTTAGGAGACAAATGGATTCTGGGCTGGCGGCTGGATACGAGTCTGAACTCACTGTGAGCACGGCTGAAGACTTGGTAGGGATGATTCCACATGCAGAGATGGCTAGATTCGCAGGCTCAGGCTCCGACGCCGTAATGTCAGCGGTACATATTGCCAGAGGTTACACCGGAAGGAAGAAGGTACTCAAGACGGAGGGAGGTTGGCACGGAACCTATGATTACGTCTGCGCAAGCTACCGATCCCCGCTGGATAGGGCAGGACCTGAGAAGACGCCCAATACGATTCCAGAATCAGCCGGATTTGTACACGAGGACATAATCAGGAACACTCTGGTCGCGCCATTCAATGACAGTGACGCTATGGAGGCAATCATCAGGAAGAACAAGAAAGATCTGGCGGCCGTAATAATAGAACCGATCATGCACAACTGCGGAGCAATTATGCCTAAGCAGGGCTATCTTAAGTCGGTGCGGGAGATTACGAAAGACAACGACGTGCTCCTGATTTTTGATGAGGTGATAACTGGCTTTCGCGGCGCTCCTGGAGGTGCACAAGAGTATTACGGTGTCGAGGCGGATATCTCAACATTCGGCAAGGCGCTCGCGAATGGCTATCCGATCGCCGCCTTAGTCGGGAAGAGAGACATACTCCGAACGTCAGGTCCTGACACGAAACTGGGCTCTATCGGCGGATTCGGAGGCGTCATATTCGGGGGCACATTTCATGCTCACCATTTGGCAGTAGCCGCGTGTAAAGCAACCATGGCTGAACTGAGAGACGGAAGAGTGGCAAGACATCTGAATCATCTAACAGACAAGCTCATAAAACGCGTTCAGGAAATCTCAACGGACGTAGGTTCTAACATGAGAGTTGAAGGACTAGGAGGAGAATTCACATTCTACTTCAGCGACCATGAGGTCAGTAACTACAGGGATGCGATATCTACGGACAGTGGAACCGGCGAAGGATTCCTGAGGCTTCAAAAGCATCTGCAAGATAGGGGTATTCGCTTTCTGCCCAGACACATTTACCATCACGGATTCTCATATTCACATACGGAAGACGACATAGAGGAGCTGGCGCGGGCTATCCGAGAGTCGCTATCGCATCGGGATCGGTGAGCGGTGGCTTTCCAGAAACCAAGCTTCCAGCAAACCGAACTCTTCATGGCCTCAAGTCTTCCACGCGACAATGTTGGATCTGAAGCACACCGTGATAATATGGCGAGCCTGGTCCTGGGATACGTGCACCCTTTTTTCGGGACTCTCATTCTCGAAGTCTATTACGATTCGTAGGCAGAGAAGACTTGTTCATACTCGATGGGATACGCAAGGGCAGTCCTCATTTGGCAAAGATAGGAATCTTCGTTCCCCACGTAATACGCCATGAGAGCCTATTTGGACAAGCAACGCAACAACGCAACCAAACGGTTAAGTATCGTCATATTGCCTAGATGCGATCGGAGGCTATTGGATGCGGGTTTTTGTGTTCTGTGCTCATGAAGATGACGAGTGCTGTATGGGCGGAACGATAGTTAAGCATACGCGACGCGGCGATGAGGTGACCGTAATTTACACGACTGACGGAAGCGGCGGAATCATAAGCATATCCGATCGTGAGGAAGTCAGGAAGATTAGAGAGGAGGAAGCAAAGGCATCCTGCAAAGTGCTTGGTGTTCACAAAGTGGAGTTTTTGAGGTATAGGGACGGCTTCCTATACATGAACGAGGATACTGTCAGGAGAGTTGGTGAGATCATTCGCTCTGGAAAGCCCGATAGGGTGTATGCCCCATTTGGAGAAAACTACAACTATTGGGAGAATACTGATCATCCCACCACCTACAGGATCGTTGAGGAAGCCATTTTCAAAAGCTACTATGCCCATTATCCCATCATAGGCAGTGATGTGTGGACGGTCAAAGATTTCTGGGAATACGAAATATGGACTCTCCCCTTCCCAACCGCCTACGTGGACGTGACAGACGTATGGTCGACTAAGATGGAGTCGCTGAAGCAGCACAAGTCGCAGATAGGCGCTGGAGCCTGGGGAAGAACACAACAGGGAGTCGAGAGCAGAGCTCGCCTTAGGGGCAGCCACTTCGGCTGCGACTACGCCGAAGCATTCAAGGCAGTATTGACACCGGTCTTTCCGTAGACCAAACATGTTGGCCGTGCCCTAGATTTCCGAAGACGCCTCTGCGTTCGTTCGGAATCATGGTTCTGCCTAGGTCTTGTAGTTGAATTCCATGTGTGGGCAGAGGACATTGATCAGATCGCGTCCGGCAAGAATCTAGCTTCGCATGTCAACCCGGATACTTCCTTTCAACTGCCTCTATAGATTTGTCTAATATGGAAGCTAACTCGTCTATTTGCTGTTCTGTTATGATGTACGGTGGTGTAAGCAATAGATGGTCGCCGCCTCTATCTCCCACGACGTACATTAGGCCCATTCCACTGAAAGCTGCCGGGCTCCATGCGGGAATCTCCAGTCCTTTCACTTGCATGGCGTATTCGGACGCACCTCTCAGCGATAGTGTCGGCAGATGTTTTGGGAAAGCTGCTCACTGTGTCTTTGAGCCTCCAGAAGAGTTCCGGGTCTGCCCGCATATTTTACCACCTCCGCTAGCGGATTTCCCTCTCCGGGAGAGTCTTTTCTTGTTCGCTTATGCCAAGATTGAAGTATCTATCCGGATATGCTTCGAATGCGTTCGCTCCCGTGGATCTTCCTAGGTCCCCTGTGATCACGACTAGGTCTTCGCACTCTTTTCCCAGCTCGACTAAGGCGTTGCCCTTCTTGTCTCAGTGAGGCCATTGCGATACCTCTCGAACGCGTCATGTGTCAGACTAGGAGTAGCGGAGCTCCTGCATGGCCCAGTCAAGGTCTTCCTCGCCAAATGAGACATTATGTGAGTTTGCGTCCCGTTCTAAGAATGAGAGGCCTTTACCTTTCACGGTACGTGCAATCATCACGGTCGGGCGATCCGTAGTCCATTCGGCACCATTCGGCGACATCGAATGAATGATGAACCTGCATGAAGTTGTGACCGTCAATCTAGAGGACTTACCACCCAAATGACTGCCGTGTCTGTCCATCGGCTCTTTCTTTTGACTTTCTCTGTGGCGTCGTCAGACTGTACTCCGTTTCGATCAATTATAGGATTATGGCCGCCCCAGAAATATGGAAGATTCCATCGATACCGACTATCTTGGTGACTATGATATCCAAGAGAGCTGCCGCATTCGAAACTGAAACTTCCTCTACGAAGTACTCTTCTTCCGTGATTATGTCTCTCAATCCGATTCCTTTTCCCCCAAGATTGCTATCACCTCGTGCACGCCAAAGAATGTGTTCTGCGGCTCCATGAGGATGCGCCGCTGTCGCCCATTCAAAGTCGATGCTTTTTGGCGAAAATTGTGACGATCGCCTCTCCAGACCCTGCGCAGGAGTAATCGTGAATAACCCAGTCCTTTCTACGGTGCCTTCGAGGTCGATAAACAACCACACGAAAAGACAGAAGTCATCCAAACAAGCCAGGATGCGAAATAATAATGGGTAACTACTCTGTGATTTCCCAATATTCTTCATTAGGGGTTCTGCAGTTTCGGTTCTCTCTTCTCTTCTTTCGGTGGCTGTTTCCTGTGGAACGCTTGGATCGGTGTCTCTAGGGTTTCCCAGTTGAGGCTCATATGCGGCTTGACCTCGTTGCGCCAGCTAACGTACTCGTCTATTGACTTGAATTGGTGGCGTCTCACATCAAAGCTGTATATACGCAAGGGTTTAAGGGAATGACCGTGCCGAAGCCTGACGGGTGAACTGGTTGTCACTTGAACCGGCAGGGATAATCACGCCCATCGTCACACCCTTCGACAGTAGAGACGAAATAAACGAACCTGTCTATCGAGAACTCGTAGATTACCTTCTGGAGTCTGGCATCCATGGGATCTTTGCAGCAGGCAGCCAAGGAGAGTTCTGGGCTCTTTCAATGGAAGAAAAGAGAAGATTGTTTGAAGCTACCGTTGATCAAGTGAATGGCAGGGTTCCAGTATATGCAGGCACTGGCGCGGAGTCAACGAAAGAAGTCATACAGTTGACGAAAATGGCTAAGGATACGGGAGTAGATGCTGTCTCGATCATCACGCCCTATTTCGTCAAACCAGACGCAGAAGGACTCGTCCAACACTACAAGGACGTCGCGGGGGCAGTTGACATACCTATTCTCATCTACGTCAATCCCAGCAGAGCCGGAGGATTGATCCTGAGCCCCGGTGATCTTCGAGAACTAAGAGAAGAATGCAGCAATATTGTGGGCATAAAGGACAGCTCAGGAGACATGACTCTGACGCTAGAATACATAACAAGATGTGGTGAGATCGTCTCGGTGCTAGCTGGCCGAGACAGCATCATATTCCAGACGCTCGCCAGTGGAGGTAAAGGAGCAGTGTCGGCGTGCGCGAACGTAGTTCCGAGATCGCTTGTTTCATTATACGATTCTGTTAGGAAAGGAGACCACGAGGCCGCATTGGGTATTCAGAGAAGGGTCAGTCGCCTAAGAGTCGCGTTCGAACTCGGTGTTTTTCCGACAGTAATTAAGGAGGCGGTGAACCTCATCGGATTCAACGTAGGACGGTGCAGGATGCCTGTGACAACCCTTAAGCCGGAAGAGAGAGGGGAGTTGGTCGAGATTCTGAGAGATCTAGGAGCGCTGGGAACCGCCGGAACGTCGGATCGATGGAGGCGATGACCTCTGTACAAGTATTATGAGGTGGATCTAGCTGATGGGAAACCGAGGATCCGACTATGGCTAGAATGCAAGGCTGGAACTGTCATCAGAAGTAGTCACGTACTCTGGCGGCGCTGAACTTGCAGGAGCTACACTGCGGATACACTGGAAAAGTGCTAAGGGCTGACCTGAGCGCCGGTAAGATCTTTGAGGAAAAGATCGACCCTCGTTCTCTGCACAAATTCTTGGGTGGAAGGGGACTCGCGACCAAAATCCTGTTCGATGAGACAACGGCATGCATCGACCCGTTGGGTCCCTCGAACAAGATGATATTCGCGACCGGGCCACTGACTGCCACGATAACTCCAACGACAGGTAGACTTGCTGTTGCATTCAAGTCTCCGCTGACAGGCGCTATCGGGCACTCCAGTGTGGGAGGGTTTTTTGGTTCCTCGCTAAAAATGACTGGGCTAGACGCCATGATAATTGAGGGGTTCTCGCAGGATCCCTGTTACCTGCTTATAGATAATGATTTGCGGGAAATCAGGTCTGCTGAGGATCTCTGGCGGCTCAACTGTGAGGCCTCTTTGAGAAGACTGAAAGAGAAACATCCTTCCAACGATTTCCATTTTGCAGTGATTGGAGAAGCCGGAGAACGCAAAGTGTCTTTCGCGTGCATTAGTTTCGATGGTAGCAGACAGGCCGGCAGGGCGGGTCCGGGTGCCGTCATGGGATCGAAAGGCCTCAAGGCTATTGCCGTCAGAGGCGACCGCAGGGTTCGTGTGGCAAAGCCGGAAACACTACAGCCTCTGTGTCGAAACATGGTCAGACGGATTGTCGAGAGCTCGGTCGACCTTAGGAAATACGGTACGTCCAACACGATATCTGCCGTAAATGAGATGAGAGCTTTGCCTGTGAAGAACTACCAAGTGGATTACTTCGACCGGATCGAGCAACTCACCCCCCATCAGATTGAGGAGCACATCAGGAACGGCGAAATGAAACTAGTTTCGAAGTCCTGCTGGATGTGCCCGGTAGGCTGCGAGAAATCGGTAAGGGTCTTACTAGGAAAGCACGCGGGCGAGGTGGTCTCGATGGAGTTTGAAAGTCTCGCGATGCTCGGACCAAATCTTGACATCTCCGACCTTAAGTCGGTGCTGCATTTCATGGCCCTCTGCGACGATTTCGGGATCGACACGATTTCCACCGGGGGCGTGGTCGCGTTCACAATGGAGTGTTTCGAGAAGGGGATAATATCTAGGCAACAAGCGGGTGGACTTGAACTGAACTGGGGCAACGAGAACTCCGTTGAGGAACTCATCCGCAAGATATCTCTCACGGAAGGAATTGGGGCAGTCCTGTCTCGTGGTTCACGGCGAGCCAGCAGAGAACTTCGTGGGGGTGCTTCAGAGTACGCGATGCAGGTCAAGGGGATGGAACTTCCCGCATGGAGCCCGGCAGCTTTCAGTGGAATGGGCCTAATGTACGCCGTGGGAGATAGAGGCGGCGACCATCTTCAAGGACCCATGATGAGGATCGAGCAGAAACCTTGGACTCTTCCCGGGGTCGGGTCGGTGGTCTTTGACAAATCGTCCAGTCAAAGTAAGGGAGATATCGCGACAATAGTACAGGACGTGAAAACCGTGCTGGACTGCCTTGTCGTATGCTTGCTTCCAAGCAAGTTGGACTTGGAAGAGTACTCACTTATGTTGTCCGCGACATTGGGTGAGCAGGTACTCCCGACAGATCTATTGAAGATAGGAGAACGGGTGATCAATCTCAGCAGACTGTACAATATCCGCGAGGGACTGGGTCGAAAGGATGACGTGCTGCCGAGGAGATTTCACTCTGATGCGACATCTGAGGGATCATCAAAGAGCGAGCCCCAGCGCTTTAGTGCGATGGTTGAGCAGCACTACCGAGCGAGAGGCTGGGACAAGGACGGCAGACCAACCATGAGAAAGATGGTTGACCTAGACTTGATGGAGGAATACCGCAAAGTCAGCAACATTACTCTTGCGTAGAAGAGTTGCCTCGTTGGCCAGAGTGAGTTTTTCCAAGGAATGGGGATCAAGATGCGTCCGAAAGTCCTGCTTGTCGAACCAATCGGTGATCCAGGCACGAAGCTGTTGCGAGAACTGGCAGATATCAAGATTCTTCCTGCACTATCTCAGCGCCTGGTAATCTCGCATATCAGGGACGCGGACGCAGTCATCATAAGAGCGATGTTGCGCGTTGACAGGCAGGCGATAGACGCAGCAAGACAACTCAGGGTCATAGGCCGATTTGGAGTCGGCATAGACAATATCGATGTGGAGAGAGCGACCGAAGTCGGAATACCCGTAGTTTGGACTCCTGAAGCAAACTGCGCTGCCGTAGCAGACTTCACCTTGGGGCTAATACTCGCCATAGCCAGAAAGATACCTATTGCAGACCGCACCCTGAGGGGAGGCGCCCCCTGGCAGAAACGACACGAATTCGTTGGAACCGATGTCTCTCAGAAGGTACTGGGCATTATAGGGTTTGGAAGAATAGGTCGTGCCGTCGCGGAAAGAGCAAAAGGATTTCGCATGAACGTGCTAGTCTACGATCCTCTTCTCGATCGTGACATCGTGGCAGGCCGGGGCGCCAGCCCCGTCGCCCTAGATGAGCTTCTTACACAGTCAGATTTCGTCAGCGTCCACGTGCCTTTGACACCCGAGACAATTAACCTAATAGGCGAAAGAGAGATTAAGATGATGAAAACTCAAGCCTTCATAATAAACACGGCCAGAGGAGGAGTTGTGGACACTCGAGCTCTTCTCAAAGCCCTCAAAGCCAGGCGAATAGCGGGAGCCGCGCTCGATACGTTCGACAAAGAACCACCAAGCAGACGCGGCCTTATGTTCCGATTGGACAACATCATCACAACTCCGCACATCGCTGCCTTTACCAGAGAAGCCCTGGAGAAAACGTCAACGATGGTCGCTGAAGGCGTTCTTAGTGTCTTGAGAAAGGAGAGACCACAGTTCGTCTTTAATACATCGGTATTTGAGAAGAGAGGGATGATAAATAATCAGCGTCGTTTTTGAGATTGTTGGGATTCATTTGAAGGATATGGCAATGAAGGCGAACAGGCCGCACGCTCATTGATAGAGTCGATGCGAAGATGCTCGTAAGACTGCAAGAAAAAGTAGGATACCAGACCGTTGCCTCGCCAGAGAACTCCCCGTTGAAGTACCTAGAGATGGGTTTCCTCAGGCTGAATTCGGCATTTCGTGAGTATCACGGACAGACCGGAGATCATGAGTTCCTGTTGGACGTACTTCAGGGCGATTGTTCAACCCTCGTCAGACGTCATGGCATGGAAAGCCAGACCTTTTCCCTTGCACGAAAGGACGTGTTTGCGGCCCCTCCTGACGCCATATTTCTTCCTAGGCATACAGAATTTCTCTTGAGGACTGCAGATGTGGTTGAGATCGCGGTTCTACGTGCACAGGTTGACAGGGACGGAGATGTCGAGGTCATCTCTTCTGATCGCATAGTCACCAAAACCGTTGGAAAGGAGAACTGGTCCCGAGATGTCAGAGACGTCTTGCCTGTAGAGTCGCATTCGAGCAGGCTTATAGTCGGAGAGATAGTAAGCCCTAAAGGTAACTGGTCGGGCTTTCCTGCCCACAAGCATGATACGGTTTCACAGAATGAAAACGCTCTAGAGGAAATATACTTCTACAGACTGGAGCGCCCCCGCGGATATGGCATTATGAGGTTGTACGACGAGTCCTTCAACGAACTCCATCTCTTGGAGAACGATACTGCTGTTGTAATCACCAAAGGATACCACAGCGCTGTTGCGGCGCCTCATACGCGACTATTTGCGCTATGGGCCTTGGCCGGCCGTGTGAAACAGTATGCCGTCTCAATGGATCCCGAAACGACGACCTAGACAAGGGGACAGGCGCTGATACTAGAAAAATTCAATCTCGACGGAAAAGTCGCCATAGTAACGGGATCTGCCAGAGGACTCGGGAAGGCCATGGCGATAGGTCTCGCAGAGGCAGGCTGCCGTCTCATGTTGGTCGACGCATTGCCAACCGTACAGACAGAGAAAGAAATCGAAGCAATACGCCGATCCGCAAGATCGATTATATGTGATTTGAGGGAAACTAGCTCCATTGCTCAGATCGTGAGAGGCACCTTGGATGCTTGCGGCAGAATAGACATACTCGTCAACAATGCAGGTATCACTAGGCGGCATCCGGCAATAGAATTTCCAATTGAAGATTGGGATGACGTGATGAACGTGAATCTACGAGCATGCTTCTTACTCTCCCAAGCTGTGGCGCGGGAAATGATCCAGCACAACGTAAGAGGCAAGATAATCAACATCGCGTCGGTGCAGTCGTTCCAGACAGGCGAACGCATTTCAGCCTACACAGCCGCAAAAAGCGGTATGCTGGGTCTCACAAGATCTCTGGCCCGGGAATGGGCACCGTACGGAATCAATGTCAACGCCATAGCACCAGGATACTTCACTACTGAAATGACGGAATCCATTATGAAAGACCCGGCCAAGAATGAGAGGATCCTGAGCAGGATACCCCCCGGGAGATGGGGAACACCCGATGATTTGAAGGGAGCAATCGTTTTTCTAGCTTCTGAGGCGTCGGCCTACGTCCACGGCACGATCCTTTGTGTTGACGGGGGCTGGCAGATTACATAGATGGGCCTGTCGCCCTGATCTCAACATTCGCCAGTCGTTCAAAGAAATTCGCTATGCATGAATGGTCCAAGTCGCCTTTGCCCTCATTGCAAAGCTCCAGTATGGCTTGGTGCATAATAGCGGTCAGTACTAAGGGAAATCCTAGTTCTCTACTCGTCTGCAGAACGCTGTCCAGCTGTGTCAAATGGTACTTGAGTTTTCCACCGCCGGCGAAATTCCTGTTTAGGATGCGTGGTCCCTTCAGATCAAGCACTGCGCTTCCAGCCAAACCTGCCTTCATGACGCGCCAAGCCAACTCTGGATCCACGCCTGCCTTCATAGCGAATATCAGTCCTTCAGTCAAGGAGGCAATGTTTAAGGCGACTACAATCTGGTTCGCCAGCTTTGCCGCTTGACCCGCACCGGCTTTGCCAATATAAATTACGGACCGACTCAGTTTGGTGAAAATGTCACTACACTCGTCGAAGGCTGACTTCTCTCCCCCTACCGCGATTGCCAGCGTTCCGTGAATGGCTCCCTCCTCTCCGCCACTCACGGGTGCGTCGAGGCTCTTCACATGTTTCTTTGCACTCTCATCTGCCATCTTCCTTGCAAGCGAAGGGTTGCCTGCACTCATATCAACTATGATCGATCCCTCTCGTGCACCCTTCAGCACGCCATTACTGCCCAGAACTACCTCTTCTACTTCTGTCGGGCCTGGGAGCATTATTATTGTTACAGCGGAATTCTCGGCCACCTCCCTAGGGCATGACGCTAGAGTAGCTCCCTCACTTACCAGCTGGTTCACGCGAGGTCTGCTCACGTCGTAGACTGTCAGTGGATATCCTGCTTTCAGCAGGTTTGTCGCCATAGGCTTTCCCATTGCGCCTAGACCAATGAACCCAACGTTCTTCAATGTCAGTCGCTTTGCATCTGGGTTTCTATTGACCCCTATTAAGGTTTGAGACTACGGGGAATGTGATATTTCGGGCCGATAAGTTCAGCTACACAATGGCCAAGCCAGGAGCCACCGAATCCCGGAACGCTTTCGAGAAACCCAGCGATCATAGCGGCTGGAGGCATACTCCACCTCGCATGCAGATCTTGCCCATTATGATAGGCTGTTCGCAAACTACTCGATACTAACCCGACCCCCTCTAAGGCAAGAGCATCCGTCATGGGAAAGACTTGGTTTGAAACCAACCCCACAATGAGGTGACTCAACGCATCCATTCTTGAATACGCCGTTTGCGTCGGAGGCAAAGTTAGGGCCATCATTGGGTCTACTATGGCGACTCTTGGGACCGAGTTACTGCCAACGATCATGGTGTTATATCCTCCGTCAAGTATTTCCCTTTCTTAGTAGTGGGCAATCTGATGACCGACGTACTGGGCGATATCGCCGCCGCGATAGGGAAATTGGACTCGGCCAATAATACGAAGGCCCTTCTCGCCATCGCTATCTTCCAAGGAGTCTCTGCAACGGACATCGCTGAAAGAGGGATAAGGCGAGGACTGGAGATCGTAGGGCAGAAGTATGAGGCTGGGGAGTATTTCCTATCCGAACTTCTCTACGCTGGCTCTCTCGTCAGCGACCTCTTTGAGATATTGAAATCCGTCATGAAGAACCAGCAACTTGAACGAAAGGGCGTGATAGTGCTCGGGACAGTGAGAGGCGACATTCACGACATCGGCAAGAACATTTTCAAGTTGATGGCTGAGTCGGCAGGATTCATGGTGGAGGACTTGGGCGTAGACGTAGACCCCGAACGTTTTGTTCAAGAATCAAAGCGACTAAGACCTGACACACTCGGATTGTCCTGTCTCTTAACGACAGGACTCCCAGAAATCGAAGTAGTCACCGAAATGCTCAACCAAGCAAAGACCAGGAGTGATCTGAAGGTTCTGATAGGAGGCAACGCAGTGACCAAGGAGTTCGCGCAACAAGTCGGTGCAGATGCCGCCGCTTTTGACGCTATTCAGGGCGTTGAGTTCTGCAGAGGTGCGATTAGGAAATGACGCCCAGAGAGAGCATGAAGAAGGCCATGGACTTTCAACCCGTCGACGCTGTCCCCTGGGCTGAAGAATTCGGAGCTGTAGATACAATCACGAAGTTCCTTTCGGAAGGATTGCCCGCCCAAGAAGTCGTTGATGTGGACTGGGAATTAGAGGGTTATAACCTGCTAAATTGGCCGAGATTCATGGGATTCGACGCAAATTCATACTTCGGATGCATCAATCTTAGCGGATTCATGATTCCGATCGATATCGGACCCATACCAAGGTTTAGGCAACGAAAAACAGCTGAGGATTCCAAGTACGAAGAGTTCATCATGCAAAGCGGAGCTCGGGCTCGCAGATTCAAGAAGGGAGCTCGGGCAAACGTATGGTATAACATGCCACAATTCTACTCGTTTCCGGTATCTGACAGGACCACATGGGAGCGATACAAGGAGCGATTGAATCCTGAGGATCCGAGAAGATATCCGAAGGATTGGGATAGAGATGGTTACTTGGAGGATATCGACCAATATCAAGACGGACCCGTAACGCTAGAGATACCGGGATTCTACGGGTTCGGAGCTGAACTCATGGGAATACCAAATTTCAACTTAGCTTTCTACAGAGATACTGACCTTGTAGAGGACATTGTCTCTCATTGGGAGTATCTCATGATCGAATCTACGAGAGAAGCTGTGGAAACTCTGAAGGATCGGATTGACTTGGTTCTATGGTGGGAGGATATGGCGGAAAGACATGGGCCGAACATATCCCCCAAACTGTACAAGATGTTTCTTCTTCCACACTACAAGAAAGTTACAGAATTCTTCAACAAGAACAAGATCCACAGGATTATGATGGACAGCGACGGAAACACGATGCCTATCCTAGATCTAGTCATCGAAGCAGGAATCACTGGACATTTGCCTCTTGAGGTCAACGCCGGTATGGACGTGCGAACCATAAGAAGACAATACGGGGAAAAACTGTTCCTGACTGGCAACTTTGATAAAAGAGAGATAGCGAAGGGCGGCGAAGCCATGCGCAGGGAAATAGACTCGAAGCTGCCCCTAATGAAGCAGACTGGGGGATACATTGCCGGGCTGGATCACCTTGTGCACGTCGAATTCACCCTCGACAAGTTCAAGGAATATGCCAACTATCTCAAAGAGAAATTAATCATACAATAAAACGGGGACCTTAATGACGAATGGTTTGCCGACCGCTCTGGCGGGAGCTGTAATCTTCAGGCAGTATCCCTCCTTCCCACATCTCATCTAGGAAGCGCAATATGTTCTCTGGGCTCGGTTTCCGAGGAGAATAGGTGGGCAGCCCGTACAACTCTTGGTGCTGCTTGATTATGACATCTGATATTGCTTCAAGATCGTTCTTTGGAACATTAAGTTCTTTCAGACTAATAGGCAGGTCTAGTTCGCACAGGCCACCAGCGCCAGCCTTTCGGCGACTGCTGGCAGGTTGAACTTCATCATGTAAGGTAATGCGGTTCTGAATTATACCCAAGATCACGTATAACCCCTTTCCCTAAAGACTTGTTCGCGAACAAGTCACATTGCTTGACAACAATCGGATGTGACCGTCTTGGTTACGGCTTCGAATCTTCATGTCTGGATTTGCGTGCGCTTGCGTAGGAGTGACCCGGGATTGTGCGGGTTTGTACCTGCTAATGCGAACTGGAGAAGCTTCTCGAAACGTACGGACGCGAGAAGACCAAGTGACGCCGACCGAATTAGGAGAAGGCTAGAGTAGGGGTGGCGGTCGATACAACGCTTGACAGGAAGTGCTTGAGAACGGCATCGAATATACCGCTCGCCGCTCCGACCGGAAGAGCACTCCAGTAGAGGGCCATGGTACGAATTGAGGTCCCCGACGCAACTCTCGCTTGTGCCAGAAGGAAGCCCCCGCAAATGTTCCTTGAATATAACATCTTGAATCTTCCTTCCAGATGCTGGGCGAAAAAGGGGCGGTGAACCCCCGTTGCGGCGAGTGTTCACAAGTTTAGCCCAGAGACGTTGTTCGGAGAGCTCGTTGAGACGTTACTCCTCCTGAGCATATTGATCGATGATCAAGGCCTCGGAATATGAGTGTTGCCCCTCCTTGCGATCCTCCTGGCGATGTCACGTGACGTTCAGTTTGCTCACTTAGGGCAGCGCAGGTGCGTTAGTCAAGCCCACCCATCCCTCCCGAAGAGCAAGTGATTTGGATTACGTTTCCGTAAGGAGGTTATTCGTATAACTCAAACAAAGCTTTCCGATATCTCTCGTAGAGGTCAGGACGGTTCTCTTCCAGCCAGCCTACGCTCCCATCATAATTGGGTGCCAAGTGATCCTTGATATCCTGCTTTTTCACAATCGTCGCCAGCAAGTTCGACTTCAGTCTCTTAATGTACTGCTCATAGGATTCCTGCTCTTTGCGCCAAGTCAGATGATCAACGGCTTCGATGATTCGATCTGGGTATCCGAGTTCCTTCAAGCGTTCGAGGGTTACATCTGTTTGCTCGACCAGGTCGTGCAAGACACCGACAATCCGTCCATCGACATCCCGTAGGCGGAACATGACACGGAACACATGCATCACGTATGGGGCCCCAGCCAGGTCCTTCTGGCCATGATGCTTCTGCGCAGCAAGGAGAATCGCGTCATCCAACGTAGGAGCGGAATCCATGTTCTCACTACCACTAGTGCTACGAGTTGAGCTTTACGCCTCAGTCAGCAGCTAGCGTGCGGGTCTTCTCTTCATTCGTTCCTCTCTCGTGGATTCAAGACGAGCCAGCCTACGCAAGAGAGCTAGATTCTTCTCGTAACCTTCGATGATTCTTGCTAATTTCATCTTCGCTCAAACAGGCTCCTTACCTATATCCCCCGCACCAAGAGAGACCGACGACGACATGTCGGCTATTCGATGGTTGCGTGTCTCTTCTTCAACTCGCTTTCTGTTAGGCCGAGGCGGCGCATCAATTCCACAACTGATCTCAAAGACGGTGCCAAGTGGAGCCATCGGCTCATAATCCCTATGAGCTGTCGCAAGTAGTCCTCTTCCCATTGTTCGTGCGATGGTGTCCAGATTCCCTTCCTATTTGTTTCTGAATATGATACTTATGTTCATTGAGGAGCGTAGGATCAACCATACTACCGCCTCCGCGGTCATGTTACGCCTTTGTCATCGTGTCGCCTACCGTGCCGCCTAACCCGATCGTGAAGGCACTCATGGATTTCTAGAACTGGCTTCAGTGCCTCTTCGGATATTGTGCTACCTGAACGCGGTTAATTTCTGGACCATAAGCGTGTCAATTAGCCTCCCGGGATTCGCATAGCCTCATGACTGGAGCGTGTAGCGGTTCCAGCGGCGTGCTTGAGAGCGATTGGACGCTAGGCGGAGGCACCGGGCTATGAGGTTACCCACTCGGCTAGGGAACCGAAGCGAGGGCAACGACAATCTCTGGGGGTATCTGAAGCAGCTTGGACAGAGCTTTCCCGCCGAACTAGGTATCAGCAGCCTGCCGCATCTATTGCATCGTATCTCTGTGGCCAAGGAACGGTCGATGGGCAGCTTGGGCGCAGTGTATTTAAGCGTACCGACAACCGAACATTGCTGTACTACAGTCTCGACCTTGAGGTGGATGGAGAAGCATTGTCCTTGAAAGCTGGCGTGAAGGTTACGGAGAAGTCCTGTAAGACGGCTCTCTCAAAGACTGGAGTCGCATCATACGAAACTGGCTGCCAAAACGGCTGCGTACTGCTACGCCAACTACATGCGTCGCTTCTCCGGGAAAAAGAAATGACACATAGCCGGCATGTCACGACAAAGAACCTAGGGTTAGAGGTGAAGACGGCGCATGGACAATGGAGGTGCTGTGCGGGGTATTCGAATCCATGCGTACTGGTTCCTGGGTAGATCTCCCAATGAAGAAAGAAGTCATGCCGCCAGGCTATGTCCGACCAAAGGCGTCCTAACGGTACGACCCATTAGCAGATCTCAGACCTCTTCGAAAACACCCGCTGACAATAGCGATTAGGTGAGAAGCTTCGCATATCTCAGTACCCTCTCGTAGACTTCTGCACTCGTAGGCATTCTGGACGGAAGCACACCGCCTGTTTTCTCCACCACCATCGATGATGTAGCGGACCCGAAAAGCACCGCTTTGCAGGTCACCAGTTCTGACGTACTCCGCCAGAAATCCTGCGCTGAAGACATCCCCCGCTCCTGTGGGGTCTATTGCATGAGTAGGATATGCGGGTATCCTAAGGGCATCTTGTTCTTTCCCTTTTGCCAAGACGCCGTTCTCTCCGAGGGTCACTATGGCCACATTGGCGCCAGAACTTAGGAATTCCTCTAGGGCAAATTCTGCCAAGTTTTCCCTTGCACCGAAGATGTGACGACAGTCTTCTGCGCTGGCTCTAATGATCTCGAAGTTCTTCATCAATTCCAATACGAGTTGCTTCTTTTCCTCGCTGTCGACTGGATGTTCTACCGATGTTGCCCCTCCGTACCCTCCCAGATCCACGGAGAGTTTGATTTCGTTATCCCTCAACGATTTCACTGTTTCCAGAGGCACCTCGTAGTCTATCGGACATATGTGGATCAGTCTTGCGCTCATGTAGTCATCAGGAATATCCGAAAGGAAGAGCGGTGGCGCCTTCTTTACGTATTGCAGTGTTTTGTTTCCCTTCTCGTCATAGACAAGATAGTCGGTCGTGGTAGCTTCGCCGATGTGCATGCCACGTGTGTCGACGCCGGCTTCATTGAAGGGTTTCAGCAGTTCACTAGGCATGTCCGTACCGATGTTTGTGACTATTCCCGTCTTCATTCCTAATACTGCGGAAGCAACTGAACCATAGGCGGCGGGGCTGCCTAGGACTGGGCCAATCGTCCTTGCGGGGAATTTCACGATCTCATTCAGTATCGTGCCAATCATAACCACATCGAGCTTCATTGTCCCTCATCCGTCCTGGCTGCTCTGTTGATTGACTGCGTTATCAAATAAAAACCGGAATGGTTCTGAGTGAATTCCCGACATCCAGGCCACAGCCATGAGCGTAGCCTGCACAAATCGCCTCGTAGCACGGTCTTGTTCCACGAATGATATCATCACTCGGCGGCTTCACCTCGATAGCGATTCGGTCTCCGTCGGGTCCAAGGGCGATGCCATCGACCATGGCGTTGCCAGTTCGTACAGGCTTCATGGAGACCTTGTAGTCGTGCGACCGATGGTGCCGTGCCACCGTCAACTTGAGCCACCGCTCATTCGTCACCGCAGAAGCCCCCTTTCGTTTCCTGAACAGCTGAACAACCGTTCACCGTCAACGTCAGTCCACTCTCACGCAAACACCAAATGCGACGCAACCCATAATGGGTCCGCATAGGGGATCCGAAAGGACTCTTGCAGAGTTGTTTGCTAGATCAAGAGCCCCACCAAGAAGGTGAAGGAGGGCTGCGTTCTGGGGTTCCCAAGCCGCAAACACCATGATCCGCCCGAGACCCACCACGTATACGCAGCAAGTCCCTTCGGCCCCACCAATTTCGCTCAACGTCAGTTTGTCGGAAGACCGAGAGTAGTTCGCGGTGGGGGCTCTTGCGTCCATCCTCTGCAGAATAGTGATCTGCATC